>Ga0326727_10002841_pt1 | contig 57319 bp, 50 predicted proteins | sample MB2enrmetagenome_FD_207643 | JGI IMG/M metagenome (GOLD analysis project Ga0326727, IMG submission 207643) | Lab enriched peat soil microbial communities from McLean, Ithaca, NY, United States - MB29MY | ecosystem: Environmental > Terrestrial > Soil > Wetlands > Peat | place: USA: New York... | reverse complement strand
GCCTCGAAAACACTTCCTCTGCAAGCGGCCCGTGCTGGCCGGCGAGAGACAACATCTGCACGGGGAAGCCGATGATGCAGGTCACCTGCTCGCGTGCCATCGTCTCCAACACACTCGAGAGATCCGAAATCAAGCCATATGACACCGGCTGCACCCCGCTGCGCTTGATTCCCTCTGCAAGCAGGTTACCGACACTCCCGTGATGTTCACCGGGCAATGCGATCAGCATCTTGTCGCCGCGTTCGGCCAGCGTCGACACACCATGCTCAAAGAAGTCGAGCGTGCGTTCCTGGTCCTTAGTAGTGAAGAAAAGTCGCTTCGGCTCGCCGGTGGTGCCGCTGCTCGCGAGGGTCACCACCCGCGCAACTTCGGCCTGCGATACGCAAACAAACTGCGCGCTCCATTCGGCGAGTTCTGCGGCGGTTGTAAGTGGAATCCGGCGCAGGTCATCCATTGATCGCAGACGAGACTCGTCCAGACCACGCAGATGGCGCGAATAAAATGAACTACGGGTGCGCGCCCACTGCACGGTCTCGCGCAGCTTAGCGAACTGGTAGCGCACGATAGCATCCCGCGTAAGTGCCGCCGGAGAGACCTGCACACGACGGGCGATCCAATCCTCCAAAGGCGTCTTTCGAAGCGCGGTGAACGATGCGCTCATACCATGCCTCCGCTCGCTTGCTCGCCGCCGGTAGATCGATAGAGAGCCCGGCCATCGATTCCGGTGAGGTTGTAGGCGCACAGCGGAATCATCTTCTGATCAGGAGACAGGACATGCAAGAAACACTCTCTCAATCTCTCAAGATCGAGATTCCATGCATCCTGAAATGCCATTCCGGAAATGCAAAAAGACTGTCGCCTTTCGCCGAGAAACGCATCGAAGCTGCTGACATCCGTTTCCAATTCGTTGCCTGAATCTTGCTCCAGATGCGGGAGCGACCAATGCTCTGCGACAAACCTGCGTGCACGCCGTGCGCCCTCCCCGTTGCCAACCGGACCGCTGCCGAGTTGCGCCAGCCCCACGTCGATTGGTGGCGCACAGCAGCTAGAAATTGGACGCGCAGCTGGCTCTATCTTTCCTCCGGGACGCAGCCAGAACTTTCCGTGGAACTCACAGAATGCATTCTCGCCTGAAGCAGGATAGAAATCTTTCATGCGAAAAACGCCGGAGGTCTGTTGCTCGATCGCTTTCATGACCTCTGGGAGAGTGATACGGTCGCAATCGCGAGGTCGCGCGAGATAGCGTCCAAAATAGCTGACTGGCTGAAAGTGAACGGCGCGCACAGTCGGCGCGTACCCAATAGCGGTGCGGAGAATTCTTCCTATTTCTGCGGTGTTGACGCCGGGGACCAATGTGGGAACCAGGACGACACCCAGTCCATGTTCTCCACAATTGCGAATGGCAGCGTCCTTGATGGCGCGCAAGTCACGGCCACGGATCTTCCGATGTGATTCCTCGGACAAACCGTCAAACTGCAGAAAGACGCAGCCCAGCCCTGAGTCCTTCAGTCGACGCAAGTAATCATGGTCCTGCGCCAGCCTCAGACCGTTGGTATTCAGTTGGATAAAGCTGAAGCCACTCGCTTGCAACAGCGCGACAATCTCCGGGAGATCATCCCGTAGCGTCGCCTCGCCCCCGGAGAGCTGAATGTTATAAGGCCCTCCATTCTTCAAAAGCGTCCTGCACCAGTTCTGAATCTCCTCAACACCAGGGTCTTTCTTCTGTTTGCAGTTTGCGCTGGCAAAGCATACCGGGCAATTTAAGTTGCAGCGTTGAGTGACCTCCAAAACCACGCAACATGTATGTTGGCGATGTTCAGAGCAGAGCCCGCAATCAAACGGGCATCCCCGCGAGGAAACGTCCACGCATCGAGGTGGACGCGACGGCACAAGCTTCCTTTCAGCCCAAGCGTCATAGGATGACAATCCGCGCCATAGAATAGTCCGGAACGAGCCATGGTCAGGACACTCCTTGCAGAGGAATACATCGTCGCCGTCCGCAATTCGTTCAGCGGGAATGCGGCGCAAGCATTCAGGGCAAACGCTCTCGGTAACTCCCAACGTCTTGATCATTGCGCGCGCGTCCTGTTCCGGCATCCGTTACCTTGCTCTCATCAAGCCGCCTACGAATCCAATTGGCCACCTGTTTGCAGCCAGACTTATCCGATTACGTGTTGCAATTCAACGCCCAAACAGTTCTCAATATCCCGGGCAATTGCCTCTGCTGTGGTGCGTCTCCGCAGAACCGAGACGAGCGCGGTGGGACTGTCCCGAAAGCGCTCGAGCGAGCGATCAAATCGCTGTGCCAGTTCCACCACCTGCTCACCGCTGACCAACTTATCCGCCAGATAAACAATCGCAGCCTCATCGATCCTTCCGCGTTCGAATGCACAGTCGCTGTGCGCCGCAACCACAGATGCAACCGCCTCAAATCCCAGATGCTTCAGGAGCCTCGCCCCGGCCTCCGCGTGGCGCTGGCGGCCTTTCGCGATATCGTGCAGCAGCCCACCTGCTCGTGTCAGGCGCGGATTCACCAGAACGTTTCTCTCGACTAACGCTAAAGCGAGGCGGTTCGCCACATCAGCGACTACCCTTGAGTGTCGAACTACACTACTCTCGGGTTGATATACCACCAGCATTGCTTCGCACTCGCGCGGAGTAGGAATATCGCGGTGCCACGCGAGCTCGCGAACCTTGGCAAGATCTTCCGGCGTGTCCATATCGAGGCAAACGCCCTCATCGGGCACAAAGAGATCACAGGCACCAGCTTCGTGCGCAGTCAACAGCGTCGATAATCGCCCCGCGGGTCCCATTCGCAACACTTCGTCAATAACAGCACGTGAGATTAGCGGAGGATGTCCGCGCCGCTCCTCGAAGACTGGATAAACGATGCTTTTGGTTTCCGCTCGATAGAAGCTCGCCAGACGGCGAATCGTGCTTTCCCGTACCAGCACAATATCCGAGGGAATCACGAAGCATGCATCGGTATTCGAGGGCAGCGCCTGTACCCCTGCTCGCACGGACGAAAACATCCCGTCATCAAACTGGTGGTTCATTACAGACCTTGCACCGGCGGCCGCGATTACCGGCACAAGCTCCTGTGCCCGATGCCCGACCACTACGCTCACATCTTCGAGACCCGCATTGAGAAACAAACGCACCACTGATTCCACAGCCGAGCACCCGCCAATACAGAGCAGCGGTTTGAACTCGCCCATGCGCGATGAGTATCCCGCGGCAAGAATGATTGCCGAGAGGCCTGGAAACGTTGCCCTACACGGGCTCTGGTTGCTGGCTGAAGTCGTAATCATTTTCCGCGAGAATCTCTTTGAGCTTTTCCAAGCTCTCCCCTACGACCAGCGCACAGCGTGTCATCTTATTGCGGGCATCGTCCTGCAGAATGTCCGCGCAATTGATTCCACCGTACCGGGGCGTGTATTCGCATTCGAACCACTCCACAAAACTCGAAAGCATGGTCGGTAGCCGAGCATCCGCGTTGTGTTCCGTGGAGTCCTTTCCAGCATACATGCCGAGCACGCAGCACCCACCGGTGAGCACGCCACAAAGCCTTCCGCAGCCAAGGCCGAAGAGCAGGCCGGACATGGCACGCACCAGTTCGGGATTTTGACGGTCCTGAGCTTCTAACACCATGAGCACGAGAATCTGGCTGCAGTTAAATCCCTGCATAGCAAGTTCAATCAATCGAAATTTCTCATCTTCCATTTCATTTTCCGCTTTTAGCCACGCATGAAGCGACACGCGTCGCAATCAAAAGAAAATATCCTGCCCGTACCTGCTTCATGGCGGCGTTGATCTCTAAATCTGACATTCCCTCACCACTCGACCACAATTCGTCCACGGAATCGTGTTCGAAAAGAAAGCGTGCGGCCGCCTCACAGAGGGCTCGAGAATGATCCTCAAAACACACCGTTTCAAAACCGGCGTCGAGGAGCCAACTCTCCAGCTCTTCGCGCACCAACATGCCTGACACGCACGCTCCCCTGAGTTCACGTACGGCCTTGATTCGTGGGGAGTTGCGCGCATAAAGATCGGAGATGATCAAGCGGCCTCCCGTGCGCAACACACGAGCGCACTCTGAAAGCACCTTTCGCGAGTCGCGCATGACCGACAGGCTACACTCAGCTAGCACTCCATCCATCGAAGCATCCGCAAACGGCAACTGTTCGGCCGAGGCGGCAACACGCGAACTGGCCGGTATGGTGCCAGCCTCAAGGGTGCTTCCCCTATCCACTCCTACGGCATCCATCCCACGCGACAACAGAAATCTAATGCTCTCCCCTGAGCCACACCCAATATCCAGCACACGCGCAGCGCGGCTTAAGCCCGCCTTCTCGATTGCATGCCGAGTCAACTCGAGCCCGCCGGGATGCGATAGCCAACCTGCACCGCCGGCTAACTTTCCCGACCGGTATGCGCATTGCATAGCGCATTCGGCAGCAGGCGTCACTTGTCCTCCAGCGCTTGCTCAACCCTTAACATCTTTCCCGTCGCCAACGACTCCGGCACATATACGAACCCACATCCAGGACACTTCCAGAGCTCAACGGGAAACTCGCTGCCCAGATAGGTAGCAGTCACCTTGGATTTGACGAGCGCCAAGTCGCACTTGCAACAGATCATCGGCGCTTCTGCTTGTGGTTCCTGCTTGCCACTCATGTCATCGCACCTGCATCCGGTGGAAGTATGCGTCGTATATCTGAAAAGCTCCGTCGACTGCCGTGTACTCGACCCAGTAAGTAACGCAACTCGGACGATGACATGCCAGCCAACGGCCATTGCCTGGATGTTTAATCTTTTCCCCGCTCTGTTCAGCATACTCAACTGTCTTGCGCACATCCTCCACCAGAATCATGCGCCGTTCCATCAGGGCCTTGACCTCGTCGGAGATAAGCAATTTGATTGATGATTCCACGTCCATTCCCTCTTCTCCCCAGAGTTCGCGCAAAAGACGCGTCTTGAGATGGGCTCGATTCTCCTGCCGCCGCGAAAACCCTGGATCAGGCCGCGCTGCCAGGTCTTCGCCAGCTTTGTCGAACACCAGGTCCAAAACATGCAGCGCCCTCTTACCCTGGCGGGCGAAACTATCGCGGCACATGGCACAGTAGGTTACATAGTCCGCGTCACTCTGTCGAGCGCGCCGGGCCACTGTCTTGTCTACCAGGTCAGGATTTACAAATCTTGCCAGGCCGCCGTAGCCGCAACAGGTGGTGAGACCGCGTTCATTCAGCTCCTTCGGCTGCACTCCCAGTCGCTTTAGCAACTGCCTCGCGCCATCCTCCACCTCGCTCACCCCTCGCGTCGCACAGGGATCGTGTATCGCATATTCCTGCCGGGAACCTTCGGCGTTGAGCCGGGGAAGATTCTCCCGATTGAGCTGGGGCCAGAGTGATTCAACCTTCATCTGGGGCATTGACTGCTTCAGGGTGCGAAAACAGGACGAGCACGCCGTGATAATTCGTGGCTGCCCCATCTGTTGCCAGATATTCTCCAGTGTCCCCATGGACTTTTCGAAGATGTCGTTCCGCCCTGCCCACAGCGCCGGTGCCCCGCAGCAGTTCAACACTAGTCCTAAACCACCTTCGTATGTCTCACACAAAAACTCGTAGCAGGACTGAACATGTTCGGGAGATGACGCGGCGAGTTGGCAACCGGGAAAAAACAATGCTGCACTGGTCGTGAAGCCCGGCTGGTGCCGGGCCATCGCAAACGCTTCTCCGGTGCTGAACGCCATGTCGCGCAAAGCAAACTCATGCGCAGAAACCGGCATTTTCTTGGCCGCCACCATACTCTGGCGCGCATCGAGGCACACCTCAGCCATACTCATCTTTTCCGGACACACCGCCGCGCACAGCCCGCAGAGGAAACAGGAATTGATCATGCGGTTTTTGTTCCGCACACCCATCACGATGCTGAGATTGTTGTAAATATCCCGCACATAGCGCTTCGGATAAGAACGGTAGTGGTGGAGATACTCGCACACGTTTACGCACTCCATGCAGGAACAGGGGAAACAACGCTCTGCCTCCTGCTGTGCCTCTGCGCGGGCGAATCCTGCCAAGGGATCGGAGGGGCGCACCTGCGGCAGCGGAGCAAATTCGGAAGTCTTGGTATAAAGACGCGAAGGCTGCGGTCCCTGCGCTTCGCGGCTTGCCGAAAGCGATGCCCCCTGCAGGAAACGGTCGATCGAGAGTCCCGCATAGCGGCCGTCCTGGACCGAGGTAATCGGCGAGAACCGCGCCGGTGAATAGCGCATCGTTCCCCCGGCAAATACCTTCGGGTGGTCCGTGGCGTAGGTCTGCAGATCGATCGCGATGGAATTGCCCTGGGCAGATACCCAGCGATCGCCACATCCCAGGTACACGGCGTCGAACTCTTGCGTCAGTGAATCCAGATTCGGCGCCGAACCGTTCAGCGAGACACGCGTGTCGCATTGCACCGAGACCTCGAGTCGTTCGAGCATTTCAAGGTCGGTCTCGATGCAGCGCTCCGGCAGTAGTTCTTCGCCCATCCCCCGCAGCCGGCCGAGCAGTCTGTCCAGTACCTCGAAGATCGTAACCTCGTAGCCTTTCGCAGCCAGATCCAGGGCGGCCACCACCCCGCTCAAACCGCTGCCGACGACCGCCACCCGTTGGTGCTTCGAGGAAAGCGGCCGCACCTCGGGCGCGGCCCCGCCATATTCGGCGCAGGCACGTTCCAGCGCCGAGATATTTAGCGGCTCACCCGCCTCGCTGCGCTTACAGAATTCGTGACATGGATGTTCGCAAATCCGCGCGATGATTTGCGGCAAAGGAATGGAGTTGGCGAAGATCTTAAGTCCGCGCTTGAAGTCTCCCTTGCGGACGCAGTCCATCATTCCTCGGACATCGACATGGACTGGGCAGGAAGTATTGCAGGCTGGCGCCTGCTCCTGGATGCATTGCGATTCCCACTGCCTTACTCTTTCGCGGTCCATGCGCTACTCTCCTCCGCGAACAACTCCGCGCTCAGTTGTTGCCGTCATCAAGTTTGCTTGGCAGAGTTTAAGAAACGGCTGGAACGAAACCTCGATTTCGTCCCAGCCGTTACAGAGCGCAAGGTTATGCGTGCACTTTGTCCTTCGCCTTTGCGTCAAGGGCTGCCTTAACGACCTTGGGCAGCGCCGGAACCCGCAGAATGCGGATGCCGCAAGCGTTGTGGATCGCGTTCAGCACCGCTGGGTGCGGAGCGGTTAAAGGCGCTTCGCCGACGCCCGCAGCCCCAAAGGGACCGAGCGGACGCTTGGTTTCCTGGAACAGGATCTCGAAGTCGTCTGGAATGTCCTTGATGTAAGGCAGACCGCAGTTCATCAACGTAGTGTGGTACTTCAGGTCCTCGAAGTCCTCGGTCAGCGCCAGTCCGATGCCCTGGGCGATGCCGCCATAGATCTGGCCCTCGACCGTGGCGCGGTTCATGATGGTGCCCACGTCGACCGCCGTGGTGAACTTCACCACCTTCACCTTGCCGGTCTTGGGGTTAACCTCGACTTCGGGCATGAACAGCTCGTACATGTAGATCGCGAAGGGCTTGCCCTGCCCGGTGACCGCGTCGCAGGCAGTGCAGTCAGCCGCGACCCACTTGCCGTCGTAACGGAGCGGGATCTTCTCCGCCACCATTTCGTCGTAGGTGCGATAGCTGCCGTCAGGCTTGCGCATGGCATTCAGCAGCATCTCGGCGCCAACTTTCAAGGCATTGCCGATCATGACGTTGGAGCGGCTGCCACCCGAAGGCCCGCTATTCGGAAACTTCGTGTCGTTCAATTCCACCTTGATCTGCGACGGATGGAGGTGCAGCGGACGCAGGGTTTCATGGGTAAACGTCAGCGCGCCGAGATCGGCGCCCTGGCCGTGATCCTGCCAGGTGCCAAAGACAGTCACGCCGGTTGGTGTCAGTTCGATGGCGGTTGCCGATCCATCCGGACCGTCGAGGCCGCAGCCATAAATGCCCAGCGACAGGCCAACGCCACGCGGTTTCTCTGGAGTCGAGAGTTCCTTGCAGCGCTTCTTGGCCTCTTCATACTTCGGACGGAGCAGATCGAATAGGCCTTCCAGACAGAACACGTCGGGCTCCTGACCGGTAGGAGTGGTTGCGCCCGGACGATAGATGTTCTTGCAGCGCAGTTCGAACGGATCCATCCCCATCTTCTCGGCCAGCATGTCGATGGCGATTTCCGAAGCCAGGAAGGACTGCGGAGAGCCATAGGCACGGAACGGAGAGCCCCAGGCATGGTTGGTGCAAACCGTGTGTCCCACGCCGCGGATATTCGGGATGTTATAACCGGCGCCAATAAATTGGGCCGGGCGGACGGTGAGCAGATCGCCGAACTCAGAGTACGGCCCGTGATCGATCCAATAATCGTGCTCCATCGCCAACAGCTTGCCACTCTTGTCGGCGCCAAGCTTGATTTTGACCCCGGCCGGAGAGCGCTTGCCGGTATAGGTGATGTTCTGGAACTGGTTATAGGTCAGCGAAACCGGGCGGCCGGTGGCTAGGCAGGCTACACCCAGCAGCGCTTCCGTCGTCGGACAGAACTTGTAACCGAAGGTTCCGCCCGTACCGTTCTGAATGAGGCGGAGTTTATCGGGCTCTACACCGATGCCGGGGCAAATCATGGCATGGTGCAGGAACAGGCCGATACTTTTCGACTGGATCGTCAGGCAGCCAGTGTTATCCAGATAGGCTTGTCCGCAATCCGGCTCCAGATGCAGGTGAGGCTGGCGGCTGCAGTAGGTCTCAGCTTCCACGGTAAACGCAGCCTTCTCCATCAAGGGCTTGGTATCCTCGCCCTTCTTCACACCCTGCTCGTAATAGACATTGGGAGTTCCTGGGTGAATCTCAATGGCATCGGGAGCCATCGCGGCCGGGGCACTCATGTAAGCCGGAAGCACGTCAAGGTCAACCTTGACCTTGGCCGCCGCGGCGCGGGCATGCTCCTCGGTATCGGCGCAGACAATCGCGATTGCATCACCAAACTGGAACACCTTCTCCTTGCAGAGAATTGGGCGGTCCCAGCCATCGCCCTTGTTGGTCGGGAAGGTGATGAGACCGGTGATGGCGTTCTTGCCTTTTACATCCTTCCAGGTCACCACTTTCACCACGCCGGGCATCTTCTCGGCTTCAGCAAAATCAATGCCTTTGATGTTGGCGTGCGAAACCTCGGCCTGCACCAGCGCCAGCCGCAGGGTGTCCGGCGGCATATGCAGCGCAACATCGGCGCCGAAGTCCCATGCGCCCGTTACCTTGGCAACCGCCGAAGGACGATGATACTTGGAACCCACGATTGAGCCGTTCTCAACCGGCTCAAACAGCAGGTCCTCCTTCTTCTTTTCTCCCCGCAATACCGCGGCTGCATCCATCACCGAATCCACCAGCGGCTTGTAGCCGGTGCAACGGCAGGCATTTTTGTTGATGTCGAACCAGGTCCGCACTTCTTCGCGCGTTGGGTTCTTGTTGGTGTCGAGCAGGACCTTCGCGGACATCAGGAATCCCGGCGTGCAGATGCCGCACTGTGCCGATCCATTCGCCATCCAAGCCACCTGCAGAGGATGCAGGTTGTCCGGAGTTCCCAGACTTTCGATGGTGGAAATCTTCGCGCCCGGTTCCACTTCGCCGATCGGAATCATGCAGGCGCGGGTGGCTGCGCCGTCAACGATCACCGTACAAGTGCCACACTGACCTTCGCTACAGCAGAGCTTGCATCCGGTTAATAGGAGTTGGTCGCGCAACACTTGTGCGAGATTCTTCTCCGGGTCGACGATGAGCGTTCGGTCCACGCCGTTTACATTAAGAATCTTCTTTTCCATGGACTCAACCTCGTTCCTTTCTTCAATCCGTCTGTCATTCCCAGCAGACCGCCGGAGAACCGGCGCCCGCCATCTGTTTCACCAACCTTGGAGCCCCTTCCATCGGTCCACCCGGTTCACTTTCCGGCGGGCTGTGGGAGTTCAAGGTGGAATACGTCGATGAACCGCAAAACCTCGTTTAGGTTGGAAGCCGATCATGCATATGACCAGCAGCCTGGATGAACGTTCCTTCGGAACCGTAGAAAACCTGTACGCCGACCTGGGGACGCGCTTTCAGGTTGACACCCGGCGCAATCATGCCATCAACCTGTTGTTGCAAACTTGCAATCGCAGTGCCACCGGCGCAATTTCGCGCAAGTTCGCAGCCAACGCCGCATATCAGTCATGGGAACGTCGTGGGAGCGCACGCAGAGCCACAAGCCTGCCCGGATTGCCCCTCCCACGCAGAGCAGGAGCAGCCTTGGGCAGACCGATCACTGCCATCAGGCGCGCCTCGCGGAACCGTTCGGCGCAGGAGGTTGTTCAAGAATGGATTGATGTTCCAAAACAGAACAGTAGAGTGTGCTCAATTATGGAACACTAGGCTGGCAGAATGGATTGCCATGCGAAAAATTACGAATGCGGTCCGCTGTCAGGAAGCAGATCGTACTCCTCCATTTTGCGATAGAGCGTGTTGCGCGCGATACCCAGGCCGGCAGCCGTCCTCTTGATATTGCCGCAGCACACGCTCAAGGCCTCGGCAATCGCCTCTCTCTCGACCTCGCGGAGCGGCCTGACCACCGCTGCCGACCGCTCTTTCTCCACCCGCAGGGTGACCCCGGGATTGGTGACCGGCAGAGCACTTTCGGGGGGCAGGCTGAGGTGTTCCAGCTTCAGCACCCGCGCATCTCCCATGCGTACCAAGGCTCTTTCCAGCACATTTTCCATGGCGCGGACGTTGCCCGGCCAACTGTAAGTCGACATGGCTCGCGAGCACTCGGCATCAATCCCCACCGGAGGACGGCCCAGCCGCATGGATATTTTCGTCACCAAACAACGCACCAGTGGGGGAATATCCTGCGGCCTTTCGCGCAGTGGCGGCACTTTCACTTCCAGCACCGCCAACCGGTAATAAAGATCTTCGCGGAATCGCCCAACCTCTACATCCTTATTCAGGTCGCGATGAGTGGCGGCGATTATGCGGATATCCACCTCGGTTTCCTGCATCGATCCAATGCGCGAAACCTTTCTTTCCTGCAGCACGCGAAGCAGCTTAGCCTGCACATTCAGTGACATTTCCCCGACTTCGTCGAGGAAAATACTGCCTCCATTGGCCGCTTCGAACTTTCCGGGATGGCCGCCCTTTTTTGCCCCCGTAAAGGATCCATCCATGTAGCCGAACAGCTCGCTTTCGATCAGGCTTTCCGGGATGGAGGCGCAGTTGATGGCCACGAATGGCCCGCGTTCCCGGTCGCTGGTGTTGTGTATGGCGTTGGCAAACAACTCCTTGCCGGTGCCGCTCTCCCCCAAGATCAGCACCGTCGAACTGCACGCCGACGCCAGGATTGCCCATTCCTTGGCCGCCTTCATCGCCGGACTATCGCCCACAATGTCGTCAAAAGTATGGCGATAGGAGTAAACCACCGGGGCTTGTTTGCTATTCCGCTCACCGATTTCGCGGAAGAAAGCCACCGCGCCGACAATGCCCCCTGTCTCATCGCGCAATGGGGAAGCCGAACTGCGAATACGCTTGCCGGAGCGGTCGATCACGATTTCCTGGTTCTCGTAGTCCTTGCCGCTGCTCAAAACCTTCAACAGTGGTGGGTTCCACGGACACACCACCGACAGCGAGCGTCCTCTCGCGGTGGCCGGGTTCACTCCGAAGATCTCGCCTCCGCGCGCGTTCAAGTCCGTCACAATGCCATTCTGGTCAATCGCTACCAGACCATCGGCAATGCCGTGACGCAGCGCATTAGAGTAGCGCGAAGCCACATAAAACATGTGGGTGGCTTGCTCCAGCCGTAACTGGTTCTCGATGGCGCGCGCCGCCGCAACCACCAGGCCCATGGTGTGCGGGTTGGCCTCACGCCAGTCGCCACTCAGGTCCAGGCAGCCCACGGTCCTGCCCTCGGGGTCGGCAATGGGAGACGCCGAACAGGTAAGGAACTGGTTCTCCTCGCAGAAGTGCTCCCAGGCGAAGATCTGTACCGGGGCCCGCTCCACCAGTGCCGTGCCGATGGCGTTGGTCCCCTTTTTCTCTTCACTCCAACTGGCGCCCGGACACAGATGCACCTGCCGGGTCCGGGAGAGAATCCCTTTATCCCCAACCACTTCCAGGAGAAATCCATTCTCGTCCGTGAGCACAACTTGGAATGCCGAGCCACTGAAGAAGTGGTGCAGATCCTGCATGAACGGCCGCGCCACGCGGATCAGCTGCTCCTTCTGGTGAAGCTGCTCTTCCAGATGGCGGGCTCCGTCATCATCCAGTGGGCCCGTATTATGCAACGGGTTGATGTTCAGAGATCGACACCGCTGCCAGGAGTTGGCGACGGCACTACGCACCAGCCGGGAATCCAGCACTTCCTTTTCAAGAAAGAGTTCCCACGCCTTTTTTCCAAGGGTGAGAAGATGCGGCGGCATAGTAATCCTCTTGCTCCGCTTATCAATTCAACGCGGGGCATAAGCATACAACGGTTCGGGACTCCGGGAAACAGCAATTTTGCGTTGCCAGCCGGAGCCTATTGAGCCAATTTTGAAAACATCCGTAGCAGGTAGGTGGCCATACTTTGGACTCTTGCTTGCATGTCAACAGTATATGACAACCGCAACCCTTCTCGTTATCGCGCCTTGTTCACTCCTGCTGGGAGCCGGCTTGCAACTGCTGCTTGCCCGTCTGCTGCCGGCTCGGGCCAAGGGTGTTCTCGCGGTCCTGTGTTGTGTGCCGGCTCTCCTGGCCGTCATTTCCACAATTCCCCTGGTCATGGCAGGACGATCCCTGGATCTTCGGCTCACTCAGTGGGACGGACCGCTGGCTCTCATCCTTCACGTAGACGCTCTTAGCATTCTGTTCGCCTTCATGGCGACCTGTATCGGCGGCATCGTGCTCCTATATTCCATCGGATACATGGCCGAGGATGCCGCTGCCACTCGTTTCTACGCCATCATGCTGGTCTTTATTGGCGGCTTCGTCAGCATGGTCTTGAGCGCCAACCTTTTCATCTTCTATCTCTGGTGGGAGGTCGCCGGCCTCTGCTCCTTCGCCTTGGTCGGCTTCTGGTATCAGAACAAGGAAGCTGTCGATGGAGCGCGCAAGGTGCTGCTCATGACGCACCTGGCCGGCTATGGCGTGCTCGCCGCCATTCTCGTCATCTACCACCGAACCGGCAGCACCCTCTGGACCGATCCCGCCGTCGCCCGTGCCTTTACCGGCGGGCTCTTCCTGTTGACCTTCGTCTCACTGGTGGCGAAGTCCGTCCAGGTGCCCCTGCACACCTGGATTCCAGAGGCCATGGCGGCGCCAACCCCGGTCAGCGCTCTGCTGCACGCGGCCTGTTACGTCACCGCCGGTGTCTATCTTGCCGCCCGCCTGTACAGCTTTGGCGCCCTGCCCGTGCACTGTGGAGCGCTCATGGTCTGGATCGGCACCATCACCATGGTCGTTGGCGTCATGTACGCCATGGTGCAGACCGACCTCAAGCGGATGCTGGCCTTCAGCACCGTCAGCCAGATCGGTTACATGATCATGGGCATCGGCATTGGAACTCCCCTCGCCATCACCGCCGGACTTTTGCACTGCCTGAATCACGGATTCTTCAAAGGCGGTCTCTTCCTTACCGCCGGAAGCGTGCAGCACGCCACCGGCACGCGTGATATGAACAAGCTCGGCGGGCTCGCCGGTAAAATGCCGCGCACCACCTTCGCCTGGCTGATCAGCGCGGGCAGCATGATGGGCATTCCGCTGATGAGCGGATTCGCCAGCAAGTGGATGCTCTACACCGCCGCGCTGCAGGCCGGCTGGATCGTTCCGGCCCTGGCCGCATGGGTTGCCAGTCTGGGCACCGTCTTCTGTTGCATCCAGGCAACCGACGCGGTGTTCCTCGGCTCCACTACCCCGGCCACCGAGCACGCCCATGAAGCTCCCATCAGCATGCAACTCGGCCTGGGCTGCATTGCGACCGGCAGCCTGGTACTGGGAGTTGCGCCGCAACTGGCCGTCAACTACCTCCTCAATCCCGCGATCGCAGCCCTTGGTCTGGGCGCGGGCATCCAGGTCACCTGGTTCGGACTCACTGCCACCGCGGGAAGCTGGTTCACCACCTGGGGTCTGGTGCTGGCCGTGGTCTCACTGATTTTCGGTGGACTGGTCTATGCCATGGCCAACTCCTCCCGCTCCGTGGTGGTGGTCGGAGGTGCTGCCCTGGCCGGGGCTGGCGGCAACGGCGTCTTCACCGGTGGTGAACCCTTCGCCGGAGAGGGCCGTCTTCCCTCGCGCGACTTCACCTACATCCTCGCCCAGAACTGGAGCGGCTTTTTCCGCTGGTCCAACGTGGACCGCTTCTATCTCGGCGTCTGGCAGGGGCTGCTCGACGGTTCGTCGGCGCTCGCGCGCGTCGTCTCTATCTTTGAACAGCGCGCGGTTGCTTCCATCTTCGTTCTGGCCGCCGCCGTCTTCGCCGGAGTGCGCTTCTTCGCGCCCCAGATCACGTCCGCCGAAACCGCTGCCGTGGTGCAGCCCATTCCTCGTCTGCTGATGATCGCATGCACTCTGGCTGGCGCGGCTCTAATCCTCGCCGCGTTGTCCTCGAAGGTCTGGCAGCGCTTCGTTCCCATGATGGCGGCATCCGCCATAACCACGGTCGCGGGTCTAGTCGTACCCAGTCCCTCCCTGCGCTTGGCCTTGTTGGAACTGGGCGCGGTGCTCGCCGTCCTGCTCGTCTGGAGTGCGGCAACCCAGCTCTCCTCCAGGCTTACCTACCTGTCCGCCATCGCGATTTCCGCTCTCAGTTTGATCGGCAGCGAGGTCCTGACCACGCGCGGCGATGCCAACACGGCGCGCGCCCTGCTGATCACCAGCGTCTTCGTCAAGCTGGCCGTGGTTCCGCTCTTTGTCTGGCTGCTGAAGCTGGCTGATGAGCTTCCCGCGCTGGTGCTGGGGCTCATCATCGCCGTACTCGACATTGCAGCCTTCGGCGAACTCTACGCCATTGTCCAGACCTCGCCGTGGATGATCACCCCCAGGTCCCTGTGGCTCGGCGCCGCCGCCGCCTCGGCCCTGGTCAGCGCCATCCTGATGCTCTCGCAGCGCAGCCTCAAGCGCTTACTGGTGCTCTCCACCGTGGAAGACATCGGATTCCTCATGCTGGGTCTGGCCTCCGCCGATGCCTTGGGAATGCGCGGCGCGCTGCTCGGCGCGGTTTCGCACGCGCTCGCCAAAGCTCTGCTCTTTGCCTGCCTCGGCGCACCGGAAAGCGAAGGCGCCCTCTCCCTGGAAGCCACCGGCCTCACCGCCCGTTATCCAGTCAGCGGCTTCGGCTTTGTCTTCGGAATGCTGGCCGTTGTGGGTGTGCCGCCCACCCTCGGATACCTTGGACGCTGGCGGTTGTACAACACCGCCCTCCAGGTGAGCCCGTGGCTGCTGGCCGTCTTTGTGGTCTCCTCTGCCCTCGCTCTCATCGCCTACGTGCTCGCACTCACCGGCCTGTGGTGGGGGCCTCCGCCCGACGGCGCACAGCCTGGCAAGGAACCTTTGATTCTGAAAGCAACGATTGTCCTGCTCGTGGTCTTGCTTCTGGCGGGCGGCTTGTGGCCAAATGTCCTACAGTCTGTGTGGGGGGGAATGCAATGAATCTCTGGAAACGATTAATCTGCCTGAGTCGTCGCAAAAGCCCCTGGCTGTTTCACATGAACTCGGGAAGCTGCAACGGCTGCGATATAGAACTAATCGCTGCCCTCACTCCCCGCTATGACGCCGAGCAACTGGGCGTAAAGCTGGAAGCCAGTCCGCGGCATGCCGACATTATCTGCATCACCGGCCCCGTGACTCGTACCGCGGTCAACGCCATCAAGACCGTGTACGGACAAGTCTACGGCCCCAAGGCGGTGGTCGCCATCGGCTCTTGCGCGGCTTCGACCAATGCCTACATCGATAGCCGGGTCCTGGACGGTCCACTCGACAGTCACATTCCCGTCGACGTCTTTGTTCCCGGCTGTCCTCCGCGTCCTGACTCAATCCTGCAAGGCGTTGCCAAGGCTGCCGAGATGCTGTCGCAGCCCGCCGAGAGCGCGCCCCTGGAGGGGAAAGCACAATGAACCTGACTACCGCATTGTTGCGCCTCCTGATCTTTCCCGGACTGCTGTTTGCGGTTCCGGCCGCATGGTTTTTCCTGTGGGCGGAACGCAAGGTTGTGGCCGTGATGCAGCAGCGCATCGGCCCGCCATTCATGCAGCCGTTCTTTGACTTCATGAAACTGATCGGTAAAGACGTTCCGTCGCGCACCGGCCTCGGCGGCTTCCTCGTAAGAATCTGGCCGATTCTTTCCGTGGCGGCTGCGGCAGGAGCGGTCGGACTGCTTCCGGTGATCCCCCATTCCGGCGGATTTGCCGGCGATCTCATCCTGCTGCTCTCCTTGCTGGAACTGCCGTCGATGTTCATCATCGCCGCCGGATTCTCCTCCCGCTCGTTGTGGGGTGAGATCGGCTCCTCCCGCGAGGCGGTCATGAGCGTCTCCTACAACGTCGTCTTCCTGATGGCAGTCATCGGCATCGCGGCATCGCAACACACCTTTGAGTTGCAGGCTCTGGCCTACTCCCACGGCTCACCGCTGCGCTGGCTGGGCGTGCTGGCGATCGTCGTCTGCCTGCCCGCCAAACTGCACATCAATCCCTTCTCCATCACCAACGCCGAGCAGGAGATCTATGCCGGGCCGATGACCGAGTATGCCGGGCCGGACCTGGCACTTTGGGAGCTTGCCCATGGTCTCGAGTGGGTCGCATCCACGGGCCTGGTCGCGGCGCTGCTCATTCCGCCGGTCACCAGTGTCTGGCTGGCGGCCATCCTTTTCGTCGCGCTCTCATTCGCCGTGGTGATCCTGCTCTCCGTGTTAGCGGCGGCAACCGCGCGCCTGGCAATCGATTCCTCGGTGCGTTTCTACTGGCAATGCGCCGTGATTTTCGCAGTGATTGGCGTTTCCTCCGCGCTGCTGATGAGGCTCAAGCTATGAACATTCTGAACCTGCTGTTTAAAAACTTCATCAGCGGCTCGGTCACCTTGCGCTTCCCGAAACGCCCTCCGGCGGATCTAGGTTACCGCGGCCTGGTGCGCTATGACGAAAAGCTCTGCACGGGATGCGGCGTCTGCGCCTACCGCTGCACCTCGCGCAGCATCATCTTCCGCCCCACCCGCACGGCTTACACCTGGAGCTACGATCCCGGCCAGTGCACCTTTTGCGGGCGCTGCGTGGATGGCTGCGAATCGCACGCGCTCACCCAGGATGCGGAATGCCCGCCGATTTACTTCAAGCGCGATGAATTGAATTTCAGCCAGACCACCCAACGGCCGCTACCGCCGCCGAAAGCAAAGCCACCAGTGCCTCCGGCGCCCAATGTGACGGCAACAGCTTCGTCCCCGGGAGACGCACAATGAGCACTCTCGAAAGCATTTCCGCCGACTTGGGGTTGAACGAAGCCTGGGAGCTGAAGGGTAGCTCCCACTGGCTCGCCTCCCCCACGCTCGATGTCCGCAAACTGGCGGAGCTGATGCGCGCCCGCAAGGCCCGCTTCATCACCATCACCGCCACCGAATTGCCCGAACACGGCGGCATTGCCTTGGACTACCACTGGGACCTCGATGGCCAGCTTCTGTCTTTCGAAGTGCCCGCCGAAAACAACCAGGTGGAGAGCATTTACGATCTCTGCGAGGCCGCCGACTGGATCGAGCGCGAGGTTCATGAATACTTCGCCATCGATTTCAGCGGACGTGATTACGTGCCCCTGATGCTGCGGGCCGGCGACAAAATGGGCGTGAACCTGCGCGAGGAGGACGAATGAGCTACCAGATTCCCATGGGCCCCTATCACCCCGCACTGGAGGAACCCTACAAGCTTGACCTGGTCTGCGACGGCGAAACCGTGCAGGACGCCAAGCTTAATGTAGGATTCAACTTCCGCGGCATCGAGCACCTGGCCGAAAGCCGCAACTACATTCAGGTCATCGCCCTCATGGAGCGGGTTTGCGGCATTTGCTCCAACATTCACACCCTTTCCGTCTGCCAGGCCATCGAGCAGGTTCTGGGTCTCACGCCGCCGCCGCGCGCACTTTATATCCGCGTCATCGTGGCCGAGCTGGAGCGCCTGCATTCGCATGTGCTGTGGGCCGGCATTGCAGGTAAACTCATGGGATTCAAAACCATGTTCATGACCTGCTTCGCCATCCGCGAAAAAGTGATGGACGTGCTGCAAGCCATCTCCGGCAATCGCGTCAACTATGCGATGAATCGCATCGGCGGCGTCAATCGCGACGTCACTGACCCGGCCATTATCCTTCTGATGATCGACGACCTGGAACGCGACATGGTGAAAACCATCATCCCGATCTTCACCACCAGCCGCACCGCGCTGTCGCGCTGTGCCGGCATCGGTGTGCTCACCGAAGACCAGGCACGCTCCCTCGGAGTCGTCGGCCCAACCGCGCGCGCCTCCGGACTTCCCCAGGACATCCGCCGCGCCGCCCCGTACGCGGCCTACGAAGAAATGGAATTCAATGTGCCTGTGGAACCTTCCGGCGACGTAAAGGCCCGCCTCGTGGTGCGCGCCCTGGAGATTCTGGAGAGTTGCCGCATCCTCCGCCAGGCTCTTTCCAAGCTGCCTCCCGGCGGGTTGTACTCGTGCCCCGAGGAATTGGAGTTCCCGTCGGGAAGAGGTTTCAGCCGCGTCGAGGCTCCGCGCGGAGAGGTTTTCTACAGCGTTTCCTGGGAGGAGGAATCGGATTCGCCCAGGCGCGTCCATGTCCGTACTCCAACCTATGCAAACATGCCGGCCGTTCGTTGCATGGTGCGTGGCGCTCGACTTGCAGATACCCCTTTGATTCAGGCTTCGGTCGATCCGTGTTACTCGTGCACGGACCGGTAATTGGAGGTCAGGAGAGTTCGCCCCGGCTCACTTTTTAGAACCTAATTAGGAGATTGGAAATCATGGTTAGTTACAGTGTTATTACCGATAAATGCGTTAAAGACTGGAAGTGCGTTGCCGTATGCCAGAAAAAGGCGATTCATCCCAAGAAAGATGAACCGGGCGCCGAAAATGTGAAGCAGCTTTACATCAACCCAAAGAAGTGCCAGAGCTGCGGCTCGTGCATAGCCGCCTGCGAAAACGAGGCTATCTTTACCATTGAGGATCTGCCAGAAGAGCTGCACCATTTCGCCGAGGCGAACGCCGCATATTACAAAAAATAGAGTTTCTGTTTCGTCCTCCCTTGCCAACCAGGCAGTCTATCCTGTGAGACTTCCTGTACCGGTCGGCTTGGCCTTCGGTCCCGCGCTCTCTTGTCCAGCGGCGCGGGACATTCTCTTTTCACCAGATATCGAACCAGTTTCTTGCGTGTGTGAGATTCCAAGAAAGCGGAGTGTTCAGGAATGGAGCACAATATGTGTTCCATTCCTGAACACCTCTGGTGGACTACACGGCCCACAGGTGGCTCGTTGCAATTTTTGCGTGCGAAATGTCTGCGGGACGCTCGCCTCGGTGCCTCTGGGGTTTGTCTGAAATTCTGAATCGTTATGGAGGATTGGTATTTCACGTGCCTTTGTACTGGTGAATACCGCTGAACATGTTGCAAATTGAGATTGAAGAGCAGAACCCGACGGAACAACTGTTCACTGTCTGTGGTGAACTCGTTGGCGACCGCGCGAAAACCCTGATTCGTGTTTGGAACGAACACAAGGTAATCGGCAAGGAGTGTGTCAACATCATGGACGTCTCCGGTATCATGTCGATTGACCAAGTCGGAGAATCGGTGATTCGCCACCTTGCTTCTGAAGGAGCACGGTCCACGTTGGCGGGCCAATCATCGGCAACGTCATCGATCAGGCTTGCATGAGAAGCAGCGCGCTCAAAAGAATGGCCACAGGGAACTCACTTCCATTGTATTCTGCTTGCGGCCTTGATGATTCCATGACGCGGTGAGGACCACTTCAAACTTCGCGGTCTGGAAAGGGAATATGATGCCGGCTTTGTTGGTACAGGCGAGTTCCACTCCTGAAGTCTCCTTCCGCGACGCTCCCGTTTCACCTGCGCTGCGACGTCTACGTTTGCTTCGCCTTTCCGTCACCGACCTGTGCAACTTCCGTTGCCTCTACTGCATGCCTGGGAATGGTGTCCTAAAACTGGCTCACAGCGATCTCCTATCCTTCGAGGCGCTCACCGAACTAGTCCGTTGGTTATCCTGTGAAACTGGAATTAACCGCGTAAGGATTACCGGCGGCGAGCCCCTGGTGCGCCCCGGCATCGAGCATCTCATTCGACAGCTTTCCTCATTTCCGTCGCTGCAGGAAATCTCGCTCACCACGAACGGGACCTTGCTTCCACAGATGGCGCATGGCCTGAAGGCCGCAGGCCTGAGTCGTGTGAACATCTCGCTCGATTCGCTCAGCGAGGCGCGATTCGCGCAGGTCACTCGCGGAGGCCAACTCAAACGCACCTTGGACGGCATCGGTGCGGCGAAAGAAGCCGGGCTCACGCCCATCAAGCTCAACACCGTCCTGCAGCGCTCTACCTGGAAACAGGAGGTCCCATGCCTGCTCGACTATGCTGCAGACTGCGGACTGGAAATTCGCTTCATCGAACTCATGCGTACTGGAACCGAGCGTGCCTGGTGCGATTCCGAATTCATCTCGGTCGCCGAAGTCTGCCGCGAACTGAGCGCTGAGATTCTCTCCGTTGAGGATGAGAGCCGTGCCTCGGCTCGCAAGACGACTGTGAAATGGCGGGGAACGCTCGTAAATGTCGGCTGGATCACGCCTCGCTCTCACCCTTTCTGCGCACAGTGCGAGCGGTTGCGCATGGACGCCCGCGGTAGGGTGCGCCGCTGCCTCATGGACCCAACCACTCTGGACCTTCCCCGCGTATTGAGCACCATGAACTCGGCAGATGCGCAGCATGAATTCCGAACCTACATTGCCGGCAAGGTCCCTCCGCGCACCATGGATAGTGCATTGGCAATGAGCCAGATCGGAGGCTAGTAATGAGTGAACTAACACATCTCGATCATCAGGGTTTACCCCGCATGGTAGATGTTAGTTCCAAACCAGAGACCATTCGCACTGCCGAGGCCGAAGCGGTGCTCTGGGTCGGCTTCGAAGTCATGAGCGCAATTCGAGATGGCCGCACTCCCAAGGGAAACATCTTCGAGACCGCACGCATTGCCGGAGTCATGGGAGCCAAGCGCACCTCCGATCTCATTCCACTCTGCCATCCGCTCAATCTCACCCACGCATCGGTCGATATGGAACTGCTTGAGGATCGCATCCTCATCCGGACCAGCGTCCGCACCGTCGGTTCCACCGGCGTCGAAATGGAAGCCCTTACCGCGGCGTCCATCACCAGCCTGACTCTCTACGACATGTTGAAGGCGCTCTCCAAACAAATGCGCATTGAAAGCATCCGTCTATTGGCAAAATCCGGAGGAGGCAGCGGGGACTACCGCTCGGAGATCTCCCATGATTGAAGGAAAGCTGTTGCACGTCTGCATCTCCGCAAAAAAAGGTATTGCTAAACACGAGGTGCCTTCTCTTTCCTTGCGGGTCGAACACGGTGTCGAGGGCGATGCCCACGCTGGAGATTGGCATCGCCAGGTCAGCCTGCTGGCGCACACAGACATCGAGTCCATGCGCGCCAAAGGGCTGTCATTGAAGCCCGGCGCGTTTGGCGAGAACTTGGTCATTGATGGCCTGAATACCGATTCGCTCGGCATCGGCTCACGCTTGAGAGTCGGCTCCGCGCTTCTCGAACTCACGCAGATCGGCAAGGTGTGCCATACCCGCTGCGCCATCTACTACAGCACCGGCGACTGCATCATGCCGCGCCTCGGATTGTTCGCCCGCGTACTTGAAGCGGGCGAACTGCACTCCGGCATGCCCGTGCAGGTGGTGTTTCAGGTGCCACGCTCCACGATTCAGGCCGCGGTGCTCACAATCTCAGATCGCTTCGCTGCCGGCACAATACTGGATACGGCAGGCCCCTCGGTCGCCGATCTGCTGCAAGGCAAACTCAATGCGCGCATCGCCTGGTCGCGGACCGTCCCCGACAATGTCGATCAAATCGCGGACGCGTTGAAGGATCTTTGCGATCGCCGGGTTGACCTGCTGATCACCGCGGGCGGCACCGGCATCTCCCCGCACAATGTAACTCTCGAAGCGACGCGCAAGGTGATCGACCGCGAGGTTCCGGGAATCGCCGAGGCCATGCGCGCGTGCACCAGTGCACACACCCTGAACGCGATGCTTTCGCGCGCAGTCGCTGGAGTGCGCCAGGAAACCTTGATCATCAATTTACCGGGTAGCAGGAAGGCCGCCATGGAATATCTCGGCGCCATCCTCCCTGTTCTTGCGCACGTGGTACATATGCTGCGCAATCAAGCCGCTCATCCTGAAAGTGACAAGGACCGGCTGATCGCACTTGGTGAAGCCGAATCCGCGCCGCAACCAGGTCCGGTCATCGCAGTCGGCTAACTATTTCCATTGAGAGGAATCACTGTCATGTTGAGTTTTGTCGAGGCACGCCAAACAATCTTGGACAACGTGACACATCTGGGAGTCGAGCAAGTATCGATTCTCAAATCCCTCGGAAGAGTGGCTGGCGCCGATGTGCTGGCGCCGCGGAACCTTCCCTCCTTCGACAACTCGTCGATGGACGGTTTCGCCGTGCGCATGGAGGATCGCGACCATTTCGCATCGCTTCGCGTCAGCGGCTACATCCCCGCCGGAGAGTTTACCACTGCCAGCGTCACGCCCGGAACCGCCATAAGAATCATGACCGGTGCTCCCATCCCACAGGATTGCGACGCAATAGTGCCTTTTGAGGACGCGGAGGAATTCGCGAACACCATCAACATCCGGATTGAGGTTGTTGCCGGCCAGTACATTCGCCGCGCCGGTGAAGACATTCGCATGGGTGATATAGCTCTGGCCGCGGGTTCTCCGATACGCGTACCGGAAATCAGCCTGCTTGCTTCTCTGGGCCGGACCTCCGTTGCGGTATATCGGAAGCCGCGCGTGGCCATCCTTGCGACCGGCGACGAGTTAGTCGAGCCAGGCCAACCGATCTCCCCTGGCAGGTTGTACAACAGCAACTCCGTGGCGCTTGCAGCGGCCGTGCTGGAAGCGGGAGGTTCGCCGCTGATTCTTGGCATCGCTACGGACACACGCGAGAGTCTCCGCGAAAAGCTGTGCGATGGCCTACAAGCCGATGTACTCATCACCGTGGCTGGCGTTTCCGTGGGCGACCGCGACATGGTTCGCGAGATACTCCGTGAGCTCAATGTCCGGCAGGTCTTTTGGAAAATTGACATGAAACCCGGTAAGGCCACCGCCTTCGGCATGAAAGACGCAACCCCGGTCTTTTCCTTGCCGGGAAATCCCGTTTCCGCGATGGTGACATTTGAAGAGCTCGTGCGCCCCGCCCTTCTACGGATAATGGGGTACAAGCGCGTGATCAAGCCCGGCCTCAAGGCGATTTTGCAACACAGTCACCACAAGCCCGCAGGCAAAACCCAGCTCCTGCGCGTTCGGCTTGAAGCTAGAGATGGCACGCTACTCGCCTGGAGCGCAGGGAATCAAGACACACGTTTTCTGAAAACTCTGCTGCAGGCGGACGCACTCGCCGTTCTTCCTTCCGAGCGTGTTTCGTTCAGCGAGGGAGAGGAGATCGCGGTCCACCTCCTCTCAAACAGAGCGGGCATTCTGGAATCATTCCCGGCAAATGCCTCTACCACCGGGACCCCAAAATGCCTATCGGTGATCGAGAACTCATCCGAGCCCTGCATCCCATAGCCGCGCCGTCTCGCAGTTTCTGTCCTTAGCGGCTACAGCTCTTGAAAATTGCTGTTCGGAACTAGCCAAGATTCGGCGGGAGCGTATCCCCTCCGCACTGCCTGCTCGTAGAAGCCGAGAATGTTCTTTTTCAACTGGCTTACCGCCGCTGTTTCGTCGAGTCCCTGAAACTCACTCACAGCGTAAGGAAGGTACTGGATCCCAGTCTTGATGAAGTGACTCTGTTCGATGAGCAACTTGCCATCCGACCTGCGGCGATAGACTTGCAAGCAGATCGCGGTGGGAATATCCCCTACACGCACTTCATATTGAGATATGAATTCACGAAGTTCATTACCTGGATTTGCATTCATGTGTACACCTGTCTGTTTCTGGAGCACTTCGAATGCCAGGGCTCCACGCAGATCCATCCACCGCCGAGATTCGACAGCTGACGTCTGCTGCCATCACGCTGATCGAAATGAGGCGAAGAGCATCAAACTCAGACGAGGCTAACTCGATGCGGCTCCAGCCGACAATTTCTCGACGCAGATCAGGGATTCACTCAGGCGGATCGTCAATCCGCACACGTTCAATTGGCTCGTTTCACCACGCTATCTGCGGTTCGAGGCCGGAAAGCTTTTGGTCTGGTTGCAAGGCGAAGAGCGACGGTACCCGGCGCTCAGACTCCGGGAACAAATCTTTAGCGCGATTCATGACTTGGCTCTACCAAGGCGACGCGAAACTATTGCTCGCAAGTCTCGAAATCATCCGGCGGACAACTTCACAGATTCTGTCCGCAGTCCAACCCGAGCAGGCCACCGCCCAAGCCGCTAAGAGCAATAGACAATATCGGGGGAGGCTGCAACGGAAACATTCCTGTGCGCTTCCACTAAACGTACATCTGCAAACTTCCGGCGACCTGCTCCAAAAACATAGCCGCTCAGATCCGCATTTACCGTTACTAATCCTACCGATGAAGCGCAAACTGCAGATGGCAAGAGGAAGGCCCGTGCAATCTGGGCATTCCGCATTTCTAAAGAATTTCTAAGTCCGTCTAGTGATCAACACCGATGATGACGCTGGACGCTTTCACGATGGCGGTGGCGTCGTCACCTACCTTCAACCCCAACACCTTGACGCTCTCCTTGGTAATAACTGCCACCAGGCTAGTGCCGTGGTTAAGCTTCAGGGTAACTTCTGAATTTACCGCGCCGTCCTGAACGGTGATGATTTTTCCGGCCAGAACATTCCTCGCACTCAGCTTTCCCTGCAAACCTTTAGCCACGATCACGGAACTGGCTTTGATGACTGCATAGGAGTTCTTACCTTCTTTCAGGCCCAGCGAGTCAACACTTGAATTGGTAATAATCGCCGCGATGGTTTCTCCATTTTGCAATGTCAGATCAACCTCCGCATTGACAGCTCCCCTGGTGACTTTCGTGACGGATCCAGCGAGCACATTTCGCGCACTGACTTTCATGGTCGTTCTCCTCCGGGCTTGGGAGTGCCAAGTCAGGCTGATATCATCTCACAGATCGGGCATCCATTGTCTGTGAGTGACGGTACCCTGCCGCACGAGAGACCACTTTGGTGACCTGCCCGATCTTTTGCACCAGATGGAATGTTAGTGTGGCGTATTGTCGCGGTATCCGCCAGGTACTTACCGGAGCGCAGATACCAGGGGACACCGTCCTAGCGCCAGGAGTCGATCAAAAGACGCAGGGCGCAGAAAGTCTCGACGTCGGAATTCTTCGCCACGTCGGGCTCTTTACGGTAACCAGCGTACTGGCCGCGCACTAGGTCGCCGGACTGCAGAGGACGCATGGCCTGGAAGACCTTGGCTTTCTCGACGTGCACGGCCCCATAGTCCCTGGTAGCCGGCGGTTCCATGGCAAGGAGCGCGACGATCTGGAAGAGGTGGTTCTGGATGACGTCACGCAGACAGCCGGCAGTTTCGTAAAATGCGCCGCGCTTCTGCACGCCGAAATTCTCGGACAGGCTGATCTGAACGCTGGCCACGAAGTTGCGGTTCCAGATCGGCTCGAGAAACGAATTGGCGAAGCGGAAATAGAAGATGTTCATGATCGCCTCCTTTCCAAGGAAGTGATCGATGCGGAAGGCCGATTATGGCGTGTCCCTCGCTATGGCACAGGCATCGTAGCAGAATTTCTGGTCGTCTGGGGGGCACAACTGCAATCGGGATTTCCGCATTTCGACTTCGGATCCATGGAAGCTCCTTTTGTCCGACGCGCTCTTCCGTCCGGAAGAATATGCGCTGCGGAGAACCCGCAGATCGCATGGAGGGCTTGTCTCGAGTCTGCGCCGGAGCACGTTTGTCCTCGCACGTCATGTCAGGATTGCAATCGCCGAAACAGCGATCTGTTCTTTATTGATCATTCGAAGCAGATAAATGACGGCTGGATTGAATGATCTGATTCGAAGTTGGGATAGCTGTAGGAAGGAATCCGGCCTGGTTTTCGCGGCAGCCCTCGTCTGCCAATGCCGAAGGCAGATCACGGGACCGGAGATGCTTGAGCAAACTTGCACAGCTTCCTTGAGTGCGGTGGCAGATACTTTCGGCATGAGTGGGCATCCTTCTCCCGCCTCGACGGCCGCCGGGTTAGACGGCCTGCGCTCGCTTCGCTCGCGGCGTCGGCCTAACCTCAGTTAAGGGGTGACTCAACCTCAAAAACTGTAGCTTAACCTTCCAGCCTCAAAGGTCTCACTTCCACTCAAGGGGAACAGACCTTGTTGAACGACCAGCAAACAGTTGTAAACTTTCGGATGCAAGAACCGGTGGCAAGCGTCCAGCTAATCAAGGCGCTGGGCGGCGGTTGGGACGCCGTGCAGATTCCGTCCTCGAAGGAGATTCGAGCTGAAACGTCACGGAACTCAAGTTCAACGCACTGAGAAGGATTGCGTTACGGTCCAAGCCAGGCGGGAACATCCGAAGGGAGATGATCAGAGTGCGGTTTGACTCTCCGAGGTGCGCGATGCTCAATATTAAGAAAATTCTCTTGCCGGTTGATATCCCGATAGCTTCACTCGGCGTGATCCATCAGGCTGCGACATTGGCCCACCATTTCCATTCTGAGATCATGATGCTGCACGCCGTGACAGCGCTGAGCCATGCCGCTGGTGTACCAGAGGACAGCAGCAAACTGGCCGGCTGGGACCTGCTTGCGGCGATCATTCGAGAGGCCCAGAAACAGCGGGACCAGTCTCTTAGGCAGGAGCTTGACGGCCTTACCATTCGGCGGATGGTGGTCCAGGGCGACCCGGCTTGGGCAATTGTGCAGGTGGTTGAGGAGGAAGAAGCCGACCTGATCATGATGCCGTCGCATGGCTCTACGTTCGATCAGTTTTTTCTGGGCTCGGTGACGGCGAAAATACTACACGGGACCGAGTGTCCGGTTTGGACCAGTGCCCACGTGGAAGAACCGCCGGTGCAGGAGTTTGCCATCAGCAACGTCCTGTGCACGGTCGACTTGGGCCCGCGTAGTGACGAAGTTGTATCGTGGGCCGTCCCCATGGCCGCCAAGTTTGGCGCCCGCCTTACGCTTGCCCACGTCACTGGCTCGGTGGAGCTTCGGGGACCTGGCGGCAGCTACGTCGATCAAAGGTGGAAAGAGGAGCTCGTCGGCGACGCTTCCAAGCGTATCGCAAAGCTCCAGCAAGACATGGGCATCAAGGCGGACGTATTCATCGGCAGCGGTGACCCGCCCAAGGTGCTGAGCCAAGCCGTAAAGCAGACGAAGGCGGATTTGCTAGTTACCGAGTGCTACCCTTATGGTGGCAACTTGCGGCTCCACGGCTATGCAATTATTTGCGCGGTGCCGATTCCAGTTCTGAGCATTTGAGGGCGTGACTCGTTATGTGCGTAGTATCCTCAATGGCTTGGCACCTTTCCCTTTGAGCTGTCGGATTCTTGTTCGTGGTAAGCGCGATGTGGCGCCACAAATAATGCGGGCCAACATGGCGCCCGGCTGGCAGTGATGCTGGCCCTAGCAGGCTGCTGAAAAACGGCTTTTCTCGTTGAGCCCCGTCCCTTTCATCCGTCGATGATGGGGAGAGAGATCTGTTTGTTGCTATGTTGCTGGGTCGTAAACATCTTTTTTCACCCAGCCCACACACTTCTTCCTTGGCTTACACCGGCTGAACTGACAGGTTCCGCAGGCGCACCAGATTGTAGGCCGCGCACGCAAAGCTGAACACCCAATCCACTTTCCCCAGCCCACGATGCCGGACTTTGCGCAGCAGAGCGATGGTCTTCAGCCAGCCGAAACATTCTTCGACGCGCTTTCGTTTCCGTTGGCTGACGCGGTAGCCTGCGTGACGGGTCGTCCTCTCGTCCATGGCGCTGCCACCCCAGCGGTTGTGGTTCTGCGCCACATGCGGAGTCACCTGCATCTGGCTGCACTCGGCGACGAAGTCTCGGGTGTCGTAACCCTTGTCGCCGCCCGCCCTCACCCGCTTGGTGCCCGGAACCTGTTCCAGCATGAGCAGCGCCGTCTCGCGCTCGGCCGTGCCGTTGGCTTCCCACGCCATCGCATTGACGATCAGCCCGTTGCGGTTCTCCACCAGCAGGTTTCCGCTGTAGCTCAACTTGGTCTCCTTGCCATCGCCCTTGCGCGCCAGCTTCGCCTCCAGATCGGTCTTCGACGCGTGCGTCTGGTTGCTGCGCTTCTCCCCGTGAAAGTCCACCGTCGGATTGCCACCGTCGTCGGGCGGCGGATTGGTTCCATCCTTGCGCTGGAAGCTCTTGGCCCCGGCCCAGGCTTCCAACAGCGTGCCGTCCACCGTGAAGTGCTCGTCCGAGGTCAGCCCCTTGCACTGCGCCTGCGCCACCACTTGTAGCAGAAACTGCTTGGCCACGTCGGCCTCCAGCAGCCGGTTCCGGGTCTTGGTGAACGTGGTCGCATCCCAAACCGCCTCGTCCAGGTTCAGCCCCACAAACCAGCGAAACAAGATGCTGTAGTCGATCTCTTCCATCAGCAGCCGCTCGCTGCGGATCGAATACAGCAACTGCAACAGTTGTGCTCGCAGCAGCTTCTCCGGCGCAATCGACGGGCGGCCCTCGTTGGCATACATGCGGTCCAACTGCGGCGACAACGCTACGAGAACTTCGTCCACCATGGTGCGCACGCCGCGCAACGGATGGTCCCGCCGCACCCGCGTCTCCGGCGACAAATAACTGAACATCTGGCTCTGCTGTTGGTCTGTGCCTCGCATGTCTTCTCCTAACACGCGCAGCCTGTGAATTACGAGTGGTTTTTCAGCAATCTGCTAAGCCACGTGTCGCTAGCAGCCACAGCAAGAGCCACCAACACGCTATTCTTCAAGAACTCCCGCCGCCCACGTTTGTGAGTGAATATTCCAATTTGAATTCTCCTCCACACAGTGCTGAGATTCTACGGAAGACGTGAACCCGGAAACGAGCCCGTTCACAGGTTGGGTGAAGTACAACGGCGAACGAAACAAACGGAAAAGGACCATCGACAGAGATTGCGTCCAAATGCGATAAGACCAGGCGGGCTCTCGGCTGAGCCCGCCTCGGAAGTGATCAGAAGGTGAAACGACCACCGACGGTCGGAGCACAGTTGTTGTCGTACTTATAGGGGACGCCGGGGCCGTGGGGAATGGCGATGGCCAGACCGCCTTTCACGTAGGAATACGCAATTCCGGCAAAGCCGTCGAAACGCTTGGTGAAGTGACGATCCACGTAGAGCGACTCCTCGTTGAGGGTGCCCGCGCAGGAAGCGCGCATGTTACCGATACTGGGGTCGGTCGAGCAGGTCGCCGGAACACGAAAGTCGTTCTGCAGCTGATGATACCAGGACAAAGTAACATCGGTTTTGCTGTCGATGGCGTATTTCCCGCCCGTCCACCAGATCTGTACGTGCTTGGGAGAATCAAGATTGTTGTCTTCGACGCCACTCAGGACATAACCGCCCTGGTCCGAGGCGCCAATGCCCAACGGGTTCTTTGGGTTAGCCTGCCGGATGTATTCGTAGCCGGCAAACAACTTGAACCGGTCCCACGTATACTTGGCTGCGACCATAATGGCGCGGTTGTCGGTCACGATGCCATATACAGTGTTGTTCGTTGCGATCAGATTGTTCCCGGTGATGGGGTTTGTATTGATGCTGTTGGTGGTCGACTGATATGGCGCCGACAGACTCTGCGGCCCCAGCAAGGGGTTCAATACGCTGATCGCCTGGTTGTAACGTTGGTAGACGACGTCGGCGGAGAACTTGCGGTAGCTTCCGCCGAGGTCGAATCCATAGGCGTTGTTATGCGCCGATTCCGGCGTACAGGTGGCGGCCGTAAAGGTTGCGGAGGCCGAGTAGCAGCCACCCGAACCATCGGCGAATTTATACATCGCGCCGAAATGGGCCGGGCCATAGGTGAGGCGATACTTCACGGCGTCGTCCCAACGAGTGTTCTCGGTGTCACCGCCGCCGGCCATCGTGCCGTTATACCCGATGTACGAAAAAGCATAGGCGCCGCCGGCGGGATCGTAAACGAGCATCGCATCGGTACCGAGAGCGCGCTGACGACCGAAGGTCAGCGTGCCGAAAGACTTGGACGCTATGCCGCCATAGATTTCGTCATTGAAGGGTTGGCCCGCGCGTGCGCCGTCGATGGCTATCGAATAGCTGCTCCTGGGAAGGCCGTTGTTGATGGTCTGGGTGGCTGATGCGTTGGCGAGCTGGCCGGACTGCGGATTGATGCCAGTGGAAGCGTTGAACACAACGGACCAGCCAGGATGAAACTCTTCCTTGCCCCTGATGCCCAGACCCGTCTGCGACAAGTTGTTCGGTGCGACGAGGAATCGATGTTGATAGCCGTTTCGGTTCACCAGAGATTCGCCTTCGTAGTTATAGCCATTTTCCGGTAAGCCGTGGCTGACCCAGCCGACTCCGACGTCATACGCACCGTACAGCGTGATGCCGTGCCAGGTCAGCGCGCAATCGGTGGTGGCAAACTCGTGGCCGCTCGCGCAGGCATCGGAGGTGCTCAACTGCATCGTAATGTCGACCGCGGCGTCCTGGCCAACCGCCAAGCTGATTCCCGTGCGCGTTACATCGGCGAACCCTTGTTTTGCCGCTCGAATCACGAAGTGCCCCTCAGGCAGGCCAGACGCCTGATAGTGCCCCCCGCGGTCGGTTGCGATCGTGCGCGTTGCATCTGTGTCGACGTTCTTGATTGTCACCGCGACGTCGCGGAGGGTTGCGCCGGTTTGGTCCCTCACCACGCCGGAAAGGCTCGCTCCCGTTTGAGCCCACGCCGGGAACGCCCCCATCGCAAGCCACAAAAGCGCAAAAACCAACTTCCCCTTAACCATAGATCCTCCAGAATCAAAGAAATGCATTCAATCCACTTGCACAGAGTAGACAAAAGTGTACTATACATATCGATCTAACATAACAAACTATTCAGTGTAATACGATTACAAGTATTTATCGGAGGCATACAACTTAAGAACACAGGTTGATCCCTGCGTTTGATTGGGGTACGATTCGTCGCGATGCAGAGCACAGGCAAATCCCGCCCAAAGATTGAGGAGCTGCTGAAGCTTCCGGAAGCGATATCGCAGTTAGCGATCAGTCTCCCCACAATCAAGCAGTGGATTTATAAGAAGAAAATTCGCAGCGTTAAGACCGCCGGGGGGCATCACCGCATCCCGCAAAGTGAAGTGGATCGGCTGCTTTTCAAAACACGAGGCAAAGCTCAGGAAGAGACGAAGCAGGTAAGGCGTGGCGTCAGTGGGCGTAATCAGCTAGTGGGGCGGATCGAGTCAGTTCGCATCAGCGGACTGATGGCGGAAGTAGTGATTTCAATAGGCGGCCAGCAGATCACATCGATCATCACCGCGCGGTCTGTTCGTGAGATGACGTTGAAGGCGGGGCAGACTGCGGCTGCTCTCATCAAGTCAACTGAAGTTATGATCCTGCGTGTATGACATTGCCTGTACCGAATTTACCTCACTTATTGTCCACATTTGAGCACCGTATCGGGTGCTGAAACCGCCGGTCCCAGAATGAACGGCAGCTTCCTAATTGCATCCAACTTAGCACCCTTAGCATCTACGTCGCGTGGAGAATGACTCGTGAAAATCAGTGCACGTAATGTTCTTGCCGCAAAGGTCACAAAGGTCACCGTGGGCGCTGTAAATGCTGAAGTTGATTTGGCACTTCAGGGCGGCGAAAAAGTCGTCGCAGTTATCACCAACGCGAGCGCAAATTCGCTTGGCCTAAAAGAGGGGAAGGCAGCCTATGCAATCGTAAAGGCCAGTTCGGTGATGATTGCCAATGACTCCCGGGTGCAGGTGAGCGCACGGAATATTCTTCGGGGAAGCGTCTCCTCTATTCATGACGGTGCTGTGAATTCAGAGGTGACGCTGAAGCTCAGCGGTGGCAGCGACCTGGTTGCGATAATTACGAAGGAAAGTTTAAGGGCATTGGGGCTGAAAGCTGGCGGGGAGGCCTCCGCAATCATAAAAGCTTCCAGCGTAATGGTCGGCATAGACCACTAGAAGCATCAGCCGGCCGCATGGAATTGCAGTGCATAGATCATTGCGGATTCTTGATGGTAGCGGTCTGGGGTGTCTCGGCTCGTAGCAAGCCAGGCACATTCGAGCCTAAACCGAAATTTCCAGTCCGTATTCCAGCCCGTAGCCGGGCAGTCTTGTACGTACTTAGAAGAGCTTAGCGGTTCAGGTAGGTAGACACAAGTTGCTCAAAGTAGAGCTACCCGAACGGTTGACACGGTAGAGGTCAGGAGTTCGAGCCTCCTCGTGCCTACCATTTCTTTTCTTATACTTAGCACGGTTCTAACTCCCTTGCGCTTGTCCCCTCGGCTGACACAAATGGTTAAGACACTGTTAGCCGTTCGATGAAAAGTTATCGACCGGCAAGTTGACTTTACCGCAGACTGGGGCTCGGTTGGGGAAGCGGAGGCGGGCAATGCTGGAGAGCACCCCGCCTAGGAATAACCAACCGGAGACTCATCCGGACGATGAGACAGGGCGTATCCCGAATGGGGTGCGCCTTGATCGTTTGGAAAGATTTCCCCATGCCTCAGAAAACTCATAAAGAAAGCTGCCGCGCAGCGGCCTCCTTGGAGTGGATCGCCAGGTTAGCCTCGAACTCAGCAGGCGGCAGGTAGCCGAGCGCCGAATGGAGGCGCTTGTCGTTGTATACCTTCTCGATAAATTCGCGGATCGAGGCGCGAGCCTCGGCCAGATCGCGATATTCGTTACGGAAAACCTCCTCCTACTTCAGTGTTTTCATGAATGATTCACAGGCAGCGTTGTCCCACGGATTGCCTTTGCGCGACATGCTGATCTCGATCTGGCGCGCCTTCAGCAGGTCCGTGTAATCGGTGCTGGCGTACTGGCTGCCACGATCGCAGTGATGCACCAGGCCCGGTTGGATACTCCGGTGCGACAGAGCCATCCGCAGCGCCATCAGCGTCAACTCATCCTCCAGGGTGCGATCCAGAGCCCAACCGATTCCCCGGCGCCAATATGCGTCCAGGATCACCGCTAAAAATACGAACTCCTCGCGCAGCCGGATGTACGTGATATCCGCTCGCCAGAGTTGATCCACGTTGGTGAGCACCATGGCGCCAGCCAGGTTCGGGTAGATTTTCCGCCCGTGGTTGGAGTCGGTGGTCACGACAAACTTTCGCTTCCGCACGCACAGCAGATTGTCCTCACGCAGCAGACGGTGGACCCGTTTCGGATTCACGGTCCAGCCACGCTTTCGCAGTTCCATTGTGATGCGTGGCCGGTCGTAGCAGGGCTACTCTAACGCGATACGCTGGATGGCATCGCGCAAATCCATATCCGGATCCGGGCGAGGCTTGGCGTTCTCGTCAAAGCGATAGGAGCCAGACCGGCTGGGGTTCCTCTAGCTCGGACTCAAGTGCATCCCGGCGAGCAGAAAGTGCTCGCTCACTCTATTGCAACTCTGGTGAAACCTGCCGTCTAAGGACATCGATGAAAGCACATCCTCACGAGTTGGTGAAAATACGAGACTTATTCAGTTCTGCATATTGAAGCGCTTTGTCCGCGGCAGACACCCGATGCTGCATGTCATTGTTACTGAGCAAATAATAGGTATCAACTCACACTCGTCCAAATTCGCTTTTGGTGTCTGAGGGATGCGGAATAGAGAAGGGGCTGAGTCTCCGATAGCTTGAGGTTGTGAAAACTTGAGCAACCAGAAGGAGGACTCAGCCTTGAGTAAAGTATGTAGCATTTTCTCCCAGATGTTGCAGCTTATTTAGCGGACCGGTTTTGATGCGGCGGTCGCTAGGCACAAAGCCGAGCGGCACGCCCGCGGTTTTACGAGTTGGGGACAGTTTGTCGTCATGCTGTTCTGTCAACTGGGCGGAGCCAAGTCGCTGCGTGAGATTTGCGGCGGGCTGGCAGCCAGCGAAGGCAAACTGCGACACTTGGGCTTGCCGGAAGCGCCGCCCCGTTCCACGCTGTCCTATGCCAACGAGCACCGGCCAGTGATCTCCTTTCACTGTGGCAAGGCTTCACGCGCGACCAAGCGCCAGCTACTGGTCGACGCCGACCATTCCATTGGAAGCCTTGACGATGGCCGTGGCAGCCGGCCGGCCTTCAGGCCGAGCGACGCAAGGCTCTCCCCGGTGATGATGGCGACGATGCTGTTGCCGCCGATAGCACAAGCCTCGGCCGATCATTCTACTCAATCCATCAGCATTTGTGCGTTTGCGGACCAAGCTACTTGGATTGAAACGGCAGGATATGTCCTGTGCTTGTGCTCTCCGGGACGCGCACTTCCGGATACATGTGATGCCGTTCGAGGGTGTCAATCAGTATGTCAATGAGCGACATGGTGATCTCAGGCCGAAGCCGCGCCTCGGCGACCAGGTGCTTGGAGCAAATCGGTTTCCCCTCCCAGTCCGGGAGTCCCTGTTCGTCGATGGGTCCGAAGAGCTGGTAACGTCCCTCGTTGGGACATTTGTCTTTATGACACTTGCCCGCGTATCTTCTGTGCGCATCGGGAACATTGATCGCAACCAGGTTGAACATATTGCTCTTCTCCTTGCGGCTGAGCCGCTGCACTGCGTTCTATGAGACCTCGAGGAATATCTGCATGAGTTCCTCGCGGCTGAGGGATGACTTTTGCAGCACCGAGCGCTGACGGACCCGTGGCAACATGCGGCTGGCGATTGCGCGCGTCGCCGTTACTCCAAGCCCCGCGAGTGCATGCATCACGCTCTCTGAACCGGAATGCCGGCCGATTACAAACCCCGGCGTACTTCGCCCCAATTCGGCGGCGGAGAACGGCTCGAAGCTTCGCCTGTCCCTGAGCAGAGAATGGCAGTGAATTCCAGATTCATGCTGGAACACGGCCTCTCCGGTGATGGGCTGGCTGGAAGGAATGGCGCGCTCGGCAGCCCTGGAAACCCGCTCGCAGAGTCCTTGTAATGCTCTGGAATCAATGCCGCAGCCCAGGCCCAGCGAGTGTCGGATCGCCATGACCACTTGCTCCAGCGGAGCGTTGCCGGCGCGCTCACCTAATCCAGTGACGGTGACACTGATGCAGGTTGCTCCGGCTTGGATAGCGGCGATGGAGTTGGCCGTGGCCATGCCGAGGTCGTTGTGACCGTGAAACTCGAGCGCCGCATCACCGGCGAAGGCCCGTAGAGCATAAAGGGAACCAGCCGTCAGCAAAGGGTTCCAGATGCCGACGGTGTCTGCAATGCGGATGCGATGCGCGCCAAGGCTGGCGGCGGCGCTGACGAACTCACGGAGGAATGCCGGGGCGCTGCGAGTGCCATCCTGGGCGCCGATCGAGACCCAAGTGAAGCGCTCGCGTGCACAGGCGATGATCTCCTGAAGCTCTCGCATCACCCAGCTTTGCGACTTTCCTAACGAATCGAGTTGGATGGTCGAAGTCGGGAAGGCAATGTGTATCGAGTCGAGGCCGCAGCGGCCGGCTGCTTCCACATCGTCCTTGCGCGCCCGGCTCCAGCCGGTGAGCCGCGCCGGCAAACCAAGCGCGCACATGGCACGAATGTCCTCAGCCTCCGCCGCACCCATGGCCGCGATGCCGCACTCCAGCTCCGGCACGCCTGCCTCGCTGAGTTCCTGGGCTATGGAGAGCTTCTCTTCACGAGAGAACACAACACCCGGGGCCTGTTCGCCGTCGCGCAGGGTGCAGTCGATGATACGTACTTCTGTTTCGCTCATGTGTCTCCTCTGGTCAATTTAGCGCAGAGGTTAAGCCAGCAGCAGGTTGGTCTCCTGCTTACCGGCTTGCAGGGCATCCAGAATCTCATCAATTTTCTCCTCGTCGACCGCACCGTACCATGCGCCCTCGGGGTAAATGACCATCACCGGGCCGTTCTCGCAGCGGTTCATGCATCCGGTGCTGGAGATCATCACGTCGTCCATTCCGCGGTCGCACAGCTCAGACTCAATGTAGGGCAGCAACGCCGTGGAATCCTTCTTGAAACACATGCCCTTGTTTTCTCCCTGAAGACGGAAGCTAGCACAGACTAGAATGTGATGCGTTGGTTTCTGCATGGGTCTTCTCCTTGGTTGTCATGCGCATCCGGCGCCGGTGCCCTGGCATCCGGAAGTTCCGCAGGACTTGAACTGCTTCCTCATCGCCGCCGGAATATCACCGCTGCGGTGCAAGCTTTCCATCGCATACGAGATCAGTCCGGTGGCCTCAATTACGCGCAAACCGCTCCGCTCCAGCACCCAGCGCGGCTTTCTCCCCACGCCGCTGACGAGAACGGAGTGGCAATCCTGAAGCGACGCGGCTAACTCTCGCCAGCGCAGATTGCCTTCTCCCGGCTCGGGCGCCTCGCGCATTGCAATCAGCTTCGGCTCAATCTCGTCGTACTCGAAGACCCAGAGTTTCTGAGCCTCGCCCAGGTGTTGATTGATGAGCATTCCCTCCATGCTGGCAACCGCAACGTACGGACGGTCTGTGCGGTCGTCGAACAATCCGTTAGCGGAATCGCGCATGAGGCTCACAAGTTCCTGCGACTGGTCCGAGCCCAGCAGACCCACGGCGTCGGCGCGGCATCGCGCGCAGTGTTCCATCTGCGGAATGATTTCAGAAACCCTGACACGAATCTCTTTTACCGCGGAAAACGGCAGCTCGCTCTTCTCCGCAAATGGCGTGCCCGCAACCGGGTAGAGAGGAATGCAGTTCATCACGTCGGCACCCAGTTCGCGCATCTCTTCAGCCACAACTTCGACGTGGTGGTCGTTGATTCCTGGTACGAGAATGGTGTTTATCTTCAGCGTGATTCCAGCGGCCTTGAGTGCCTTGATCGATGCCAACTGGCGGTCGAGCAGAACTCGCGCCGCCTCCTCGCCGCGATAGATCTTCTTGTGATCGCGAACCCAGGAGTAAATCTGTGCCCCAATGGCCGGGTCAATCGTGTTGACCGTGATCGTAACGTGGCTCACTTGCAGGCGAGCCAGTTCATCCGCATAGGGAGCGACGTTCAATCCGTTGCTAGCCACGCAGAGCAACATCTCGGGATACTTCTCACGCACCAACCGCAAAGTCTCGAGGGTTTCCTCCGGACTGGCGAAAGGGTCGCCCGGCCCGGCAATCCCGACGACCTTGAGTTGCGGAACGCGCTCCAGTACTTTGTCCAGATAGGCCAGTGCCTGCATTGGCGATAGCACTGCGCTTGTTACTCCGGGACGGCTCTCATTCATGCAATCGAACTTGCGATCACAGTAGTTGCACTGGGTATTACATTGCGGCGCCACGGGCAGGTGAATGCGTCCCGTGGTGTGACGAGCGGCCGAGTTAAAACATGGGTGCTGCGATAGGTCCAGTGCCATTGTCCGCCTCTACAAGTAGCTGTAGCCGATTGAGCTTGAGTTTTGCTTCACTTCCAGCAGCGTGTTGACGATGAGATCGAAGAGCTGTTGTGCACCGCGATAACCGAGGTGCAGAATGCGCTGTCCTCCAATACGGTCGTGAATCGGAAAACCAACCCGGATCAGCGGCACTCCAAGCTGGCGCGCCAGTTTTGCGCACTTACTGCTGCCGATCATGAAGTCAGGCTTGAACTCCTTGAGCGCAACCTCTTCGGCGATGGTCATGAAGTCCACCCCGTCACGAACCTCAACCAGCTCGCGCAGGTGGGTGGTAACTTCGGCAATGCTGCGTTTCAGCGCTCCGCTCTTGCCACCAGAGGCGCAGAGTATTGGCACCACTCCAGTCTCGGCCAGAAACGATGTGAGTCCCACCACAAGATCCTCGTCTCCAAGGACAATGGCGCGTTTGCCAAAGAGATACTTATGGCCGTCCACGTATGCATCCACCAGGCGACCGCGCTCCATGCGGTATTTTTCCGGCGTCTTATTCCCGGTGAGCCTTTCCATGGCGGCAAAGAACGCATCGCTCTCTTGCACGCCGATCGGCAATCCGATGCGCTTTGCCGGAACCGCGAAACGCTCCTGCAAGAACGACGCAGCCGTTCGTTTGGCGCGCAGAGTCCGTCCGAACTCGATGCTCGCCTTTGCCGAGGCAGTCGCGCGCAAAGCCGCAATTGTTGTGCCGCCCTCGGGAATCTTCTGATACTTGTCCATTGATGGACCGTCCAGCGTCTCCGAGTAGTCCGGGAAAAGCGTGATCGGCAAGGCAAAGTCCGCCGCAACTTCCTTCAGGAAGCGAAGGTCCTCGGACGACACCAGCCCCGGAAACAGATTTGCAAAGCCGTTGATGTAAGCGCTTGGGCTTGCGCCAGCTTCAGCCAGTTGCTCCACCACGGCGCAGACCGCATCATGGAAGCCGTCCATGTGTGTACCGCTGTAGCTGGGCGTGGAAACATGCACAAGCAACGGCGCTGCCTCGTCGGAGATGAGCTCGCGGTACTCGTGCAGCAGACCGGAAACGTCCTCTCCGATGGTCTCTGTGAGACAGGTGGTCGCGATCCCGATAAGGCTCGGATGGTATTGCGATGTCACGTTTCCAAGTCCCTGGTGCAAATTTTTTCCGCCGCCAAAGATCGTAGTGGCTTCGCTGAAGCCCGAGGTTGCAATGTCCATGGGCTCGCGGAAATGGCTGATGATGTAACGCCTCATGTACGTGGCGCAACCCTGCGAACCATGAAGGAACGGAAGTGCGCCCTTGATACCGCGCATCACGAGCGTTGCGCCCAGCGGGGCACAGGCCTTGCATGGATTACGCGTGGAAACCCAGTTGGGGCGCGGTGCGGCTTTGGGTGTGCGTGGCCGCGTGCTCATCTCACCACCTCCAGTTGGTTGCCGCGTTTGCGCGGAGCCAGCCGCCAAACCGGGCTCATCACGCTGCCATACACTTCGCGCGCAAAGTTCACCATGCCTTCAAATCCTGCGAGCGCCTCCTTGCGCTCGTGGTTGTGATCGCAAAATCCGATGCCGAGTTTGTAGGCGATGGGGCGCTCTTTGACTCCGCCAATGAATACGTCCACATCTTCCTCCTCCAGAAAGCTGGAAAGCTCCAATGGGTTCGAGTCGTCCGCGATGATCGTCCCCTCATCGCAGAGTTCGCGCAGTTGGTCGTAGTCCTCCTTGTTGCCGGTCTGCGAGCCAACCATCACCGTCTTCATTCCCAGCAACCGCAGTGCGCTCACCAGCGAGAATGCCTTGAACGCTCCGCCAACATAGATGGCCGCCCGCTTGCCTTGCAGTGCGCGGCGGTAGCCATCGATCAGCGGCATGATGCGCAGCAACTCTTCGCGAACCATGGTCTGGGTGCGCGTGAGCATCTCCTGGTCCTTGAAGTGGCGGGCCACGTCATAAAGCGACTTCGACATGTCATCCAAGCCAAAGTAAGAAACCCTGATCGATGGAATCCCGTACTTCTCCTTCATGCTCTTGGCCAGGTAGGTCATGGAACCCGAGCACTGCACCACGTTGAGCGCCGCGCCGTGCGCACGGCGGATGTCATCAATGCGGCCATCTCCAGTGATGCAGGAAACCACCTCCACGCCCATGCGCGCGTAGTAGTCGCGGATCATCCAGGTCTCCCCCGCCAGGTTGAAGTCGCCAAGAATGTTGATGCTTCGTGGACTGATATCCTCGGTTCGGCCGGTTCCCACAATCCTCAATAGCGCATCGCAGGCGGCGCGATAGCCGTCTTTCTTGGTTCCCTTGAACCCCTCCGATTGCACCGCCAGCACCGGGATTCCTTTTTCCATGCTGACGCGCTTGCAGACTGCCTCCACGTCATCGCCAATGACGCCGACAATGCAGGTGCCATAAACAAACGCGGCCTTCGGCTGGTGGGCGTCGATCAGCTCACAGAGAGCGGCGAAGAGTTTCTTCTCGCCGCCCCGTACTACGTCCATCTCCTTCAGGTCGGTGGAGAAGCTGAGCCTGTGCAACTCCGGCCCTGAAGAGAGAGCACCACGGATGTCCCAGGTATAGGAAGCGCACCCGATTGGCCCGTGCACGATGTGCAGGGCATCGGTGATGGGATACAACACAACGCGCGAGCCGCAGAAGACACAGGCGCGCTGGCTCACTGAGCCAGCTACGCTCTGTTTCTCGCAGTCGAGCTGGAAGGTTTGTTGCTGCCCCTTCCGATACACCTGACGCTCGCGTTCCCGTAAGATGTCCGCCATCGCTTTGTCCCTGTCGTGTCCGTTTCGCGGTTGGTTGCCGACTACATGGTTAGTTCAAAGCGTTCTTCCGGAGCTTCACGGTCCTGGCGATCCATCAGCACGCCGAGAATCTTCTCCAGCAGTCTCATTGCGCCCTCGTAGCCAACCGTCGGGAAGTAGGAATGTCCCACGCGGTCGAGGATCGGGAAGCCATGACGCACGAAGGGAATGTTTTCATCGCGCGCAATGTACTTGCCATAGGTATTCCCGATGAGCAGGTCCACCGTCTCCTGCTTGATCCACTGGTGCATCAGGTACATATCCGCCAGGGCTCCAGCGCGAATTTTCGCCTCCGGCACCTTCCCTCCAAGCGATTCCCGCATGCGGTTCTCAAACTGCGGCGTCGGTGTTCCGGTCACGATATACACCGGCTTCATGTCGAGCAGCGTGAGGAACTCAGTCAGAGATACAAGCTGGTCTGGATCTCCAAATAGCGCGACCCGCTTGCCATAAACGTATTGATGCATGTCCGCGATCATGTCCAGCAGTCGGCCCCGCTCGTCGGTGATGCTGTCAGGCACAGCGACCCCGGCCAGTGTGCGCAGCTTGTCAATGAAGCGGTCGGTGGCCTGCAGGCCAATCGGAAGCTCCAGCGTTTCACCCGGCACGCCGCACTTCGCAGTGAGCGCCTCCACCGCCGCCGAAGACCCCGACGGTCCAAGTCCCACGGTGGCAATGCTTCCCCCCGAGTTCTTGACCTGCTCCACCGTGGCGCCGCCCTTCGGATAGAACTGGTGCTTGCCGGTTTGCGGCGCATCCAGCACATCGGAGGTATCTGGGTACATCACAATTTCAATTCCCAGCTTGTGCGCCAGGCATTTCAACTCGCGCATATCGGAGGGTTCCACCCAGCCTGGAATCAGGTTGATCTTCCCGCTCTTCTCCGCCGAGGGGTCAGCAAAGTAGGTGACAAGCGCTTTCGTCATGCTGGAGAATCCAGTGACATGTGAGCCAACATAGCTCGGCGTGTTGCAATGGATCACATGCTTGCCCTCTGGCACCTTGCCGTCGCTAACTGCTTTGTTGATGATCTGCACCAGATCGTCGCCAATCGTCTCGGAAAGACAGGTGGTGTGTACGGCAATCACGTCCGGGTTGTAAACGACGAAGATCGTCTGGATGGCCTGCAGCAGGTTGGCCTGTCCGCCGAAGACCGATGCCCCTTCTGTGAACGAACTGGTTGCGGCCATCACCGGTTCCTTGTAGTGGCGTGTCAGCGTGCTGCGGTGGTACGAGCAACAGCCTTGCGAGCCGTGGCTGTGCGGAAGGCAGTTGTGCAATCCGAGCGCGGCATACATGGCGCCGATTGGCTGGCAGGTTTTGGCTGGATTTACCGTCAGCGCAGTGCGCTCCAGAACCTCATCATTTGTGTGGCGCAATAGCATATGGAATTCCTTTTCTGCTCAAAGAGCAGTCTTTGTGCTGGCTGGCGCCTTCGAGTGCGCCGACTAGTCGGCGGCGACTTCCGCCGGCTGCTGGATCTTCGGCTGCCAGGGTGGGGTGACATACGACCAGATCTTCATGTTCACCATGCGGTCGATGTCATTAAAGAAGTTGATCGCTCCTTTGAAACCCGCGTACGGTCCGCCGTAGTCATAGCTGTGCAGTTGCTTGCAGGGAATTCCCATCTTCTGCACTGCGTATTTCTCCTTGATTCCGGCACAGAAGATATCAGGCTTGTAAATTTCCAGCAGCCGCTCAGTCTCGTGATGGCTCAAGTCGTCGATCACCAGGGTGTCGTCATCCATCTCCGGCATCATGCCGATGTAGTCGCGGAACTCCATCTCGGTCATGCCTTCCAGCTTGGCCACTTGTTCCGGTGTCCTGCGCGGGCGATAGCGTTCGGGATCGGGAACCACCTCGAGCTCTTCGATGTTCCTGCTGTCAGCGTCTACCTTCAAGCCGGGTAGCACCTTGCGACCTTCGTAGTCGTCGCGGTGACCGAATTCGTAACCGGCTGCAATCGTCTTCATCCCGATTTCGGTGAACAGCGTCTGGTAGTGATGCGCGCGCGAGCCGCCAACAAACAGCATCGCCGTCTTGCCTTGGCAGCGCGCCTTCACCCGCGCGCAGGTGGCCTCCACCTTCGCCATCTCTTCGGCAATCACCTCTTCCACGCGCGCCCTCAGCCCGTCATCCTCAAAGTATTCGGCAATGCGGCGCAGTGACTTCGCGGTCGACTCGGCACCGATGAAGTTGACCTTCACCCACGGAATTCCGAAGCGCTTCTCCATCATCTCGGCAACGTAGTTGATCGAGCGGTGACACATGACAAGGTTGAGATCGGCGGTGTGCGAGTTGGCCATCGTGTCATAGGTCGAGTTGCCGCTGAAGGTCGAAATCTGCTTGATACCGCAGCGCGACAGGATGTCTTCCAGCACAAAACCGTCGCCGCCGATGTTGTACTCACCCAGCAGATTGATCTTAAATTTGTCGTCATGCGGGGTTTCGTTCAATCCGATGATGTGCTTGAACAGGCCGTTGTTGGCGATGTGGTGGCCAGCCGACTGGCTGACTCCCCGATAGCCCTCGCAACTGAAGCCGAAGACGTTAATGCCAAGTTCAGCCTTCATCTCGCGGGCCACGGCGTGTACATCATCTCCAATGAGACCAACCGGACAGGTGGAGAAAATTGCGATCGCCTTGGGGTGGAAGAGCTGATAGGCCTCACGCACCGCGACCCTCAGCTTCTTCTCGCCGCCAAACACGATGTTCTCCTCCTGCATGTCGGTTGACAGGCAGTAGTTGATAAAGTTCTGAGCTTCAGGTGACTCCGGCCGCGTCTGATTTCGGCGCGTGAGCCAGGCATAGAAACTGCAACCAATGGGGCCATGCACCAGGCTGAGAATGTCACGGCTCGGGCCAATCACCACTCCCTTGCAACCGGCATAGGTGCAGCCGCGCTGGGTGATGATGCCCGGGCTGCTGCGCACATTCGCCTTGATCTCCGGTACGCTGCCGTCCTCACGATGTTCCGTGACAACAATCTGCTCGGAGCGCTTCTGGCGAAGCTTCTTCGGATAGATCTGAATCAGTTCGTCTTTGACGTCGCGCGGATTTCTCAACATAACTCACTCCAATACTCTGGCCGGCCCTCATTGGGCGCGCTCAAATTCCTCAGGGATCAAATAGCCCGGATTACGCGACGACCGACGCGCTTGCCGAAACATCATCAACCAGGCCGAAGTCGATAAGCAGCTTCTCCAGTGCGCTGATTTCCAGGGGCTTCGGGATCACGAACAGTTTGTTCTGGTCAATTGCCCTGGCCAGCTTGCGGTACTCGTCAGCCTGCGCGCAGTCCGGACGCCACTCGATCACTGTCTTGCGATTGATTTCGGCACGCTGCACATCGTTATCGCGGGGAACGAAGTGGATCATCTGCGTACCAAGCTGCCGGGCAAACTCGGAGATCATCTCCAGTTCGTTATCCACTTTGCGGCTGTTGCAGATGATTCCGCCCAGGCGCACACCGCCGGCGTTTGCGAACTTCACAATGCCCTTGGAGATGTTGTTGGCCGCATACATAGCCATCATCTCGCCCGAGCACACGATATAGATCTCCTGCGCCTTGCCTTCACGCATCGGCATGGCAAATCCGCCGCAGACCACGTCGCCCAACACGTCGTAGAAGACATAGTCGAGGTCGTCGTTGTATGCGCCAAGCTGTTCCAGCAGGTTGATCGAGGTGATGATGCCGCGTCCGGCGCAGCCAACGCCTGGTTCCGGTCCGCCGGACTCTGTGCAGTAGGTGTCGCCGTAGCCCCGGCGGCGCACGTCGTCGAGATCGACTTCGTCCCCTTCGTCACGCAGCGTGTCCAGCACAGTTTTTTGCACCAGTCCGCCGAGCAGCAGGCGGGTAGAGTCTGCCTTCGGATCGCATCCGACGACCATCACCTTCTTGCCGGCCTCGGCCAGCGCCGCCACCGTGTTCTGGGTTGTCGTGGATTTTCCGATTCCGCCTTTACCGTAGATAGCAATGCTTCTTCTTCCCATGTCCGAGCTCCTTATTTATGAGTCAGTGATCTTTTGAAAGTTGTGAATACACTTCATCCCTGCATCGGGTTAAGAGATGCGGGTGCACCGCGCCGCTGGATTGCTGACGGTCCTGCGTCTCGAGTCTCGTGACTCGGCGCGGCAATGTTCTTTGGAGAATTGGGTCCCGCCAGTGTAGATCTGCGCGGATTATACTGGCTCGGTCGGGGAGCAGGTCAGGTATAAAGAACGCGAGCTACATCGCCCGCGACGATCGGATGAACAGCAGTTTGGGCAACGGACTTGGTCGCCACACCCCGTGTTCCGGCGTTACATGTTACGAGAGTACGACGATGCCCTGAGTTCGTCCAATCGATTTTCTTTATTGTCGCCATAACCGCATGAGACCAGACTCTCCGGACGCGCGAATGCATTATGGGTCGCATAAGAACTTTCAATTGGTGTTTCCGTGACGCTTCGGCTTACTCTCCAAGGACTACTGTAATCCCGCAGTGGGGCCGGGGGGAGTTGTGTATAGGTGATGGACAAATCAGGACGCGGCGCAGGATCATGGCAGGTCGCCATCCTGCATCGCACAAGCCGAATTGTCAGCTCTGGCCTTGCGATTGACGACATGTTGCAGGAACTTGTCGCCATTACCGTCGAAGTCACTGCCTGTGACGCCTGTCTCGTCTATCTGCCGGACCACGAGACCGGGGACATCGTGCTGCGTTCATCGCAATTGCCACACGACGCGGAGATCGGTGCCGTCCGCCTCAACTTGGGCGAAGGGGTCGCCGGATGGGTGGCACAGCACAAATCAGCCGTCGCGCTCTCCAGCCGTGCTTTTGCAGATTCGCGCTTCAAACACTTCACTACCTTGATTGAAGATACCTACGAAGCGTTGATCTCCGTTCCGCTTATACGTGGAGGCGAGGTGATTGGCGTGCTCAATGTTCATCACCGTGAACCGCATGAGCACACCCCGGACGAGATTTCCATTCTCTGCTTTCTCGGCGAACAGATGGGCGGGGCAATCGCTTACTCCACACTTGCCGACCGCAACAGCAAGCTTAAGAAGGAAGCCTCGCTAGTTCGCCAACAACTGGAGGAGCGCAAGATCGTCGAACGTGCTAAGGGCGTGTTGCAGCAGAGGTTCGCATTCAGCGAAGAAGAGGCCTACCGGCGCCTGCGCGACGAGAGTCGCAGGCAGCGGCGCTCGATCCGGGAAGTCGCAGAAGCCGTGCTTTTGGTCGAGGGGCTTGGTCCGGAACGCCCACGCAATAGCGGCTAGAACGACACTTTTGGTTGGACTTCTGCGTCAGCCACGAACTGCATTGTCCGCCGTGCCGTTCCCGCTCCAGAAAGAATACGTTTCACTTACCGGGGGGATCGCGAACACAGCGTTTGCCATCTCAGGCGGCCCTGCTAAAAAGACAGGGTCGCCGTTCTTCTGCCGATGTAGCAGGACGGACCAGATTCCGTTCTCGTTCTCTTTGATCCGGGACCTCTCAAAGCGAATGCAGTCGATGATGGACAGCCCCGTCCATCTCATGAATAGGAGAATTGCATATCCAATTCTTGGTTTGCGATGTTGTGGGGTGACGCAGGGTTCAAGAAAAGTCCGGTCGCTGTGATTTAACCCAATGTTTTGTGGCTACCCCAGGCCGCCGTTTCCGGCGGCCTGTTTTGTTGGAGTTGCACGGGGTCTGGAATGACCCCTTCGTGGCTGGTAGGTGGGCGGCGTTGTCGGAGGATTTTGCTGACCATGGCGCGGCTGATCCCATTTGCCTTGGCCACCGCGGTCAAACTCATCCCGCTGTTGCGGTCCCGCAAGACGGCGTCCCGATCGACATCCAGAGGATGGCGCCCGATCCGCCGGCCCTCAAGCCGGGCACGCCGCATCCCGGCCCGGACTCGTTCGACAACTAGGTTGCGTTCCAACTCAGCAATGGCGCCGATGATGACGACGATGGCGCGGCCCAGCGGGCCGCCAGTGTCGACATTTTCCCGGAAGCTGACGAACTCGACATTCAGATGGTTCAGTTCGTCGAGCACTTCCAGGAAGTGCCGGGTGGAACGGTCAATGCGATCAAATGCCCAGACCAAGACGACGTCGAACTTGCCACGGCGAGCATCGGCCAGCAGTTGATCGAGTCCGGGGCGCTTGGCTTTTGCCCCGCTGATTTTGTCACTGTACTCGTGGACGATCTCGAGGCCACGCTGCGCGGCCATGCCGCGCAGGTCGTAGAGCTGGGTCTCGGGGTGTTGATCGACGGTGGAAACCCTCATATATAAGGCCACTCGCTTCAACGGCGCACCTTCTTCTTCGGCGCCGCACCGTTCTTGGCGACGTACTGCCGGATGAACTCCAACAGCACGTTGGTCATCCTCGGCAAGTCCGTCGAATGTCTCAAGAAGTGGAGACAGCGCGGCAAGGGGCCGGAATACATCCAGTACGAGGTGGGCGGGTCTGTTCATTATGTGCTCAGCGCGCTCATAGAATTCCGTCAGACACACACCATCCGTCCAAAGGAAAAAAAGTAGTGAGCATTTCCTGCACTGAATTCGCAATTGGCCTACTCGCCAACACTCTTTCGCGGTGCCGCGCAATGCGGTTTGGGAGCGGTTAGCTCCCAAATTCAAGCCGCATCTTGGTGACCATGCAACTCGAACTCTGTCTTACACAGCCAACCCATTCTCCCGTCTCGGAGTACTTTGTCGATGCCGATGAGGCTGGCCGATTCCTCAAGCTTGATCGTAGAACGATCCTTCAGCGGGCTCGTGACGGTCGCATTCCTGCACATCCCGTTGATCCTCAAGCCGTGCGCAAAGACTGGCGTTTTCTCCTCTCCGGATCGACACTTGGTTGCGCGGTCAAGTAAACTCTGGCTGCCGTTCGTGCCCTGCTTCAACGAGGATTCAATGAAGCCAACACGGACCCGTTACCAGAAAGGATCTTTGAAAAAGATCAAGCGTGACGGCGGTCGCGACGTTTGGGTTTTCCGTTGGAGGGAAACCCAGACAGGCGGCACACGCCGCCCACGCAAACTCGTGGTGGGCTCGGTCGAGGATTATCCGACCGAGCGCAGCGCCTGGCTTGCCGTGGACAGCCTGCGTTTGAACATCAATAGCGACGCCACTGAGTACTCCCAGGCGCCGCGGACTGTGATCGACCTCATACGCCACTATGAATCCATGGAGCTGGCGGACGAAAGCGTCACCGTCGCGTACAGCACCAAGCAAGTTTACAAGGCGAACCTCAAGAACTGGATCGAACCGAAGTGGGGAGGTCTGTTGTTGAGCGAGCTCGAAGAACTGCCTGGTGTGTACGTCGAGAAGTGGCTCAAGACTGTGGATCTTGCCACCGGCACAAAGGCCAAGGTGCGCAACATTCTCAGCGCTCTCTGCTCGCACGCGATGCGCTACGGCTGGATGAAGAACCACCCCATCAAAGGGAAGGTTCGTCAGAGCGCCAAGACAACACGCGTGCAGGCGGCGCTGGAAGTTGAAGAGCTTCACGCTCTGTATGAGGCCCTCGAATTGCAGTACCGCATCATGCTTCTGCTTGACCTGGCAAATGGGATGCGTCGAGGAGAACTATTGGCACTTCAGTGGATCGATTTTGATTTTCGGAAGAAGACAGTGTCCATCCACGAAGCGATCTGGCACCAGAAAGTCTGGCCGGTGAAGACGGTGGAGAGCGAGCGCGTCATGCCGCTGGACGACGAGATGGTCGCCGATCTGCTGGCATGGCGTAAACAGGCGACGTACGCAAAGGATACCGACTGGGTCTTCGCGTCATCACGAATGAAGGGCAAGCAACCGATTTGGCCCGAGGGCGTGATGAAGAATCACATCCGACCGGCAGCCGAGCGCGCGGGAATCACCAAGCACATCACCTGGCATTCCTTTCGGCACACGTTTTCCACATTATTGGTGGGGAATGGCGAGGACGTCAAGACTGCGCAGTCCCTGCTTCGCCATGCCAATCCGAACGTTACGCTCGGCATCTACACCCATGCGATCGATCAAAAAAAGAGGTCGGCGCAATCCAAGGTTGTTCAGATGATGGTGCCGAAGGGCAAGGGAAAGCTGGATGGGGTCACTGCATAGTGCAACGCGTTTGACTGGCCAGTACTGCAACTCAAGAAGGGGCACGGGCAAAAGTTATTGTGCCCTTCTTGTGTACCTTGTGACGTCGTCACATTTAGCTGTAAATGCTTGAAAATGAAATGGTAGGCACGAGGAGACTCGAACTCCTGACCTCTACCGTGTCAAAAGCCAACTAATTGGTAATTCAACAGCTTAGAGGCTATCCGGGACTGCCCAAATCAGTGATAATCCGTCATCATCCGTGGCTAAAGCGGAACTGGTGCGGAATCAAAATCAAGGTTGCGGCCAGCAACCTAGATGAGGTTTTCACTCGAATCCGCACGGTGAGCAGCATCATCTGACAGTTGAGACTCATGCACAGGCGATATCCTGTGATGTTTGAAGTCGAAGGTGCAAAGTGCCGATATTGTTTCTTGCGGGATTCTTCGCACACGCTCAAACCTCAGTTGAGGCCTAGCTACCCTAGGAGGCCCCCCGGCTCTGCCGGGGAGGCAGCAGAAGTTTGACAAATACAGGAGTCCACGCAGAAAACTCCAAGCGTGAGCCGCCAAGCACACGCAGAGGAGAAACTGGATGGACGAGTATGAGAGCTTAAGTCACTCGAAGTGGGAGTGCAAATACCACGTAGTATTTATTCCGAAGTGTCGCCGGAAGACGCTGTATGGGCAGCTTCGGCAGTATCTGGGCGAGGTCTTCCGCAAGCTGGCCGAGCAGAAGGAAAGCCGGATTGAGGAAGGGCATCTGATGCCGGACCACGTGCACATGCTGATCTCGATTCCGCCGAGGTATGCAGTGGCGCAGGTGATCGGAATTATCAAAGGCAAGAGTGCGATTCACCTGGCGCGGGTTTACGGCGAGCGAAAGAAGAATTTTGTTGGTGAAAACTTCTGGGCGCGAGGGTATCTGGTCTCGACTGTTGGTCGCGACGAGAAGGTGATCCGGGATTACATCCGGCACCAGGACGCGGAAGATAAGCGGTTGGATCAGATGAATCTTTGGCGCTGAACCGCCGCCGTCCGGCGGCACAAACAATCGGGGCCGCGTTAGCGACCCCGCTCAGCCGCTTTGAGCGGCTCACAAACTAAGGCCCCCGGCTCTGCCGGGGGATACTTACTTTGACCCACTGATGGGGGCCAGTCCCAGAGGCTGAATGGATGGAATTGACCACATGCTGGAGCAGCGAGGGCAAGAATCGGTGACCCGATGGGAGACCCGGCGAAAGCCGAGGACGTGACCGGGTGTTCGGCCTATCTCCCGATCCCTTCTTTACGGGATGATTATCTCTGCAGCCGGGATAGGGGCAGGGACCCTGGACTGGTCCGAACCCGCCCAGACCCAACCCTGGGCTGAAGGTCGCCGTCGCGAGACACTGGCCCCGGCGTGGTGCCGATCAGGGCTCATGGCCGATAGGGCGTCACCGGCAGCTGCTCGAAGCGGGCCTTCAATTGCAACGCGAGATAGCGGGAGTAATGCCGCGACTGCGCCAGGTTGCCGCCGTGGAACCATAGGCCGTCCTGCGCCGTCGGCGTCCACATGTTGCGGAGTTCTCCGACCCATGGTCCCGGATCACGTGCAGTTCCAGAACCCAGGCCCCAGCACGGCCCGACCGCGTCGGCAACCTCCCGGGATATCAGCTTCTCCGCCCAGCCCGTCATCGATCCGAAGCCCGTCGCATAGACAATGACATCGGCGGCGAGCAGGCTGCCGTCCTCGAGCAGCACGCCGTCTGGGACGATCGCCTTGATACCGGAATCGCTGCGAAGCTTGATGGCACCGTTGATGATCAACTCCGACGCGCCCACGTCGATGTAGTAGCCGGAGCCGCGGCGCAGGTATTTCAGCCCCATCCCAGACTCGTCCTCGCCGAAGTCCAACAGGAAGCCGGCCGCGCGCAGGCGGTCGTAGAACGCTGCGTCCTCCTCTGCGATGCGCGCCCAGATGGGCCGCTGCACGTCCGGCATCAGCCGGTAAGGCATGGAGGCGGCCAGGAGGTCCGCGGTATCGGTGTCGATGCCGGCCGCGACCGCCTCCTCAGAATAGAGCGCGCCCCAGCCCAGCCGCAGCATGGTGTCCGTCTTGACCACCAGGGTCGATGACCGCTGCAGCATCGTCACGTCGGCACCGTGCTCCACCAGGTCGGCGCAGATGTCATGGGCCGAGTTGTTGGACCCGATGACGACCACGCGCTTGCCGGCATACGCGGCACCCCCTTCATGGCGGCTGCTGTGGTGCTGTTCCCCCTTGAAGCCGTCCATGCCGGGAATGGACGGTAGTTGCGGCAGTCCAGCCATTCCGGTCGCCAGCACGAGATGGCGCGGCTGCAGCGTGACCGGTTCGCCGTCGCGATCAACCTGCACGGTCCAGAGCCCTCCCTGCGCGTCATAGGCGGCCGAGCGACAGGTCGTGCTGTTCCAGCAGTCGAGCTCCATGACCCGCGCATACATCTCCAGCCAGTCGGCCAGCTTGTCCTTTGGCGTAAACACCGGCCAATGCGCTGGAAACGGCAAGTAGGGGAGGTGGTCGTACCAGACGGGGTCGTGCAGGCACAACGACCTGTACCGGCTTCGCCAGTTGTCACCGGGCAGTGGGTGCGTGTCGACGATCAGGGCGGGAACTTTTAGCCGCTTCAGCCGAGCGCCGAGCGCCAGGCCACCCTGGCCGCCGCCCACGATCAGCACGTAGGGCTGCACCGTCCGCCCGATGCTCGCCGCCTCCTCGGCCCGGCGGTCTAGCCAGCTCCGACGATCCGCCTGGCCCGGCCGGGGTGCGCCGCGTTCGCGGGTGGGCCCCTCCGCCTCCTCATGGCCCTTCAGCGCACGGGCGGCGGTCAGCAGGGTCCAGCAGCGGCCCTGCCGCAATCGGACATGGGCCCGGCCGCGCGCCAAAGCCGTCTCAAAGTCCAGCCAGCCGTCGATACCGCCGGCGACATCCGCGGCACCCGTTACGCGCCAATGGCTCGCCCGCACGATCGCGGCGCGATCCGCAACCATCTGCCGGATCGCCTCCTGTCCCTCCAGGGTGCGGATGGTCCAGGTGAAGGCTATCAGGTCGCGCCAGTAGCAGTCGGCGGCGAACAAGGCGGCAACACGATCGGGATGACCCGTGCCGAGGGCTGCCTCGAACGCCGATGCCCACTCCTGCAACCGCGCGACAGCATCGGACATGGCGGGATCAGCGGGTGACATGGCGGAACCCCGCATCGGCGGCCTCAAGCGCCAGGTCGATATCGGCATCCGTATGGGCGCAGGACATGAATGTAATGATATGTGATTTCACTGCTGTCCGGGGAAAGTTTTCTGAAGGTGCTGTAAACGATTGCTTGTGTGCGGGATAGCCATTGCTGACGCCGGGAACGATTCGAAATCGGCGAAAACGAAAACGGTGCTTGGCTGTAGGGTCCGGAGCGGCAACAATGCGGGATGAACGCTGGCCGCACGGTGTTTGCGCAACTGATCGAGCATCTACCTCACAAGGAGTTCCAGAAATGCGTTTCCCGCTACGGTGGAGAGCGCTACGCGAAACACTTCTCCCGCTGGGACCAGTATCTGGCGATGGCCTTCGCCCAACTGACTTATCGCGAAAGCTTGCGCGACATCGCGACCTGCCTGCGAGCGGTAGGCGGCAAACTTTACCACATGGGTTTCCGTACCAGCATGGCACGCTCACGCCCGCGGCGCAGGACGCGAACATGTTCGCGCCAGAACTTGCCACCATGCGCACCGTTGACGTGCCGCAGTTCTGCTCGTGGTCGGTGTGCAGGATCAAGAACTGGTTCAGAGCTTTCACCACGTCGGGGTCGGGCGTGATGTGTCCATAGGGCACTGAGAACATCATATGCATGAAGTTTTCGACGTACTGGAAGTCGGGCCGCGGGTAGATCATGGGCTGTCCGATGCTCATCTTATAGGTCGCGGCGGCGATGGACCGCACTTGCGAAATCAGGCGCGCGGCGCTCTCTTCGAAGTTGTATTCGTCTTCGTATCCCAGCACTTCGGGTGAGAAGCAGCCGATCGCGTTGATCATCGCCGACAAGATGGCCATCGGAGGCGCGTTGTTGGGAAATCCCTGGAAATGGTTGCGCATGCTCTCGTCGATCATCTCGTGCTTGGTCAAAAGCGCCGAGAAACGAGCACGCTCTTGTTCGTTCGGGAGCCGCCCTCCGATCACGAGCCAGGCGGTTTCCACGAACGTCGATTGTTCCGCGAGCTGTTCGATGGGGTAGCCGCGGTATCGCAGAATGCCTTTGTCGCCATCGATGTACGTAATGGCCGACTGGCAGGAGCCCGTGTTCGCGTAGCCCTCGTCCAGGGTGATCATTCCGGTTTTGGAGCGCAGATCGGAAATGTCGATGCCGAATTCCTTCTCCGTTCCTTCGACGACCGGCAGCTCCCAGGATTGTCCGTTGTATTCCAGACGGGCAGTGGACATAGTTGCGTTTTCTCCAGATCTTGCCACTTCTCGCCCACTCGTGAAATCCATCGGCGGGAATCAGGCCGCGTCTCTTCGTGAGCGCCTCCGGAAGGCTGGTCTGCAAGCGACAGTCTCAGCGCGGGCGTTGATCATCTTGTAGCCGATGCTGGCGTCCTTCGACTACGGAGGAACACTCCCCAGCGCATCCGGGAGCCGAATCGTTTGGGATTCTCGGAATGCTGGCGCACAACCGGGATGGCCTGAGTCGGGCAATGTTGTAGCGAGGCCCCCAGTCATCTTCGGGCTCAACGCCGAAGGGTACAGAGGGCTTGGAAGCTCGCGTATCCCAGGCGCAGCGTCTCTGGACACCACACAGAGGCCCACACCGATGATCGGTGCGCCTTGGATCAGGCTTTCCGGCAGCCAATGAGATCGCCAAGAAACAGAAGCTATCTTTCCCGAATTCAAACTCGCGACCTGCTCCCAGGTTCCCAAGGGTTTCATTCCCGTTTCAATGGCTTGCGAAGAGAATAAGATTGACGACAAGTTACTTGTGCTGAATGCTATATGCCGAGATTTGCCATGGTTCAGTAAGAAAGCAAACAGCGGAGCCTACAGGCTCCGGCGGCAGGCAGAATAGCAAATGCACGGGAACTGGCGGCGGCTGGAAATATAAATTGATCCGAGGTGGGACGTGATGTCGAATACGATCGCGCTGGTAAACGGAACCGTTCTCACACTGGAAAAGCAAAACCCGGAAAGCGGCGCGATCCTGGTTGAAAACGGGGTGATCACCGCGCTGGGGGATAGCAGGGAAATCCGCGCCCGCTGCGAAGCGCTGGGCGGCAAAGTCATCGAGCTGGGCGGCAATGTTGCAGTGCCCGGCCTGCACGACTGCCATGTACACATGATGGGCACGGGGCTGAACGCGCTCGGCATCGATGTGTATGACTGCGCATCGGTCAGTGACGTGCTGGACAACGTGGCTTCTGCCGAAAGGGAATATGCCGAATCACAGTGGATTTTTTGCAAACGGCTGGATGAATCTCGCCTTAAGGAAAAACGCCCGCCCACGGCCCGTGAGTTGGACACAGTTGCGCCCCGGCATCCCGTTTACATTGTGGACCGCGGATGGCATTACACCCTGGTGAATAGCAAGGCGTTTGAGTTATTCGGGTTATCCAGCGACCTGGCGGGGGTGCGCAAGGATGCATCCGGCAAGGTCAACGGCCGTCTGCATGAGGAGGCAAACGCAAAGGCGAAGATGGCGTTCTTTGAGCGGCAGGACGATGCGCAGCGGGAGGCAGCCTTCCGTTACACCGCTCAAACCGCCGTCAACAAGGGTGTGACAACGCTGCACGCGCAGGAGGGCGGGTCGCTATTTTCCGATACCGACATTCCTGTACTGAGGGCTGTCATGGACACCTTGCCTGTGCGTGTCGTGCTTTACTGGGCGACCGAGGATCACAGGAAGATACGTTCCGCGGGCCTGAAACGCTGGGGCGGCGACATTGTGCTCGACGGCTCGATCGGCTCGCGCACGGCGGCCTTTTCCAGACCCTACAGCGACGACGCATCCACCAGCGGAACCCTATATTTTGATAATCCCACGGTGCAGCGGTTCATCGAAACGGCATTGCAAAACCAGCTACAGATTGCTTTTCACGCGATCGGCGAGCTTGCCATCACCCAGGCTCTCGACTGCCTGGAGGCCGCGCTCCAGTCCTGCCCCGTCCATGACCACCGCACGCGGATCGAGCATTTCGGCTTCCCGGTGTTTAAGGAAGTGGAAAGGGCGGCCAGGCTGGGCGCCGTCATCTCCACGCAGCCTTCGTTTACCTACTTGCGCGGAGGCCCCGGCACGGTCTACAACTTGCGCCTCGGCGAAGAACGGGAGCGTTCGGGCTATCCCCTGCGGCGTTTTCTTGACGCGGGGATTGTCGTCGGCGGCGGGTCGGACTCGGACGTAACGCCGATTGATCCCGTGCTTGGCATGCACGCCGCGGTGAACCCGCCCTACGGGGAAAACGCCGTAACCCCTGCGGAAGCCCTGGCGATGTTCACCATCGAAGCAGCCAAAACGGCTTTTGAAGAAAACAGCAAGGGCTCCTTGAAAATCGGCAAGCTCGGGGACATCACGGTGCTGTCGCAAAACCCGCTTGAAGTTGCCTCGACCAGGATCCGGGACATCGAGGTGATGATGACCATCAGGGGCGGGAACGTCGTTTATAGCAAGAAGTGAATGGAATCCAATGAAATGCTCTCAAACTGAGGCGTCATGCCCTTCAAAAGGGGTGATGTCTACCAAATAAGAAAGAGGGAGGTTTCAGCGATGAGTAAATACATACTCGGCATTGACCAGGGAACGACCGGGACAAAAGTCATCATCTTCGATCGCAAGGCCAATATTGTCTCCGAGGCTTACAGCGAGTTCAAACAATATTTCCCTCAGGACGGCTGGGTTGAGCACGACGCCAATGAAATTTGGGACGTTACCATCCGGGTGGCGGGGGAGGCGCTCAAGAACAAGAACATCGCGCCGACCGACATCGCGGCGATCGGCATCACCAACCAGAGGGAAACCACCGTATTTTGGGATAAGAAAACGGGCGAGCCGGCCTGCCGGGCGATCGTCTGGCAGGACCGCCGGACGCTCCCGATCTGCGAGGAGTTGATCGCCAAGGACAAAATCGGCATCGAGACTCGCACCAGTGCCTTGATCGTCCCCAACGCGGCCGCCACGAAAATACACTGGCTGTTACACCACGATGAGAAGGTGCGCAAAGGCGTGGAGAAGGGCGAACTTATCTGGGGCACGATCGACAGTTGGCTTGTCTGGAAGCTGTCAGGCGGCGCCCGGCACGTGACGGAATGTTCGAATCTGTCGGTCACGCTTCTGCTGAATGTGAAGAAGCTGGATTATGACGAATGGATTCTCAACTATCTCGGCATCCCCAGGTCGATCCTGCCGGAGATTTGCTCTTCGAGCGAAATCTATACCTACACAAGCCCGGATGCTTTCTTCGGCGCAAAGGTCCCGATTGCGGGGATCGCCGGCGACCAGCAGGCCGCGTTGTTCGGCCAGGCCTGCGTCGAGGAAGGGATGGCGAAAAATACCTACGGAACCGGTTCGTTCATGATCCTGAACACCGGCAAACGCTATGTTCCGCCGATCGGCGGGGTGATGTCCCCGGTGCTTTGGGATATCAAAGGCGATGTCCAGTACGGGCTGGAGGGTTTTGCCGATGTTTCGGGCGCCGTGGTGCAGTGGCTGCGGGACGGTTTGGGCATCATTTCAAAAAGCGGCGAGGCGGAAGAGCTTGCCAAACAGGTGGAAACTTCCGGAGGCGTGTTCTTTGTACCTGCGTTCGTGGGCCTAGGCGCACCGTATTTGGATTCCTATGCGCGTGGCACCATCATCGGCATCTCGCGCGGCACCACCAAGCACCATGTCGCCCGCGCGGCGCTTGAATCCATGGCTTTTCAGGTACGCGACGTGTTCGAAATCATGAAGCGCGAAAGCGGACTGGAACTGACCAAATTGCGCGCCGACGGCGGCGGGGCCAAAAGCGACCTGCTGATGCAGTTCCAGGCTGATATCCTAGGCATCCCCGTCGAGCGGCCGGTGGTGACCGAAACCACGGTGCTCGGCGCCGCCTACCTTGCGGGACTGGCCGTGGGCTACTGGGACTCCGTGGAGGAAATCGCGAAGAACTGGCGCATTGAAAAACGGTTCGATCCGTCTATTTCAGACGATCAGCGCGAGGCGATGTACGAAGGCTGGAGCCGCGCCATCAGCAGAGCCGCAGGCTGGCTGAAAAAGTGAGGTGCAAGGCCTTCTCCAGGCTGAGGCCAAGAACGACTGGACCAACTTCAAACTTGTCTGAGACAGCCAGCGCCTGTATGGATGATGCGGGCGCTGCTTTTGCCGACTGATTTCAGGGCATGCTGGCTGGATTGGTTGGAATCATCGGACTCAGCAATTCACGGAGAATTCGACTGTTCGGACCGCTCCAAGACACTGGAAGCAGCCTCCTGCATGCTTCAACAAAATCAACACGCAGCCGGTGTTTCTGGTTCCACTCCACGAAAGACCCAATATTTCTCAACTCCCCTCGCAACGCAAGTAGTCATTTGTCAGCGTCATTGGTGAGGTTCGCTTCTGGTCCGGCCTGCAGCGGCAACAGCCTTTGCAACTGAACGGTAAGCCTCCGGTGAAGGCCGTTATTGACTGGATGGGCTAAGTGTCCACGAATCGGATTTGTGGACACTTACGATTTTGACTGGTCGATGTGTGGGGTGGGGCTGCCGA
>Ga0326727_10002840_pt1 | contig 57325 bp, 51 predicted proteins | sample MB2enrmetagenome_FD_207643 | JGI IMG/M metagenome (GOLD analysis project Ga0326727, IMG submission 207643) | Lab enriched peat soil microbial communities from McLean, Ithaca, NY, United States - MB29MY | ecosystem: Environmental > Terrestrial > Soil > Wetlands > Peat | place: USA: New York... | reverse complement strand
TGTCCTGGTGCTCAACAGCCGCAACGCCAGTTGTGAGGGCACGCGCATCACCTCGCTCGCCCCGCACTGCAAGAGCCCCTTCAAATCCATCGCCGTCAAAAAGAAGCTCAGCATCATCGACGTGGTGGCCAGCCGCATGTTGATGACCCACGGCTACATGAAGTCCATCTTCGACATCTTCGACAAGCACCAGTGCCCCGTCGACATGGTCTGCACCAGCGAAGTCTCCGTCTCGCTTACCGTCGATTCCAACGACAAGCTGCCCGCCGTCGCCGCCGACCTTGGCCGCCTGGCGGACGTGAAGTACGAGGGGAAAAAAGCTCTGCTCTGCCTGGTGGGCGACGACATTCGCGGGCGCCAGCGAAATCAATATGAGTTTCATGATCGAAGAAGACGACGCCGACGAAGCCGTCCGCTCGCTGCATGCAGCGTTTTTTCAGGATCCCGACCCTGCAATCTTCGACGTGGCGGCGCGCAAAACATAAACCGGCAACAGCTCTCAGATCTCAAGATTAAAAGCGAAACCTTCGGGCTATTCGGCCGTACAGCGCCGTGTAGAGACTGGAGCTTTCGCCAAAATCTGTGGATAAATAGGTAAAATTGTGGAAAATCAGGTGGGATAAATGGGGATTTCACCGCGGAAGTAACTAATTCATACGCTCAATCGTTTTAGTAAAACATTACTAAAATAACATTTTTCTTGACACGGCGTAGGAAATTTCTTTAAATGTCATCGTGTTCGTCATAAGAACGATCATTGGTCTTGAATCTTGCTGACTCGCGCAACGTTCAAGCCAATCACAGGCAGTATGCAGTTCGGGAATCGGTTTTTGCGCGTGCCTCGTTGTTTCTTGGTTTTCCCCGAAGTGTGCATAGCGTATCGATCCGTATCTGTTTGCCTGTTCCAAAGATGGCCGGTCCCGGGAACGACGGGGGTGACGGCTGCAGGAATCGCGCCAGCTTGGCATCCAAAGACCAAAACCCGAAATCCAAATACCGAAAAGGAGATTCAATGAGGTTCGTTTCGTCACGCATTCTACAAGTAGTTCTCTCCGCTCTCGTAGCGGCGGGTTGCGCAACCATGGCAGCAAACGCACAAACGGTATACAACAATGGGTCTGGTACAAGCAACGGATACTACTATGCGTTGTATACCAGCAGCGGGTCGGCAACCTTGACACTGGGATCAACAGCCGGCAATTACGCCCTCAGCTGGTCCAATGCCGGCGATGTGGTTGGCGGTGTAGGCTGGAATCCCGGGAGCGCGCGGATCGTCGGCTACAACGTCGGCTCTGCCACTGGCTACAACGTCATTTCCCTCTACGGATGGTCGGAAAATCCGCTGGTCGAGTATTACGTCACTGAGCTTGGTCAACTGTACACGGCGACTGCAACCTACAAGGGCAGCGTCTCCAGCGACGGGCACAACTACAGCACGTATGAGCATCAGCAGGTCAACCAGCCTTCGATCGTCGGCACCGCTACTTTCGAGCAGTACCTGGATCAATGGGGCGGGCAATCGATTGGAACGAGCGGCACAATCACCCTCGCCAACCACTTTAACCACTGGAGCAGTCTCGGGATGAATCTGGGCTCTTTGCAGATGCAGTACCTCGCGACAGAGTCATGGAGCGGTGGCAGCGGGTACTCTAACGCAACCGTATGGACAGCGAGCTCCAGCGGTGGCGGCGGCGGATCTGGTGGCGGCGGTGGTAGCGGCGGTGGCGGTGGCACATTACCCACCGGCACTCACAAGCTCATCAATAGCGCCAGCGGCCAATGCGCTGACGATAGCGGCGGCTCCACATCCAACGGAACCAAAGTGCAGCAGTACACGTGCTACAGCGGCGCGAACCAGAATTGGGTGATCACTTCCGTGGGCAACGGCTATTACTCGATAGGGAGCGCAAACAACTCCAGTGCCGTTTGGAATGTCATCGGCAGTGGCACCTCCGCGGGAACAGGCATCCAGCTCTATAGCTACTACTCCGGTGGAACCAACGAACAGTTCCAGCCCATCGCATCGGGAAGCGGGTACGAGCTCAAGGATCACAACAGCGGACTTTGCGTCGCCGACCCCGGCGGATCAGGCACGGCCGGCCAGCAATTGGAAATTGAATCATGCAGCTCGGGAAGCAGCGTGGTGTGGACGGTGCAGTAGCTTAAACCCGGTCACAACCGCATAGCTTCACGCGGCAACTGGAACGGCGCCACCAAGGCGGTACACGGCGCCGTTCCGTTCCGCGGAATGGCCTGCACTGTCAACTGGCTTACTGCCAGCAGACCGGCATAACTCGGCGAAGCAGGTCAAAAGAGTAACCCGTAACCAACAAAACGAAAAGGAGATTCTATGAGGTTCATTTTGTTACGCATTCAACTGGTAGCCCTCTTCGCTCTCATTGCGGTAGCGGGTTGCGTAACCATGACGGCAAACGCCCAGACGGTGTACAACAATGGAACCGGTACCAATTGCGGCTACTGGTATTCGTTATATTCCAGTGGCGGGTCGGCAACCATGACATTCAATTCTTCATGCCCGTACGGCGGCGGCAATTACGCCATTTCCTGGTCTCATGTCAATGATGTGGTCGGCGGCAAAGGCTGGAGCACCGGCAGTGCTCAGTCGATCGGCTACAATGTAGGCTACGCCAGTGGCTACAACAACATTTCCATCTATGGGTGGCTGACAAACCCGCTCGTCGAATATTACATCTGCGAGCTGGGTTCGTTGTATACCGGGAATGCGACGTATAAGGGCAGTGTTTCCAGCGATGGACACTCCTACAACACATACGAGCATCAGCAAGTCAACCAGCCTTCCATTCAAGGCACTGCAACTTTCGAACAGTACCTGGATAACTGGGGCGGGGCTGGGACCGGATCAAACCACACAGTCACCACTAGCAACCACTTTAACCACTGGAGGAGTCTCGGGATGACGGTAGGTAATTTCAACTATCAGATCCTCGGGACAGAGGCATATAACGGCGCCAGCGGGTCCGTTAACGCAACAGTGTGGTAACGAATCACTCTGCACATCGTTCAATAACGCCTGGGCCGGCCGTCTCGCGGCCGCCGGCCCAGGCGTTATGTATTTCAAGAAAAACGATTTAGTAGAGTTAAGGTTCGCGGTCGGGATTGCCTTCGCGGCAAGCGGATTTTGAGCTTATCTGAGTATTTGCAACTCGGACGCAAGTGATTTTATGATCTCTATGAACGAGGCATTTCAATGAGAAAGCTATTCATTTTTACGGCAATCATGGTTCTTGCCGCCGTTTGCTGGGGAATAGTTCCCGATAACTTTGTCCTGGTCAAAGGCGGGACTTTCAAGAACACACTTTCGAACTACTACGGAAAAGGCGTAACCTTATCGGATTTTTATATCGGCAAATATGACATAACTCAGAAAGAGTGGATTGAGGTAATGGGAAGCAACCCCTCGAAATTCAAAGGCGACAATTTGCCGGTAGAAATGGTCAACTGGTATGACAGTATCGAATACTGCAACAAGAGGAGTATCAAGGAGGGCTTGAAGCCATATTACAATATAGACAAGAATAAGAAAGACCCAAATAATAAACCGGACCCGAAGTTTGGCGATCTCGATGATATCAAATGGACGGTAACCGTCAACGCGGGAGCAAACGGTTACCGGCTGCCGACGGAAGCGGAGTGGGAATATGCCGCGGGCGGAGGCCAGATGAGCAAGAGTTACGCATACAGCGGAAGCGATGATGTGGAAGAAGTAGCATGGTACTGGAGAAATTCTGGAGATAAGCCTTTAACCGGGTTTTGGAACTGGCCCGCCATAGAGCAAAACCATAATCAAACGAAGCCTGTCGGCAGCAAGAAACCCAACGAGTTAGGGCTTTACGATATGTCAGGCAATGTAAGGGAGTGGTGCTGGGACTGGCACGGAGACCTGGAGACGAATGTTACTGACCCTCAAGGAAGTCAAAGCGGTTTTCGCCGGGTTTGGAAGGGCGGCGGTTGGATGGGCGACGCCCGCTTTACCGAGCCGGCTTTCCGGGGCAGCCTGGCGGCGAATGGCAAGGGCCCCGACCAGGGTTTTCGCGTCTGTCGCAGCAAGTAAACCGGAAAATGTTAAACTAAGCATTATCAACGAGAATTATTTCAGTGGATTGCAGTTCACAAATTCGCGTCCGGGTTTGTCCTGAAGCCATCGGTCTCCGATCGGATGGAAGAGGCTCAGACCTTATCATTCCAGGGATAACAAGAACCAAAGAACAGTGAATAAGGGGCCCGGCCCGCCGTTGCAGGAAGTAGCTTCAGAAGTGGGTCAGCCGGGAGATTTCAGGTCAGGAGGTTTCCAATGCGTCGAACAGTATCTCTCATCCTCGCAGTTATCGGATTATCAGCAACCGCTTTTGGCCAGGCTGCGCCAAACGACCCGCAGACAATGCAGGCTCTATTAACGGAAGTCCGCGCGCTTCATCAGGAGTTGCGGTCTTCGTTGGCAAGAATACAAACTGCCCAGATTTTGCTCTCTCGCTTGCAAACTCAGCAATCAGTCGTTACGCACGCATCAGACCGTTTGGACGCAGCACGCGCGAAGTTAGAGTCTGCGCAAGACCGCCGGCAGCATGAGGCAATCGACTATAAGCGGCTGGAAGATTCGCAAAGCGACGATGAGAGTCCGGCGCAACAAAAAATGCTCGAAGATGAACTCGTCCACTTCAAATCCGAACTTGATGCATCGACGGCAGCTGAGCAGCAAGCTCAGGCGATAGAAAATGAGAGCGAACAACAACTGCGAATTGAACAGGACAAGCTCGACGCAATCAATGCTCAGCTGGACGAGATTATTAAAAGCATCGGCAGTTCCAACGATCAGGGGATTGGCGCTCCGCATTAATTCTGGGTAAGGCCAATACTGGACATGGTTCTCGCGGATGACCGCGTGCCCCATCCTTGCGCGTTCATTGCCGCACTACCAAACCCGGCAGCGCGTGGCATGAACCATAGGTTGGCCGGCCTTACAGTGGAATGCCTTCTGGAACTCCGGCATATTCCCCACAACGTTGTTGACGCGCAGTTCGGGCATAGAGTGCGGATTGGTCAGAACCATGTTCCGCGCCGCTTCAGGCCGGATCTGATCGCACCAGCTCTCCCCATAGGCGATGAAGAAACGCTGCAAGTTGGTCAGGCCGTGCGCGTCCTTGTCCTCCAGCGTTTTTCCCTGCTGCTTCAGCTCCTCAATAAGCGCCGACAATGCCAGATTGATGCCGCCGTTATCCGCGGTATCCTCGCCCTGGGTCAGTTTTCCGTTCTGCTGAACGCCGGCCACGCCGGGAACCGGCCCGGTATATTCGTTGGCGATGCAGGCGCCGCGCTGGTCATATTCTTTGGCGTCTTCCGCTGTCCACCAGTCGCGCAGATTCCCCTTCACATCGAATTTGCGGCCCTGGTCGTCGAAGGCATGGGTCAGTTCGTGACCCACCACCGCGCCTTCCGCGCCGAGGTTGATCACGTCGTCCTGGCCGACATCGAAGTAGACCGGTTGCAGGATGCCCGCGGGAAAGTTGATGGTGTTGGTCTGAGGATCCTCATAGGCATTCACCGTGGGCGGCGTCATGTCCCACTGAGTGCGGTCCAGCGGCTTGCCGATGAAGGTGAGCTGCCGCTTGAGCTCGAAGGCCGTTGCCCGCTCCACATTGGCCGGATAGCTCTCCCGCGTAATGGCCAGGGAGCTGTAATCGATCCACTTGTCCGGGTAGCCAATCTTGTCCAGCACAGCGGCCAGCTTCAGGTGCGCCTCGCGCTTGGTGGCCGGCTGCATCCAGGTTGCGGCGTCAATGTCGCGTCCCATGGCGGCTTCGATCTCTTTGACCATTTTTTGTGCGCGGGCTTTACTCTCCGGCGGGAAGACCTGTGCGACATAGACCTGGCCCAGCGCCTCGCCTAGGTACGCATCCGTTGCCGATGTGCAACGGCGCCAGTCGGGGGGCTGCTGGCGCTGGCCGGTGAGCGCGGCTCTGAAGGCAAAGACAGCGTCGCGCCAGCCATTGCCCAGCGTAGGCGCCGCGCTGTGCAGCAGTTGCCAGCGCAGGTAGAGCTTCCACGTAGCCAGGTCTTCGTTGACCAGCAGTTGGTTCATGGCGCGGAAAAACTCCGGCGCAGACACTTCGTAGAGCGGCACCGCGGGGGCGCCGAGAGCGCCGAGATAACTATCCCAGTCGAAGGCGGGAGTAAGCGCCTGTAGCTGCGCCAGCGTATAGCGATTGTTAACCTTGTTGGGATCGCGGCGGGTAATGTTATCCATCTGCGCCCGCGCCATCGCCGTCTCCACGCGCAGGATCGTGGCTGCATCCTGAGCGGCTGTCGCCGCGCTCATCCCGTCCATCTTGAGCAGCGTCTCAATCAAGACAACGTATTTTTCGCGAATCGCCTTGGTTTCCGCGTCGCTGTCCAGGTAGTAATCGCGGCCCGGCATACCCAGTCCGCCCTGATCCACACCGGCAACCACACGACTGACATCGTTGTAATCCGGCGTCGGCCCATAGCCGAAGAACGCAGCATCGGTCTGGTTGTCGCCGCCTTCCCAGGCACGGCCGAAGGCGCTATGCAGCGCAGCCAGCAGCGGGGCAATCTCGCGCTTCTCGTGGATACTGTCGATGCGCTGGAGCAGCGGCTGGATCGCCGCAAGATCGTCGGCCTTGGAGGACGCCTGACCTGTGCAGGCCGCGTAGAAGTCGCCGATCTTCTGTTCATTGGCGGTGCGCGAAGCGCGAACGGCCTGGTTCTGCTCGAGAATCTGCCGCAGTACCAAGCGGTTCCATTCGGTCAGCTTGCCGTCCGGACCCCAGCTCGTCTGATCGGGCGGAATCGGATTCGCCGCATCCAGCTTGCCGCAGGCGTATTGGTAGAAGTTGGCGCAGGGATCGACGGCGGTATCCACCTGCATCACGTCGATATGCTGCAACTCGGGCAGCGCTTGGCTCTGCTGCGGTGAAGACTGAGCCCACCCAACCGTGGCGGACAGAGCCGCCAGACCTACTGCGAAATGCACCTTCATAAGATTCTCCACATTGAAGATAACAGGCCTTATTCGTTCAGTGCCAAATTAGCTCCGTGCCCCATCCATTTCGCGTTCTTTGCGAAATGGGTGGGAATCCATGAACCAAAACCAGCTTTATTCAATAAGAGGCGAATAGAATCACTTACGGAGTCTCCACCCAGGCCACCCGACCCTCCGCCTTCATCTACCATCAAGTCAGCCATGCCCGCCAAACCCAAGCTCGGCCAGAACTTCCTCGTCGATTCCGAGGCCATTCAGCGCATTGCGGCCTCCATCGGCGATCTGACCGGCCGCACCGTGGTGGAGATCGGCCCAGGCCGCGGCGCGATTACCGGAGCCCTGGCCGCCCGCGCCGCGCGCGTACTGGCCGTCGAGCTGGACCCGCTGCTGGCCGCCGCGCTACGCGTCGAGTTTCTGCTGGATCCCGCCGCCCGCGTCACCGTGATCGAGCAGGACGCTTTACGCTTCGACTTTGCGGCGGCCTCCGCGGCGGCGGGTGAGCGGCTGCTGGTCGTCGGCAACCTGCCCTACGGCATTACCTCGCAGATTCTGCTCAAGCTGGCCGCAAGCCACACGGCGCTCGACCGCGCCGTCCTCATGGTGCAGCGCGAGGTGGCCGACCGCGTCACCGCCCAGCCCGGCTCGCGCGACTACGGCCTGCTCTCGATCACCGTGCAGCTCTATGGGCCGGCGCAGAGCCTCTTCACGCTGCCCCCAGGCGCCTTCTCGCCGCCGCCCGAGGTGCACTCGACGGTCTTTCACTGGCGATTTGCGCCGCGCTTTGCCGAGCTGGGAGTCGAAGAAGCCAGCTTCCTGCGCTTCGTCCGCCAGTGCTTCCATCAGAAGCGCAAGACGCTGGCCAACAACCTGCGCGCCGCCGGTCTACCGCCCGCCTCCGTTGCCGCCGCGTTGGACAAGGCCGCAATCGACCCCATGGCGCGCGCAGAATCCCTGCCCATCGAGAGATTCGTCGCTCTCTGGCGCTCGCTACAAACCAAAAATGCCTGAGCGTATAGCTACAGGAATGGTGCGCCGGTCTCCAATGGTGCGCCGGTCTCCAGACCGGCTGTCGTGCGGGCGTCCACGCCCGCACTTGTCCAGAACTCAGCCCGGCCCACCCCCTTGCGCCACCAGCGTCTGCGCGGTGTGGATGTGGCAGATGGCGATGGCCAGGGCGTCGGCGGCGTCGGCCGGCTGCGGCGCTTCGGCCAGCTCCAGCAGGCGCGCCACCATGAACTGGACCTGCTCCTTGCTGGCCAGCCCATAGCCCACCACGCTGGACTTGATCTTGAGCGGCGCATACTCGGCCACCGGCAGCCCCTGCACCGCCGCGGCTAGCAGCGCCACGCCCCGTACCTGGCCCAGCTTCAGCGCCGACTTGGCGTTCACCGAGTAGAAGACCTCCTCGATGGCCACCGCATCCGGCTTCCAGCGCTCCAGCTCCGCGCTCAGCGCGCGGAAGACCTGCTCCAGGCGCTCGGCCGTCGTCTTGCTCTTGACCAGCCGGATCGCCCCCATCGCCTTCATCACCAGCCGAGGCTGCCGCCCCGTGTCGTCCGATTCGACTACGCCGTACCCGGTCACTTCCGTCCCGCAATCGATGCCAAAGACCCGCATGGCCCTGAGTGTATCGCAGCGCCGCCAGTCCCGGCTTGCCGACCTTCCGGCCCCCCAAAATAACGGCGGCCTGGGCGCATTGCCCAGGCCGTCGCGGTGAACTGTGGGTATTGGACTAAGGCCATCGCGTCATGCGAATGCCCGAGCATCTTCACTCCTGTTCCCAGGCCGTTGTTGTTGGATGGCGATGCCCGGCAAGCCGGACTCCTTCGGCGACAGGCTTCGTCGCTGTATTGAAGAATTGCCACCCCGCGCTACGGACTCAGGGGATGCGGCCAACAGTGAAGGCGCAGTAGCGTCCCATGCGGCAAGATCACGCTCCGCGTGGGGGCAACCAGGAAGTCTAAGGCGCGATGCCCTAGGCCTCAGTCACCTCACGTACCATACTTCTCGAAGTTTCTTTCTGCAAGTTGGACCTACCTCCTTTCCCGTGTGCGCTTAATCTATCCCTCTATTCACGCGGCGTCAACAAAAGATTTTGCCGGGAGCGAATCCTGCCTTCCGCCGGCCTTCCCAAAGTGGTCAGTGGTCTGCCCGTTGATCGCTTTGCCAATGATTCTCACTCTTCCAGCCGCATCTGTTCACTATCAACAGCCCACTGTTCACTATCCACTCTATGGGTAAATTCTTGCCTCCACTGTGCAAACTCTTGCACATTTGTTCTCTCAGTCATGCCTTAGATACTCTCCGGAAACCCTCTACAATATACTCTGTATAGTATTCATTTACAGGGAGTTATAAATGGATATAAATACTCCACAATGACCAGTTGGAGTTGGCCCTTCACGTGCATCTATTAGCTCGAAAAGGACGTGTGTCGAGGCCTCTCCACTTGTGCAGGGGCGCGCGGCATACTCCAAAGACCCTTAATCCTGTTACCGTCTGGTCTCCCCAATCAGCCGGAACCATAAAAAACGGAATCAAACTGGGTATTCCCGGTTTGGACCGTAGAAGAGGACGATAATATGAAGGCCATTCGCAACGTCTCGCTTCTCTCGCTTCCCCTACTCGCCTTGGCGCTGCTCGCGGTTGCCCCCGCGGCTAAGGCCGATACAATCACGTATAACGCCAATGTTCCCACGACACTAACTGATTTCTCAACTCAGGTATCGCTTCCAGAGTTTAACCCTTCAATGGGTACCCTTAATTCGGTCACCTTCACGGTCGCTGGTTCCGGCACGACGAACGTCACTGTTACGAACACGAACACTACGACTATATCTCAGGTGGTCAAGCTGGGAACCACTGTTGATATTGCAGTTACAGACGATGCAACCTCAGGAAGCATAATCGACGACACTGCGATTCTGGTTAAAGACCTTTCTGGTAGTCCATATGTGTGGTTGAACAAATCCCCTCTTAATGGCAACGTACCTCCACATGGCGTAATTAGTTACGTATATAATAGCGGAGCACTCACCCTTGCCGACACACCGGGGATTGAGACTGGTGATAACAGTGATTTTATTGGAGTCGGTAATCTTCTTTACGATGTAAACACGACAACATATACTGATTTGCAGTTCTCAGGTGGCAATGATAACGAGACCCAAATTACGAACACAGATGCCACAGTTTCGGTCACTTACGACTACACGCCTGGGTCGGTCATTCCCGAGCCCGGCACGCTGGTCTTGTTCGGCACCGGCCTTCTCGGCTTGGCAGGTATGCTGCGCCGCAAGTTCATGCACTCGCGCTAAACCAGGGGCAACTGGCAGCACGGTATGAAGGCCTTTCGTTCTCGTACTTCCTGCTTCTTGGGAAAAGTGGAATGCGTTCCTCGCATTCCACTTTTTCTTTGCCCGCGTTCTCTAGTCCCTAGTCCCTCAGTCCCGAGTCCCTATTCCCTGCCTTCACCAGCTATGCAGCCACTCCTCATCGCGCCCAATCCGCACCGGCGCATGGAAGAGCTCGCTCAGCCGCGCCTCGGTGAGCAGCTCCTGGCGCGGCCCGTCGGCCACAATGCGCCCGGCGCGCATCAGAATCACCCGCTCAATCTCCGGCAGAATGTCGCTCAGGTGATGCGTCACCATCACCAGGCCGGTGCCTTCACGGGCCAGCCGCCGCAGGCTTTCGCGCAGCTCACGTTGCGCGGCCAGGTCGAGGGCGTTGGAAGGTTCGTCCAGCAGCAGTTGCCGCGGCCGGTGTACCAGCGCCCGAGCAATCAGAATGCGCCGCTTTTCGCCCGCCGACATCGTCCCCACCAGCCGATTGGCCAGGTGCAGCGCTTCCATACGTTCCAGCGCCTCCACGGCCCGCTCGCGCATTTCGCCGGTGACGTGCAGATTGGGCCACAGCGACGAGGCGGAAAAGAATCCCGCGATCACCGCGTCCAGGCCGCAGGTCACGGCCGTCCGTTCGCCGGGCAGCTCCGTCTGCACTCCCGCCGCCACCACGCCAAAGTGCCGGCGCAGCTCGGTCAGATCCCAGCGCTCGCGGCCAAAGATGCGTACCCGCATCCCCGGCTTCACGATGGGATAAAGCTGGCAGGTCATGGCCAGAATCAGCGTGGATTTGCCGCAGCCATTCGGCCCCAGAATCGCCACGTGCTCCCCGGCGCGGATGGTCAGGTTCACATCATGCAGCACCACGCGGTCGCCGCGCGCCACGTTCACTTTGTGCAGTTCAAGAAACTGCGCTTCCCGGTTGTCGATTCTCTCTGCCCTATTTGATTTGCCTTTGTCCATTACCCCGTCCGCAACTCCCAGCCAACCCGGTTATTCGGTCGTAGCCCGGTTACGCCCTCCTGCCTTGCTTCGGTACATCAGCACATCTGCCCGATGAATAAGCTCATCGGCGGTCTCGCCAGACCGGGAGAGTACGGCGCCCACTGAGAGGGACAGGGAGATTCGCTTCTCGTCGTTGCTGGGGATCGAGGTTTGCGCGACCATGGAAACGCATCTCTGCGCCAGGCTGCTCAACACCTCGCGGTCCACATTACGGGCAATGGCCAGGAACTCGTCGCCGCCCCAACGCCCAACAGTGTCCGTGGGGCGAAGCGTTCCCATGAGAGTATTTCCCACCTCCTGCAAAGCCCGATCTCCGCAGGAGTGGCCGAAGCTGTCGTTGATTTCCTTGAACATGTCGACATCGATCACCAGCACTCCAAGAGGTTCCTTGTGCACCCAGGATTCGGTCAACGCGGTCTGTAAGGACATCTGCAGGAAGCGGCGGTTCGGGAGTTGAGTGAGATGGTCGAGAAAGGCCATCCGATTCATCGCCTTGGTCTTACGCATGGCTTCAATCTCGGCCGAATTGTCGCTGAAGATCTCGATTGCCCCGATAACGGACCCGTCTGCTGCCCGCATGGGGTGGACCCGCACGGAGACGGGCACCTGGCGGCCATTCTTATGCCGCAGCAGAACATTCGCCTGACGGAAGCTCCCGTCGGCGATGCTTGCCGTTAAAGGACAGCCATCATTGCACAGCCTTTTCCCAGAATGATCCGTGTGGCACAATATGTCGTCGGGGCAGCGTTTGCCCAGAATCTCTTCAGCTTTGTAGCCGGTCAGGCGAGTGGCCCCTTCGTTCCAGTACTGAAACCGCCGCTCCCGGTCCACGAAGTACACGCCATCGCCAATGTGATCCAGCAGCTCCTTATAGAAGCTGAGGTCGGTCGGAAAAATCAGGTTTTGCAAGTCGCCTGGTTTGATAGTAGTTCTCCAAAACTTTATCCATTTATCCTATCGGGTGCGCACCTCTTGCTGCAATGAGTAAGTTTCTCACGGAACAGCGCCTCAAATGGCAGAACATTCGGCCGCATCCACCTGCTAGATTAAATGGGTCAACCTTATGAACAGCTCATCGCAATTCGTCATCCCCCGCGGCTTCCGCTTTGGCGCAACCAGGGCGGGGCTCAAGAAGAGCGGCAACACCGATTTTGCCCTTATCGTAGCCGACTCTTCGGCCAGCGCTGCCGCCGCCTATACCGCCAACCGCGTCACCGCCGCGCCGCTGATCCTGGACAAGCAGCATCTGAGAGCCACCGGAGGCAAGCTGCGCGCCGTAGCCATCAACGCCGGCAACGCCAACTGCGCCGCCGGTCTGGCTGGGTTGGATGCCGCTCGCGCCACCTGCGAGGCCGTCGCCCAGCTCTTCGCCTGCCGCCCGGAAGAGGTTTTCCCCTCCTCGACCGGCGTCATCGGCGTTCCGCTGCCGGCGGAGATGCTCATCGCCGCGCTGCCCGATCTGGCCGCCCATCTGGGCGCCGATTTCGGCCACTTCCAGCAGGCTGCTCAAGCGATCATGACTACCGATACCGTTGAGAAGACCGCCTTCGCACGGCTGGAGGTCGCCGCTCCGGACGGGAGAAGCCAGGTGGTTCGTATCGCCGCCTTCTGCAAGGGCGCGGGTATGATTCACCCGCAGTTAATCCCGCACGCGACGATGCTGGTCTATATCCTGACCGACGCGGCCGTCGAGCCGGCGATTTTGGACGGCTACCTGCAACCGGCCATCGAAGTCAGCTTCAATCGCATCTCGGTGGACGGCGACACCTCCACCAACGACACCGTGCTGCTGTTGGCTTCGGGCGCAAGCGGGGAGGTGGTAGGCGCGAGCAACCCCGCCTTCGCCGCCGCTCTGACGCAGGTCTGCACATCGCTGGCGCGGCAGGTTGTGGCCGATGGCGAAGGCATCACCCATGTTGTTGAGCTGCGCATCGAGGGCGCGGCCACGGACGCGGATGCGCTCAAGGTCGCCAAGGCCATTGCCCACTCGCCGCTGGTGAAGACCGCATGGGCGGGCGGCGACCCCAACTGGGGACGGCTGGCGGCGGCCATCGGCTACTCCGGCGCACGGATCGACCCGGATCGCTTCGACATTCGCTTCGGCGAGTTGGCCATATGCCGCGACGGTGGACGCGCGCCGGAGTTCGACGAGGCCGCAGCGCACGACTACATCGCGCAGCGGGAGTTCTCGGTCACCATCGAGTTGCATCAGGGCGCAGGCTCCTGCCTCTTCTGGACCACCGACCTGACGCACGAGTACGTCACTATCAACGCGGATTATTCAACCTAAAGAGACGGCGCTAATCTCTTTGCGCTGATCAGATAGCCGGGCCTTCCGATGAAGAGTACAGAGAGTTCCGGCGCGGTTTGGAATGGGAATGCGCAGGGTAAAGGGGAGAATCCGGCATTTGCGAATTGGGTAGGAATGGTCGTATACTGAAATCCGACTATTCTGGTCGTAATTTAAGAGATCTGGCCTTTTCGGAGGCCCATCGGGGTTCGTCTGTTGAGCGAGTTGAGCGATTTGAATGTGGGCGAGAGCGGGGTGCTGGTGGGCCTCGACCTGCCTGAATCCGTGCAGAACCACCTGATGCACATGGGCTTTGTCCCCGATGCGCTAATCACGGCTCTGCGCCGCGCCCCGGCTGGCGACCCCACCGTCTACGGCGTGGACGGCATGGAGATCGCCCTGCGGCGCGAGACCGCCGCGGCCATCCGTGTGCGCGCCGCTGGAGTCGAAGACGTGGAAACCGTCGCGGACGCGTACCTGCCCGAGATGATCGAGGCAGCCCAATGAACGTTTGCTGCGAGACTCCGGCCTTTGAAGCCCCCACCTCACCGCCGCTCGACGGGGCGCTGAAGACGGTGGTTCTGATCGGCCCGCCCAACTCCGGCAAGTCTACGCTCTTCAACCGGCTCACCGGACTGCGCCAGAAAGTAGCCAACTTCCCCGGCGTTACCGTAGAGCAGCGCATGGGCCTGATGGCAGGCGTGGGCCGCGATGACCTGGTTCTGATCGACCTGCCTGGTATTTATTCACTCGACCCCTACAGCGAGGATGCGCGCGTCTCCATCGACGTGCTGCGCGGCAAAATGGTTGGCACGCCCAAACCGGATGCGGTGCTGCTGGTGCTGGATTCGCTGCACCTGACCCGCCAGTTGATGCTGGCCGCGCCGGTGCTGGCGCTGGGGCTGCCAACGCTGGTGCTGCTCAACATGAGCGACCTGATGGAGGCGCGCGGCGGCCACATCGACGCGCTCAAGCTGGCACGCGAGCTGGGCGCTCCGGTGGCCCAGATCAGCGCCGTCAAGGGAACCGGCCTGGACGCCGTTCCGCTCTTTCTCAACCAACAATCAGATCACGCCGCCCAGCCGCTCTCCCTGCCGGTACTGGGCAACGCCGCCAGCGCCCACGCCTGGGCCGCGCAACTGAGCCGCCGCACCGGCTATCGCGCTCCGCTCTCGGTTGAGGGCACGCGCAAGATCGACAACATTCTGCTGCACCGCTTCTGGGGACCGCTGCTTTTTCTGGTCGTGGTTGTCGGCGTCTTTGAAGTCGTTTTTTCCATCGGCCAGCCGCTCTCCGACGGTTTTGGCGAGATTCTGGCCCGCATCGGTGAGCTGGTCAGGCCGCTCATTCCCTCCGGCTGGCTGCAATCGCTACTGCTCGACGGCGCGTGGAAGGGTATCTCCTCGGTGCTGGTCTTTCTGCCGCAGATACTTCTGTTATTTCTTTTTATCGGAGTTCTGGAAGACTCCGGCTACCTTTCGCGCGCCGCACTGATCGCCGACCGCGTGATGCGCTCGATTGGCTTGAATGGCAAGGCCTTCATTCCCCTGCTCTCGGCATACGCCTGCGCCGTCCCAGCGATCATGGCCACGCGCACCATCGAGAACAAGCGCGACCGGATGGCCACGATTCTGGTTGCACCCTTCATGACCTGTTCGGCCCGCCTGCCGGTCTATATGCTGCTGATCGCAGCCTTCGTGCCCCGCATTGCCTACCTGCACGGTTTTCTGGGCCTGCAAACGCTGGTCATGCTGGGCCTATACCTGGCCGGGTTTGTTGCCGCTATGACCACCGCATGGCTGCTCAAAAGCTCCATCCTCAAGTCCAGTGACGCGCCGTTCATCCTTGAACTGCCGCAGTACCGCATGCCCACCCTTCGTTCGCTCGCCTTGCGCCTGATGGATCGCGCGCGCGTCTTCCTGCGCCAGGCAGGCACCATCATTCTCTGCGTAACGCTGGCGCTCTGGGTGCTGGCCCACCTGCCGGTGATTCACTCCGCCGGCGGCAACCTCTCCGCGCCCCTGCTCGCCGACAGCCTGATCGGCCGCCTGGGACACTTCATCGAGCCGGCCATTGCGCCGCTGGGCTTCAACTGGAAGATTGGCATCGGCCTGTTGTCGAGCGTGCTGGCTCGCGAGGTGATGGTCAGCACCATGGGAACGCTCTACGGCGCCGATCCCGGCACGCAGGCGCTCAGCCTGCAAACCGCTCTGCACCACGACATGACGCTGGGCGGCGCGCTGGCGCTGATGATCTTCTTCTCCTTCGCCATGCAGTGCACCTCGACGATGGCCGTCGTCCGCCGCGAAACCAACAGTTGGAAGTGGCCGGCCGTGCAGTTCCTTTACATGCTGGCGATGGCCTGGTGCGCGGCCTTCGCGGTTAATCATCTGGTCATGGCGTTCATCTGAAAAAACTGTATCCCCCCTCGCAACCGCTTTTTCCTGGTCCCTGGTCCCCGGTCCCTTCCATGCGCTAGAATCGCCGTAAGATGAAGTGTCCATATTGCGGTTTCGGGCAGGATCGGGTGGTGGACTCGCGCGAGAGCAAAGAGGCCGACTCGATCCGTCGGCGGCGGGAGTGCGAGCGGTGCAATCGCCGCTTCACCACCTATGAGCGAATCGACGAAATTCCCTACATGGTGGTCAAGAAGGACGGCCGACGCGAGCGCTTCGACCGGCAGAAGATCCTGAGCGGCCTGCTGCGCGCCTGCGAAAAGCGCCCCGTGCCTTCGAGCAAGCTGGAGGGGATCGTGGACTCCGCCGAGGCCTTCCTGACGGACGCCCCAGAGCGCGAACGCTCCACTGCCGAGGTCGGTGAGCTCATCATGAATCAGCTCAAGGGGCTTGACACTGTGGCCTACATCCGCTTCGCCTCGGTCTACCGCGACTTCAAGGATGTGCGCGAGTTCAAGGAAGAGCTCGAAGGGCTGCTGGACTCGCACCGGAGCGTTAAAGGAAAAAGTAGGAGCATATAACCAGATTCAGAAACCCGCCCGTGTTGGGAGCATGGAACTAGGGTCGAGTGGATTGCGTAGTAACGTTGCCGCTTGCACTTAGCCGGGCTGAGCTGTAAGTAATGCCTATCGCGGTCGGGGATACATCTCCTCGGGCACACCTTTCCCAAATCTAAAATCGGAGGTAGGAACATAATGGGGCAGTTTGGCCATCGCTTTCTATCGATCTATGCGTCCGTGGTAAGCACTGTGTTCGTAGTCGTGATGCTTACCGGGGCAAACGCTCGTTCAAAGCAGGTCTTCGATGAGATTCAGGTTCATCGCATCAATGTTGTAGAACCGGATGGAACCCTTCGGATGGTAATCTCAGACAAAGACCGATTGCCTCCTGTGATTGTGAAGGGTGTAGCGCATCCGGAGTTTGGAGAGCCGCGCCCCCAGGCGGGCCTGCTGTTTTACAACGATGAAGGTTCCGAGAATGGAGGACTTATTTTTGGAGGTCGTAAGAACGAAAAGGGCGAGGTCGTTGATTCCGGAGGCAGCCTTTCATTCGACCGATACGGGGCTGGACAGATCATCCAGCTTGCAGGCGTCGATGATGCAACGAACCGCTTTGCCGGTCTCGCGGTCAATGACAAAAACCAGCGCATCTGGGTGGGAACAACTGATAACGGAGACGCCACGATTTCCTTAAAGGACGCAAGCGGCAAAGTTCGAATCCTGATGCAGGTTCCGGAAAAAGGCGACCCCAGCGTTTCACTCCTTGATGAAAACGGGCGCATTGTCCGACATTCTCTTCCCTAGATCGCGGACGCCGCCGAGGCTTTCCTGACGGACGCCCCGGAGCGCGAACGCTCCACGACCGAGGTCGGCGAGCTGATCATGAATCAGCTCAAGGGACTGGACACCGTGGCCTACATCCGTTTTGCCTCGGTCTACCGCTACTTCAAGGATGTGCGCGAGTTCAAGGAAGAGCTCGAAGGGCTGCTGGGCAGACGCGCGGCAGGCAAGGGTAAGAAGTAAGCCGGGTTGGCCGCCGGCAGCGTACCCGTCGCCGGCGCGGACGTGATTGGTTTCCGTCCATCTGTCCTTCCTTGTCCATCATCAGTAAACAGCGTTCGCCACTGTGACAAAGAATTTTCGTGACTAACACCCTCAACAGGCTGTAAGCTGATTCTTAGGAAAATTACCTGGGTGCGGCGAGGTATTCTCGTTGGACTAGTGACCAAAGGAATCTCTCCGCTTCGCGTTGTTGCAGATTGATGCATTCAAGGGTTTTGGAGGATCAGCCGATAGGATTACTAAGGGAAGAAGCATGGGCTGAGCCCGAACCGCCGCATCCGGCGCAGCCGGAACTGCGGATTGTGCGGGTGGTCTTTGGCTTGCGGGTAATGCAACGGGCGAGGCGCGTCTCATGAACAAAATCATCCTGGCAGATTCACAGGCGATTTTTCGGGCAGGCACTGCCAAGGTGCTGGCCATGGACGAAGACGTGCGCATCATTGCTCAATGCACTGATCTTGACCGAATGAATCACGCCATTACAACCTTTCCCGGCGCCATCGTTCTCTTTGCCGCCTCGCTGCACCCGGACATGGTCCGGCTGCACTCGCTGCTGGAGAGCGTGGGCAGCCGCGGCATTGTGATCGCCGAGAACAGCGACGCGGCGGGTACATACATACAGCTGGGCTTTCGCGGCGTGGTCTTCCGTTGCGTCACCGGGCCGGCTCTGGTGGAGTGCGTGCGCGCGGTGGCCAGCGGCGACACCTGGCTGCCTCCGCAACAGATGGTGCCCGATTCGCCCGAGGAAGACATGGTGGGCACGCGCGTCCGCGACCGCCTCACACCCAAGGAGATGCGCATCGTCGCGCTCATCGTGCAGGGCTGCAAGAACCGTGAGATCGCGCTGCGCCTCAAGACAACCGAGCAGGTCATCAAGAACTACCTGCGCTCGGTCTACGACAAGACCGGCGTCAGCGACCGCCTGGAGCTGGCCCTCTTCACTATTCACCACCGCGTGCTGGCGCAAGCCGCCGCCGATGTGGGCAGCAAGCTGGAAGCCGAGGAAGCCACCGCGCAGCAAGAGATGGCGTAGCCCACGCAAATCTGAATCTACCCCTATAGCAATACAACTCCGTCTCCCATTCTTGCGACTTTTTCTATCGCAAGGATGGGATAACCGGTGGTTGAGCAACTACTTTTTTGCGGCCGCGGCCTTCCCTTTGGGCGTCAGATTCCTTTGGTCGAGAAGAATTAGGGCATCGGCGGCGTTGAACGGATACCAGCGCGTCGATTGTTGGCCCGTCGTGCTCAGGGTAATGTCGACACGCCGGTTTTTTGCCAGGACAATGACGGGCAGCTCGTTGAGAAGTCTCTCCTTATCCGTGGCGCTCAACTCAGGATTCTGTTTGGTCGCCTCTTCTACCTGGGCGGCAGTGAGATCATCCCCGCTGCCAAGGCCGAGCATTTTAATGCTGGCTTCGGGAACACCCTGTTCAACCAGCATGAGTTTTGTGCGCGTGATGCGACGTTCGGAAAGCGCCTGGTTGTACTTGGCTGATCCACGCAAATCCGCATGTCCGGTCAGGGTAAGGTAGGCATCCGGTTTTAACTCCAGGTACCTCTTGAAGTCCTTCGCGAGGACAGCCAGAGTTCCCTCTTGGCTGGCCAGCAGACCGCCATTGGGATTTTGAATTGTGGGCTCATCGGTCTGGAAAAAGATGCTGTGCAGCGCCAGGCGAGTCTCGAGTTGGGCTATCTCCGGGGAGGGGGCCGCGGCTGTCAGCACAGGAATCGGGGCCGAAATAATGACGCTGGTGTTGGCGGTTGCCGTCTGGTTCTTGTCATCCGACACATTGCAGGTGATCGTCACTACGCCGGCCGGCGCACCGGCCGAGGAGAAGGCCGCGTTCGGGCCGTTGCCGCTGATGGAGCCTGCCGTTGCCGTGTAGCTGTAGGTCAAGGGACGATTCTGCGGGCTCATGCCACTGGCGGTCACCGTACTTCCCTCGCCCAACTTGATGGCGCTGGGGCTGGCCGAGCAACTGATGGTCGGCGGCTCAAAGGCCTTCACGGTGAAGCCGGCCGTTGCCGTAGCGGATTCCCACGGCTGGAAGCCCTCCTTGCCGGGCTTGCCTTCCTTCACTCCACAATTCACCGTATAGGTGCCGGCCGCCAGCAGACCCGTGGCTGCCGAGTCCAACGAAGCCGTCGTTCCGTTACCCTTCAAGCCCGGCACTCCCGTCCAGAAATAAACGGCATGTAGTTTGGGATCCAGGTTGCTGGCCATCGCGGTCACCGTAATCGGGTCGCCTGGGAAGATCAAAGCCGGACTGGCCGAGCACGCCAGCGTCAACTGCGGAGGCGCGGGATTTCCACCAACGCGGAAGACAAGTCCGGCAGAAAGACGCATGTCATTCTGCGACCCTGTCTCTCCGGTGGAGTAATCCTGGAACCTGGTCATCAGGTACTCGGCTTGAATGATGCGAATGGCAAGATGGCGGTGGACCCTGACATCCAGGCCGCCGCCGCCGGTCCAGGCAAACGTATCCTCGGAGGGGAGGAGCGTGCAGCTGAATGTGCAATTGGCGAGTGTCACTTCATTGCCGTGCATTTCGCCAAACAGAGCCTGGACAAAGGGAGTGACTCTGCCGTGGTTGCGGAAGGAAATGCGCGGGCCGAAGAGATAGCTGAGAGCTCCCACGTTTGGATTGTCCACGTCGACCGTACCCACATATCCGCCCTGGAATCGCATCTCCGAGTTCGTGTACGCGCCAAAGTCGCCTACGATCCCCAGATAGCGGTTGAAGTTGAGTGCCAGCGACGTGCTGCCGCCATTCATCCACATCAGCCGGTTTCCGGCGGCCGGTGCCGGCACGGCCCGCAGATAGGAGTAGCCCACGAACAATTCCGCCTTGGGAACGTCTGAGTTCCCGCCGCTCGAATTCTGCTTAGCCGCAGGCGCAACTTGCGCGCGCAGGTTGAATGCAGGCATTAGAAAAATTGCAAATGCCGCTGTGGCAATCATCTTTGCACTCGATCTCATCGTTGTCTCCTGAACTGCGCGTCGCATCATCAACAATCCCAGTGCCGGCTCAACTCGGCGCGAATAGAGTATGCAAAAGACCGCATCCCCCTGAAAGTTGGCTGAGACCGCCCTGGAGCGGTCTCAGCATGGCATTACGGCAGGTTAATGACGGTGTTCACCAGTGTGGTTGAAGCATTCAAGGCGATCACTCTGCCGATGATTGTCGTGACCGCGGCAACCCCAGGACTCGAAACCGTGATTCCCGGTTGGGAGATGATGGTTCCGACCATCGTCCCGCCACCTCCGTAGTTGATGATCGCACCGGGAAGTCCACCGACTGCCCAGTAGACGTTGGCGGCATTGGCGCCGTTGATCAGGATCACACTTTCAGAGGATGTCGGTGTGCCTACGGTGAGAGAGGATCCGATCTGGAAGATCCAGTAGGCATTAGGATCGCCCTGGGCATCAAGAGTCAGAGGTCCCAGTGTTATGCCAACCGCGCTTGCGTTTGTGTAAACGCCGGGGTAAATGGTTGTATTGCCTATCTCCGCTGCCAGAACGCCGTCCGAAGGAAGGCCTTGAAGAGTGTTGTAAGCTGTTCGAGCTTCCAACGCAGCTTCGGTTGCGATGGTCATCGTAGCAGCGGTTCCTTCGTCGGGGCAATTCACGGTAGGAGGCGGCGGAGCTGTGTCAATGGCTCCATTCACCTGCCCTACATCGAGCGGATCCTCCGTATACGTGCATGGCCATACGGCGCCCACAATAGGAAGGCTGGTATCGTGGAATCCAGTCACCGTGGTCGAAGCGCCCGTGGTCCCGATATTTCCATTGACCACGGTGTGGATTCCCTGATTGGTCATCCCGGCGCCGCCGCCAAAGCCGCCAAACAGCGCTATGGTCGGCCCAAGAACGATCGGCGGCGGAACCGCTGCCGCGCCGGTCGTAAAGGTCCAGGGATTGGGCGCGCCGGTGTTCGCAAGAGGATTGCCGGTTGCGTCCGTTACTCCGTCGGTCACGGTAACCGTATAGACGGTGGCTGCAGTCAGCGGGGCTGTGGGCGTCAGAGTGGCAATGGTGTTGGTCGGGTCTAGGGTGATCGTTGCCCCCACCGAATTGAGTCCCTGCGTAAGGTAGTACGTGGCCGAGGTGAAGGTTAGCGGATTCATCGCCTCGCTGAAGGTTGCGCTGATTGCCTGATTCAAGGGCACGTTTATGGCTGCGTTCGCCGGAACCGTTGAAACCAACACGGGCGGAACGGCGGCTACTGCGGTGCCAGTTGTAAAGGTCCAGACGTAGTTGCTGGCCATTGGAGTGCCCGCCAGGCTTTGAGCGGCTGTTGTGATGGTGGCTGTAAACAGAGTGCTGGCCGCCAGATTCGCCGCCGGTGTGAAGGTCAGCGAATTTGAAAGTGAGGCGTAGGCAACCAGGCCGGGTACGGGAGTGGTGACGCCCGCTACCAGGTATGTCAGCGAAAAGGTTGACGAATTGATCGTGGCCGGGGTCATCGGCTCGCTGAAGATGGCGCTGACGATCTGATTCAGCGGCACGCCCGTAGCCAGGTTCAGGGGGATGGTCGAGATCACCGTCGGCGGTATGGCAACTGGAAGAGCTGCGGTGGTGAAGGTCCAGTTGTAGTTATGGGCCAGTGCGTTGCCCAGTGTATCCATGGCTCCGGTGGTAATGGTGGCCGTGTATTCGGTAGTGGCTGTCAGGGGGGCGGACGGCGTAAACGTGGCTATCGAGCCGGCTGCGACATAGGTAACCACTCCTGTTACGGCGGTCCCGCTGATCGTCGATTTCAGCGTGAAGGTCGTCGCGTCGATGGTCGCGGGGGTCATCGCCACACTGAAGGTTGCAGTGAGCGCCTGGTTGAGGGGCACAGTCACGGCCCCGTTCACCGGCACGGTTGCGATGACCGTAGGCGGAGTTGGAGCCGGAAGCGTTAAGAAGCTCCACACGTAGTTGCTGGCTAGCGGAGTGCCCGCCAGATCCGTTGCTCCCGTGGTGATCGTGGCCGTATAAAGGGTGTTGAACGCAAGGCTGGCTGCCGGCGTGAACGTCGCCACGGCGCCCGTGCAACTGATTGTTCCGGGGACGGGGGTCACGCCAGGGCCTTTGACTGTAAACGCCACCGCGGGAAACGCCGCGCAGTTCATCGCCTCATTGAAGGTTGCGCTGAGCACTTGGGTGATGGGCACACCTGTGGCTGTATTCACCGGCACCGTGGCTGTCACCACTGGTACAGGGGTGATCGTCGTGAATGTCCAAACATAGTTGGCCGCCAGCGGAGTGCCCGCCAGATCCGTAGCTCCAGTGGTGATCGTGGCTGTGTAACCGGTGCTGTTAGTGAGATTGCCCGTGGGAGTAAACGTCGCAACCAAGCCGCTGTACGTGACGGTGCCGGCTACGGCAACTCCACCCGTTGTCGTTGTGAGCGTGAAGGTTGTCGCGCTGATCGAAGCGGGGGCCATCGCCTCACTGAAGGTCGCGGTCAACACCTGGCCAACGGACACATTCACGGCTCCATTCGCAGGGACCGTCGACACGACTGTTGGCGCCGGAGGCAACGCGACAACCGTGGTAAAAGACCACACGTAGGGGCCAATCAGCTCAGCGCCGCCTGGGGTCGCGGCCCCGGTGGTGATCGTCGCCGTGTAGGTGGTGCCGAATGCGAGAGAGGCTGCGGGCGTAAACGTCGCAGTCGTGCCGCTGTAAGTAACGGCTCCAGCCACAGCTCCGCCCGGACCTGCCACTGTGAAGGTCGAGGCGGTGATCGAGGCCGTGGCCATCGCCTCGCTGAAGGTGGCGGTAATTGCCGTATTGACGGCAACACCTGTAGCGCCTGGAGCGGGAGTCACTGAGACCACGCTGGGAAGGGTTACCGTTTCTTGACCGCAACCGGCCACAAAGACGACCAGCATGGCCGCCAGAATACTCATGAATCCGATCCTGAATTTGCGCATTTGAAACCTCTCGTCCGACCTTGGTGGCACAGCGTCCAGCACTCGTCATTTTGCCGGCTCGGGTGGGAATGCCGACACAGTATGACTTTCCAAAAATAGCAAGCGGAAAAACGAGAGGTCTGAGCAATTTCGCACATCCATAACAAAATTCGAGCAACAAGTATTTCACTTTTTGTGAGCAGAATTGACCATTTATATATGGATAGAATTGTGCGGTGCGGGCCAGACGCCGCTGTCCAAGTCAGATCAAAACCCGAGCAAGAGACCGGGCGATTCAGAAATCGAGGACCTCTTCTGCTGTAGCGGCCGGCAATCGTCGAAGCGCCGGTACATCTTCGTGGATGCGGCATCAAATCGAAAAACCCTCATGCAGTGAATACCTGCATGAGGGTTCATTGAGCCGCAGTGCGAATGTTGAAGGATCAGCCCGCCTTCTCCAGCAGGCACAGCGAGAGATCGCGCCGCTCGACCATGTCCCTGGTGATTTCGATGTCGCGGACTCTCTTGTTGTTGGGCAGGTGGAACATCAGGTCCAGCATCAGTTCTTCCAAGATCATGCGCAATCCGCGCGCGCCCACCTTGCGGGCCAATGCTTCGCGGGCTACCGCGCCAATGGCCTCCACGGTGAAGTGCAGGCGGACATTCTCGAACTCGAACATTCTCTGATACTGCTTGAGGATGGCGTTGCGCGGCTTGGTCAGAATCTCAATCAGCGCCGACTCGTCCAGCTCGTCCAGGACGCCCACCACCGGCAGGCGGCCGACAAACTCGGGAATCAGGCCGTACTTGATCAGGTCCTGCGGCTCGGTCTTGCGCAGTAGTTCGGTGTCACGATGCGAACGGGTGGTGGCGGCATCGGCCTCGGCGTCGATGGCCTTGAAGCCCAGCGCCTTCTTGCCCACGCGCCGGCCCACCACGCGCTCCAGGCCCACAAACGCCCCGCCGCAAATGAACAGGATGTTGGTGGTATCGACGGCGGTGAACTCCTGATGCGGGTGCTTGCGTCCGCCCTGCGGCGGCACATTGGCCACTGTGCCTTCGAGAATCTTGAGCAGCGCCTGCTGCACGCCCTCGCCGCTCACATCGCGGGTAATCGAAGGGTTCTCATCCTTGCGGCCGATCTTGTCAATCTCGTCGATGTAGATGATGCCCTGCTGGGCGCGCGTCACGTCGCCCTCGGCGGCTTGCAACAGCTTGAGGATGATATTCTCCACATCCTCGCCGACGTAGCCGGCCTCGGTCAGCGTGGTGGCATCCACAATCGCGAAGGGCACGTCGAGCATCTTGGCCAGCGTGTGCGCCAGCAGCGTCTTGCCCGAGCCGGTGGGGCCGATCAGCAGGATATTCGACTTCGTCAGCTCCACTTCGTTGTTGCGCACCTTGTTCATCTGGATGCGCTTGTAATGGTTGTAAACGGCCACGGCGAGCTTCTTCTTGGTCTGGTCCTGGCCGATGACAAAGTCGTCGAGGAAGTTCTTGACCTCCTGTGGCTTGGGCAGGTGGCCAGCGGCGTTGGCCGGATGAGCGGCATCCCCACCGCCGCGGTCGTCCTCGAGAATCGAGTTGCAGACAGCCACGCACTCGTCGCAGATGTAAGCGCGAGGGTAGTCGCTGGGCGAAGAAATCAGCTTAGCCACGGCGTCCTGTGACTTGTGACAGAACGAGCAGCGCAGCGCTTCTTCCGGTCCCCCGCGCGGTTTCATCATTGGATGGCTCCCTCTTGGACGAGCATTTGTTGGTTATCGAGTCAACAAGTGATTAACATGCTTCAACTAACTCACTCATTCACTGATTCACTTCTTCACTCACTCACTTCTTCACTTACTCATTACGTTCTCGGCCGGTCGATGATCTCATCGACGATGCCGTATTCCTTGGCCTGTTGCGCGTTCATGATAAAGTCCCGCTCCACATCCCGTTCAATGCGGTCCAGCGGCTGATCAGTGTGCTTGGCGATCAGATTATTGGTAATCTCGCGGATGCGCAGAATCTCGCGCGCATGAATGTCGATGTCGCTGGCCTGTCCGCTCAAGCCTCCCATCGACGGCTGATGAATGAGGATGCGCGAGTTGGGCAGGGCAAAGCGCTTACCCTTGGTTCCCGCCAATAGCAGGAAGGCTCCCATCGAGGCCGCCTGGCCAATGCAGATCGTCTCCACCTTGTTCTTGATGAACTGCATGGTGTCATAAATGGCGAGGCCGGCGGTGATGGAGCCGCCCGGAGAGTTGATGTACAGATGCACATCCTTCTCCGGGTCTTCGCCGGAGAGAAAGAGCAACTGCGCCACGACGAGATTGGCGATCTGGTCGTCGATGGGCGTGCCCAGAAAGATGATGTTGTCGCGTAGCAGACGGGAGTAGATGTCGTAGGCGCGCTCGCCCCGGCTCGTCTGCTCAACCACCATGGGAACCAATGCCATGAAACCTTCTTCCCGTTCCAGCTTTGTTGTGCCGCCCTACGCGGGCAGACGCTCATACAGCGCGGACGCGGTCTTCTCGCGCCGCATTTGCTCACGGATTCTAGCCAGCCCTCCGTCGGCCGTTAAACGCGCCCGCACGGCTTCGATGGGTTCGCGGGCCTGCAGTGCCGCCAATTGCAGTTCGCGATCTAATTCCTCGTCGCTGACGGTGATCTCTTCCTCAGCGGCAATGCGATCCAGCAGAATGTTCGTCTTCACTTCGGCCACGGCGCTGTCGCGCTGGGCCCCGCGCAGGCGGGCAAAGTCCAGCTTGCGCATCTGCTCCGTATCCATGCCCTGCGCCGCCAGGGCGCGCAGACCGCGTTCCAAGCGTATGTCAATCTGCTCCTGCACCAGCGACTCGGGAACCGCAAAGATGTACTTCCCGGTAAGCGCGGCAAAGAGCCGGTCCTTGGTCTCGCTCTCCACGGTGCGCCGCTTGCGGTTGGAGAGGTGATCGCGGACGCGGGCTTCCAGATCCGCCAGGTTCTCGTAGTTGCCCAGCTCCTGGGCAAATTCGTCGGACAGCTCCGGGACGATGCGCTTCTTGATAGCCTTGACAGTGACGTTGTAGGCCACCGTCTTGCCGGCCAGTTTGGGTTCGGCGTAATCGGCCGGGTAGATCACCTCGGCCTTCAACTCCTGGTCGGGCCTGGCGCAGCGCAGCACCGCGCTGAAGGCCTCCACCGTATCTTTGCCGCCCACTTCGACCAGGGTGTCTTCACCGGCCACCGGAGGCGCATCGGCGTCGTCCGCAATCTGCCCGCTATAGGTGATTTGCGCCCAGTCGCCGTCCTTGAGAGCGCGGTCTTCCTCGACCGGCTCAATGGTGGCGCGCGACTCGCGCAACTGCTCGATCTCGCGCTGGTACTCCTCCTCGGTGATCTCCACCGGCGGCTTCTCGACGGTGACCGACTGATAGCCCTCTATGGAAAACTCCGGGACGTACTCGAAGACCGCCTTCACGTGCAGCGGCTGGCCGTCCTCGACGGTCAACTCCGTTACGTGCGGCTCACCGACGGGCTTGACGCCCAGTTCCTGAACTGCTTTGTTGAAGCGCTCGGGCAGCAGGCCGTCGCGCACGTCATTGCGAATTCCGTCAGCAAATCGGCGGCGGATGACCGTCTCCGGTACCTTGCCTGAGCGAAAGCCGGGAATCTTTGCGTACTTCCGGTAGTTGCCAACCACCGTCCGATAGGCCTTGGAAACCTCTTCGGCGGGAATGTCCAGCACCAGTTCGCGGGTGCAATCCGGGTTCAATACCGGGCCATGCCGATGGCCGGCGTGGTCGTGCGTCTCTTCGAGGCTTTCGTTCGACCCCTCGGCCACCTCAGGTTGGGGGATGTTTTCGACTGTGTCGGTAGTGCTCAACGTTATGCCTTCCATGCGCTGTGCGCGCCGAACCAACTGCCAGACTGAGAGATAAACCGCCTGTTTTGAGCGGTAAAACACCACCCGTGGCGGCAAGTAGTCACCGCAGGTTGCAACGCAGTGTTTTACCAACGCCGTGCGGACAGGGAACGGCCCCATCTCATGGTAAGAGGATTCGCTGGAAGAATCAAACTGGACGGACAGCTTTCAGTGCAAAAGGGGACCGGGAAAGGCACTACTCCACCCCACGGACGAAGACCTGTCCGTGGGGACCCCGGTCTACTGTTCTGTGAGTTGGGGTTTGCGGACGTACGGCAGGAATCGGGGATGGGCGGCGCCGCAGCGGGCGTAGTGGGTGCGAGCCTCGTCCAGGCTGAGGGCGCCGTTCACCGTCAGGCGAACCTCGGCGGCGTCCACATCTTCCTGGCCGTCGTCCTCCCACCAGCAGACCGGGCAAAGGGCCAGCGCGCCGGGCGCATCCAGCGTCTTGTACCCGCAGCACGGGCAGCGATAATGAGTCCCCACAGATTCCCCCATACAGGGTAGACGGGAAACAAAGGACGCGAGTTTACCAGAGCGGTGCAGAACAGGCGCCAGGAATGGGACTCCCGATGGGGCTCCGATTGCCCTCCCGCTCCGGATGTGATAAAAATGGTTGGCCATGAAGCCTATATATTTACTGCTTTTCATCCTCGCCCTTGACTGTGCTCTGCCTAGCCGCGCGCTGCGCCTTGAGCCGGAGACCAACCACTCCGCCACACCGCAGCCAGTGGTGGATATCGAAGACGAAAGCCACGTGGTTGTCGCTCATCTTTTTGTTATGCCCGGCGAAACCATGCAACTGGATTCCGACGACCAGAAACCGGCTGCTGGCGCCGGATACTACGAGGCGATGCCGGGACAGGATTATCTGCTGCAGATTCCCGTCAAGTTTCAGCTTCCACGGCTGGGGATCGAAAGCTGCCCCTGCATACTGCGCATGGACAAGATCGGATGGAATCGGCAGGGCGCGGTGACAACCATCGCCGGGCTCAGGCCCTATCTGGAGACAGCCTCCGGCGCCAGGATCGCCATTGTCTCCGACGTGAAGCACCTCCGCATCGCCGGCGGCAAATTCTATTTCCAGCTCCAGGGCCGCGGATCAAGAGAATACTGGGTGCTCACCCGCTACGGGCAGGTGGTCGATACCGGCGGCCCGTGGGGGCTGTGGGAGGATTTGCGTTTCTTTCTCGTTGACCTGTTGCCACTGGCGCTGCTCGTTGTTCTCGGTTTTTCGGTGGCGGGTGCGATTCGTCTCTGGGGCGCGGACAGCTATCCGGAAAAATCCTTCCTGGAACTGATACAACTGAGCTTCCTGCGCCTGCCCCTGGTGAGAAAGATCCGCGCTGAAAAGGAGCCGGAAGAATGATTTTCCATTGCTCAAACTGTGCATCTGAACTCCCGGAGGGTTCACGATTCTGCTCCAGATGCGGTTCCGCCTTGCTCGCTCCCCAGCAAGCAGCCGCCTTTTCGGCCCCTCATTTCGCCAAGGTAAACGAATATGAGGGCATAGCTGGGTGGCTCATCCTGTTCGGATGCGGTCTGGTTCTTTCGCCCCTTCTAATCATGCGGACGATTTATACAGTTAATCTTCCATTCCTCTACGACAACAAGCACTGGACACTTCTATCCAGTCACCCGGCAATTGCAGTTCTCATTGTTTCTGAAGTCACAATGAATGTTCTTTTTATCATTTGTCTTCTTTATCTCAACTATCTGTTCTTTATGAAAAAGAGAGAATTCCCAAGATGGATGATCCTGTATCGCGTCTTGCACCTTTTTCTGCTCTTCATCACCCACATGGCGTTTTGGGCGTTAGACCCTTCCGCAGACCTAGCCAGAGGTTCCGCTGCGATCGCAAGATCATTGCTAGGCGCACTCATCTGGATACCGTATTTGCTTCTGTCGCGGCGAGTGAAGGCCACGTTTGTGAACTGAGTTCAAAAGAAGCAGGCCGGAGCGTGAGCCCCGGCCTGCTTTTCACTGAGAACTGAGAACTGACAACTGAGAACTGTCTTACGGCACAAACACCCGCAGCCGCACGTGCCACTTGGTGCTTTGGCCCGGCTTCAGCGTCACCATCGCGGTGTCCATCGTGCCCCACTCCTTGCCGAAGGGATCGGCGAAGTTGTACTGGTGCTCGATGGCGGCAAAGTGCGCCATGGGCGGCGCGTACATCTGGATGGTCTTGATCTCCGGCGAGAGGCCCTCGATCTTGACCCCGTAATGGGCGGCCGGGTCAGTGATCACGACGGTCACGGCGCCACCCTTCCACTCTAGCGTGCTCCAGTTGTCGTCGAAGAACTCCTTGCCCAGCGCCACTCCGCCGGGGGCGCTCAGGTCATACCGGGTTCCCTTGACGGGCACCAGCTTGCCGGTCGGGTAGACGTTCTTGTAATTGTCCAGTTCCGCAGTGAAGGCGCCGGGAATCTGCACCCTGGCCTGCGTGCGGTCGCCCGAGGGCAGATTGAAGTAGGGATGCCATGCCAGCGCGAAAGGCTCCGCCTCGCTGCCCACGTTGTGCGCCACAATCGAGGCATCCACGGCGTCGGCGGAGAGCGTAATGGTAATCACCAGGTCGGTCTTCGAGAGCCAGTGGCCGTTGAAGTTGCCGCCATGAATCACGCCGGTGACCTGCTCGCCGCCCTCGACCTTCTTCACAACTACGTCGTCGGTCTTGGCCTTGAGGATCAGCCCGTGCATCGCATGGATATCACCGCCCGGCTGGCGGCCGTTGTTTGCCGGCAGAGTGATGGTGTGGCCCTGCCACTCGGTGGTCAGCGTCATGGTGTCCACCGAGAGCTTGCCGCGAATGCGGTTGGGATAAGGCGCCAGAAAGGCCGCGCCCAGACGGTAGCCCAGATCGCCGAAGGCAGTGTCTTCCACGTCGAGCATCTTCTTGGCGCCGGCCAGGTCGGGCGAGGCCAGCACATCCACACTGCCCTTGCCGGGAAAGTTGGCGGTGATCTGTAGAATCTCCATGCCGCGGCCGGGAGCGAGGGTGATGCTGGTGAACTCCGGCTTGGTGGTGCTGACCGCGTCGCGGGTGAGCTTGACGATGGGCTGGCCGCCGATCTCTGTTACGGTCTGGGCGTGGCCGGCGAGGGCTGTACCCGCCAGCAAGGGGAGCGAGGAAAGTGCGCAAACTAAGTGATTCATCTCAAACCATCCTGAAAATACCATGGGATTTTCCGGAGCCGTCTCCGCGCCGGGGCAACTTTCCCGACGCCGGAAATCGTTTTCCGGAGGCGATGCCATTCTACGCTACGAGACCCGCTGAAAGCACGTGAGATTTGCACGGCCTTCGGGCAGGCAGATCAAACGCGCTCCTGCATTCCTTGAATTGTGGCCCTGATCACATTTAATCGTTAGGCGGGTTGGTATACACTTTCGTCGAGTTCAATACAAAAACCATGCCTGACGAAGATAAACCTAGCGCCCCGAGCTACTCGTGCGGTCCCAGCCGTCCTCTCCTCGATCTGACCATTGGCGGCCTCCTCGACCGCACCGCCGGCCGCTATCCCGACCGCCTCGCCGTGGCCTCCTGCCACCAGCAGAAACGCCTCACCTGGGCCGAGCTCTCCGCCATGGCCGACCGCGTCGCCCGCGGCCTTTGGTCGCTGGGCATACGGCGCGGCGACCGCGTTGGCATCTGGTCCACCAACTGCATCGAATGGGTCATGATGCACATGGGCTGCGCGCGCGCCGGAGCCGCCCTGGTCAACGTCAATCCCGCCTACCGCTCCCACGAGCTGCAATTCACCTTGCAGCGCTCGCGCATGAAGGCCCTCTTCCTCTGGCACAAAGACCGCCACGCCGACTACGAGGAGATCCTCACCCGCGCCCGCCACGGCTTTGACCATGAACTCCAGCACGTCATCTACTTCGACTCGCCGGAGTGGCCCGCCCTGCTCGACGCTGAGGGCCAACTGCCCGATCACGTCGTCAGCGACGACATCGCCAACATTCAGTACACCAGCGGGACGACAGGGCTGCCGAAGGGCGTTCTGCTCACCCATCACAATGTCGTCAACAACGGCCAGTTCCTCGCCCAGGGCTTCCATTACACCGAGATCGATAAGATCGTTGTCCCCGTGCCGCTCTTCCACTGCTTCGGCTGCGTCATCGGCAGCATGACTTCGCTCAACACCGGCGCGGCCCTCATCCTGCCCAACTGGACCTTCGACCCGCGCCTCACGCTCAAAGCCGTCCACGACGAGCGAGCCACCTCGGTCTACGGCGTGCCCGCCATGTACGTCGCCGAGTTCGCGCTGCCCGACTTCGCCACCTTCGACCTCACCAGCCTGCGCACCGGCATGATGTCTGGCGCGCCCTGCCCCATCGAGCTGATGAAGCGCGTCCTCAACGAGATGCACATTGGCGAGCTGGTCATCGCTTATGGACAGACCGAGACCTCGCCTGTCGTTACCATGTCCGACGCCGGCGACACCATCGAAGTCCGCGTCAACACCGTCGGCCGCGCCATGCCCCAGACCGAGATTCAGGTCGTCTCCACGGAGACCGGCGCGCAAGTGCCCATCGGCCAGCAGGGCGAGCTCTGCATTCGCGGCTACGCGCTGATGAAGGGCTACGACGGCGACCCCGAAGGCACCGCGCAGGTCATCCAGTCAGACGGCTGGCTGCGCACCGGCGACCTGGGCGTCATGCGCCCGGACGGCTGTTTGCGCATCACCGGCCGTTCCCGGGACGTGATTATCCGGGGCGGAGAAAACATCTATCCCCGCGAGGTTGAGGAGTTTCTCTACACCCATCCCAAGGTCGGCGAAGTTCAGGTTGTCGGCATTCCCCACGCCCGCCTTGGCGAAGTCGTCTGTGCCTGGGTGCGTCTAAGGCCCGGCCTGAAACCGGAAATCGACGCCACCGAAGAAGAGATCAAGCAGTTCTGTCAGGGCCAGATCGCCTACTACAAAATCCCCGAGCACGTCCGCTTTGTCACCGAGTTCCCCGCCACGCTAAGCGGCAAAATCCAGAAATACAAAATCCGCGAATTCGAGATCGAAGCGCGGGGCTTGCAATCGGTAGCGAATGCTGCCACGGCGTAGGTGTTGTGGGGGTGGCCCTGGTCCCTCGCTTTTGGGGACCGGGGAGGCGATGAACCTCAATAGAAATTTTCGTTTTCCTGACGGCACAAAAAAACTCAAGAACAAGCCATGAAGCGTCAGGGCACGACTTCAGTCGTGCCGATAAACGCCCCCAATAGGCCTTGGGCTTTAGCCCCTGCGTGCTTTTGCTTCTTCAAATATGCCGGGAGACCACAAACCTCACCCGGCAGGCTTTACTATCTCTTGATTTCAAGGAAATCTTAATCTAAGCCAAGAAGCGTCAGGGCATGACTTCAGTCGTGCCGCCAGCAGCCCCCAAAAAAGTCAGGGCTTTAGCCCCTGCGTGTTTTTGCTTTTTCAAGAATGCCGTTCCAAACGGATATTCCTCCGGCGCGTTCGCCAGTCCCGCCTTTACCGGGTTGTTATCAATGTACTCGCGATGCCGTTGCAAGCTCTGCTCATCAACAATCTGTACATCCGAGTACCCGTGCTGCCATATCTCGCCGTGAAAACCAAGCTCCTTGTTGGCGCGAAAGGAAAAGCTGCCTTTGATCAATTGCATCGCCTTCTCAAGGGTCATCGCGCTCAGAAGGGTCATCAGAATGTGGACATGATTGGGCATGATCACGAAGTCATGAACGGTAATTTTTCCAGAGCGCATATAGGAGCGAAGAACTTCGATCAAGAGCGCCGCCATGCGATCCGTCTGGAAGAGCGATCTTCCGCCTGCTGTCCGCGTAGTGACAAAGAACGTGCGTGGGCTATAGGAAGCACTCGATGGGTCCGAAGGCCGGGAAGGGATCGACATTGCAGGGGCTAAAGCCCTCCACATTTTGTGGTTGCTGGCGGCACGGCTGAAGCCGTGCCCTGACGCTCCTCAGCTTACTCGAATTGCACATAGCTTGTGAAGTTTTCTCTGAGACTCCTGGTTTATTCGTAGATTGTTTCGAGGCCTGGCGTTCCGGTGGCGGGTGGCGCACCTTGATTTCCCACAAATATGGGTGGCCCATCCTTCGCGTACTTGGCGAAGGGTGGGAGACCACGAACCCGGCCGGTTGTGCAACCCGTCGCCTCAAATACCAAAGATTGCCAAACCTTGTTATTCGGTTTAGCATCGAAGATGAGGAGAGCCTTCCGATGAATGTTTCGCTGACCCCTGAATTGGACAGCTTCGTTGCCGCCAAGGTCGAGTCAGGCCGCTACAACTCGGCCAGCGAAGTCGTCCGCGAAGCTCTGCGCCTGTTGGAAGATCATGACCGGGCGCGCACCTCGCAGCTTGCCGCCTTCAATAAGGAGCTTGGCGCAAGATTGGCCTCTTTGGACCGCGGCGAGCGCGTCCATCCGGAAGCAACGCGAGCGCGGCTGGTGCAGAAGTCTAGCGAGCGGCGCAGACTCATCGCATGAAGGAGTACGTCCTCAGTACCGGTGCCGACCTGGACCTGGACGAGATCTGGGAGTACATCGCACAGGACAACATCGCAGCCGCTGACCGTTGGATCGACAAGCTCTTCAGTGCCTTTGACAAACTGGCCCGAAACCCCGGAATGGGTCACAAGCGCGAGGATCTTACCGCTTATCCCGTCCTCTTCTGGCCGGTAGGCGCATATCTGATTCTCTACCGCGTTCAAAAAGAGTTCATTGAGATTGTGGCCGTTACCCAAGGCGCGCGGGATATCCCTTCCTTTTTACGCCAGCGCACCCAAGGATAAGCCATATCCTGTGGCGGATGCCTCACCCTGGACCAATCGATAAACTCTGGGTAGGCCTATCCCTGATCTCTGAAACTTGACCACCCATAGTCAGAAAATATCGCCAAATCTTCGCCCCCAAACACCCCGGACTCCCGCCATCCGGGACGATTTCAAATCCGTTGATGACGTCCTTGCAGTCATTCCCTGTAAAAGTGGACAGTCACAGGTCACGATTTCATGCAAAACCGGACAGCTACAGATCACCACTTTGCCCGAAACCGGTAACCTGTAGCTGTTCATTTCGGGGGTAAACCGGAGAGCAATAGCTTCACAGTTTGCGAAATCCGGTAACCTGTAACTCACACTTTGTATGGCGGATGGCGCAGTTCTCCATGAATGAATCTGGGTGCCCCAGAGCCTGTCCTGAGCATGCCGAAGGGTCCCGCTTTTGGGACCTGTGATTCCACCAATCGGCCGGAGAGGGAAGAAGCGGCGCGGCCGTCTACTTGACCCGTTTGGCGGTCAGTTCTTCGGTGGCGAATTCGCCTACCTGGCGGGTGAACTTGATCGTGTCGCCGTCGATCTTGCCGGTGTAAGTGATCTTGATGTCCATACCGTTGAAGCTGAGGGCCTCGACAAAGGTGATGGTGTCGCCGGCGATCTTGCCCTCGGTAATGGCGGTTGAACCGCGATCGTTCGTGGCCGTGCCGGTGACGGTCGCGCCATCGACATGGAACTCGTAGGTGTACTTCTGCGGGCCGATCTGGGTGTCGAACTCGGCGGTCCATTTGCCGTTGAAGTCGGCGGCGTGGGCGCCGATGGCGGTGAAGGCGACAAAGAGAAGTGCGAGGGCTATCTTGCGGATCATGCTTTCCTCCTGACCAGATTCACGGGAGCCAAAGACCCCCGCCTGTGTGGGAAGACGCGGCGGAGGGGCGGGATGTCTCAGAAAACTGCTACGGTTTTCGGGAGGGGCATTTTGCCGGTGGCCCGGCCTGGATTTTCAAAGCTGGGAGAGCTCGTACTTCCGGCTACCTCGCCCGCGGCTTCGCCTCGACCGGCTTGTTGTAGCGTCCGCGCAGGGCGTTCCATCGGATCGTGGCGATCTCTTCCAGCACCTTGATGCCGTCGCGCAGGTAGCTCATGCGGGTGCGCTCATCGTTGGCCCAGCTGACCGGTACCTCGACGACGCGGTAGCCTCGCTTGAGGGCGATCAACAGAATCTCCGGGTCGAAACCCCAGCGCTCGATGGTCTGGAGCTGGAAGACGGTCTGCGCGGCCTCACGGGTAAAGGCCTTGAGCCCGCACTGGGTATCGGCGAAGGGCAGGCGCATCACGGCGCGGGTGACGGCGTTGAAGCAACGGCCAAAGAACTGGCGGAAGAGCGGCTGGCGGTGAGTCTGGCGGGCGCTCTCCAGCCAGCGGGAGCCGATGGCGATGTCTGCACCCTGCCGGATGGCGGTAAAGAGGCGTTCGGCCTCCTCGATGGGGGCAGAGAGATCGGCGTCGGTGAAGAGCGCCACTTCACCCCGCGCCTGTAGCATTCCGGCGCGCACGCTATAGCCCTTGCCGCGGTTGCCGGGATTCTCAATCAGCCGCACTTCGGGCGCGGTGCGGGCAAAGGCGCGCACTACCTCGGCGGTCGCGTCGGTTGAGCCGTCGTTGACGACCAGGACCTCGGCATCCCAGGCGCGAGCGCGGATGCACTCCACCACGGATTTGAGCGTCGCCGGAATGCGGGCGCTCTCGTTGAAGGCCGGTATCACGATGCTGTACTTCGGCCCGGCACCGCTGCTGATCTCGTCCGTCACGTTCTCTTCCCCGCTTCCTCTCCCCGCTCCATGCTGCTGAAAATCCCAGGGAAGGCCTCTGGTCATCATAAACGCCGCCGGGCGAAGATGGGCAGCTGCGGCTCTGGCACGGGGCAATTCCGCCAAGCTGTTGAGGAGAAAAGGCCCGAATCCGCAGGGATGCCATTTTTTTCATGCCATAAGGGGCCGAATCCGGTTATGCTGTGAGCGGAGGCTTAGAAAATATGACAAAGGCAGACCTGGTAGAAAAGGTGACCGCCGCGGGCGACCTGACGCGGCGCGACGGCGAGGTCATTGTCGAGACCATCTTCGACGCGGTGATCGGCGCGCTCAAGAGCGGCGACAAAATTGAGATTCGCGGTTTCGGATCGTTCCGCATTCGCCAGCGCAATCCGCGCATCGGACGCAACCCCAAGAGTGGCGAACGCGTTGAGGTTCCGGCGAAGAAGGTGCCTTACTTCAAGCCTTCCAAGGAGCTACGCGACCTGGTGAACCCCAAGGAAGCCGCCAGCGCCGCCTGAAGGACGAGTCCTATTGAGGTTCGTGGTGCTCCAGCCTGAAGGACACAGCGGATTGAGGTTCGTGGTTTCACAGGTCCCAAACGCGGGACCTGGGGCACCCATATATCACTATAAAATTGATCTACTCTACAAATAATGCTTCACAAATGGTGCAACTTGTGGCCTATAATCCCTTTAGAGCAGGGTTTCCGCGCGTGTAGCGGTCTCCTGCCCGCCTCATTATGGCCATGCAACTTACGCAGAAGAGCGCCCTCGACTCGCCCGCGATTCCCGACCGCCTGTACTTCAAGATTGGCGACGTGGCCCGCATTTGCCAGCTCGAAACCTATGTCCTGCGCTTTTGGGAGACGCAGTTTCCCCAGCTCAAACCCAACAAAAGCGGAACCGGCCAGCGGCTCTACCGCCGCCGCGACGTTGAACTGGCCCTGAGAATCAAGCACCTGGTCCACACCGAGGGCTACACGCTGGCCGGCGCTCGCCAGGTTCTTGGGCAATCCCAGCGCCGCACCACTCCCCAGCCAGCCCCGCATCTGGAAATCCAGGCCGATCCGCAGTCTCGGTTGCCGCTTCCGGCCGCGGCCTCTGGCCAGCCACTCTCCGGCCAGACTCTGGAGACTGTAGCCGCGACCCTCGCCCAGGCCCGCGCCGAACTGCGCGAGATTGCCAGCCTGCTGGCCGCGCCCGATCCCCAGCCGTCCAGCCGCCGCTCGCGCCTGGCCACGATGCCGCCCTCTACAGACTCACTCTTCCCGCTCTGAAATGATTTATGCGGCGGCTTGCTGCTCGACCTGATCATTGCGCCAGAGCTCGGTCTCGGCCTCGCGGCGCGCCTTCAGGGCTGCACTTTCCTGCCCGTCGGCGTGGTCCCAGAGCAGTAATTGCTCCACTGCATCGTCGTACCTTCCCGCGTTGAGGCACTTCAGCAGAGTGGAAGCGATGAGCCGTCCCGCGCCCAGATTGAAGCAGAAGTCCACCAGCGCATCGAACTGGCCCTGCGTCAGCGGCACCTTCACTAGGCGCTGGACGGCCTGCTCGGCGTCGCGCACGTCACAGGCCAGCAGAATGGCGGCCTGCGGCTCGTCGATGCCGTTGGGAAACGAGTCACGGTGCAACAGCCGGTGGCCGTAGCCGATAGTGGGAATCCCGGCCACGTCGAGGTAGACGTGGCTGCGAAAACCCTCGGAGTTCTTGAGCAACTGCATTCCCGTTGTGCTGAGTTTCATCTCGACCTCCTGTTTTCTCTGTCGTCAATTTCACGCTAGCAGGAGGGGAATAAATTTTCCGCAAGTATGATGCGGATTGAGGCGAGCTGAGGGAACAAATCGGCTTGCGCGAACGATATTTCACAAGATTGCACCGATTCTAATGCAATCTTCCAAATTGTGGAAAACCAGCGGGTTCGCAGGAAAAACCTCGAAAAGTGTTCATTTTTGAACATAATACCCCTATGCATTTATTGATAACAATTAGGTAAATGAGTATCAAATTGGTAAAATATGTAGATGGTGAAACGAGAACCATGCAACACGAGCTCAAAAACTTCGCTACGGGTTTGGCTGCTGGCGGGGGCTTCTTCTGTTGCACTTACCGCGGGAGTGGTGGCAGTTTCCACGCGGACAGTGCATGCGGATGCGCCGCTTCCCCGGCCGGCAGCAACCGCTCCCCTTGCGGTTCCGGTAGTGAGCGCGACGCCAGCATTGCTGGCGCCACATCAGCCCGTGGAATCCGCTACGGCTCACGCACTTCACGGCCTCGCCTCCTGGTACGGCGGCAAGTTTAACGGACGTCGCACTGCCAGTGGTGAGCTCTACGACATGAACGCGATGACCGCCTGCCATCCAACCCTGCCCTTCGGCTCGGTGGTTCGCGTGGTGAACCTCGACAACAACCGGTCGGTCGTAGTGCGCATTACCGACCGCGGCTACCTTTTCAAGGGACGCGTCATCGATCTATCGTATGGCGCCGCCAAACAGTTGGCCATGATCAAGCCCGGGATCGTTCGGGTTGAACTGGAAGTCATCTCCCTGGGTGGCTCTCACCGCAAAAAGTAAGAAACCGGAAGCGTTCAGCGGCGGCAAGGCTGGCCCTCGGGCTGGCCTTGCCGTTTTGCTGGTCATTGTGGAATGCAGCGATGCCCACAGGGCAGAAATATTGAAAATGCACAGTCTCCGGTGCTCTTTATGCGGTAACTGGCAAGTTCCGCCCGAAAAGTTGTCCACCAGCGCGTAGAAGCTGCCCGTGGTCAGGACAGACGAGTCCGGCGGCCCATAAAAGGGGGCCAGACTCCGCCGGCTTGAGCCACTGGCGATAGGAGGGATTGCCCGGAGTGTGTGTTGCCTGGATAAAAGAAAGCGGTGTGGCGCGCTACTCGTTCTCAGCCCGCTTGAATGGCTTCTGCAGCCATTGCCGCGCCTCGTTCACCGCACCCTGGGTGTTGTCGTTGGTCTGCACCGCCAGCCGGTACTCGTTCACCGCCCGGTCACGCTGCCCGGTGAGGTCGTAAATCTTGCCGATCTGGATGTGGCTCCAGACTTCGGTCCAGCGCGGCTCGCCGTCTCCGCGCAGTGCGTCGCGGTAAGAGTTCACGCTGGCCTGATAGTTGTGCTGTGCGAAGAGCAGCTCGCCGATACGGTAGCTGGCCAGCGAACTCTGCGAATTGGCCTCCAGCGCTTTTTGATATTCGGCCAGTGCGCCGGTCAGATCGCCCTGCGCCACCAGTTGCTGTCCTTTGAGAATGCTGATGCGTACCTGAAGGTCGGGAGTGGACTTCAGCACCCAGCCCTGCGGGTCGATGCTGATGCGCCGCGGGCGGCCGAAGGTGTCCACCACAAATTGCGTATCCGTACCTACCACGTCGATCTTCTGCGTTTCGGTCTTGCCGTCGGTTTCGATGCGCAACTCCACCGGCATGCGGAAGAGGTCCAAATCCTGGTCTATCTCGCCGATCGTCCGGAAGCCCTTGTTGTTGCCCAGCCGATAGACGGCGAACTTGTTATTGAACTGCGGCGCGCCGGTGCCGTCCACCCACTGCGCAAAGAAGGGAGCCAACTGTTGATCGCTCTGCGCCTCGGCCACCTTTTCAAAGTCAGCCGCGCGGATCGAGCTGTCTGTGAACTGGCTGAGCGCTCCCTTGAGCGTGGCCAGGAAGGCCTTGTCGCCGATCTCCCAGCGCAGCATATGGAAGATCATCGCGCCCTTTTCCAGTGTCATCGACTGGAACTCGGGCGAAAAGGGACTCAGGCGGCCAACGCTCGACAGGGGAATCGTGTCGTAGGCCAGCGCTCCGGCAGCCACATCCTGCAGGGCCGTCTTCAGGGCGTTCCTGCCGCTCTCGTCTTCCACGTACATCAGCTCGCCGTAGCGGGCCATGCCGTTGGTGATCCAGGCGTCGTTGAGCGTGCGCGGGCTAACCTCGGAGCCCCACCACTGGCGCGCAATGGTGTTGGCCAGCAGGCGAATGCCGCTCTTGTCGCCCACGCGCGAGCCGAGAATCGCGGCCAGCTCAGGCGCCCAGACGGCGGGCAGCGTGTCGTCCGGCAACTCGATGACGTTCAAATGGCTGCTCTCGGCCTCGCCAAAGCTCTCGGAAAAGAAGTCAAACTCCTTGGCTACCGTCTGCGCCAGCTGGTTGCCCGACTGCTGGTGGCTCACCGTCAGATAGACCTTCACATTGCCAGCGCCGGCCGAAACCGGATTCACATAGCGGCCTGCAATCACCGTGCCCGGAAAGCCCGGCTTGGTCCAGTTGAAGTCATATTGGTCGCCCTGCTTGCCGTTGGCCAGCGTGACCGGTTTCGACGCGCCCAGGCTGCCGCTGGCGAAGACACGCATCCCCTGGGGCACGCGGATGTGCAACTCCATGGTGAAGCGGTTGGTCAGGTAGCCGGTAGTGGGAAACCAGCGCGCCGGGTAGAGCAGGTAGCTGATCGGCTCCTGGATGGCGGCCAGCTTCAAACCCTCAACAGGGCCGTCGTCGTTGCCGGTGATCGTACCCTCGTACTCGAAGCTCCAGTGCACTGCTTGCCCGCGGACAAAAGGCGTGGCTGGTGTGATGCGGATGCCGCCGTCCGGTGAGCGCTCACCGGTGAGCACCGAGCCCGCATCGTCGGAGATTTTCGTCACCTTCAGTGCGGGATGAAAGCCGAAGCTGACCGCTTCGGAGTTTTCTGGCGCGGTAAAGGTGACCGTCGCCTTGGCCGCCAGATGGTGCGTGGCCGTGTCAATTTCGGCGTCGATCACGTAGCCGGTGACGGTCAGCTCGGGGCGCTCGGCGCGTTGAGCGAAGCCGGGCACAGTCAAAAGAGCCGCCATGATCAAAGCGCAGGCCAAGCCACACGCCCAAAGCGCTTTTCTAATTCTTGTCAGCACAGCAGACGTAATCATAGCCATCGACATTCTGTTTTGCCTCGACTCCAACCGCAAAAAGTGGGTGCCACACACAAATTGGGTGCCCCAGCCTCGCCGCGTTCTTGTTTTTGCTGCTAGGGTGGGAAGCCACAAATCTATCCGGCCATCTCCAGCGTAACCGCTGCCACCCGGTCAATCGCGCCGCTCTCCGACTGTTTGGCCAGCAAACCGCGAATCCGCGCCAGCTCCTCCATCATGGACTGGCGCGGGGGGCCATCGGGTAGCAATGGCTCAATCTCTTGGACGATTTTTTCCGCCGTAAAGTCACTTTGGATCAGCTCCGGCACGATTCGCTTGCCGGCGATCAGGTTGGCCATGGCCACGTGGGGCACCTTGACCACCCGCTTGGCGATCGCGTAGGTCAGCGCCGAGACCCGGTAGACGACGACAAAGGGATTGCCGGTCAGCGCTGCCTCCACGGTAGCCGTTCCGCTGGCGACCACAGAGGCGCGGGCGTGAAAGAGCGTGGCGCGGGCATCGTTGACGAGACTGATTTGCAGGTCTTCGCCATGTTTCTGAACAAGGCGCAGCACATCCTCCCGCTGCGCGGCCTTCAGCATCGGAGCGAGAGGGATAACGAATTCCAGGCTGTGAGAGAGCTCCTGCGCTGCCCTCAGGATCGTCGGCAGGTGGTCACGAATCTCCCTGGGACGGCTTCCGGGGAGCAGGCCAACCCATGTATTCGCTGGGTTTAGTCCATTCTCGGCGGCAAACTGCTCGCGGCTGACCGACTGCGCCGGCTGATCGGCCAGCGGATGGCCGACAAACTCAGCCTCCACGCCGTGTTCGCGATAGAAGGCCTCCTCGAAGGGAAAGATCACCAACATTTTGTCAATGTACTTTTTCACCAGCCGGATGCGCTTCTTCTTCCATGCCCACAACTGCGGGCTGACGAAGTAGATCACCGGCACGCCCAGCCGGTGCAGCTCCTCGGCCAGGCGGAAGTGAATCTCCGGGAAGTCGATGAGCACTGCCACCGAGGGCCGGCGGTCGCGGATGGCCTTTTTGAGCTTGCGGTACTCGCGCCAGATGCGCGGCAGGTGGCGGACGACCTCGGTCAGCCCCATCACCGCCATCTCTTCCGAGCGGACGACACACTCGAGGCCTGCTTCGGCCATGCGCTCGCCGCCCATGCCGAAGAAACTGGCTGTCTGGCCGTTGGTGGCGAGCAGCTTTTGGAGCGCGTCAATCAGCAGCGCGCCATAGTGCTCGCCGCTGGCTTCGCCTGCCGAGATGAAGATCGTGGAGGGCATTGTTAGTGTCTGCGCCGCAACTCCTGCGCTGGCACCATCATAACGGGTTGCACGAATCCCAGCTCCGTAAATTAGGACCAGGGCGCCAGCCAGGGTATAGACTCTTTCCCATGAGCGATTCACGCGAGACGATTGTCAGGACCTCCGATCCGGAGTGGCTGCGAAGGCTTGCGCTGCTTTACCGGGCTCGCGTCGCTGGGGTTCTGGTGGATGATGCTCAACTCGGCATCCATCCGGAGGATCAGACGCTGCTGCAGATGGCGAGAGTCTCCCGGCTATCCGTGCGGGAGATCGCGAGCGTTTCGGTGGCGCTGGGTATGAGCGGCGTGGGCGTGACGATGGTGATCCTGGCTTTCCTTGATCCGGAGCCAACCAGCAAGCTGGGGCTGCTGGTGGGAGGCGGAACCATTTGCGTGCTGGGCGGAGGCTTCCAGGCGATCCGCATTCTTACCAACCATAAGCCGCCGAAGATCACAGCCACCGCGCACGGCATCGAAATATCTTGGACATAAGACTGAGGCTCAGACCTGTGTCGGGAGATTGCCGGGAACTTCAGCCTTCCATTACCACGATCTCTGCAGACCCCGGCAGCGCGGGTCATCCATCTCCAATGCCGTGCTCCGGCAGCGCGGGTCATCCATTTCTATCGACCCGCGATAAAGCAGGCTCACGCACCGCGGGTCTTCCATCACAACTACCACGCCAAAGAGCAGACCCTGGCAGCGAGGGTCATCCGTCTCAATCGCCGCGATCTTGCATCTTGGGTCATCCATTGCAGACTTTCCTTCATCGGGCAAGCTTATCCATGGGATCGCTTCTTAAGCGAACCAAGGTCATGTTGAGCCTGCCCGATGATGGCTGTCTGCTCAATACAGGACAGGGAGGCGCGCCAACCGCACGCGCAGACTGGGGATCGCGCTCTTCGCCCGCACCGCGTAATGTTCTAAGCGAGTTCCAGGTTCGCGGTATCCCGGTCCTGGGCACCGGAGAAAATGGAGAAGGGCCTCTACCGCCCCTTCTTTGTCCCCGGCTTGGCGGACTTTGGCTGGGATTCGGGCAGGTGGCTGACGGGGATGGGGCCGAGATCGGAGCCGATGCGCCGGGCGCGCGTGTCGTCCATCTCGTAGGTAATCGTCCGCGGCATCGCCGGGCGGGTGATACCGGTTGCGGGATCGGCGGCCAGGTTGTTGCCGCTGGCGATCTGGAAGCTGAAGGTGGGCGATTTGCCGGCTGTCGCCGGCGTGACCCGCACCGGCAGATAGCCCTGGATGGGATGTACCCGGAAGGCCGTCTCGTAGCGATGATGGCGCGTACTCCAGGTGAAGACGCGCACCTGATCAAAATCAAAGGGCAGGCCGGCTAATGGCGGGCTGAGTACGGTTACATACTGAGGAACCTGGTGGTCCGGTGTTGTGGCCTCGGCGTCGAAGATCTTGTTGAAGACGTAGGCACCTACGTAGCGCTGGCCCTCTGCAAATGTGGCAATCTCGTCGGGCACATCCACATCCAGGCGGCCGGCTAGCAGCCACCCGGCGTGGCCCTGGGCGTCGCGCACCAGCCACCAGTCTTCCAGCGGCGGCGGTTCGGCAGCGAGCAGGCTGGGAACGTGCGTAGCAGCCGGAGCGGCCGGCTTGGAAGCCGGAGCGTGAGACGTGGCCGTGTTCGCCGGCTTCGGCGTTTGCGGCTTGGGAGCCTGTCCCGTGCCGGGAGCAGCCTTGGGGACCGACGCGCGGGCAAGAAGCTGAACCTTGGTGTTCGCTGCCAGCAGATAAAACCGCTCTGCATCGCGGCCGGGCGTCAGATGCAGGTAGATGTCGTCACGTAGAACGCCAGTGGCCACCACCGGATCGTCCTTGTGCTGCACCCCTAGCTGGTCAAAGGCCTGGAAGGTCTTCGCGTCGATCACCGCCCGCTCTTCAATCCAGCCGATCTCGTTCTTCTGGGTCTTCACCTTGAGAAAGCGGCGGCCGTGTTCGAGGACTTCGAGCGGCTGGCCGTTGACCACCTCGGCCACGCGGTTGGAGACGGCGGCCACGCGATCATGCAGGAACATTTGCCGCGCGGAGACGTAGACCGTGTCGTGATGCTCCTCGCGGAAGCGGTTGCATCCGGAAGAAAACGCGAGTAGAGCGTATACGAGGAGCAGCGCCAAAGCGGGAGCCTTCGAGCGCCGCGCGGAAGAGACGAATGGGTTGGAGGATTGCGTGAGCACAGCCTGTGGCGATCACCTAGAGGATAGCACTGAAAGCAGGAAACAGGGATCAGGGATCAGGGAATAGAAAATCCGTCGGAAATCTCGCCATACCACATGGTCTGGATCCCCGGTCTCGATTCTGAGAATGGGAAACCTCCAATCCATCCTTTTCTGCTGTTCATTGACCACTGTTGACTGCATCTACGGCACTGCGACGATGGCGATCGGGCCGGTCCCGGTCGAAGAACTGGTCAACGATGAATCCAACTGGCCAGTGGTGGTAGCGTCGAAGGTGAAGGCATTGAAGTACGGATTGCCCTGGTTGTTCACTGTCATCACAAAGTTGCTTGTGCTGTCCTCGGCTATGCCGTATGGCTCGGCACCAGTAGCCACAGTTGTGCTTTGCAGCGTCAGCGAGGGTCCCGGCGTGACCACCTGGAAGGCGGTGATGTTTCCTGCTGAGGTTCCAACCCAGTTGGCAACATAAACATAACCGTTGGAGGCAGCCAGGATGGCGTGAGGACCGGTGCCACCGCTGGCGTACGGCGATGCCGTAGGCTCCGTTCCCAGAGCGTCTGAAGCGATGGGAATGATGCGCAAACCGCCCGAGTTGTTCGTGGTAGAGAAATCACCGGTTTCGCCTATAAACAGGAAGCTGGTTCCGGGATTGAAGGCTACCGAAACGGCGACTCCCGTGGCTGTTCTCTTGTCAAAAGTAGTGCTGATCGGATTGGTGGCGCCGGTGAAGTCAGAGCCTGATGTAAAGGTGAAGGTCTGAGTCTCCAAGCCGGCGGCGACGGCGACAAGTTTGTTGTCGGGAGAGATGGCCATTCCGCCCACGGCGACATTGCCGCCGGAGACCAACAACACACCAGGAACAGTCACGCCGTTGCCAAGGGTGGATTCACCGTTCGTTTTACTGATCGGCCAGGCGTAGAGGGTTGGCGCGCCTGTTGTATTGGAGGCATCCAGAAGCCAATGGCCGGTCGAGTCCACCTTGAGGGCGCTGGGGCTTCCGTCGGCAAGGAGAACGTTGGTGTCCAGAGTCAGCTTGCCGCCCGTGCCAATGTCGTAAAGGTAGATGCCGCCGCTCGTGCCCACATACAAAAAACTGCCGGTGGGATCAACGGCCATCGAATAGGGAGTCACGCCGCTGGGCAGCTCGGTCGGGCTGCCGGTGAGCGCGGTCAGCGTGCCGGAGACGATGGAATAGCCGGAAATGGTGGTGCTGTTCAGGATATAAAAGTTACCGCTAGAGCTGGCCGTGGTGGTGCAGCCGCTGGTGGAGACCCCAACGGCGACGCAAACCTTGGTTGTTTCCGCAATGCTGTTGGAGACGCCGGTGACCGTAATGTCGTAGATTCCGCTGGTCGTAGAGGAGGTAGTGGTTGCGGTCAGCGTGGAGGGTTGCGCCGTCGCGCTGCTGAAGGTAAGCGAAGTCGAAGAAAGGTCGCACGTGGGGCTGGTGGCGTTGGATGGCGCGGTGGTAATCGCGCAAGTCAGCGCAACCGTCCCGGTAAAGGAACTTCCCGGAGTCACGGTAATGGTGGAGGTACCGGTGGTCGAGCCGGAGCTGATGGTGATGGCGCCACTATTCGTCAGAGTGAAGCTGGTGCTGCTGTTACCGCTGGGCGCCTGCCAGAAATCCCCGCAACCGGCCAGAAGCACCGCCGCCACCAAAAACCCTGCCCAACGTCCCATCTTCATCGCGCTCCTCTTGCGCAGTTTTCATGCCGCGCCGTTCTCATGAACCCGTATACAGGCTACCTCTTGCAAGCGCATTTGTCTTGCCAGGCAATCCAGCCTGCGCACACATCGCCCATTATGAATGTAGACGCAGAACTGCGGGAATTCGCTTGGGGGCGGTTACCCGCCGCCAGCGCCGTCTGCCCCTACCCCCGGCTGATAGATTTTAGTAAGGCGAATCGCGCGCCCCCAAGGAAGCCAGCTATGTTCCACACCACGGAAGACATTCGCATTCAATGGACCAAGGTGGTTCTCCCTCCGGTCTTCCTGGAGGAAGAGCGCCCGGTGACGGAGGCCGCCTCGGCGACCATCTTTGACGCCCGTGGCGAAATCTCCGCCATCCTCAACGGGCAAGACACGCGGCTGCTGGTGCTGGCCGGTCCCTGCTCCATTCACGACACCCAGGCCGCGCGCGAGTATGCCGGGCTGCTGAAAGCCGCGATTGAAGAGTTCTCCGCCGATCTGCGCATCGTGATGCGCGTCTACTTCGAAAAACCCCGCACCACCGTCGGCTGGAAGGGGCTCATCAACGATCCCCACCTCGATCAGTCGTACAAGATCAACGACGGCCTGCGCCTGGCGCGCCATCTGTTGCTCGACCTGGCCGAGATGGGCGTGCCCGCCGGAACCGAATTTCTAGACGTGATCTCGCCGCAGTATATCGCCGGCCTGGTCAGTTGGGGAGCCATCGGCGCGCGCACCACCGAGAGCCAGGTTCATCGCCAACTGGTCAGCGGCATCAGTTGCCCGGTGGGCTTCAAGAACGGGACCTCGGGCAACGTACAGATCGCCATCGACGCCATCCTCTCCGCCGCGCACTCGCACTCCTTTTTAGGCCTCACCAAGAGCGGCCAATCGGCGATTCTGGTCACAACGGGCAATCCCGACACGCACATCATCCTGCGCGGTGGACGGGGAACGGTAAACTACACGGCGGAGAGTGTCGCCGAGACCGCGGCTCAGATGGAGAAGGCCGGCCTCCAGCCGCGCATCATGATCGACTTTTCGCACGCCAACTCCAGCAAGGACTATCGCCGCCAGTCCCTCGTCTGCCACGATGTGGCCGGGCAGATTGCCACGGGCGACAAGCGCATCATGGGCGTGATGATCGAGAGCAATCTGGTAGCCGGCGCGCAGCCGCTGCTGGCGGGTCAGCCGCTGGACACATTGGTCTATGGCCAAAGCATCACCGATGCCTGCATCGACTGGGCGGAGACTTATACGCTGCTCAAGGAGTTAGCCGCCGCCGTGCGGGCGCGGCGCGGATAAATATATAACAGGTCGAGGTTCGTGGTTTCTCAGGTCCCAAAAGCGGGATCTAGGGCACCCGGCAACGGATGGGCAAACTTTCATGGAGTATCTACATATCGCGCGGTTTTGCGCAACGAAATGACACATATCCTGGACTCGTGAGGATTCACTAACATTCGCTGGCATCTCCCGAGTGCGAGTGGATTCTACCAACCAATCGCGAGCGCGAAAGCAGGCTGAACTTGCGGTAACTGGTCAGCTAGCGGTGGACCGGATCGCGGAAACTATCAGGAATGACGGAACACGGGTATGATGTTCCCAGTCAGGATGGGCATGCAGCATCTTCTGGGTTGGACGAGGTTCAAGAAGACCGGCAATACAAAAGTTATTCTTTGCAAGAAGACGTAAGTATGCTGACAGGGGCCGATGGAAATGGAGAGTTCTGCCCCAGAAATCAAGAACCAGTGTTCTGGGCGTTAAGTAGTCATCGACCATCTTGAAAAGGCGGCTGCGACCGCGACACTTCCAATCAAAGGGAAAATAGCATGGATGAACGATCGAGAAGACGAGTTTTCCACCCGGTCTCAAGATGCGAGAGAACTCCCGGACCGCTCGGTCCAATTTAGGGAGATCCATTAGGACCATGTTGGCAAGGACGATGTCGAAATTACCGTTCGTGAATGGAAGCTTGCGAGTTAAATCGGCAAGCTCGTATCTCACACGGTGGTGTGGCGATCCCGTCTTCGCGATCTCGATGAACGATGCGGCGCCGTCGATTGCCGTTACGGAAGCGCCCCGCTTGGCCATTTGCTTTGAGAAGCGACCGTCGCCGCATCCTGCATCCAACAGTTGTTTTCCGCGGAGCGGCCCAAGCAGCGAATAAACCGCAGGCATATATATTCTGCAAAGATCGGTCTTGTTTAATACGTCTTGATAATCCTTCGCAGCCCGGGTCCAGTATGCGATATTGTAGTGCTGAGTGCCCATTCGCTTCCTCTTCAAATAGTGGGGACTTACAGCGTTACGTTCCAACGGTGTTCGAACAACCTGGTGTAGAGAAGCGGGACGCCGGCAGCCAGGGTCTGGCGAGCCGAAAACCCGGGCACCGGACGTTCCAGATCTCTATTCTGAGACCTGATTGGTCACCAACTCAAACTCATCCCCGCCGCCGCAGCTCAAGTTCCACCACGCGCAGCATCTCCGCTTCGGGAGCCGGTTTGCCGGTCCAGATTTCAAACTGGCGGGCGCCTTGCTGCACGAACATCTCCATGCCGCTGATCACCGGAATGCCGCGCGACCTGGCCAGCTTGAGCAGCGGCGTTTCCAGCGGGTTGTAGACCATGTCCATGACCAGCCCGGCATTGAGTTCGTTCTCGGCAACCGGCATGGGCGTCTTGTTGCCGGCCATGCCGCAGGGGGTGGCATTGATGAGCACGTCGAAGCGGCCCTTGGCGAACTGCTCCCACCTGAGCACGTGGGCCTTGGCGTCCCTGGCCAGCGCCACGGCTTGTTCGTGGATCACGTTGACGATGAAGACCTCCGCGCCCTGCTCTACCAGGCCGAAGACGCCGGCTCGAGCCGCGCCGCCCGCACCCACGACGGCAATCCGCGCGCCCTTGAGCTTGAGGCGCTTTTCCAGCGGGCGAACCACCCCGGCCACATCGGTATTGAAGCCGACGATCTTGCCGTCCGTGCTGACCCGCAGCGTATTGCAGGCGCCGATGCGCGTGGTGAGCGCGTCCATATTCGCCAGGTGGGGCAGAATCTCCTGCTTGAGCGGCATGGTCACGGCCGCGCCGGCTAGCGGCAGCTCGCGCAGCAGTTTCAGCAGGTCGTCGAGCTTTTGCACCTTCAGCGGCAGCAGCACCGCGTTCACCCCCTCGCGCCGGAAGGCGGTGTTCTGCATCAGCGGCGAGAGCGAGTGGTGGATGGGGTTGCCGGCTACGCCGAAGATGCGCGTCGCGTGGTCCAGTTGCTCGACGCGGTAAAGGTCGCGCAGGGTGCGGACGGTGGCCTGGCCTGGAGCGGTTTCCGCACCCTCGGCGAACGATGCGAAGGTAAAGGCAGCGCCGGCCCTCAGTCCCAGCACGCGGCTGACCAGCCCCTCCTCGCCCATGGCGATGCCTGCCACCTGAGCCGACCGGGAGCGGTCCGCAATCAGTTTCAAGACGGCCAGGTTGTCGGCCAGCGACTTCGCGGTCGAGACCACCTTGAGGAAATCCGGCCGGAAGGCCTCGATGCGCGCAGCCGCCTGCTCCAGGTTTTTGGTGCGCGTGAAGTCATGAAAGCTGACGATCAGCGCCGCGCCCGCAGCCCGCAGCGCAGCGCGTAGGTGCTCCAGTTGCCGGGGAGCGGCCTCCTCGGCCGACTCGACCTCCAGATCGACAATCTGGCAGCCGGCTTCCACGGCCTTGGTTAGCACGTCCAGTTCGGCCTTCAAAGACCCCTCGAAGCCGCCTCCATGTTCTTTGCGGCGGCAGGTGGCGATAACCGTCGCATCGCGATGCGCTTCCAAGAACTCCTTCACTTTGGGCAGCGCAGTAGCCGGCTTGGGCAGCGAATCGAGGCGCAGCTCCAAGAACCTGGCATCCACCAACGCCGCCGTCGCCCGCTCCATCAGCTCCGCCGCCGAGCCGGCCTGAATGGCCACGCACAGCTTGCCAATATTGCCCAGGCGCAGCCGTTGCAGGGGCGGCGTGGGCGCGGATTGAGGCGAATTGGAGATGAAAACAGGCATAAGCGTCGATTGTCGCATCTTATAGCGATTTCCTCCAGGATGCAACTGCTTTGTCACTACGCGTCGCGAGGTACACCAGTTCCCCCAGCAGGGCTAGCAAATGTGGGAGATACAGGGTGTATCCTTTACATTCAACGCAGCGCTTGTTAATCAGGAGATTATCTTTGTACATTGCCAACGAACTGCGTTACGACACCATGCAATACCGCCGAGCGGGGCACAGCGGCCTGCTTCTGCCTGCCATCTCGCTCGGCCTGTGGCACAACTTCGGCGGCGCGGATGTTTTTGAGAACAGCCGCGCGATGGTCCGCCGCGCCTTCGATCTCGGCATCACCCACTTCGACCTGGCCAACAACTACGGCCCGCCTCCGGGCAGCGCAGAGGCGAACTTCGGCCAAATTCTGCGCCTGGACTTGGCCCCCCATCGCGACGAACTGATTCTCAGCACCAAGGCCGGCTACGATATGTGGCCCGGCCCTTACGGCGACTGGGGATCGCGCAAGTACCTGCTGGCCAGCCTGGATCAGAGCCTCAAGCGCATGGGCGTGGAGTATGTAGACATCTTCTACTCCCATCGCCCCGATCCCGAAACTCCCGTGGAAGAGACGATGGGCGCGCTCGATCAGGCGGTGCGCTCGGGCAAGGCGCTTTATGCCGGCATCTCCAACTACAGCGCCAACCAGGCCACTGCGGCTATCAAGATTCTGCGTGATCTGGGCACGCCCTGCCTGATTCATCAGCCCAAGTATTCGATGTTTGTGCGCACGGCGGAGGCCGGCCTGCTGGATGTGCTGGGCAACGAAGGTGTGGGCGCCATCGCCTTCTGTCCGCTGGCGCAGGGCCTCTTGACCAACCGCTATTTGCAAGGTATTCCCGCCGGTTCGCGCGCCACAAAGGCCGTCTTCCTGAAGACCAGCGACATCACCGAAGGCCGCCTCAAGCAGATTCGCGCACTCAATGAATTGGCCGCCCAGCGAGGGCAATCGCTGGCGCAGATGGCTCTGGCCTGGGTGCTGCGCGATCAGCGTATGACCTCGGCGCTGATCGGCGCCAGCCGCGTCGAGCAGATCGAGCAGAACGTCGCCGCCCTCGCCAACCTCAGCTTCGCCGCCGAGGAGCTGGCTTGCGTCGACGCGATCCTGGAGCAGGCGGTGTGAGGTAAGCCGCTCAGCCCTTCAGCGCCGCGAGAATCTCTTCAGTCGAGCGCACCCGGCCCATGCGGGGAAAGATGCGCCCGACGCTGCTGGCGTGGCTCTCGGCCGCGCTGCCGGTCATCGCGTCCTCGGCGAAGATCAGCTCGTAGCCGCGCTCGTATGCGTCGCGCGCCGTACTCTCCACGCCAAACTCGGTCGCGATGCCGCAGATCACAATCGTCGCGAGCCCGCGGCGGCGCAGTTGCAGGTCGAGATCGGTGCCGTAAAACGCGCCCCATTGGCGCTTGAGAATCACAATGTCGCCGGGCTGGCGGTCGAGTTCGGGAATCAGTTCGCTCCAATCCGGCGGCAGCGTGCCGGTCGAGCGCATCGGCTGGTCGGAGTTGGGTTTCAGCCGGTCGACGCCATCCGGAGCGCCGCCCACATGCACCAGCACGGGCTGCGCACCGGCGGCTCGCGCCGCCGCCAGCAGGCGCGCGGCGTTCGCGATCACAGAAGGCTTTGTGTGCGGCGCGCCGCCGGGTATTCCCGCAATGCCCTTTTGCAGATCGATGACCACGATAGCGGTACGGCGCGGTTCGAGTTTAAGTTCAGTTTTCTCTTCGCTCATTGCTGTATCTCCTCTTCCGCTAATTGCAAGCCCTCTGCCGGCAGTATTCCCATCTCCCGGTAGATGAGACGAATCTGGCTTCGCAGCGCCGGCAGCCGCGTCGCGAACCATGCCGCGCCGACGAGCACCATCGAGCCGGTCATCAGCACCGTCCGCGGCGCACCGAAGTTATGCGCCATAGTCCCGGCCAGCAGGCTGCCAAAGGGCGCCATGCCCATGAAGGCCATCGTATAGTAACTCATCACCCGGCCGCGCTTGTCTTCCGTGACAATCGTCTGGATCACGGTGTTGCTGGCGGCCATGCCCTGCATCATGCCCATGCCGGCAATGAAGACCATCGCCATGGAGAGCCAGAACCAATGTGAGAGACCCAGGCCGACGAGGCCCGCGCCGAAGACCGCCGCCGCGATGGGAATCATCCGCACCAGCCCGCGCACGTGCTTGCGCGCCGCCAGAGAGAGCGCCGAGAGCAGCGCGCCCAGGCCCATCGAGCCCATTAAAAATCCCAGCGTGTGCGGCCCGCCGCCCAGAACCGTCTTGGCGAAGACCGGCATCAGCACCACGAAGGGCATGCCCATCAAACTCACCAGGGCAAAGAGCATCAGAATGGTGCGGATGGGCAGAAACTCCGAGACATACGTCCAGCCGGCCTCTAACTCGGCGAACATCGACGCGGCCACGCGCTTCACCACGGGCCCATGCAGGCGCATCATCAGAAGCGAGATGATCACGGCGATGTAACTGATGCCGTCGATCAGGAAGCACCAGCCCTCGCTGGAGACGGCGATCAACATTCCGGCCAGCGACGGGCCAATCAGACGAGCCACGTTGACCATCGACGAGTTAATGGCAATGGCGTTCTGCAGGTCGCGCTTGTCATCGACCATCTTGACCATGAAAGACTGGCGGCCGGGCATATCGAAGGCATTGATGCATCCCTGCATCACACTCAGCATGAGCAGCAGGGGAATGGTGATGTGGCCGGAGAGCGTCAGCACGGCCAGTGCCAGCGATTGGACCATGGACAACGTCTGCGTCCACACCAGCACCTGGCGGCGGTCCAGCCGATCCACCCAGACGCCGGCAAAGGGCGCCAGCAGAAAGCTGGGAATCTGCCCGGCAAAGCTGACCGTGCCCAGCAGCAGCGCCGAGCCGGTGAGCCGGTAGACCAGCCAGCCGGTGGCCACGCGCGTCATCCACGTGCCGATCAGCGAGATGGTCTGTCCGCCAAAAAACAACCGGAAATTGCGATGGCGCAGCGCCCGCCACGCATGAGAGACGCCCGCGCGCGGCTCCGCTTCCAGGCCGGCCTTGGCCCCTTCTCCCGGCATTGCTGGATCCATCCCGCCCAAGGTTAACCCTCGACCCCAGTTTATCGTGCGAGGGCTTTTCGGAAAGATTCAAACGCTTTGTACTAAATCAATATCCACGAGGTTAAAAAATGTGACGATTATACAGTCGGAAATTGATTTCGACGTTGATCATGACCGGGACGGGCATTCCATCTTTCATTGCGGGCTTGAATCGGTATTTCTTGACTGCCTCAATAGCCTTCTCGTCCAATCCCATGCCCACAGACCGCATAACTCGCGGATTATGCGGCATTCCCTGTGCATCGACGATTATAGAAACGACGACGACCCCTTGGAATCCCGCCCTTCGTGCCTCATCGGAGAACTCAGCCTCAATGTTATTCAAAGGGACAGGCGGAGTCACCCCTTTTACTATTTTTAGCGGACTGATAGCGCCTGGCGTTAGAACCGCCTCCATGGGTGGCATATCGAGTGGCGCAAACTTCTGCTCCGGCTGTAACAGTAACCGTAAGTGAGCGGTCTTCTTGCCCGAAGTGTCAGTTTCCTGTTCAAGACATGCACGTAAATTTACTTCAATACTTTCCGCAACCGCGACAGGCGCACCATTGTAGGTTCCCGGCTTAAACCGATCCGCGGCAATCGTCTTGAGTGCCAATTCGTCCAATTCCGAATCGCTTGATTGAAGAAGGGTAATGTTGTTAGGCACCCCCGCTGCATCGATATAGCTCGAGAGCATAACCGCCGCATTCACTTTTTTCTTACACTTTTCGTCAGGGATGGGCTGCAGATACGATGAAAACAGCTCCGGCGCCGTTACTCCCGGACCCTCCGTATAGATCATCACTTTAGCCGGTTGCGTATCAGCCGCAGGAGGCGGCGTGGAAGTGCTGTTCTGTTGCCCGCCGGAAAAACTCGTACCTAACCCAATGAACAACGCGACAAGACACAATCCTCGCATAGACCCTCCTCTCACCCTACACAGAGAATCTATCACATAATGCCGGCTATCCGGCCTGTCCGCCGGTAGCATCGGGCAGGCACTTACCCATCGCGGCGGGCGTGCTAGCGGCCTCGGAGAGCCTTCGAGTCATCACTTGGAAATGATAACCCATCACCGCCAGAGTCATCGCCGCGCCGATGCAATGGCGATAACGCGTGGCCACGGTGAGCAGAAACTTCCAGTAACTCCAGCGCTGTTTGCCGAAGACTCCCTGGCGGACGATCGAGGTGACAAAGGCGCGCGCATTGGCAACGGTCAGCCACTGCTGCCGGGTCTTTCTCTCGCCGGTTCGCGTCTGCGTGCGGCTCAGGTAGAGCTTGACGCGCTCATAGTAAGCCTCGCAGGAGTAGATTCGTTTGAGCACCGAGCGATAACCCTCCACGAGCCGCGCCGCGTCCATTTGAGGAAGAAAGTTCAGCTTGTCGTCCGTGTTATCACCGCGGCCCGCGTCTATAATACGGCCTTCCTTCCATAGCCGCCGGAATAACTGGGTTCCGGGCATGGCTTGCAGCAGACCTACCATGGCAATGGGAATGCCGCTCTTCTGGATAAACTCCACCATGCGGTCGAAGATATCATCGCCATCGGTGTCGAAGCCCAGAATAAAGCCGCCCATCACCTGCATCCCATAACTCTGGATGGTGGCCACACTCTCCAGCAGGCTACGGCGCGTGTTTTGCAGCTTATTGCTGGCGATCAGCCCCGATTCATCGGGTGTCTCGATGCCCAGAAATACGGAAACGAAGCCGGCGTCTTTCATCAGTTGCATCAGCTCCGGATCGTCGGCCAGATTCAGCGAGGCCTCGGTGTTGAAGTCGAAGCTGGTTTTGTATTGGCCGCGCCATTCTGCCAGCGCCACACATAACTCCTTGGCGCGCGCCTTGTTACCGATGAAGTTATCGTCAACGATGAAAACCGCCTCGCGCCAGCCGGCCGCGCGCAACTGGTCCAGCTCGGCAAGCACCTGACTGACAGCCTTGGTGCGCGGCCGCCGGCCGTAAATCTCAATAATGTCGCAGAACTCGCAGTTGAAGGGGCAGCCGCGCGAGTATTGCACGGCCATCGTCGAGTAGCGGCGCATCTTGATCAGGCTCAGATCGGGCAGCGGGCTGGTCTCCATCGCCGGCCTTTCCGCAGCCTGATAGACCGGCGCGGCTCTTCCCTGCTCCAGATCGCGCGCCAGGCCGGAGATCAGGCTCTCGGCTTCGCCGATCACCACGTGGTCCGTTTTGAGTTCGGCCGCCGAAAGGCTGCTGGCAATCGGCCCGCCCACCACCGTCCGCAATCCGCGCGCGCGGCAGCGCTCGACGATGGCCTCCAGCGACGCGCGCTGGATGTGCATCGCGCTGACCAGCGCCACATCCGCCCAGGCCAGGTCGCGGTCGCTGAGCCGCTCGACGTTGGTGTCCACCAGCCGCTTCTTCCACGCCTTCGGCAGCAGCGCGGCCACCGTCATCAGCCCCAGCGGAGGCTGAGCCGCCCGCTTGCCCAGGAACTTGAGCGCATGCTTGAAGCTCCAATAGGTATCGGGAAATTCCGGGTAGATCAACAGGGCATTCATGGGCTGCCTCCGGGGGTAAGAAGGGCAGTTGTCGGGGATGAATCGCTGCGCTTGGAACCGGCACACTGCTCCGAAGGTAGATTGCTCTACCGGAGGCGGAAAAGCTGTGCAAGAGGGACCACTTCGCCGAAAAGCAGCGTGTTTTTGGGATTCAGCGCCCGGGCTTTTTCCGCAATTCGAGCATGGCCCCCCGGGGGAATCCGGTGGATTCGCGCACCACCAGCTTAGTCTCGATCGGATAGTCGCGCTGCGGTGCCGGCGTTCCCTCGACGTGCGCTCTGAGCGCCATCACTGCCGCCCGCGCCAGCTCGAAGCAGGACATCTGGATGGTGGTCAGGGGCGGAGTGGTCATCTGCGTCAAATGAATGTTGTCAAATCCGATAACGGAGAGGTCATCCGGCACGCGCAGCCCGGCGCGGTAGGCCTTCTGCAGCACTCCGATGGCCGTCATGTCGTTGGAGCACATCACAGCGGTGGGTAGCTCGTCGCCGGCCAAGAGCCGCTCCGCGGCGGCCATGCCCCCTTCCATGGTGTGATCGCCTTCCACAATCCGCTCAGGCTCGACCGTGATGCCGCACTCCTGCACGGCCCGATGAAACGCCGCCAGCCGCGAGTGCGCCGAATGCAGACGGAGCGGCCCGCTGATGAACGCGATATCCCGATGCCCCAGCGCAGCCAGGTGCTGCACCCCCTGGCGAATGCCATGGTGATAGTCCACGCGCAGCAGGCTAATGCCCGGCGCCAACGGCCCCACATCCACAAATACCAGTGGCACCTTGCGCTCAGCCAACTGTTCCAGCAAAGGCTCTTCAATGCCGAAGGTCATCACCGCCACGCCTTCGGCCTTGCGCTCAACCATGCGGCGAATGCAGCGCTTCATCCGCTCAGGGTCGTAGTTGGTGGAGCTGATCAGCATCTCATAGCCGAACTCCACGGCCACGTCTTCAAATCCCTGAATCAACTCCGGGAAGAAGGGGTTGGTGATTTCAGAGACGATGAGCCCAAGAAGCCGGCTGCGCCCGGAGACCAGCGCGCGGGCCTGGGTATTGGGCAGATAATCCAGCTCTTTGATCGCCTCCCAAACCCGTTTAGCCATCTTGGCATTCACGGTGGGGACGTGATTGATGGTGCGCGAGACGGTGGCGATAGAAACTTTGGCCAGCCGCGCCACGGTATGCATATCCATGCGCTCTGGATTTCGTGGGGCACGCGGCTTGGTCCTGGGGGTGCGATCAGTCATGGGGATATTGAAGAATGCGTTTACAGGATACTCGATTCAGTGGACTGCTTGACAAGCGATAGGAATGAAAATTACTTTCATCTTACGGTTTGAGAAAAGGTTTACCGCCGTCTTCGGCCTCTGTGCATCCTTATTCGTCTGTGCCGGGGTACGATCATCTGTGTGCGTTGTGGAGCAATTGCATGGAATTCTTGCGTCTGCAAGCTGAGGTTCTGGAAGCCAACCTCGAACTCGTTCGCCGCGGCCTGGTGCTCTACACATTTGGTAACGCCAGCGGCATCGAC
>Ga0326727_10002839_pt1 | contig 57338 bp, 69 predicted proteins | sample MB2enrmetagenome_FD_207643 | JGI IMG/M metagenome (GOLD analysis project Ga0326727, IMG submission 207643) | Lab enriched peat soil microbial communities from McLean, Ithaca, NY, United States - MB29MY | ecosystem: Environmental > Terrestrial > Soil > Wetlands > Peat | place: USA: New York... | reverse complement strand
GTCCCGCCACAATTGGTGGCCGGGCTCGTGGAATCGGTGAACTCGGTCAAGTCGCTGCTATTGGTAGTCGGTGTAACCACGATCGAAGTCATCGAGGACGTCGACGCGGCCGTCAAGGTGATCGTCTGCGTGGGCTCTGAAGCCGCCAGAATGCCCGCACCAAACGTGAGCGACGTCGGCGACACAGAAGCTGCCGTGCCGAACAAGAGAGTGGGGAGCAAGTAGAACAGAGCAAGCAGCAGGACCGCCCGTGCTCTTAATTTCCAGTTTCCAGTTTCCAGTTTCATCGTTTTCTCCTTTACTCCAGAATTACCGCGCCTTCGTCTTCAAACACCGGGATGATCTGCCCGCGGCAGGCATCGCCGCCGTCGCAATCGTCGCCCGGCTGCCAGTCGATATCGTCGTAGCTTGGCCATTCGGTGCCATCGCCCTTTTCACAGTTCTCGCAGGTGTTGCGGTCCATCACCTCGCTGCGCACATAGCTCGCGATCTCCTGCCCCAGTTCGCGGAAGGCATTATCGCGTCCACCAGCCACCGCCCCGCGCCCCGCTTCGTCCGCCAGGCGGGAGAGCCAGCCATCGCTCGCATCGCTGATGTCGCTCGCTACTTTGTCCACCAGGTCGCTGCCCTCGACGCCATCGCGCATGTAATCGAGCGTGCGCGCGAACACCCGCTTGGTCAGCTCGTTTTCCCAATCGCTGATCGTGGCTTGAGCAGTGAAGCTGACCGGTTTCTTGGTGGCTTTTGCCTCAGTCATCTGGACTTTTGAGTTTTGAACCGGCACGTTCTTTGGCCGCCCCGTGGCCTTGCGCCGCTCGGCGTACACCTGTTCATGCCCATACTTGTGGGCGACGCTCAAAACCTTTTCCAAGCGGGACTGCATGGCGTGGGGAACGACGGCACTGGCATTGCGAATATCAGCCACCTCACGCCGCGCCGCGTCAGAAGCCAGCGCCTTCACATAGCCGGGCATGCCCGCCTTCAGCACCCGCTTGACCTGGCGTGCCGTGGTGTCGGCGCGATCGACGTGGCCCTGGAAATCGTGCTTCTTCTCGACCGCCTTCAGCTCGCGTGACGGCCCCTCCGCCATGGTTTGTTTCTGCGGCTTTTGCGTGCTCTGTGGTGAATTCTTCTTCCCCTGCGACACACCATTGTCCGGTGTTTTCGTTCCCCCCTTGGGTGCATCCTCGTCGGGAATCGTCTCGGCGCCTTGCTCCATCTCTTGAATGCGGCGTACAATGGGTGCATACTTCGGTCGCGGAGTGCCATCGATCGGTGGAAGCCCCAGCTTCCGGGCAATGTAGTTGTCGCGGTCCTCGGTGGTTTCGAGCATCCCGACGTTGGCGCTCGCGAGGTCCTTCACCACACTGAGGGCGTCAAGCCAGTTGATGGCCGGAATGTTCTGGCAAATCACCTTGGGATAAGCGAATGTGCGGCCTGACTGAAACCGGAAGTTGTGATCCACCAGCCGCCGCACGGTTGTGGACTCAATGGCCTTCGCGATGAACCGCGCCAAGGCTTCCTCGGCGAGCAAAAAGAAATCGAGCTTCACGTCACCCAGGGCGCGCGATCCCGAAGCTGTTTTGCCCAGCGACATGAAATCCGTCATGGTCGCCACAAAGATTTGCTCGTCGTAAAACCGAATCGAGTTGGTCAGATCGATCGCGCGGCCCTCGATGCCCTGTAAAGTAAATTCCCACTGGTAGGGAAGGGAGAGTCCGGTGCGCTCGTTAGCGGTCAGGTTCTCGGCCCACTGCCAGCTCTCCGCTACATCCGCGGGGCTGGCATTGGGACCTTGCTTGATCACCGGCACGGCCAGGCGGTTGCGCTCCGCGCCAATCGCGTCAACCCGCATGAGCTGCTGCTTGAAGTACCACGGTAGGTAGGCGGTGCGGTTATTCGACCAGCCGTAGAAGTTCGCGCCCTCGGAGTTCATCGCGAAATAACAGAGCTTCCACGCATCCACCGGAACGATCTCCACCATCTGTCCGCGATAGCCGAACTGTATTAACTGGTAGAGTGTTTCCCCATCCGGCTCGGTTACAAATTGGTAAAACGTCCGGGCCAGGCGCGGAGCGAGGCGCCGCAAACGAATCTGGCTCTTGTCGGCATCGATGGCCCACAGATCCTCATGCGCCGAGCATCCGTAAGGGTCGCAGAGCAGGGCATTGCGCAGGATATTCTCGAAGGTCTGCGTGTGCTTTTCGCCGGAAGCCGTGTCCGTCTCGAGCCCCCCCATCAAGTTTTCCTTAGCGAGGACTGCCGCCTCTTTCGATATCGGGTCGTCAGCGCCCGGCTGGATGTCCCAGTCTGCCGCCAGGATGGGCAGCCGGCGAGCGGATTCCGCGGCATAGACTGCGGCATCGGTCCGGCGCATCTTGTCGTAGCGCTGGATCGCCTGAAGGCCGCGCATCTTGGGGTCGTACTCACCGATGTCCTCGACAAAGCCCGCGAGATTGGCCGTGCCGGAGAGACCTTGTGCCGCCTGGTCCACATCAACGTTTTCGCGCGCCTGCTGCTTCTCCGCCTGGCTTGGCCGCTGGATCACGCCGCCCGGCCCCACGCCTTGCTTGGCGGGCTCGACCACAACCTTGGGCATATGGGTGGGGCCGACAAACCCGCGCTCAACCATATCGGGATTCCCCGCCCGATCGGGAGGCATCAAGGCGTTGCCATTCGTAGTCGCGCCGAAAAACTTCCGGATTTTGTCCGTCCAAGCCATCGTCAGAATTCCACAGCCACGCGCTCCAGGCTGAACTCGTGCGACCTCGGCACGCCTGCCATGTAGCCGTCCGCGAGCGATGCCTGCGGCCCTTCCGCCGCTAAATCGGCCATGGCTTGCGACCAAAAGGCTTCAGCGTGAGACCACGCTTTTTTCTTGCTGCCACCGCCAGCGGGGCTGTCCACCTCGATGCGCGGGGCGTCGAATGTGACCGCGGTCGACGTTTGCTCGCGCTTGATGGCCATCAGCTCGCCGCGCACTTGCGCATCGTGCGGAATGCGGTTCTTATGCTGCTCGTACCGCCGCTTCATGCCGGTGGCCATGGCGATCTTGATGGCCACGGTATCCGCCAGGCCGCTGCGCACCCGGGCGGTGGCGTCGCCCTGCTCCATGCGCTTGATGCTGCCGGCAAAGTTCACGCCCATGACGTGGCCGGGATAATTGGCGTTGAATTTTTCGTAAAGCGGAATCCCGAGGCCGGTGGAGTCGAGCGCCGTCCGGTCCGCCAATTTGACCAGCGGCATCAGCGCGTGCTCCTGATCGAAGTGCCCGGCCCCCAATTCCGCCTCGGGAATGAAGAACGGCATGTTATGCAAGTACAAAACCAGCCGGCACCACGCGACGTCACCCACATCCTCACGCAGCCACGCGCAGGTGCGGTCGCCCGATCGCCCGAAGTCGATTCCGAGCGATAGCCTGCCGCCCGTGCAGCGGTCGAGTACCGCCTGCATATTGAACTCGCGGTAGTCGCTGACCACCACGCCGTCGCACGCTGCATCCTCGGCGTTCGCCACCAGGTCGAGCGTTAGCCACGCACCCATGGCCTTCAGGAAGATGCAGAGAAATTCCTGGTTAAAGGCGTCGTCATCGCCCTTAAACAACTGCCGCATGCGATCCACACTGATCGGGCATCCCTGCGCGACGGCCTTATGGATGTCTAGCCAGTGCCAGCTCCAGTCGCCATCTCGCAGAGGATTGATGGGCGGCTCCACGCCTTCGGCAAATCCTACAGCCTTGGCGAGATCGTAAAACTTGCCCTGTTCGCCGTTCGGAGTTGAGAGCATGCGCAGCCTGCCGCCGCGAGCCAGGCCGCGCGCGACAGCGGCGAAAATCTGGTGTGAAAGTTCGACGTGGGCGAATTCGTCAAAGGTGGCGTTGCCGGGGAAGCCACGCGCCGTGCGGGGATTGCAGGGACGCCCGATAATGCGAGAGCCGTTCGCGAAGTCACACCGATGCTGAATAAGATCGGTCCTGCCCAACTCATCGGCGAAGGGCTCTTTATAGAGCTGGGCGGTGAACTGCATCGCGTCCTTGACCGTCCCGATACCCTTCTCGAAGTACTCGATCACCTGGTCATCGCCAGCGCTGGTGTACAACCAGGTCGAACCCGGCATTTCTAAACAGTTCAGCGCATCGTCCACCGCGCAACCAAAGGTGAAACCGGTGCGCGCGCTTTTAACTGCCCCCTTGAACGGTGCCTTATCCTCGACCCAGCGTGCTTGGTAGGGATAGAGAGGAATCGTTGGCGGCAGCTTTGGGCGGCAGTCCGAAGACACGCTCACGGATGTGGTTGATGTCGTCAACCGTGAGGGACTTGCCGTTTTGGATTTGCTTTGCTGCTTCATCCGTCGCTTCTTTCACGTCCTGCTTAAACTTGGCGATCTGCATTTCCACGCGGCTGCGTTCCAATTCGTTCTTTTCCTTTTGCAGCTCGTTACGCCTCTCCAGCGCCTTCATCCTGCGCTCTTCCAGGTCCAGCCGGCGCTCGTTTTGCGCGTAAGCCACCACGTCAGCGGCTTCCATGGGCGCGCCGCGAAACGAGGCGCTGGCCATCTTCTGCGTCAGGAAACCCTTGGCCAGCTTGGCCGCCTGGATGTGGGGGTTCTCCTCGATCAGCTTTTCGAGATCCGCGCCCCATTCGCTCGCCCAGCGCAGGTCCTGGGTGTCGTGGTAAATCTTGAGCGCGTTGCCCAGCGTGCTGTTGGGCACCACAATCCGGTGCTTGACTTCCAAGCCCCGGCGCATCTCCTCCAGGGTCTTCCCCTCTTCGTCCCAGGCTAGAACGTCCACCTGGACCTGGTCGGTCTGCTTTTCCAGCCACGTTTTGCGGGAGGCCGTGCCCATTTATTTTTCTCGCCGCTTCAGTCCCTGCGTCTCAGCTAAATCCGGCATCTTGCCGATATCGATCCGGTCGAGGCCCGCCGCAGTGAGCGTGATCCCCAGGATGGCGTTCGCTCTTCTCTCCGTGTTGCCGCGCCGCAGCTCCACCCAGTTCCAGTCCTCCATGACACGCAGATGGAAATCGAGCTGGTCGGGAACCATGCTCGCGTGCATCAGGTCCAGCGCGTCAAAGAGATCCTCGAAAAGAATTTCCTGACCTACGCCGCCCGCGGGATGTTTCAGCAGCGCGCGCAAAATCTTCATGCGCTGCTGATTGTGGTGCAGTCTCATCATCTCGTCGCTCATGCCGCCTCCTCGCGCTTGCGGCCCTTGGAATCGGCTAACTTTTGAGCTTCCCACTCATCCCACAAGGCCCGAATGCTAGTTGAGATCAGTTGCTGCTCGCGGGTGATTTTCTGCTCGAAGCGTTCCGCCACGCCTGCCACCTGCTCGACTGCAATCACCAGGCGCTCCTGGAAGGGCGTGATCGATTTGAGGTACTCGAAATACTTATCGATAGCGAGGGTCCCGAGCCTCAAGATTACGAGGAGAGCCAGACCGAGCACCACGATCTCGTCAATCCCTTTCGTCAGGATGTTCCATAACTGGCCCGTCATCATCATTCCCCCCAGTAAGCGGCTACCTAGCTCTGCGCTGGGCTAGGAGCCCAGTGCGCGAGGATAGCGTATGCCGCCCCCACTATCACAGACGCCACGGGGTGATGACCAAGCGCGCCCTGCACCTGCGGAGCAACCGCAACTGCCGCCGCAACTATGATCGGAATTAAACTCAAAATATATTTCTGCATGTTGCCTCCTTTGTCACTCGCCACTTGTCACTGCTTTCAAATCCGCTTCGAGCGTCGCCAGGTCGACCATCAGAAAAGGTCTCCCACACGAGACATCAATGCGCAGAACCACTCAAGCCACTCGGGGCATTGATGTCCCCCCCCGCTAAAGGGACCGTGGCGCTCGCCTCATTGGACATGGCTGAACACGTCGAGGCAACGCACGCAGCGACTGTGTAGTAGTAGCTGGATTGCGCCGTGACGTTTGAATCCGTGTAGGTGCAGCTCGTGCCCGTGCACGCGGCGGTGAGCAGCGCGGAGTTAACCGGTGTGGCCGCTTCCGCGCCGGAAGCCGAGCCGCGATAGACGTTGTACCCAAGCCCCGTGTAGGTCGAGGTCGACGCCGTCCAGACCAGAGTGACGCCGTGGGCTGTGGCCGTTGCCCTGACCTTGCCCTGCTCCTGCCCGCCTATCGCGATGGGCAGGAGGGCGAAAAGCAAAAGCGCTAAAATCTTCTTCATGCTGCTCTCCTTTACTTCAAGCCTTGACTCTCAGCTTGGCCAGCCTTTTTCGGCTTCCTCCTGCTTTCGAGGACCACTACTTTCGCGCGGAAGACCGTTACGGTAGCGGCGAGCCCACGGGCTTCCACCATTCCCGGGAAGTGCCGAAAGGGAGTGGATTCAGTTCTCCCATCGTTCATGTCACTTCCCGTGTGCGCATCGACGTAATACTCCATGGGTCCACCTCGTAAGCCGGGCTGTCCTATCTCAGCGGCCTGAACCGCCCGTCGCCCTTTACAATTTTGTTGAACTGGTGCTTGAAATACGCGGCGCCATGAGGCTTGAGGGTCGTCGATGATCCGGTCAAGCTCGCGGCAGCAGCGGACGCCGGTACCTGGGCCGCAATCTCCGCAACCACCCCAGCGACGACTTGCACGATGGCCGTGATTTTATCGCCCGTCGCGGCGTTCTTGACTTGTGCGGCGGATTCGAGTTGTGCCAGGTTGGCTTGGACGGCCGCTATGCCTGCCTGGATAGCCTGAAGGTTAGTGACGGTCGGCGAGGACTCGAATGTTTTGGTTGTTGCTGATATCGCGGCGAGGCCCGTATTGATGAGCGTAACCACCGGAACCAGCGCCGGATCGACCACCGCCACCAGGCTCAATGCGATCGATGCGCCTATTTCCGCGTCATTTTCGACGGTCGTGACCCAACTGGGAACCGCACAAGCGCCGAGCCAGATGGCGCTAGCGAGCACTGTTGCCAGAATTGCTTTTCTCATGTTCACTCTCCTTCTGAATTTTGCTGACCACGGTCAGCGCGTACATAAACCAGATAACAATAAAGCCGATATAACCCGCCCACTGGTTAGCGTCCCTCATTGGCCGATTTCGGGATCGCAGCAAACGCCGGGCTCGGCGCGGACCGCCGCGAGTTTTTCTTCCAGAACGCGGACCGTGTCGGCGAACCGGTGGCCCATGTCGGGAAGCTGGCAGCCGATGAAGGCCTCCGCCCACTCATGGTCCGTCATCACCTTCGGGTCCTTCATACACTCTTCTCCATCTCCGGGCCTGGGTCCTTGCCGGTGACGTACCAGGCAAGCGCGCGCGGATCGTCCAGGCGATAGTCGCGCACGGCGCGGATCAGTCTCGCGGCGTCGTACTCGGGCTCCGTGGAATATCCACATGCCGAGGGATTCTCGGGGGTTTTTGGCCCGAGTAGCGCCGCAAATTTCTGCCAATTGGCAATCGGGGCGGCTGCCGGCGCCGGTCCAATGCCGGCACCAGGTTGAGCCTGGGTGGCAGCCGCCCCTTTCGGGGGAGTAACTTGCGGATTCTGATTTTTCTCTTCGTCCAATTGGGCAGCAGCGGGCTATAGCCACCGCCGCCCTCAATCCTCACTGATCAGGCGAGGTTGATTCTCCGCTCGTCGCGTGAGCCGGGCGGCGGAGCCTTTTGCGGTGATGATTTAGTCGATTCGAGATCGTCGCCGGTGTCACTCCCAGATACATCGCGGCCCGCAATTGCGTTTCCGTGTGTTCAATTGTTTTGCTGATAATTTCGTCCACAATTTCATTCAAAGAACCAGGGAGCGTTATAGCGATCTCGAACCGAATCTCTCTCACGCGCTCATTATTTGAATGGTTCATAGAATGTTGTCAATCCCCATGCCAGCGGGAATTATAAAAACTAAGCATAGAACTTATAATTTTGCAGCCTGCATGTGCTATTTCACCGGCCGATCCGTCTGCTCGCGCAGGTAACACCGCGCCTCGTCCCAAATTTCAGCGTAGCCTTCGGAGAACGTTTTGTAGAGGTCGCGCTTCATTTTCGCGGGCAGCACGGAGTAGCAGGGAAAGCAAAACGACATCCTCTGCCTCTTCCGCGCCCCGCACACGCACCTATCGTCCATGAGAACCCGCCACGCCTCGTCCACTAACGATTCACTCAGCGGCATAGCCCCTCCCGCCCTTCAATGATTCAATGACCCGATGACTCAATCTTCCTGAAAATCCATCTCATCCTGCATGGAGCAGCCTGATACTCGTCTTCTGCATCGTCATCAGAAGGGAAAACAAACGATTCGTACTCAACCTGGAATCCAAGTTCCGCAGCTTTCGCCTGCGCGATCCGCCCCGCCTCGCCCCAGCCGCCCTCGGCCGGCAACTCGAACGACCCGAGGTAGAGTTCGCTCGGGAAGCCGATCTCCGAAATTGTGGGATACCCGCGCGCGATCGCTGCCGCGCGCGCCGCCTCCGAGATAAACCCGGTGATCTCCACCGGAGGTCCCGGATATTCGGTCACCAGGATCCGTTTCGATGGCGGCAGCACCCAGACTTCGCAAGTCATGGCTCGCCTCCCGGCAGCGCCTGACGGTCACTTCGGCGACTCATGTTGCGCCGCATCAGGCAGAGGTATCGCCAGCCTTTTTCATCCGTGTCCCCATACTTCAAACCAGCGCGAATCACCCGGGCTTGGTGCGCAAATTCGATACATCCGAAGCAGAGGCCCACCCGCACCGTTCCCCGGCTGCCAGAGTCCAATGCTACATAAACTCTAAAGTCCAGGACGGGCTCCGCTACGCGGCAAGCAGCGCAAACTTTCGAGGGGATCTCAATATCATTCCTTTTGCTCATCCAACAGCTCTCTCCACTTTCGATGGGACCTTGTCAGGAAAACGGCTGGTTTCGGCCTTGCGCTTGTGGTAGCTGCACATCGGCTTCTTCACGCCCTGAACGGTCACGATGAACGTCCCGTCCCGCTTGCAAGGCTCGCCGGCGTAATGTCCGCCGCTGCCATCGTCAAATTTTTCGCTGCATTTGGGATAGTAGCTCATCATGTTCACCCTTTAGCCTTTGCGTGCGTAAAGCGCGTCCGGACTTCTTCGAGCTTGTGCTCATAGACTCCGTCAACCGAGCTGTCATCGCCCGCAGCCGCGATTTCCTTACGCGCGATCTGCGACTGAATTTCCTCGCGCAGCGCCCGGAAGTGTGCGGGCGTCATGCCGTCGAGCGCGACCTGGAACCGGTCCATCAGCCGCGTGGTCACATAGGTCTCCGCCTGGTCGCCGCACAGCGCCCGCGCCAGCTCGTGAATCTTCCTGGCGCGCCACTCCGCCGCGTTCCCCGTCTGCTCCCAGATGCACTTTTGCAGGAAGCGGATTTCCTGCTCGTAGAGGCTACTCCAAGAGGCAGCCATCTTGTCGTCGCACTTGATAAAGAGGGTCCTTCCCTCGAGCCGCGCAAACCGTCCGCCCTTCTTCCGGTAGAACTCGCGAAGCTGCTCATTCGTCCACTCGATACGCAGCCGCTTCTCGCAATCCTTTGCCGACTCATTTTCCAGCGGCTCGCCCGACAGCTCGGCGGAGATCTTCGGCCACTCGGCAAACAGCCCGTTAAGCAGCCTGCGGCGCTTCTTTGCCTTTTCCTGTGGACTCATGCTCATCAGAAGTTCATCTTTGCGTCTATCGTGTGCCGGTATTGCTCAAGGTCGAAATAGCGCCAGCCTTGGAAACCTGAGTAGTAAACGTGCCTGCCGCGAAAGAACTTGAATGGCGGCCGGCAGACCGCAACCCAGTTGTCATCCCGCAGGTGCCATTCCTTCGCCAGATCCTCTCGCTTGTAGAGTGTGACCAGGTCCGCGAACTGGCCAACATTGCGCTCAATGCGTGCGATCTCAAAAGACCCGTAGAGCCTGCCCCGGAAAACAAACCACAGATGCTCGACAGGTTTGCGTTTCGGCTCGCCTCGGCCCAACTGGAAGACGTAGAAGCCTGAGTTGTTGCGGCACATCGACCCGTAAGCGGTGACATCCTGGTCTTCGGCATCAAACAGAGCTACGGGCGCAGGGGAATGCGGATCACTCCAGGTCTGTGTATGCGCAAGAAACTGGTGCACGCGGCGCGCTCGCCGCCAGCTCTCGATAGTCTTGATAATGTCCGACATCTCTCAGTGCCTCTGTGTCTTCGTGGTGAACATTGACGGCCGTTGCCCTTCCTCGGCCAATATCTCTTCCCACTCCCGCTGCACCTCGTTGCCTTTACCTCGCATCGGTTTTTTCCATTCGTCCAGCGGGTCGGCAACGTAGCGCGGCAGGAACTTGATCCACGCCCACGGTTGCTCGGAGAGATTGATGGCGCGCGAGTAGAACCGATTCCTGATGGCGCGGCGGATGACCACGAAGCTCCACCCGGGGTTCGCCTGTAGGAAGGCGTGCAGAGCCTTTGCCGTTCTTGCCATATCCGGCGCGGGCAGTCCATCGTTGTAGCGCCGGTACATCCAGTCGATCTCGCGCATCAGCTCCTGATGCCGTGGGTCGGAAGTATTGCCGATTTTCGATTTGCGATTGTCGATGGACCGCATCAGTAGTCCCACTCCCGCCGCTGCTCGGTGAGTTGCTCGCGCGTGGCGTTCACCAAACCCAGGAAAAACGCATGGGATTCATCGCTGGTATCAAACTTCCGTTCGTGAGGCACGCCGTTCAGGTCTTTCCAGCGGACCAGCCACTTCCCGCGTTCTTCCCTCTCTTCCATCACCCCGCGCTGGATCGCGTGCCGTCCTTTGAGCGCCTCAGCCACCTCAGAGCCTCAGCATTTCTGCGGTGAGCGTCACCGCTCGCTCGCATAATCGCTTGCCCAGGTCCTCGTCGCGGACAAACAATTGCGACAGCTTGATGAGTTCCCAACCCTCGCGGAACAAGCGGTCATGGCATTCCTGCCGCTCGCCCTGGGTCTCGGGAACGAAATAGCCGAAAGGCTTCTCTTTCGAAGCGGCAATCAGGTACCTGCCCTCCTCCCGCAGCTTGGCAATCACCCGCTTCACTTCGCGCTCGCAGCCTTTCTGCTCTTCGAAGGTGCGTGGCACGAGCAACTGCGGCCATACGATGTCGATCACTTCGCGAATCCGCATCGCTTGCCCGAGGCCCCGCCGCGAAATAATCAAATCATGGATGCGCCGCTCATCCGCACTCAGCTTTGCCCGGAAGCCGGGATTGGGTGCGGTGAGAGCGAAGGTGCCAGGGCCGGCGGCCGGCGCATCAAGGCTTGGGAGGGTGTGAGTGCAGCGGGTAAATCGCTGCACCCCGTTCACTATCACCGGCCGCCAGCCCGTGTCGTCACAGAGAGAACAATCAGCCATCGGAATTCGGCTTTCGGCTACGCCGCATGAGCGAGCGCGGCTTTGATCACTTCCACTAGAGCGTTTTGAGTGTCGCCATTGATGGGAATGTCGCAGATCGTCACCCGGCAGCGCGCCTGGGATGGCACAGCCACTCCTGGCTGTGTTTCCTGCACCGGCAGGACTGCCGGTGGCACGGCCAGCGCCGTCTCGATCTTTGCAGCTTTTCGCTGCACTTTGTGCACCAGGCGGCTGCCATTTCTGTGAGCCCTCGCGCCGTTCGCCGGTAATCCGAGGCCGAGCCGCTTCACACGGATCGTCGCACCGGAGATGCCCATCTTCTCGCCGACCGCTGCATCCGACAGGTGCCAACTATGCACGTCTTTCCCCTCAAACACTGTGTCGGCCTCGACCCTCTCATCCCGACAAACGAAACAGAGCTTCATACTTGCGCCTTTCAATGACCCGATGGCCCGATGAACAAATGACCCGATTCCTAAAGCCTCACCACGCGCTTGCACAACTCCGCGCTGTAATGCCCTTGCCCGGTCAACGCCTCCACGGTCCGCAATTCTTCGATGGCGTGCGTCATGATGCCTTTGACCGTGTTATTCAGTTCGGCAACATTCCGAATGATGAACAGGCCGGGGTCGCGCGGGTTCGAACTCGACCCGATCTTCCACCGCAGGCCGCGCAGCCGCTTCACAATTTCCCGGATGCGCCGCGCCATGCGGCGCTCGGGAAACAGCTGCTGGTTCAGAACCGCCACAGTCACTTTGTTTGTTGCGCCCTGGCAGTGCAGCGTGAGGTAATCGAGGACCTTCGCCTCTTCCTCCGTCATCCGCTGGCAGTGCAGCGCGACATTCCGCCGTTGCGCCTGGTAGCTGGTGATTACGAGCGGCTCATCTGGAATCTTTGATTTTCGATGGTTGATTTTCGATTTGTTCATCGGCTCCATCCTATCGATCGATGTTTAGCCCGATAAAGGTGCGTGCAGGTGTGTTGTGCCCGGATGGCGCACCCGAGGCAGAGCGAAAAGCCAGCGTAGGTACGGTAATCGCGTCGAGAGCACCGCTGGCAGCGCTGCTCCTCCTTCATCTTTTGCCGATGCCGCCGCACCGCCTCGGTGTTGCTCATTCCTTCACTCCGTCCGCCTGATTGTCGGGATCGTCCACGATCTCTGTGGGCCTATCCAGAATCGCCGTGAGGCATAGGATCGAATGGCTGCCGCACGCCAGACAGTGACCGTTGGGGCCGCGCCGCGTGATCTGATTGCAGTTCACGCAGAGGATAGCGAAAGCCAAGGGCACGACGTCGATGGGATCAAACTCATGCCCGCAATCAGGGCAATGTATGTGCGCCATGTTTCTCCTGTTCGCTCTTCCCTGTTCCCTCTGCCCGATGCACTGTCCAACCGCAGCCCATCGTGATCCTCTCGCGTAGATGCTGACCCTTGACGATCGATTCGTGGCCGCAGACGCATAAGCAAAGCCAAACCGGACGTCCCCCATGGTCATTGCCTGCGCGCCCAATGACAGTGAGGTTCCCGAAGCGCCTGCCCGTCAAATCGATCAGTTTGCCCATCAGCCGCCGACCTCACGCATACTCCTTACCGCCGCCGTATAGACTTTAAAGGCGGACCGGCGGCGCGTCTTCCGCTCGCTTGCGATGACCCCCATGTCTTTCCCTTGGAGCAGGGCGCGGATCACCAAATGTTGGGCGACTGACAGTCGAGATTTCCTGATCAGTTGATCGAGTAGAAGCGAGACCAAGTATGCCTGCGAAGGGTCGAAAACCGGATGATCGGACTCGGCCAGCGCGACGTGGGTGATTGGATTAGCCCAACGCGCGCATGCCTCCTTGCGCCACAAATTGCCTATCTCGCCACGAATTCCGTAAATGATGTTCGCGAGAGGCGGCTCAGTGGGATAGTGCCAACGATCGATGGCATCAATCACTCCCACAAACCCCGCCTGGATAAAGTCGTCCACCGAGGCAGAGCGCATCTTGTGGCCGACCCTGCGGAACGTCGACTGCGCGTACTTGAAGACCAGCTTGGAATATCGCAGGATCAACTGTTCCCGTTCCTCTCCGGTCATAAATCAACTCCACAAACAGGGTATAGGGAAGGGTTAGCTCGCGGTCTGGCCACCATTTCCTCCCTGTTCCCTGACTCTCGCGTTGCGCAGCTCGGCGACCTGGTTTTCCAGATAAAGGATGCGCTGGCGGTAGTTCTCGATCTTGGCAGCCTGGTCGCCCAGCTTCGCCCACAGCTTCGAGACTGAATCGCAGAGCAATCCCACGGTGTCTTCACTTTTCAAGCGCTTAGCATGTGTAAGCGGCGCCAGCTCCGCGAAAAGATACTCTTGCGGCTGCCCCGCCGGCCTGCTTTGCTCTTGTGAAACTCCCATCGTTCCCATCGCCACATCTCCCTAGTTGCGCAGCCCAAATGAAAGGAGGGCGGTCACCGCCGCGCCCACCAGAAACCACCAGATGCCGAGCTGCCCGGCGCGCTTGCACGCCGCCACTTCCAACCTCGCCTGCATTTGCGCGGCCCCCATCTCGTAGCCTTTCTTCACGCCGTCCTGGTAGCCGATGTACGCGCTCTTCTCGATCTGGCGCAGATATTCCTCGCGCGAGACCCTGTCGCCCTTGCAGATATGGTCGATCTCCGCCTTGATGGCGTTATCGAGCCGCCCCATGGCCGTACGCTGGCATCCGTCACACACCGCGCGCAGATCGGTAATCAAATTGTCTTGCGCCCGCTCTGACCACTGGTCAAAGGGTTTGTCCGCCGAGAGCGTGGTACTGCGGTCCAACTCCTCCCACATCTCTTTCGCCTCTTTCTCTATGAAGCGCTTGTACTCGCTCTGCGGAATTCCCCGCCCTAAGTCATCCGCGAATCCCATGGCCGCCTCCGTCAATCGAAAATCGGCAATTACCAGAACCTGATCCCCGCCCGCACAAAGGTCACTTCCCCCGCTACAATCAGGCCGAGCATCATGTCGATCAGCAGCCAGAACGCGGAGTTCAGGAAGCGGTTGGTGCGCTCGAATTCCTCGCGCGCCCATTGGTCGAGCTGGCACTCGCGCGCTTCCCGCCCCGCCTGCGCCATCAGTTCCAAGCCATAAGCACTGTGCATGGTCAAGCCCCCTACGCCGCGTCAAACTCCCCGAGCATGTCGATCCCGGCCGTGCAGTCCATGCCATTCCCCGACACCTGCGTAGTCCGTTCTCGAATCTCCGCCTCGCGCGCCATCTCATCCAACGCCGCTTGCCACTCGTCGGGACTGTTGAAGCTCGGCTTCGGACTCTCGTGGCGCGCCGCGATGATAGGGTTGTGAATCCGGCCGGCCGCGCAGCCGTCGCGGTACCTGCCATCGCACTCCCAGCAACGCGTGCGCCCGTCGCGGTTAATCAGGATGCCCCGCATGACGTGGCAGATCGGGCACTCGCGCGGCGTCGCAACGAAGATCATGCAAGAGCCGTCCTTGGCGATCAGGACTTCGTGCTTCTCGGTTTCAGCGGTCATGGTTCACCTTCAGTAAATCGGTGCGAGGTATGCACCCTTTCCGTCGATCACCGGGCAGCCGTTTAAGTCCCGGACGCACTCGCACAGGTTGTCAAAGCCGCTCGTGTGGTTCCCCATCAAGCCTTCGCACTCCTGGCGATACAGGTGACAGAGTTCGTGGGCGAGGATTGCGGTCAGTGGGGCGCCGCTTTCGAGGAGGTCTTCGGCGATAGCGCGAACATCGAGAACGATGTGATACCCGAAGAAGCGCCGGTCGCGACGGTCGACGTAGGAGCCCAAATACGCCAGGGTCCCTTCCTCGACGCTGCGAAAGTGAACCGGAGGAACGGGCAGGCAATTCCAGAAATACTTCCTGATCATCGCCTTCAGCAGCAGCGAATAGTTGATGCGCTCATACGCCATCGCCCGCCGCGCGACTTCGTGCTCTCGATCCATCGGGTTTTTCGCCAACAGCAGGTTCATCGCTAGTTCAGCTTTCGATTCCGCAGCCGCGCCTTTTCGCGAATCGCGTTGAACAGCCGATGCGCGGTAACGTAGTCATTGCCCGTAACCGGGTCATTCACCGTGCAGCCCCCCAGGATGGTCGCGATGAACTTGTCGGTCAGTGGCCCCAGTTCGGCGAGCATCATCTCGCGGCCCTCTTCGAGCGAGGGTCCGATCACGCGCAGCTCGTCTTGCTGCACGCGACCGCGCCACTTCTCGAAGTACACGCCTGGCCTGTCGCGGAAAATCTGCATCACCTTTTCGTTCCCCGCGATCAGGATTCCCACGCCGGGGCGTCCACGTCCAGCTCGCAGTAAATCCCCAACCTCGCGCAAAGTTTCCAGCGTCTCGACCCAGCGATAGAGGCCGTCCGCCTCATCAATCACCAGGCCCACGGACGTTCGCCGCCGCCTGATCGCGTACTGGATTTGCTGGCGCAGTCCATCCGTGCTTTGCGCGTAGGAAGCGCCCAGGCCAGCAGCGATGCGGCGGAGCAACACGTTGGGCGTCATGCCCGAGGGCGAGCAGCGGATATAGATGATGCGCGGCTCAGCATCGCGCGCCGCTTCCGCCCCGCGGTATTCCAACAGGAAGCTTTTCTGCGCGCCGCTTGGCCCGTAAAGCACTCCCCAGCCACCCTCGGCGATGTGATCGAGCAGCTCATCCATCTGCCGCGTGGCCTCTGTCTCGTAAAGCTTCCCAGGCAGCTCGGGCGCGGGCGGCCGGTTGGACTCCAGCCATGCCATCACCTGGCGGCCCATCGGCTCGCCCTGGCCGTCGCCAAACCGCGCGCCGGAAACGAACTGAATCATCGTGCGATGCGCAAAGCCCATGTCACCGGCGATCTGCGAAAGGCTCGCCTGGCTTCGCGACATGTACAACCGCAGCGCCTGCCGCGCTTCTTCTCGAATGGCGTTCATTCCCCCTCCTCCTTCATTGCCATCTTTACCAGCTCCGCCGCGCTCGGCATCCTCTGCCCCCGCCTGCCGCCCGTGGCGATGAATTCCACGCTGCCGATTTCGGGATGTGCTTTGCGTTCGGATTGCGCGCGGACCTTTTCAATTGAGGCTGCGTGCGCTACCTGTGGCACGGCGGGCTGTGCGCCGATCATGCGCTTCTGAATCATCCGCTCGCGAAACGCCGTCATGTCGCCCTGGCTGGGGACCCAGCCGGCCGCCTGCTCGCGGCGCACGATCATGTCGCGCGCGGAGGCCGTCGCGATGCGCTGCTTCCGCATCCCATCTTGAATTTTGGATTTTGAATCCGGCATCGCTTCCGAGCCCCAGGGAAGCTTGCCAACCTCAGCCGCCCGTCCCAGGGCGCGGCCGTTGAAGTAGATAAATACGTCGGCAGGCTCGGTAGGATCGTAGGCAATATCAACGTCCTGGTCGGACATCCCGAAGAACGCGCTGTGTTCGTACTTGCGTTCCTCGCCGCCAATCTTGATCGTGATCATTGAATTTGCGACTTTGCGATGGTCGCGCACCAGGGCCAGCTCGCCGATCTGCTCGGGCAGTAGGTGGCGTTCTTCCAGGCCCCACGCCGCGCGCGAATACCGTTGCAGCGCTTCCGCTGGCGTCAACCCCTTTAGGCCGCGCGAGGGATGGTTGGCGATGCGGTCATTCACGTAGGCCGCCAGCCGCCGCTCGTAATCGACATCCAGCAGCAGGCGTTCGCCCTGCTCGGTTTTCCCGGTTTCCACATACAGCTTGTCGGGCTTGTCCATCATGTCGTTTCCGCATGCGCCCGCCTGCTGCGAGTCGAACCCGTTCAGCCATGCGCCAAACCACGCCTCGATGGGTTTCGAGCGCGCGTGGCATTCGGTTTCGCCGGTCGATTTATTGCGGCGCGAAGGCAGCGTGTGCTTGTGTTCAACCTGGAAGCGGTCAAGCAGCCCTTCCTGGCGCTGGTCAAAGCCGTCATTGGACTCCATGGGGATTTGCTGTGCGGTCCCGAGCAGCAGGGCTTTGTAGTCTTTGCCGGTGCCGAACGTGAAAAACCCGACCTTGAGCGCCCGGAAAATCGTCAGGCTTGACGGCACGGGTGCCAGGACAAAGGCGATGGGATACTGCGTCCGAACATCCACTAGCCAGGTTGTCCAGGGCCGATAGACCACGCTCGGGTCTTTCGACCATCGAACCCACAGGTTCGATTGGCGATGGTCCGAAACCCACCAGTCATGGGCGAACAGGTTTGACTTGTCGCGAGGGATGTAAGGCGTCACTCGATCCCGCAGCGCCGCCGAGCCTTCGCGCGCGAGCACCAGGCCAGGGTCGGACTCGCGCGCCGCTTTCGGCAGCAGCCGCCGCAGGGCGTAGATCGAAACTTCCGGGTACCCGTGCTGATCGGGATTCTCGCCCGCGTCGATGATGGCCTGGCGCAAGGTCTCATACTCATTGAGCACCAGGGCGAAGCTCGGTCGCCAGCCGTCCGTCCCAGGCCGCGATCCCGCGCCGTACCGGGCGAGCAAAAACTCTGCCGCTGCCTGCGGGATGGTTTTGGATACGCCCGCATCGGCGCGCGGCCGGAAGCGCCCGCCTGAATCCTTGGCGCGAGCCGGGAAGATTTGTGCGACCACGCTCAGATCGATGGCGCCGCGCGCCCGCTTCTGCGCGACAATGTAGGTGAAGAATTCCTGAAACTCTTTGCACCGCTCCCACACAAACGCCGGGCTGACCTCGAAGGTGGCGGCAACAAACTCCACCACATCTTCTTTATTGCGGATATAGAAGCACCGGTCGCCAACCCGCAACTCGCGATTGAGGAACTTCTTCCGCCAGCCACCGTTGCGCAGGACATTATCATTATCGATCAGACAGAGCAGCCCGGCCTCGGTGAGCCGTTCGAACCATGTCCAGGCCCAACCCGCGAGTCCTCGTGGCAAGAGGCGGAAGGCATCTTTGCGGTCAAAGTCCAGAACCATTTGCGGCTCGGTGGACCCGGCGCCAACCAGTAGCTCCCGCCGCGCGGGCTGTAGCGCCGCTCTGGTATTTTGACTCTGGGATCTCGAATCGTCTTGACTGCCCACTGCCGACTGCCGACTGCCTTCCGAAACAGCCTGGGGGAACGGGATGAGGGAGGGACGGGCTTGCAGGGTCTGAATTGAAGTAGTTGCAGTAGTCGGTTCAGGGCTTTGTGTTAGGTAGGGCCGTCCCGCCCAGGCTGCTTGCTCAGTCGTCGGCAGCGAAGAAAGTAGAATCTCAGTGACGGGCTTGCCGCGATGAAACCGCGCCGTGGAGGGAGCGCCAAGCAGCTCGCCCGCTTCTACCCTGCGGTTCAGCTCGCGGATTGAAATGCCCAGGAGGTCCGCTGCTTCCTGCTTGCTGATGGTCTCCGCCATAAGTTTGTCCACGCTAACGCCGTAAACGTGATTTACCGCGCTGGGCAAAATCAAAAAGTGTAAGCTGCTGCTTTTGAAGGATGAACTGGTCGATGAAAAACTTGGGGTTGATCGCCTCCTGCCAGCCGTCAAAGAGTAGTAGGCCGCGCTGCACCAGGAGGCGGAGGAGTTCACTGGTGGTCATCCCACTCGCAATCGCAATGTGCTGGAAACGCCGCGCCGCGTCCTCGCCGATTTTGGTGGCGATGGTAACTTCGAGTTTAGGCTCGGGTTCTGGCATGTCATCAGTCTTTGTGGCGCTGAATTTGCTTCTCAACCAGCGGTCCATCGTCGATCTCAGGATGTTCGTGATGGAGGATCGCACTCCGCACGCACGCCTGAGCTCCCTGAAGTACGTAATCAAGCGCCAGTAGAAATCGCTTGCTTGCCGGCTTCTTCCCGGCGAGCACACGCGACACGTAGGCATGATCTAACTTTCCGATAGCCGCGATCTGCGCGGCCGCGCCACGCATTCCGCGAATCATTTTTGCGGTCTCGTTTCCAAGTTTCTTGCAGCCGTTTTTTGTGATAGGCTTCATAGATTTCATAAGGTCACCTTTCTGTGACCTCTCATATGAGGACTTATTTTAGCCCTCATATTAGCGGTGTCAAGAGGAAAATGCAGATTTCCACAAAAATCTCAAAAGTGGCAGTTTTGTCGCTCCGAACAAAACTTGGGATGACCCAGGATGAGTTTGCCCAGGCGGTCGGATGCAGCGGGAGTACTGTCGGCCACTGGGAGGGAGGAAGAGCAGCCCCGCGTGGAGTGCGGCTGCGGAAACTGCTTGAGATGTGCCCTGATAATGAGACTCGGGGGCTTTTCACCAGTCCTCTAGCGCCACACAAGAGTTTGGAATCGCCCGCAGAGGATGGCCATCGAGAGTCGAAGGTTATCCGCAACGCCTCCCCGGAACTGCGCCGCATTCGAAAAAATCTCCGCGCGATGGTGTTGAGACTCCAGGAGCTGGACCGGTTGGGAAATCCGGTGGCGAAAGAATATCTACTCCAGACGCTCGACACCATCGCTCGAACAGCGTCAATTGCCACAGAGCCGGGTCAGGAGAAGAATCGACGGGCTGGAATATTGGCGGAGGAAATCAAGAAGCTTCGACGGCTAGACATTTAATTATATGATTATGTGTAAATGGTATCGGAGGTACTGGATCGTTAAGGGTTTGGTTGGTAAAATGCTCCTCACCGCTTTGATTGAGGAGGCCTCCTTGGATAGATTGGTTTTGGTAGGTATCGATGTGCTTGTGGAAGAGGCTTTTAAAGGCTCAGAGTTCGCTACTGAGATACTGGACGCCTTACAGGATCGCCTGTCTGAGCGGCTTGAAAAGGCGGAGAAATTTGAGATGGTCCGCGCTGCAGGAAAACCTTCCTCGCCGTGTTTTTCAAAATCCTCGCTTTCCGCCCCGCGTGGCATGACCAGGTGATTTGCTCCCCTGGCAAAAATAAATCTGTGGAAAACTTGACACCTCTAAAAGTAGGCCGCGTTTTTTCACCCACCAGTTGATGGGTGTCAAATTATCTCACGCGGTCCAAGCGCCGCGCCGGTCCCTTAGATTTCATCTTTCGTTGCCGCCGACTGTAGAGGTTGGTCCTTTGCCATCTTATTGAAGTGTATCCGCTTGGCGTCGATTCCCGCGCCCGCGTGCGCCGGTCCCTTGTGTCCCTTGCCGCCTGGCCCGCACGCACCAAGAATCAACAACTTGCCAAGCGACCAATCTTCGCTACTCCATCTTATCGCGCCCGCCCGCCATATACACTCTCCGCTCGCCCCCGCCTCCCAGCCGCCCTAAATGGCCTATCCTCAACAGGTTTTCCAATCCCATCTAGCCGCAGCCCGTCCCATCCAATTTTCCGCCCGCTCCACAGTACCTCGCTCTTCGGTTCCTGGATTTCTCAATACGCTGGGGGCCCGGGTGTATACTCTCAGGCGCCGGAACGCCCATGGATATTGGGGCCAAATTCTTGCGCGGAAGGGAGCCTCTGATGGACAGAAGAACATGGTGTCAACTCGGTGTGGCGGGAGCCCTTGGCGCGGTTTTGCCTGCCCGGCACGCTGCGGCTGAAGCGCAAGCGGCGCGAGCGGTACGCGGGATGCCGTCACCCATCATCAAAGACATCAAGGTGATCGCCACGCAGCCAGCCGAGGTGCGCCTGGTGGTGGCTAAGATTCTCACCGATCAGGATGGGCTCTACGGTTACGGGTGCGCGACTTTTACCCAACGCGCCGATCTGGTCGTTCCCGCGGTCGAAAAATATCTCAAGCCGTTCCTGATCGGAAAGCCGGCGGACCGCATCGAGGATACCTGGCAGGCCTGCTACAACAGTTCGTACTGGCGCAATGGTCCCGTACTCAATAATGCCATCAGCGGGGTTGACCAGGCGTTGTGGGACATCAAGGGCCGGCAGGCCAACATGCCGGTGTACCAGTTGCTGGGCGGCAAGGCGCGCGAAGCGGCCACAATTTACGACACCTTGGAGGACATGGAAATCCCCAGGATCATCGATCGCGCACGCCAATCCATGGAAAAGGGGTTTCGATGTATCAAACTTCAGACGGGCGTGCCGGGTATGGCCGGGTACGGCCCGGAGGCCGGCCCGGGAAGAAAAGGGTTGCACGAGGGCGCTGTATTCGAGCCGGAGCCTTATATGCGCCGGACGCGGCAAATGCTGGAAGAGTCCCGGAAGCAGTTGGGGGAAGAAATTGGGCTGATTCATGACGTGCATGAACGCGTGAGCCCGCACCAGGCCGTGCAATTTGCCAAAGAACTCGAGCCGATCGGGCTGTTCTATCTGGAAGACTTACTCTCCCCGGAGGACATCGCCTATTTCCGGCAGATTCGGCAACAGTCGGCAACCTCGCTTGCCATGGGCGAACTCTTCAATAGCCCGCACGAGTGGCAGCCGCTGATTTCTGAGCGCCTTATCGATTATATCCGCGTCCACCTGTCGCAAGCCGGAGGTCTGACGCCGTCTCGAAAGATCGCCATCCTGGCGGAACAGTTCGGGGTCAAAACCGCCTGGCACGGCCCCGAGGATGTCTCGCCCGTGGGGCACATGGCGCAATTGCACCTGGAACTGGCCAGCACCAACTTCGGAATTCATGAGGGTGGCGTTATCAGTGGTGTGACCGGCGAGATTTTCCCGGGATACGCAACTTATAAAGACGGTTACTTGTGGGCCAACGAGTCGCCGGGCTGGGGGATGGAAGTAAATGAGCAGCTCGCCGCGAAGTATCCTTTCCGTGACCGCCCCGATCATCTCAACGGCGGATGGGGAGAAATCCGGCGGGAGGATGGAACCATCATCAAGCAATAAAGACCGCCGAGGGGCAGGTGCTTGGAGGAACAATGAAGTTAAGCATTTCCACCTTTATTTATTTTAATTATCAACTCGATGAAGCAATTAGACGAATAGCGGAGATCGGCTACGACGGAGTAGAAATTTGGGGCGGCCGGCCCCACGCATACTGTGATGACATCGACAATCAAGAAGCGACGAGGTTAACAAAGCTGGCCGAAAAGGTCGGCTTGGAGATATCCGCGTTTATTCCTGCCCAGTTTCGTTATCCCACTTGCCTTTGCAGTGGAAACCAAAAGATTCGAACCGCCAGCGTTGACTATATAAAAAAGAGCATCACCACCGCCACAATGTTCGGCTGCAAGAAGGTCAGTATTTGTCCTGGCCACACGCTTTTTGGTCAGGGACACGAAAGCGGAATGAGGGCTTTGGCAGAAAGTTGCACAGAACTGCTCGCCTTCGCCCAGCAGAAAAAAGTATCGTTATTGATGGAGCCGGCACATCCCTTTGAAACCGACCTGATCGTAACCGTCGATGACGGTATAAGGTTTATCCGAGATCATGGTTATGAGGACTTGGGCATTGTGCTCGATACCGGGCATTGTTTTATCAACAAAGAGTCCATGCCCGACTGTGTCATGTCGTTAACAAGCATTCCTTTTCACATTCATATTGATGACAATTCGGGCCAGGCAGATGATCATAAAATCCCCGGCGAAGGCGCAATATCCTTTGAGCCTTTCCTGAAGGCCCTGCATGAGGTGAAGTATGACGGCTTCCTGACCGCCGAACTGGGCTGGGGATATACCGCAGAGCCTGACGCGGCGGCACACAAATGTAAGAACGCTTATGATTCCTTGATGCGGAGTTTTTAGCGTAGTCCTGTCCGGCCAAACTAGAAAGTGGCGCCGTAAAGGTTGACAGGCAACAGCCAGCAGGGATACGTTATTGAATCAAACGTCGCGGAGAGGTGGCCGAGTGGCTTAAGGCGGCGGTTTGCTAAACCGTTGTACGGTCAAAAGCTGTACCCAGGGTTCGAATCCCTGCCTCTCCGCCAGTCTTTTACACATCGCCGGCGATTCCCGCCGCCTTCTTCCGGTCGTGGGGCGATTGAACAGAGGGTTGCGGCTTGCGGGGCGCTGCACGGAACGATCCTCAAAGCTTGAGCTTTCCGGAGATATCCCATGGTCCAATCAGACGATGCTTCACATCGAGCAGAACTGCAACGCCACGTTGAGGAGGCAGTCCAGCAGGCGAGGGTGATCGATATCCATACGCATCTGTACCCCGCCAGTTTCCGAGGGTTGTGCCTGTGGGGAATCGATGAGCTGCTGACGTATCACTATCTGGTCGCCGAACTGTTCCGGTCGGCGCACGTGGACCCGCGCGAATTCTGGGCGCTCACCAAGGCTGAGCAAGCGGACATGATTTGGAGCACGCTCTTTGTGAAAAACACTCCGCTCTCCGAGGCGACCGGGGGTGTGGTGACGGTTATGAAACGGTTGGGGCTTGATCCTTCACAGCCCGACCTGAAAGAGGCGCGCCGTTACTTTGCTTCGGTCAACCTGGAGCGCCATGTCGAGCACATCCTGGAACTCGCAAACGTTTCAGAATTGGTGATGACGAACGATCCTTTTAACGCGCAGGAAAGGGCCCTGTGGGAGCAGCACACACCTTGCCCGGCGCAGTTCCATCGCGCCCTGCGGCTGGATCCTCTCCTCAACGACTGGGTGTCCACGCATGCCTCGATCGCCGCCCAAGGATTCAGGACTACGGAGGAGTTGTCGCCGGGCAGCATTTCCGAAGCGCGCCGCTTCCTCGATGTGTGGATCGCGCGCCTGCGGCCTGTTTATGCCGCGGTCTCCCTGCCGTTCAACTTCACCTATCCGGAGGATTCGACGCGCGCCCAGTTGTTGCGGCAGGTCGTCTTTCCCACTTGCGTCGAGCATGACCTGCCTTTCGCGATGATGATCGGAGTGGCTCGGCAAGTGAATCCGGATCTGCGCGACGCCGGCGATAGCTTGGGGTACGCGGATACGGCTGCGGTCGAACGCCTCTGCGGGGACAATCCCTGGGTGCGGTTCCTCGTGACCATGCTGTCACGAGAGAATCAGCATGCTCTTTGTGTGGCGGCGCGCAAGTTCAGCAACCTGATGCCGTTTGGATGCTGGTGGTTCTTGAATACTCCCTCGATCGTGGCGGAGATTACCACCGAGCGCCTGGAGTTGTTGGGCGCTACCTTCATCCCGCAGCACTCCGACGCGCGGGTTCTTGAACATTTGCCCTACAAATGGGCGCACGCCCGCCGTGCCATTGCCCGGGCACTCTACAATTCCTATTCCCGCCTGCTCGCCGAAGGCTACGAGGTAACGCGGCAGAGGATCGAGACCGACGTCACCCGCATGTTCAGCGGCAACTTCCGCGACTGGGCAGGCCTTCGTAAGCCGGAGTCTCGCTAAAGCGTTGGTTAGCGGCGCTGGACGATGGCACGTTTTCAGCCACGGAGTGGCGGCATCCTGTGGCCCACGGCGAGCCAGCCATGGGAACGCGGATGGACAAAATAATATTTTGAGCCCCGTAGGGGCGGCACCGGGCAACCGTTTGGCCCGATGCCGCCCCTCCGGGGCTGGCTGCAAGGCTGCTTGCAACGACTCCGCGCTGGGGGTGATTTGATGAAGCCGATGAAGGGTTTTTAGACTCGCGGAGCTCGGGGCATCGAGCGGGATAAGCGATTTTGAATTGTTCAGCAGGAACCTATTCAGGGGGGTGCGGCCCAATTCGTATCCCAACGATTCGGCAGCTCGCAGAAATCCCGAGACGTTGCTCGCGGTGCTGGCGTCAAAAGCAAGCTCTTTATTATCAATCATTTGAGCAACAACACCGGTCGGGAAGCTCAGCCGCACCTTGCGGGCCAGGTCGGCCGAGTATGCTTCCAAACGCTCTGCCGTGGTGTTGCCGGGGTAAATGGCGGGAATCAAATTCTCCAGCGTCGCGCTGCCTCCCGTTCCCGCAATCGCGGTCAGGGCGGTCGACCATGTGGCGCTTTGATAATAGTCCTTATCCGCCAATTGGGACAAATTGCCCACCGTGCCGATTTCCGTCTGAAGTTTCTGGCCCAGAGCCGCGTTGTTGAAGGTCAAGTGTAGGAATTTTCCCTGAAGCTGGAGGGCATTCAAGGTCGCGGTGGGAATGTTGAGCTTTGCGGCCTCAGTCCAAAGGTCCGTGGGCTGGCTGAAACATTGGTGTCCTTGCGGCAACAACTCTAAGAACCCATCTTCCCGATAGGCACTAAAATAACCGTTCGCCGCGCCCGAAAGCCCGCGGAGCGGGCGCCGTCATTTGGCCCACGGCGAGCCAGTCGTGGGAAGGAACGGGGTAGAAGGAATACGGAGCCCCGCCAGGGGCGACATCGGGTCGGGGTTCGAACGCGGCCTGCGATGGCACCAGCGCGATGTTTCAGTGACCAGATGCCGCCCCGATGGGGCTGGGGATTCTCGCGTGCCATCTCGATCCCACGGCTGGCTCGCCGTGGGCCACACGATATCGCCCCTGCCGGGGCTCGAAACGGTGTCGTATCTTCCTTAATTTTAACGCCTATACTTCTCTGCCATCACCCCCCCCTTGGGGGGGAAGTGGAACCGCAAGCCGGTGGGCGAGGGGGGTATGCGCTACGGTTTTCACCCCCTCACCCCCACAACGTGCAAAACGTGGGGCCCCCTTCTCGCCCCGGCTGGTAGAAGTGCCGGCGGCGAGCCACCCTCTCCCCGCGGAGAGGGAAATGGTTCTTCGGGCGCGTGAGCGCCTAATGGGTCCCACCTTCTCCGAGGGGAGAAGGTAGACCGCGACCGGCGTCCTCATCAGCCGTCGCGGGCCGGATGAGGGGTTACTTCCGCGCCCTCCATGACCAGTGGCCTGCCACACACAACCGCGGGTTGGCCGTAATACGGCCAAGTGAATTGTTTCCGGGTGCACCGTCGTCCGTGAAGAAGCTGAGGGCTAGGTATTCAATTATAATCGGAGGGCGCGTAGTTGATGAACCCGATTAGCTTTTCCACTCTGAGGGGTTATTCCGCGCTTGCTTTTGAGTCCGGAGGCTCCGGTGAGGGATAAAGAATTTAGCGCCCAGTATATCTTCGTTAGAAGCCGTCAGTTAGAGGGAACCTTTCCTGGGGACGCCTCGACTGGTACATGGCCGATCACATGCTGCCGCATTCGTCGCGGCTGGGGTGTGCCGACTGAAGACGTCTGGCCTTACAACGGCGACGCGTCAGCATGGCCGCCCCGGGAGCCGCCGAATGTCGATGCGGCGGCAAAACCAAACCGGTGCGGTCGTTATCAACGCGTACGGACACTCTCAGAGTGCAAAGCAGTCCTCGGACTGATGGAGCTTCCCTTGGTGGTAAGCCTCGAAATCACAGATAAGTGGAGTAACGCTCATGAAGGGAGGATACCTCCGGCATCAGCGACGGATGTGGTGCTTGGGCTCCATTCAGTCCTTGTTCATGGCTACGACGACTCGAATGCCGAGTTCAGTTTCCAGAATTCGTGGGGGGCCCAGTGGGGAGACGGCGGGCACGGTTACATCAGTTATGATAGCTTCGAAGCTACTTGGGTTGAGGGCTGGTTATCGGATTTTCCAGAAAGCTGGTGCGAGGATTGGCCCGGAGATAAGATGCTACCCAAGTCCCAATCGGGCGTTGTAGAGCGCGGATGGGGGGTTCCCGAACATGGCGGTGGGGTATTTCACGTCCGAGAGTTCGTAAGTGTCGATGACGAGCGAATCGCCTGGGCATTCGCAATTCAAAGGTCCGGTATTCTGGAAGTCGAGGAATTCTTCGTCCGCCCGCAATTCCGGCGCACCGGATATGGAAAGAAATTGATGCATTCAATTGCAGACTTGGCTGTTGAGCACGGATGCTCCCTTAAGTTTTGGATGTCTTATGCGGATACCGCACCCGACAACCTCGCAATCTTTGAAAAGCTCGTGCTGCCCCTCGGACTTCGGGTTGTACCAGCGGGCGTGCGTTTTGCTCCCTATGTCGCCGTGGCCGAATTCGATGCCCCGCAGCTCGAACGACCTCAAACCTTTCAATCGCGGAGCGCCCGACTGATTGCCCCGTACCAACCAAAATCGCTGGAGTGAAGAGCCAGACTGCCGTGAATAAAATCGGTGATCAAGGGCAGAGACAAGACTACCCAAGGCCGAACACGACCAGTGGCACGCCTATGCCGCGCACACCCGAACCCATTCAGACTTAGAGATTTGGTTTCTCACCGCTCGTTACTCGTCTGGTGTAATCTTTTCCAGCGCTTGGATGATTGGAGTCACTAGTTCTGGATCAGGCTCGCGACCCAACTCGGCGCACGCGCCTTCGTAGTCGTTCAATAGATCGGCCATCTAAGCAGCGGACGCCTCCGGCTGGCGAAGGAAGATATCGCGAAGTGCCTCTATGCCGGTGCGGAGGGCGTTGACTGCCTCGGAACGATCTGTTTCCCACAAAATAGTTGCCAATGCGCCCAAGCTCCTCGCGAATTTGGGTACGAAGGTGTTCGGGTTTTGCTTCGCCAGTCGATCGTACAGCTCGCTTGCACGCCTTGCAGCATGCTGGGCTTCTTCAGGCCTACCCAATTGGGCATTCCAATCGCACAGATGGGTCAGGGTCGAGGCAAGACGTGGCTCGTTAATGACCGGGTCGTGTTCTACCAGCCGTTCATATATCTCTCTTGCACGCTCAGAAGCCCGCAATGCCTCTTCATACCTCTGAGCTTGTCCGAAACGAATGGCCAGGACGTCCAAGCTCCACGCCAAGTAGGGCTCGAACGTAACGGGATTCCGCTTCACCAACCTTTCGTAAGCCTCTGCCGCACGCTCTGCTGCCCCCACCGCCTCGTGTATCCTCCCCCCTTCTGCGAAACAAACGCTCAGTGCGTGCAGGCTCATTGGCAACTCCGGCTCGAAGGTGTCCGAATCTTGGGTGGCCAACCGTCCATGAATTTCTGCCGCTTGCTCCGCTGCTCTGAGGGCGTCCTGCCATTTCCCCAGCGCCCCATTGCACTCACTTAGGTTCTTCAGGCTTACAGCAAGATTCGCCTCGAACAGGTTTGGGTTCTGATTTGCGAGTTGCTGGTATATCTCGTTTGCTCGCACCGCTATCGCCAGTGCGTCCTCTGACTTCCCAAGCGCTCTATTAGCGACGCTCAAGGCGTAGAGGCTCGATGCAAATAACGGCCTATGGGTGTCAGGGTGCTTTTGCGCAAGCCGCTCACGAATCTCCACCGCTCGCACGAAGGACTCTCGCGCATTCTCTTGCTTTCCCATCGCCCTGTAGACTGTACCAAGTTGTGTACGCTCAAAGCCAAATCCGACTCGAAGGCATCGGGTTGCATCACTACCAGCCGCTCGCGAATCCCCACGGCCCGGGTCAACACATCACGCGCGTCCTCTTGTTTTCCCAGCGCGCTGTAAAGTGTACCTAAGCTGTGCAGACTCCAACCCACATCCCGCTCAAAAGCCTCTGCGTGCCCTTTGGCAAGCCGCTGATAAATTTCATTGGCCCGTTGCGTCACCTGTAAAGCTTCCTGTGGCCTAGCTGCTTCATAGTATCGGTTGCCCAGGTTTATCAAGTTCCTGGCCAAGTCGGCCTCGAAGGCGTCGGGGTACCGCTGGGCCAATGGTTCACATATCGCTAACGCACGCTCCAAAGTCTCCAGCGCTTCCTTCTGCCTACCCACTGCGCTATATAAGGCACCAAGGTTGTTGAGGCAAGTGGCCATGACGGGCGCAAAGGCGTCGGGCCGTTGGTGCGTCAGCCGCTTTAGAATCAATTCCGCACGCTCCGTCGCGACCACCGCCTGGCTCTTCTGCCCAAGGGCGCTAAAATAGCTGCCTACGTTGATCAGGCTTTGCGCCAAGTTCGGCGCGAAAACATCGACGTTCAACTTCTGCAGCCGGTGATAAATCTTGCTTGCAAGCATAGCTGACTGCAGTGCCTCCTCGCTCCTCCCCACCTTGTTGTAAAATGTGCTTAAATTCATCATGCTCATAGCCAGGGCTTGCGCGAAGAGGAACGAACTCCATGGACTTCGCTTCGATAGCCGAATGTAGATCTCACCCGCCCTTGTGCCCGCCGCCAGCGCATCCTCCCTCCTCCCCACATTGCTAAACCGAATGCCCAGGTTTGACAGGCCCACCGCCAAGCTAGGCTCAAACACCTCCGGGTTCTTCTTCGCTAGCCGCTCGTAAATGTCCACTCCCTGAATCACGGCAGCAAGCGCAGCATCCCGTCTGCCTAGCTCGCCATAGAAAGTGCCCATGTTAATCAGACTTAAAGCCAGGTGCGGCTCGAAGGTGGCGGGGTCCCGCTTTGCCAATCGCGCGAATATCCGATTGGCCCCTTCCGCCGCCGCGAGTGCGTCCTCGTGCCTGCCTAGGGCACTGTACCGGCTTCCTAGTTTGTTCAGAAGTATACCCCTCATCGGCTCTGTATTTTCCCCAGTGGGCAAGGACTTGACCAGATAGTTCCCGATTTCTGCCGCAACCTGCCCCAAGGCTACGCTCTGAATGGGAATGAGTGCTTCAACAACGATCATCAACTTCGGCTCAGGGCGCTCGGTGAGCACCGAGAGGAGCCACGATTCAATGATTCGATATGTCGGCAATTCGTACAAATCAACAACGGCGCGCAACCATCTGGCCCAAACCACCAGAGGCGGCGCACATTTTATTGTCTCTGCTACTAGGTAGACTGGGAGTCCCCCTCGCGCGCTAAAGACCTTAACTGCGAGGGCTTCCGCCAGCAAATCAGGTTCAAGAGGAACGATTCTTGAATCGAGGGCATTCGGGGTCTCTCCCAGGTGGGCAGCAACATCCGTGCTCACCTCTCCCGGCTGAGCGTTCGGAAATCCTAGATGGTGCGCATCCTTCCCTAGCAGGTTGAGCCACCTCTCGTCATCTTTTGCAATCGACCCGGTGAAGGTCAGGAAGGCGATGCCGCGCTCCACTAATGCCGCGCGCGTCGTACCAGCGCCAAGGAGCCTAGACCGAGCGCAGGGATGCTCACGTATTCGTCGCGCACTTGCGCCAAGAACCTAATGATAATTTTCCGGGCTGCCTCTTTGCCTCCCTCTGGAAGATAAAACTGGGTGTCCGTTAGAAACGCTTCGGTCAGTGGCTCCAGTCCGAGATTCTCCTGGTCGCTGAGCCCCTTCAGGTAGAGGTATAGAACCTTGATGACATCCGGGGATTCCAGCCACTGCCGGAGGGTTGTGGAAAGGTCAACGTATTGCGGAAATGCCTCCGCGGTTTTCGCGATGGCGTTATCAATTGGGCCGCCAGGCTTCTTGGCCACCCACTTGACCAGGTCAGTTGCCAGATTGCCCAAGACGCCTATAGTGATTGGGTCCATGCCGGAATTTCTTGTGGTGGGAAGATATTAACATATAGACGGGGAACCCCATCGTCACTTGGACGTGTAGTCGCCATACTGCGCTCCAAGGCGCTTCGCGCATTTTCATCGCCATGGATATACTTCGGATTGGTTGACAGCTTGGTTGGCGTGTGCGAGAATTCTGCCTTTTAGAGTGGGACGCAAAGGCTTATCTATCACCTGAGGCCAATGACCGACGAAAAACAGGGGCCGCCCCAGGCGGCCGAAGGGGCTGGGACTGAAAAGCCTGCTGCGCAGGGCGGCGGCGCGAGTGCTGAAATCAAGCCCGAGGCCGCTCGGCCGGCTAAGCCCTCTGCCTTGCCGCCTAAGCCTCCCGCGCCGGTGGTGGCAGGTGGTGAAGCGCCAGGCGCCGCCCCCAAACCGCCGGTTGCAGCGCCCGCCAAACCCGCGGCCGCGGCTCCGGCCAAACCACCGGCGGCAGCCGCCAAAGCTCCCGTCAAGCCCGATCCCTGGACGAATCCGCTTCTCGATTTGCTGCACAAGAAATTTCCCGGCGCGATCAGTGAAGCTGTGATTTTTCGCAACATGCCGTCATTGAATGTCGCGAAAGAGCACTTGGTGGCGATGTGCCAATTCCTGAAAAGCGCGGAAGGCGGCGGGTACACACTACTGACCGACGAGACGGCAGTCGATTATCCCAAGCGCGAAAAGCGCTTCGACATCATTTACCATCTTTACTCTTTCGAGAAAAACAACCGGTTGCGGCTGCGCCTACAAGTTGGCGGGGGCGAGAAAGTTCCGTCGGTCACGTGCGTGTGGCGCACGGCGAACTGGCTGGAACGCGAAATCTACGACATGTTCGGCGTAGTGTACGAGGGCCATCCGGATTTGAAACGGATCCTCATGCCGGATGGATGGGTGGGGCACCCGCTGCGCAAGGATTATGACATCCTCAAGCAGGACGAAGATTGGGTGAAAAACAACCTGGGGATCAAGAGCGCACAGTAAAGCAGTGACCAGTGCCAAGTGACGAGCAATCGAAAGAGCATTGACCTATGAGCGAATACGCACATCAGCGGTTCGAGGACGGAGAGTAACGAATGCCGGACGCCACTTTCCTCGACGCCAATGAGCTGGTCATCAACATGGGGCCGCAGCATCCCGCCACGCACGGAGTGCTGCGCATCAAGCTGAAGCTCGACGGCGAGCGGGTGATCGGCACCGAGTGCATCATCGGCTACCTGCATCGCGGGGTCGAAAAGATCGCCGAGAACCGCACCTACGCGCAATTCGCTCCCTACGTCGACCGCATGGATTATTGTGCCGCCGTGACCAACGGCATGGGATACGTGGAAGCGGTGGAAAAGCTGCTGGGCGTGGAGATTCCTCCTCGGGCGCAATACACGCGGATGATCCTGGCGGAATTGCAGCGCATTGCCAGCCACCTGCTCTGGCTCGGCACACACGCGCTCGACATCGGCGCCATGACCCCGGTTTTCTATACGTTCCGCGAGCGTGAGGAAGTCCTGAAGATCTTTGAGAAGTATTGCGGCGCCCGCCTCACCACGCACGCCTTCCGCATCGGAGGACTTCAATACGACCTCTACGACGGGTTCGAGAGGGAAACGGTGAAGTTCTGCGATTACTTCCTGCCCAAGATTGATGAGTACGAACAACTGCTCACCAAGAACCGCATCTGGCTGAAGCGCACGCGGGAGGTGGGGGTGATCTCGGGAGAAGACGCCATCGCTTACGGAGTTACGGGGCCGGTGCTGCGCGGCTCGGGCGTGAAGTGGGACATTCGCAAGGCTCAGCCCTATGAGGCCTACGACAAGGTGGAGTTTGATGTTCCCATCGGCGAGTTTGGCGACACCTACGACCGGTACACCGTGCGCATGCAGGAGATGCGCCAGTCCGTGCGCATCATCCGGCAATGCGTGGAACGCCTGGGACCGGGGCCGATTTTTGGAAAAGTCGGGAAAGTCATCAAGCCGCCCGCCGGTGAGGTTTACCATTCCATCGAGGCGCCCAAAGGCGAGCTCGGCTATTACGTGGTCAGCGACGGGACGGTGAATCCTTATCGCGTGCGGGTGCGGCCGCCGTCACTCATCAACTTGCAGGCTTTCGATAAAATGGCCCAAGGCCATTTGGTGGCTGATATCGTGGCCATTGTCGGTACGCTCGACATTGTGCTCGGCGAAGTCGACCGGTAAGGAAAGGGTAAGGGATAAAGGATAAAGGGTAAAGGGTAAATGGTACTACACCGCCTTAGGTTTCAGCCTTTCTTTACCCTTTAAACTTCGGAAACATGCTAGAAAGCACACAGAACTTCCTCGTTGCCAACCCGCTGCTGCTCGCCTTCATCAAGATCCTCATCATCTTTACGGTTCTCTCCTTAATTGTTGCCTATTTGGTGTACATGGAGCGCAAGGTTTTGGCGTTCATGCAGGCGCGCCTGGGCCCCATGCGCGTGGGCCCCTGGGGGTTGCTCCAGCCGGTTGCCGACGGATTGAAACTGTTGCTGAAGGAAGACATTATCCCCGCCGGGGCGGACGAATGGCTGTTCCTGCTGTCGCCCGCCATCAGCATCACCGCGGCCTTTACGGTTTTTGCCGCGATTCCCTTCGCCGGAAACTTTTACGTAACCGACATCAATATTGGGCTGCTGTTTATTCTCGCGGTTTCGTCACTGGGCATCTATGGAATCATTCTGGGCGGCTGGTCGTCAAACAGCCACTACCCTCTGCTCGGCGCGCTGCGTTCCTCCGCGCAACTGGTGAGTTACGAAGTCGCCGCGAGCATGGCTTTGGTGGGCGTCCTGCTGATTTCCAACTCCCTCAGCATGGTTGAAATTGTGAAGCGGCAACTCGATATGGGGATTTGGAATGTATTTCTACAGCCGGTGGCCTTTTTGATCTACCTCATTGCGGCCGTGGCTGAAACCAATCGCAATCCTTTTGACTTGCCCGAGGCCGAATCGGAACTGACCGCCGGGTTCCATACCGAATACAGCGGTTTCCGTTTCGCGCTTTACTTCATGGCCGAGTACACCAACATGGTGGTGGTGTCGTGCATCGCCGTGACGCTTTTCCTGGGCGGGTGGCTGCGTCCCTTCGCGAGCTTCGCCGCCCTGGATTTCCTCAAATACGCGCCCATTCTGGCTTTCCTCGGTACGGCAGCGTTTGTGCTGTGGCTGGGGCTGAAGAGTTCGGTGCCGCTGGAGCGCTACTTCTTTATAGGCTTGGCGGCAAGTTGCGTGGTGCTGGCGATCCTGGTGGCTTACCCGCCGGTGCTGAATGCCATTCAGGGAATTTTCTGGTTTGGCGCAAAAATTCTGGGATTCCTTTATGCCTTCATCTGGTATCGTGCGACTTTCCCGCGTTATCGCTATGACCAGTTAATGAACGTGGGTTGGCGTTGGATGATTCCCCTGGCCATCGTCAACTTGATCGTGACCGCGGTGGCCCGGTATCTTTGGATGTCACATCACGCCGCGACCCCCCTGGCGTGGCTGGGTAGGTGAGGATGGACTGGAAGGATTTTCTGCGGCGGATATTTTTCGTTGACCTGATCAAAGGTCTGCGGCTGACGTTTTCCTATCAGCGTCCGGAGGCGACTTATACGGAGCAGTATCCCCTCGAGCGCCCACCCGTGGCGGAGCGTTATCGCGGCGCGCCGCGTCTGAACAATCATCCCCAGTCGGGGGAGACGCTGTGCATCGCCTGCAACCTGTGCTCCATCGCCTGTCCGGAGAACTTGATCGTGGTGGGGTGGGCGCGCACGGAGGATCGCAAGAAGCGGCTGACGACCTTCACCTATGATCTGTCGCGCTGCATGTTCTGCGGCCTGTGCGAGGACGCGTGTCCGGTCGACGCGCTGGAACTGACGCAGGACTTCGAGATCGCCCAGTACTCGCGGGAAGGCATGATTTGGGACCGGCAGGCGCTGGAGGAAGGCCCCAAGCCCGTGCGCTATACGCGGTAAGGCTGGAGTTGAAGCCGCAGGTTTTTCTATGCTGGAGCTCATTACCTTTGCAATTCTCGCGGCGGTAACGCTGGGTTCGGCAATCCTGGTGATTACCCGCCACAATGCCATTCATAGCGTAATTTGGCTGGTCGTGACGCTCTTTGGGGTCGCGGGGATATACCTGTTGCAGCATGCGGAGTTCCTCTTTGCCGTGCAGATCATCCTCTACGTCGGCGGCATCATGGTGCTGTTTCTCTTTGTCGTCATGCTCGTCAACATTGACGTGGCCATAAAGCAGGCGCGCTTTGCGCGGCAGTGGCAAGTGGGGTTGTTGACCGCGGCGATCGTGCTCGCTGAGGTGGGCTATGCGCTTTACAACCGCGGCCACGGCCTCAATTTACCGGCGCGTCCCATGGTTGCCGCTCCCGCCGGGAACACCCAGGCGGTGGGAATGACTCTTTACCAGAATTATATGTTACCCGTAGAGATAGCCTCTATTCTATTACTGGTGGCCATGCTCGGGGCAGTGATCATGGCCAAGCGGAAGCTGGAATGATTCCCGCGGAGTATTACATTTTTCTCGGGAGCGGCTTGTTCACCATCGGGGTCATTGGTGTGCTCACCCGGCGCAACATTTTGATCATCCTGATGTCGATTGAGCTGATTCTCAATGCCGTCAATATCAACCTGATCGCCTTGTCGCAATACTTTCGGTCGGTGGATGGCCAAGTCTTCGCGATCTTTGTCATTACGGACGCGGCGGCGGAGGCAGCCGTGGGCCTCGGCTTGATCATCGCGTTCTTCCGCAATAAGGAAACCGTCAATGCGGATCAGATTGATCTGCTGAAGTGGTGAGAACAAGGGTAAAGGATAAAGGTTGAAGGCTGAAGGCTGACCATGCTCGACAACATTTGGCTGATTCCGCTGCTCCCCGTCCTGGGAGCCGTCTTGCAGCTTCTTTTCGGCCGCCGACTCTCCAACAAGGCCGTCTCCGCGATTTCCGTGGGGCTGCCGGGCCTGTCGTTCCTCTGGGCCCTGGGTTGTTACATTCAATTCCTGAGCCTGCCGGAATCTTACCACCACGTATTCCTGAAGCCTTTGTACACATGGCTGCCCCTGGGGGCATTCCACCTGTCGGACGGGTCCCTCGGGAACCTCAACATCAATGTCGGAATGCAGCTCGACCCGCTCTCCTGCGTGATGATGCTGGTGGTGACCGGTGTCGGTTTCCTCATCCACGTTTATTCCATTGGTTACATGGCGCACGAAGGCGGGTATTACCGTTTCTTCGGCTACCTCAACCTGTTCATGTTCTCCATGCTGGTCCTGGTACTGGCAGACAACTATCTGATGATGTTTGTTGGCTGGGAGGGCGTGGGTCTCTGTTCTTATTTGCTGATCGGATTCTACTTCCTGCGCAAGTCGGCCGCGGATGCCGGAAAAAAGGCTTTCATCGTCAATCGCATCGGCGACGCAGGATTCCTACTGGGCGTGATGCTCATGGCGGTGACTTTCGGGACGCTGGCCTTTCAGCCCATCACCGAAGCCGCCCGCAGCGGCCGCTTCCCGGTGGGAGATGGAGTGATTACCGCCATCTGTATTTTACTTTTCATCGGCGCCACGGGGAAGTCCGCGCAGATTCCCCTGTATGTGTGGTTGCCGGACGCGATGGAAGGCCCCACTCCGGTCAGCGCCCTGATTCACGCCGCCACCATGGTGACCGCGGGTGTTTACATGGTGGCGCGTTCGAATGCTCTCTATGTTCTCGCGCCGACTGCCCTGGGGCTGGTGGCGGCGATCGGCACAGCGACGGCGATTTGGGCAGCATCGATCGGCCTGGTACAGAATGACATCAAGCGCGTGCTGGCCTACTCGACGGTCAGCCAGTTAGGGTACATGTTCCTGGCTTGCGGCGTTGGCGCCTTCGGCGCCGGTATTTTCCATCTGATGACCCATGCCTTCTTCAAAGCCCTGCTTTTCCTTGGCTCCGGCAGTGTCATCCACGCCCTGAGCGGAGAACAGGACATGCGCAAGATGGGCGCTCTTTGGCGGAAGATTCCGATCACCGCCAAGACCATGCTTGTTGCCACGCTGGCCATCAGCGGCGCACCGCTGCTTTCCGGCTTTTTCAGTAAGGATGAGATTCTCTGGCAGTCCTTCTCCAGCCCTTACGGAAACAAGCTGCTCTGGGGCGTGGGCCTGGTAACCGCGGGCATGACCGCCTTTTACATGTTCCGGCTTTTTTTTCTGACTTTTGCAGGAAGCTCGCGGGTGCCGCACGAGGTGGAGCACCATATCCACGAGTCTCCGCCTTCCATGACCGTGCCGCTCGTTTGCTTGGCAGTGGGTGCGGCCGGCGCCGGATTCGTGGGCTGGCCGGAAGTACTGGGTGGCTCCAATGCTTTCGGGAAATTCCTCGATCCGGTGTTCCAGAATCCCGCCCTCCGCCCGGCACTCGAGCACACATGGAGCCTGGAGTTCGGCCTGATGCTGCTCTCGGTGCTAGTAGCTTTTGCGGGGTTCTTCGTAGCGTACCGCTGGTACGTGAAACAACCGGGAATCGCGGAGCGCGTGGCGGCCGCGGCGAGCGGCGGGTACAGTCTCCTACTTCACAAGTATTATATTGACGAAATCTATGACGCCCTATTCGTCGACCGGGTCAAAGACCTGGGCAGTGGTCTGGCGGCGTTTGACCTGGATGTGGTCGATGGTGGCGTTAATGGCGTGGGCTGGTTCACCCGCATGTCGGGGGAGCTCTCGCGGCTGTGGGACATCTGGGTGATCGACGGCCTGGTCAATGTCACGGCCTTTACCGTGAAACTGCTGAGTTATCCGGCAAAGTTGTTGCAGACCGGCCTGGTGCAGAATTATGCGTGGTTTATTACTCTGGGCGTTTTGATCTTTATGGCTTACTACCTGGTGCATTTCTGAGGAACGCCGGCAAGGGAGTTTTTGCCTTGAACTGCTTTTCCGAGGTCAACGATGCCGTTCTTTCATGACCATATTCTGAGCATCATCCTCTTTATCCCGGTGGCGGGGATGATTCCACTGTTCTTCATCCCGGGTGAGAACAAGCAGGCCATTCGGTGGTGGGGCAACGTCGTGATGTTGGTGGATTTCCTCGCCTCGCTGCCTTTGGTCTTCTGGTTTTCGAGTGAGACTCCGGAGCAGCAGTTCAAATTCATCGAACAGCACCCGTGGATTCCCTCCATCGGCGCGCAGTACCACCTGGGCATCGACGGCATCAGCTTCCTGCTCATCATGCTGACCACGGTGCTGGGTTTCCTCGCCGTGCTCTCTTCCTGGACTTCGATCCAGGAGCGCGTGAAGGAATACTACGCCATGTTCCTGCTGCTCCAGGCGGGCATGCTGGGCGTTTTCATGTCGCTGGATTTCTTCCTCTTTTATGTGTTCTGGGAAGTGATGCTGGTTCCGATGTATTTCATCATCGGGGTCTGGGGCGGTCCCCGCAAGCTTTATGCCGCCATCAAGTTCTTCCTCTTTACGTTGGCGGGGTCGGTGCTGATGCTGCTCGGCATCCTGACGCTTTACTTCCGCTACCACACCGACACGGGAGTGTATACCTTCAACCTTCTTGACCTGATGAGTCACAGCAACGTCTGGCCGCTCAATATTCAGCATTGGGTCTTCTGGGCTTTCATGATCGGTTTCGCCATCAAGGTGCCGATGTTTCCGTTCCACACCTGGTTGCCGGACGCCCACGTGGAGGCGCCCACGGCGGGCTCGGTGATCCTGGCGGGCGTTTTGCTGAAAATGGGCACATATGGTTTCATCCGCTTCTCGTTGCCCCTGCTGCCACAGGCGAGTTCCGACCCCACGGTTGTGAAGATTATGGTGTGGCTCTCCCTGGTCGCCATCATTTATGGGGCGCTGGTCTCGCTGATGCAGCGCGATATGAAGAAGCTGATTGCATATTCGTCGGTCAGCCACCTGGGCTTTTGCACATTGGGAATTTTCGCCCTCAATCCCCACGGCTTGCAGGGAAGCGTTGTCCAGCAGATCAACCATGGAATTTCCACCGGCGCGCTCTTCTTGATTGTCGGCCTGATTTATGAGCGCCGCCACACACGGGAGATCAAGGAATTGGGTGGGCTTTCCAACGTGATGCCCGTGTACGCGACGCTTTTCATGATCGTTATGCTTTCCTCGATTGGCTTGCCGCTCCTCAACGGCTTCATCGGCGAGTTCACGATTTTGCAAGGAGCATACGAGGTCAACTGGCATTGGGCGGCCTGGGCCGTCTCGGGGATCGTTCTGGGCGCTGCTTACATGCTCTGGCTCTACCAACGCACCATGTTCGGGCCCTGCGAGAATCCCAAGAACCAGATCCTGAAGGACCTGAGCTTCCGCGAGATCATGACGCTGGTTCCCTTGGTGATCTGGGCTTTCTGGATCGGCCTTTACCCCAAGCCCTACTTCGAGGTCTTGGATAAGCCGGTCAATGCGATTGTTGAACGGGTCAATCCCAACTTTTTCAAGGCAGCGCAATCGGCGCATAGGATTACGACAACACCTCAAACGGCGCAGGCCAAGCTCGCGGCCCCCCCGGTTGCGGCGGGAGCAAGCCACTAATGTGGAACGCCTTCTTCCAACCGACGGATTACCTGGCGATTAAGCCGGAAATTCTCCTGACCATGTTTGGCCTGGCCATCCTCCTGTTCGACTTCCTTCTGGAGAAGAGCGACAAGTATTTAAACGCCGTGCTCGCGCTAATTGGATTGGGTTTCGCGGGTTTGCAACTGGGGATGTTCTGGCGGCACCTGCTGGTTCGCCAGACTTCCTATTTGGGTTTTGGCGGGACCTTTACGCTCGATACCTTTGCCGTGCTTGCCAAGCTGGTCATCGTGGTGGCGACGGCCATCGTGGTGCTCATTTCCGTGAAGTATCTGGAAATTGAGGGTGCCCACCTCGGTGAGTATTACGCCCTCCTGCTCTTTTCCGCGGTTGGGATGATGTTCCTGGCATCGGGTTCCGACCTGATCGTTCTTTTTATCGCCTTGGAACTCATGGCCCTTTGTGAGTACGTGCTCGCGGGATTCCTGCGGGGGAGCCTGCGATCTAACGAAGCGGCGGTGAAGTTCTTTCTGCTGGGGGCCTTCTCCTCCGGGCTGCTTCTCTACGGGATGTCGCTGCTCTATGGAATCGGCGGCTCGACAAAACTCATGGTCATCGCCCAGCGCCTTACGGAGCGTCCCTCACCCGATCCGCTTGCCTGGGTTGCCTTGATCACGTTGCTGGCGGGCATCTATTTCAAGATTGCCGCCGTGCCTTTCCATCAGTGGACGCCCGACGTGTATGAAGGCGCCCCGACTTCGATCACCGCCTTCATCTCGGTTGCTCCCAAAGTCGCCTCGTTCGCATTTTTCATCCGCATCCTGATTATGGGACTGTGGCCGATGCGGGCGGAGTGGCAGGTGTTGACGATCGGCGTCTCGATCGCCACGATGACGTTGGGCAATCTCGCGGCCATTACCCAAACCAATATCAAGCGCTTCTTCGGCTACTCGACGATCTCCCACGTCGGATATCTGCTCCTGGGGCTCGTCGCTACCGCCGACGGAAACCGTGAAGGGCTGACGGCCATCGTGATTTATCTGGTGGCTTACGCATTTATGAATCTCGGGGCATTTGCCGTGATCATCTTGATGCGGCGGAAGAACCTGATCGGCGACGAGATCGATGACCTCTCGGGCTTGATGGCGCGCGCCCCGGGGTTAGCCATCCTGATGCTCATCTTCCTGCTCTCGCTGGCGGGCATACCTCCCCTGGCGGGCTTCATCGGGAAATATTTCATTTTTCTTTCCTTGATCGAGACGGGGCATTATTATTTGGCGGTGCTCGCCGTCGCCTACTCGGTCGTGGCGCTGTATTACTACTTCCGTATCGTGGTCGCGATGTTCATGAAGAAGGAACTGGAATCGGTTCCCCTGGCGACGGGCCCCGGCCTGACCGTGGCGCTCGGCGTCACTCTTGCCATGACGTTGTGGATCGGAGTTTATCCCGAGCCGTTCATTATCATGGCGCGCGAAGCCGTGCGGCCCTTCTTTTCGTGATCGGGTGGGATCGTGCCTAAGACTCCGACCAAGCCGATGAGTCTCTGGGCGCAAGTGGGGTTTTACACCGGCCTGGGTTTTATCCTGCCCGCCAGTGTGGTGGGTGGATTTGGGTTGGGATGGTGGTTGGATCGATGGCTGCACACCTCACCGGTATTTTCGCTCCTGATGGGCGTGCTGGGCGCCGTGGCGGGCGTCGCGGAGATTCTGAGGATTCTGACTCGCGCGGAGAAACGTGACGACAGAAACCAGTCAAGCGATGGATCTGGCCCGAGCTGAGGCGCGCCTGCCGCGCTGGATGGCCGGGTGTGCAATTGTGGCTGCCGCGTTGATTCTCGCCTCCGGCCACCTACGCCTGGCCCTGGGCTTTGCCTTGGGAGCCTTTCTAGCCGTGCTTGGCTACTATTGGCTCCACGAGGTGATTGCCACGCTGATGTCCGCGGGCCAGGTTAAAATTCCCCGGCGCGTCATCGCCAAGTTCGTGGTTCGGTATCCTTTGATGTTTGGTATCGTTTTTTTGTTTTACAAGACCGGTTGGCTGCCCATGGTGGCAATTCTGGGCGGGCTGTTCGTTCCGGCCGCGGGGGTGATGATCGAAGGCGCAATCCAGGCTGCGCAATCCTATCGGCAAACCTGAGGTGAGGGCGGATGGGCAGACCCATCCGACGGGCTTTTAACCATGGAACATAAAATCTGGTTCACGGTGCTCCTGAACAAACTGCTGGCGTGGGTGGTAACTCCACTCTTGACCGCCCTGCACTTCGCGCCCGCCGACCCTGCCTATCCCATCCCGGATTACCTGGCGATGCAGGTGTTTGTTATCCTTCTCATTGTGATTGTAGCCCTGATTTTGCGCAGGAAACTCTCCGTGGAGAACCCTGGGAATTTGCAGCAGATCGTGGAGGAAATTGTCGGCTTCACCCGCTCGACGGCGGAAGAAATCATCGGGCATGGGGCCGGGCGGTATACGGCGATGTTGGGGACGCTTCTCATTTTCGTGACCTTGTGCAATATTCTGAGTTTGTTTCCCACTCTTGCCGTGCCCAATTCGGCATTAGGGATTGAAGTGAGCCCTACAGGCTTGATTCAAACCACCCTCGGCTGTGCGGTGGTGGCTTTCCTTTATTACAACTACCAGGGCGTTCGCCAGCATGGAGTGATCGGCTATCTTCGGCATTTCTGCGGACCGCTGATGGCCATCGCCATCATCATGTTCCCCATTGAAGTCATCGGGAACCTGGGCCGCTTGCTTTCACTCAGCGTTCGTCTTTACGCGAACATGCTGGTGGGCGGGATACTGGAGCAGGTGTTTGGAGCAATGGTTCCGATCCTCCTCCCCGTGATATTCATGGGGCTGCACCTCTTTGTTTCCTTGCTCCAGGCGTACATCTTTATGCTGTTGCCGGCAGTCTACGTCAGCATGGCTGTGGCGGAGGAGCACTAATTTTAGGTAGCAATCGCCAGTGTGAGCCCCGCCTGCACGAGGGATGGGGGGCACCACCTCCTGGCGATATCTTAATCAGGGGCTGAACCCGTGAATGCGGGAAACGCCTTCAAGGAGGATTAAAGTGAAACATTATGTGACGATCTTGCTGTTGAGTCTTGTGGGTGTGCTTCTGGCGGCACCGCTCTACGCCGACACCACCCCGGGTGGGGGCGGGGCAGAGGACATAAAATGGGTGATCATCACGGCGGGCTTTGCCATGGCCATCGCCTCGGCGGTTTGCGGCTATGCCCAAGCCAAGGCAACGGCGTCAGCCTGCGAAGGGTTGGCGCGTAATCCCGGCGCTCGCCCGGCCATCCAGTTTGTGTTGATCTTGGCCTTGATTCTGATCGAGTCGGAGGCGCTCTATACCCTCGCCATTATCTTCCTCAAGGTCAAGTCGGGCTAACAAGTTCCATCTGCGCCAGATCGGCAAGGGGGAGGCATCCGCCTCCCCTTTGTATTTGAGGGTAGCTTCGGCAAGATGACCTGCGGTGGGGGCTAGGATGAAGCCCCAGGCGACGGATCGTTGGCGAGGCGACAATGAGAGCAGCCGTTCTCGAGAAACCTAACAGTCCCCTTGTTATCGAAGAACGCGAAGTTCCCCAGCCGGGTCACGGCCAAATCCTTATCAAAGTGAAGGCGTGTGGCGTTTGCCACACAGACGTGCACCTTGCAGCCGGCGAGTGGCGGCTGCCCAAGCTGCCGGTGATTCTAGGGCACGAAGTCGTGGGCATCGTGGAAGCTACAGGCCCCGACGTCGCTAACTTCAAGGCCGGCGACCGTGTCGGCATTCCTTGGATCTATTCGATCTGCGGAACGTGCGAGTTCTGCACTACTGACCGTGAAGCCCTTTGTCCAAATATTGTGGTTACAGGATTTATGGTGGATGGCGGCTACGCCGAGTATCTTGTGGGGAATGCCTCGTATGCGGTCGCCGTTCCTGACTCGCTGAATCTTGTTGAAGCCGCCCCGCTCTATTGCGCGGGACTTACCCCTTACCGTGCTTTGAAGGTTTCTGGGGCGCGGGTCGGTGATACGGTCGTCATCTGGGGGGTGGGCGGGCTAGGACACTACGCAGTCCAGATTGCCAAAGCCATGGGCACGCGCGTAATCGCCGTGGACGTCCAGGAGGAGAAGCTGGAACTGGCCCGCACCCTCGGGGCCGAGGTTGCCATTGACGCGACAAAGGAAAAAGCGGAGAAAACCATTCGTGCCCTGGGTGGGGCGCATGTTGTCGTCTGCCTTGCCTCCTCCGCCGAAGTTATTTCCAAGGCCTTTGAGGCCCTGAGACGCGCGGGGACCTTGGTCCTGGTGGGGTTGCCCTCTGGAACTTTCACTTTGCCTATCTTGGGGAGTGTGGCCAAAGGAATTCGGATTCTTACTTCCGCCGTTGGATCCCGGCAGGACTTGCGTGAGGTGTTGGGTCTGGCGGCGGCAGGGAAGATTCGCACGGTGGCCGAGACCTGCCGGCTGGATGACCTTAATGAAATCTTTGACCGGATGCGTGAAGGGAAGGTTTCAGGACGCGTCGTTTTGGAGTTTTCCTAGCGGCGAGGCCGGCGGCAAGAGACCTGGACTATGCACTTACTTAAGGAATGGCAAGGTTGCCAGCGTGCTGAGGCCGAGGATGCGATCGGGCGCGAGCCCGAGGTAGAAAATCCCCAGAATGGTGACTCCCAGAACGGTGCGCACCGGCCACGGCAGTACGGCAGTCGCGAGTTCGGTTTTCTCCTCGCGCATATACATGGCAACGATGATTCGAAAATAGTAATAAACCGATACGACGCTATTCAGCAACGCCAGCACCGTGAGGCCGATCAGGTGCGAGTGGATGGCGGCACGGAAAAGGAAGAGCTTTCCCAGGAAGCCCGCGGTCGTGGGAAACCCGGCGAGCGAGAGAAGCAACACGGTGAGGCAAGCTGCCACTCCCGGCCGTTGGAATGCCAGTCCCGTGTAGTCCTCGATTTCGACCAGCCGCTCGCCTGATCCGGCCAACTGCGCAACCAGGATAAATGCCCCAACATTCATCAACGCGTAGGCCATAAGATAGAACATCACCGCCGACATTCCGCGTGATCCGCCCGCAGTCACCCCCACCAGGATGTAACCGGCGTGGGCGATCGACGAGTAGGCGAGAAGCCGCTTGACGTTCGTTTGCCAGAGCGCCGCCAGGTTACCGAGGCACATGGTGAGGGCGGCCGAGATCCAGAGGACCCGGAATGCCGACGGTCCCGCCGAGCTGAAGGTTCCTAGGAAGATTCGGAGGAGGATGGCAAAGGCGCCAGCCTTGGGTCCGACGGATAGAAACGCGGTAACCGGCGCCGGCGCGCCCTGGTAAACATCGGGCGTCCAAATCTGGAAGGGAACCGTGGAGAGTTTGAAGCCCAGCCCAACAAACATCAAAACCAGGGCGAACCGGGCGAACACCGTCCATTGCGAAGGCTCACTCAGGCGCGCACCCGCGCCCAACAGATTCACGGTTCCCGTCAGACCGTAGACGAAGGCGATTCCATACAGGAAAAACGCGGTTGCAAACGAACCCAGAAGGAAATACTTCAGCGCCGCCTCGTTGGAAGCCCTGTCGGTCCGCCGGAATCCGGCCAGGATGTAGGTCGAGATCGACGAGATTTCGAGCCCCAAGAAAATCATGATGAGATCCGTGGAGGCGGCCATGAAGCACATTCCCACCGTTCCCAGCAGCACGAGTGAGTAATACTCGCCGTGTTGGGCGTGGTCACGCTCCAGGTAATCCATCGACCCCAGGATGACCAGCGCCGCGACAAGCAGGAAGAGGTAAATGAAATAGAAACTGAATCCGTCGGCAGCAATGGAGCCCCCAAACGCCGGCCCCGGATCAAGAGAAGTCAGGGCGGTCGCGGCGCCTGCCCCCGTTACTCCCAGGAGGGCCATCCAGCCCAGGAGGTTCTTGCGGCCGGCGGGAACGAAGGGCTCCAGAACCATGATCATCACACCGAAAAGCGCGAGAATGATTTCCGGAAGGATGCGGAGCAGGTCGGTAGTCTGGAAAGTGATCATCGCCCCCCTCCCAGGTGTCCGGCCGGCGCTCGCTCGGCATAGATCATGGGCGCCTTCTGGAGGCGCAGCATAATGGCGGTCACACTGTGATCCATCCGCCGCAGGAAAGGCTTCGGGTAAACTCCCATCGCCAGAATGAAAGCGGCCATGATTGCGAGCATCAATTTCTCGCGGAAATTGCAATCCGGCAGGGTGCGATTGCTTTCTTTCGAGATATCGCCGTAAAAGACGCGCTGGTACATCCAGAGCAAATAGACGGCGGCCAGCACCACCCCCACCGCAGCACATGCGGTGTAAGCGGCGTGGCTATGAAAGGCTCCGATGAGGATCAGAAATTCGCCGACAAAACCATTTAACATGGGGAGACCCAGGGAGGACAAGGCGACGATCAGGAAAAATGTGCTGTAAACCGGCACCAAGGTTGCCAGCCCGCCAAACTCACTGATCAGGCGTGTATGCCGGCGATCGTACAGCATGCCGACCAGCAAGAAGAGCGCTCCCGTTGAAACGCCGTGGCTGAACATCTGGTAAATGGACCCTTCCAAGCCCTGCGCGTTGAACACGAAAATCCCCAGCACACAGAATCCCAGATGCGCGACGGAAGAGTAAGCCACGAGCTTTTTCAAATCCGGTTGCACCATGGCGACCAATGCCCCATAGATTATTCCGATGATGGCGAGCACGCAGACGACCGGGGCGAACTCACGCGAGGCACCGGGGAAGAGCGGCAGGCAAAAACGCAGCATTCCATAAGTCCCCATTTTGAGGAGAACTCCCGCCAGGAGGATGGAGCCGGCGGTGGGCGCTTCCACGTGAGCGTCAGGCAACCAGGTGTGAAAGGGAAAGAGGGGAACCTTGATAGCGAAGGCAATGAAAAAAGCCAGGAAAAGCCACCTTTCGGCTTGCGGAGATAATACGGAAGCCGAGGTCAAATGGTTCAGGACGCGCGGCAGGTCGAAGGACCCCGTGACGTTATAGAGGTAAAGAATCCCCGCCAGCATCAGGGCCGAGCCCGCCATGGTGTAAAGGATAAATTTGATCGCTGCGTAAATGCGCCGCTCGTGCCCCCAGACGCCAATCAAAAAGTACATGGGGATGAGCATCACCTCCCAGAACACGAAAAAGAGGAGCAAATCGAGCGAAGCGAAGACTCCGATCGTTCCCGTTTCCAGTGCCAGAAGGAAGATGAAAAACTCCTGCACGCGATGCGTGATGCTGCTCCAGGAGGCAAGAACGGAAATCAGCGTCAGCAACCCCGTCAGGAGAATGAGCAGCATGCTCAGGCCATCGACTCCCAGGTGGTAATTGACGGGAGGCAGGGGCATCCAGACGTGGAGCTCTTCAAACTGCATCCCCATACGATGGGGGTCGAGAGCGGCATAGAGCCAGGCGGCGAAGAGGAAAATCAGCAAGGAGGTAAGGAGTGCGACCCAGCGAATGGCCGGCGTCCGCTCGCGTCCCAGGAAGGCGATGATGAGCGCGCCCAGCAACGGCAAAAAGGTGACAATCGTGAGGGAGTGCGCGCTGATCCAGGACATAAGCGTTATCTAAAGGTGCAGCCTTTCCGGTCCTAATGGATTACAAATATGTACAATAGCCATAATACAGCGCCGAGCAATACCCAAGCCGCGTAGCTTGGGATATTCCCGGACTGAATACGCCGCAGGAGGCCGCCCACGGTCGAGCAGGCTTCCCCCGTGCCGTTGACGAGGGTGTTGTCGATGGCGCCCACATCGACAACGCGCCACAGAAATTTGTCCGAGACGACGCAAATCGGCCGCACGATGAGCCAGTTATAGAATTCGTCGATGTAGTATTTGTGAATCAATATCGTGTAGAGGTCGGCGAACCGCTCCGCCAATTGCTCCGGAATTTCCGTGGACTTCAGATACCACCAGAGAGCTATGCCAATGCCGATCGCGGCGGCGAGAAGGGCGAATCCCATGAGCGCACCCGGGCTGAGATCCTCCAGGTGGTAAGGGTGAGCGTTGCGAAGGGCATCCTGCGCGGGAGCAAAAACCGGTGCGAGGTACCGGTCGAACGCCTCACTGCCATGCCAGGCACGGGGCCAGCTCACATAACCGGCGACGATGGAAAAGAACGCCAGCACGATGAGCGGCACCGTCATTTTGGAGCTGCTTTCGTGCAGGTGGTGCTCGGCCGCAGGTTCGACCCGAGACTTCCCCCAGAAGGTCATCGCCAGTGCACGAAACATGTAGAAAGCCGTCATGCCGGCGGTGAAGGTTCCGGCCCAATAAAGCCATGCTTGGCCGAGGGGCCCCTCATAAGCTCCCCCCAGGATCTCGTCTTTGCTGAAGAAACCGGAGAAAAACGGCACGCCACTGATGGCGAGGGTGGCAATGAGGAACGTCGCGTGGGTGATTTTCAATTTGTGCCGCAGCCCGCCCATCTTGCGCATATCCAGCTCGCCGTTCATCGCGTGCATCACGCTTCCGGCCGCCAGGAAGAGCAGAGACTTGAAAAACGCGTGAGTCATCAGATGGAAAATGCCGGCCGCGAAGACGCCCACCCCACAGCCCAGGAACATGTATCCGAGCTGGCTGATCGTGGAGTAAGCGAGCATGCGCTTTAAGTCGTTTTGGGTGAGCGCAATGGTCGCCGCGTAGAAAGCGGTCAGACAACCGATGACGCCGACCACGGCAAGGGCAGCGGGAGCGTGCGCGTAAATGATGCTGGATCTTGCCACCAGGTAAACGCCCGCCGTCACCATGGTGGCAGCATGAATCAAGGCGCTCACCGGCGTGGGACCTTCCATGGCATCGGGGAGCCATACGTAGAGAGGGAGTTGCGCTGATTTCCCCACCGCGCCCAAAAAGATAAGCAACCCGATGGCAGTCAGCACGCCCGCGAATTCCCCCTGCGGCAAAGCGGCGATCCGCCTGTACACGGTGTGAAAATCCAGAGAGTGAAAAGTCCAGAAAAGCAGGGCCACGCCCACGGTGAAGCCGGCGTCACCAATGCGCGTCACGATAAAGGCTTTCTTCCCGGCATCGGCAGCGCTCTTCTTGCGGAAGTAAAAACCGATCAGCAAATAAGAGCAGAGCCCGACGCCCTCCCAACCCACAAACATTAGCGGGTAGTTGGCGGCCGTGACGAGGGTGAGCATCATGAAAAGGAAGAGGTTCAAGTAACAGAAAAAGCGATAATACCCGCCTTCGTGCTCCATATACCCGCGCGAATAAAGGTGAATCAGAAAGGCCACCACGGTAACCGTGAGGGTCATGATCAAGGTGAGGCGATCGTAATAGAACGCATAGTCCGCTTGTAATTCGCCCACCTGAATCCAAGTGAAGTAGGGATAAGTGAAAGGGACGGGCTGGCTGCGGGAAGCCGAGTATACCCATGCCGCAAGCAGCGCGAAAACCATGGAAAGCCCGGCGCCTCCGCAGGCGATCAGCGAAACGACGCCTTGGGAGAATCGCCGCCCGAAAATCCCATTCAAGGCTGCACCCAGGAGTGGGGGCAAGACCATGAGCAGCAATAGGATTTCCAGGTTCATGAAAGTACCACGTACCGTCTTGCGGTTGCCCTTCTCCGCCCGGGTCTTCGGGACCCGAGACATGGGCGCGAGCGCATCTTCACATCTTCATAGAATCATAGTCTTCAATATTCAGCGATTCATGATTGCGGTAGAGCGCGATGATGATCGCCAAACCCACCGCCGCTTCGGCAGCGGCCACAACGATGACGAAAAAGACAAAAAGCTGGCCATCGAGATTTCCCAGAAACCGCGAAAAGGCCATAAACGCCAGATTGACGGCGTTCAGCATCAATTCGATACACATGAAAACCGTGATGATATTCCGGCGAATGATAAATCCGGCAGCGCCCAAAACGAAGATGATGATGCTGAGGGCGAGATAATGCGAAAGTGGAACGATCGGCATGACCTCAGAACTCCTTTTTCGCCAGGACCACCGCACCGAGTATGGCGACCAGAATCACAATGGAAGTCACCTCAAAAGGCAGCACATAGTTCCGAAAGAGCAAATGGCCGATCGCCGCGGGACTTGCATCGAGTGGCGCGGGTAAAAGTTTCGCCGTCGCGGGAAATTGCCCCCAGATCACCGTCAAGAGTTCGACTAGGATAGCGGCGATGAGGGGAGCACCCAACCACCGTGCCATGCGGCTGCGGTGGGTGGTGGTTTCGTGGCCGGCATTGAGAAGCATGATGACGAAAACGAATAAAACCATGATGGCGCCAGCATAGATGATGACCTGGATGACCGCCATGAATTCTGCGCCGAGAAGCAAGTAGACACCGGCCAGGGAGCAGAGGACGACGATCAGCGAAAGCGCGCTATAGACGGGGGTACGCTGCAAGATGACGTTCAGCGCCGCCAGCACCGCAACCGCCGCACAGATGTAAAAAAGAATCGCCATATCCGATCATCCTGCCTCGTGCCAGGCGATGGCCAAACTCGTCACCAGAATATTCAGCAAACCCAGGGGCAGCAGGAACTTCCATCCCAGAGACATGAGCTGGTCGTACCGGAAACGGGGGAGCGTTCCGCGCATCCAGATATAGAAAAAAAGAAAACCGAAGACCTTCAGACAAAACCAGAAAACGGGAAGAAGAATCCGCAAGAGCGCCGGCCCAAACACCGGGCCATGCCAGCCTCCGAAAAAAAGCAGGGTGGCGAGGCACGATACGGTCACCATGTTGGCGTATTCCGACATAAAAAACATGGCGAATTTCATGCTGCTGTACTCGGTGTGGAATCCGGCGACCAGCTCGGTCTCGCCTTCGGGCAGATCAAAAGGGACGCGGTTAGTTTCCGCGACCGCGGCAGTAAAGTAAACAAAAAAAGCCACGGGCTGAACGAAGATGTTCCAATGCGGCAGCCAGGTGTTCACACCGGCGATATGCCAGAAGCCGCTTTGCGCATCCACGATGCCGCGCAAGCTGAGCGTTCCCGCCAGCATCACCACCCCCACCACGGCCAGCCCCAGTGAAAGCTCGTAGCTGATCATCTGGGCCGAAGACCGCAGGCCTCCGAAGAGAGAATACTTGCTGTTGGAGGACCACCCGGCGAGCGCGATGCTGTAAACACCGAGGGAGGTGACGGCAAAGATAAACAGCAGTCCAATGTTCAAGTCGGCGATCTGAAGCTCGATGGGATGGCCGTGGAAGGTGAATCCCCTGCCGAAGGGGATGACGGAGATGCAAAGAAACGCCAGGACAAATCCCAGAAACGGCGCCAGCCAGTAGACCACGCGATCGGCCTCGAGGGGGAGGATGTCTTCCTTGAGAATGAACTTCACCCCATCGGCCACCGGTTGCAGCAAACCGTGGGGGCCCACAAGGTACGGCCCCCAGCGCGCTTGAATGTGGGCCACCACCTTACGCTCCAGCCACGTCAGGTAGGCGACGGTGGTCAGCAAAACAAGCAGGACCACCGCAATCTTCACGCAGGCGACGAGAAGCAGGAATCCCATGTCAGAATATGTGGCCATGTGGTCTCTTGGCTTCGTCCACCGAATTCAGCGCCCAACTATAACGGCTCAAGGTTCCGGAAGTGAAGAGCGAATCGTGGGAGGAGAATACCAGGTCCGGGCCGGCCAGTTCCGGCGGCGTCCCAGACGCCTCGGTCGCGACGGCGCGACCGATGAGAAGTTGGGGCAGGGCGATGGCATAGCCGGGGACCCACGCGATGATTTCCCTGAGCACGTCATCCGAAGACCGGTAATTCCATTTGTGGCCCAGCAATCTTGCCAATGCGAACAGGATCTCCAGATCGCTGCGGGTACCCGGTTTCCGCATCGTTTTCCTCAGGGCCTGCACCTGGCCGCAGGTGTTGGTGACGGTTCCTGATTTTTCGGCGAAGGTTGTCGCCGGCAAAACCACGTCTGCGGTTTCGGTAGTCTCGGTCGGGAAGAGTTCTGCCACCAGCAGGAACGCCAGTTTGCCCAGTTGATCTTTGGCAAGCTGGAATGTCTTCACAGGATTTGACCCGAAGACCAACAACGCCTTGATCTCGCCGGATTGAACGCCTTGGAGGATCGAGCGGATATTGCGGCCGGGCTCGGTGGAAAGGCCGGCCTGCCAGGCGGATTCGCAGCGCGCGCGGGCGGTTGGGTCAGAGAGCGCTCCGTAACCCGGCAAGACGTCAGGTAATAAGCCCATGTCCGAAGCGCCCCGCGAATTGGCATAGTCTCCAAGCGCCACGAAGCGGGTCCGGCCGGGAAGAGTGAGTCCCCAGCGAACCAGGTCCGCCACATCCTTTCCGCGTATTTCGTCCCCAAAGAGGATGGTGGTGTTGGATTCTTTCTGTAATTTCTCGCCGAGGGAGTTGAGCGCAGCCGCATCTCCAACCACGAGGCCGGCGGCAGGGGATTCGACCCCCGCCAGGGCGCGAATCGCCGCAGCTTCCCCCTGCGCCTTGACGATGACGCCCGAAGCCGCCTGGCGCTGCAACTTGATTTCCCGGCTGTTCAGCAAGTACAAGTGTGTGTTGTGCTGGCGAACCGCCTGACGAATCTGATAGGCGATGAGCGGATGTTGGTGCGTGGGATCGTTCCCGATCAGGAGAAGGCTGGGAGCCTCGAAAATGTTCTCGATGGTTGCATAACGATCGGCCGCCTTCGCTTGGGTCAGCGCGCGGACGAGCGAGCCGTAATCTGCCGTGCGATGGTGGTCAAGGTTATTGGTTCCGAGCACGGTCCGCGCGAAGCGGCCGAGCAAGTAATCCTCTTCGTTGGTGGTACGATTGGAGCCGATCACGGCGACGGACGCCGGCCCGTGCTGTTTCAGGATCTCGGTAAGGCGATGGGCCGCCAGCCCCAGCGCCTCCTCCCAGGTTCCGGCTTCCTGTGAGCCATTCCTGCGGATCAGCGGCGATGTCAGGCGCCGGCCGCTATTGACGAAGTCCCAACCGAACCGGCCTTTGACGCAAAGAAACTCACCGTTAAAGCCCGAATGGTCGCGGTTGTTGGCGCGAATGATTTCGTTATTCCGAACCGAAAGCGTGGCCTTGCAGCCATCGCCGCAGTGGTTGCAGATGGTGCCCGTGTAGGTCATTTCCCAGGGGCGTGTCTTGTAGCGATATGTGCCACTGGTCAGCGCGCCCACGGGGCAGACGTCAATACACATCCCGCATTCTTCGCACTCCAGCTTTTCGCCGTAATTGGGAATGATCTCACTATGCGCGCCGCGGAAACCGATGCCGTAAGCATTCACGTCCAGGCCCTCATCGCAAACCCGCACGCAGCGATAGCAAAGAATGCAACGCGGCCAGTCGTAATAGACCAAGCTTGAGAACGGGCGCTCATCGTGATGGAGCTTGGCTTCCATGAAGCGCGTCTCCGCCGCGCCGTACCGGAAAACCGCATCCTGCAGCTCGCATTCGCCGCCTTTATCGCAAACCGGGCAGTCGAGGGGGTGATTGGTGAGAAGAAACTCCAGCATGGCCTTACGGGCGTTCTTCACTTCCTCATTCTCCGTGTGCACGACCATGCCGCTCGTGACCACGGTGGTGCAGGCGGTCTGCAACTTGGGCATCTTTTCAATCGCCACCAGGCACATGCGGCAGGCGCCCTGGAGCGTCAGCCCGGGATAATAGCAGTAGGAGGGGATCTCGATCGCCGCTTGCCTGGCGGCTTCGATGAGCAGCGTGCCCGCGGGGACGGTCACACGCTTGCTGTCGATGGTCAGGGTCACGGGTTCCGCGGCGGCGTTCACGCCGGGAGAAAGACTGGGGCTGCGTGTGTAGGGTCCTGCGACCTGGAGGTTCTCCTCCTTGGGAGGCAAGTCCAGGATGACGAAGGGCGATTTGGGCGTTTGCTTATTCATACGCTCTGAAATGTTCTCAAACCGTCACCGCCGTTTTCTCGTACGGGCAGCATCCGAGTTTGAGATGCTCATCGAACTCGTGCCGGAACTTCTTCAGGATGCTGATAGTCGGCATGGCGGCGGCGTCCCCCAGAGGGCAGAGAGTTTTGCCCAGGATGTTGTGGGAGACGTCCAGCGCCGTGTCGGCATCGTCGGGAAGCGGCCCGCCGGAGTGGAAGCGATCGAACAAATGCTTCAGCCAGGAAGTGCCTTCCCGGCAGGGAATGCACCAACCGCAGGATTCGTGCGCGTAAAACCTCATAATGCGGCCTGCGAGTTTCACCATACACGAGTCTTCATCGATGACGACAACACCGCCGGAGCCCAGCATGGAACCGATTTTGGCGACCGAATCGTAATCCATCGCCACATCGATTTCATCCGCCGTCAACACCGGACAGGAGGAGCCGCCCGGAATCACTGCCTTGAGCTTCTTGCCGCCCACCATGCCCCCGCCGATTTCTTCGATCATCCGGCGCAGGGGAAATCCCATCGGCAATTCGTAGACCCCCGGACGCGCAAGGTGGCCGCTCAGACAGAAAAGGCGCGTGCCGCCATTTTTGGGTGAACCCAGCTTGGCATACCAGTCCGCTCCGTTCAGGACGATGTGAGGAACGTTGGCGAGTGTCTCCACATTGTTGATGATGGTGGGTCCACCGTAAAGCCCCACGACCGCGGGGAAGGGAGGCTTGATGCGGGGGTAGCCGCGCAGGCCCTCCAGGGAATTCAGCAGGGCGGTCTCTTCGCCACACTCATAGGCGCCCGCGCCCGTGTGCGTGCAAAGTTCGAAATCGAACCCGGAGCCGCGCAGGTTGTTGCCGAGATAGCCACGTTCGTAGGCTTCCGCCAAAGCCCGATCGACAATGTCCAGGAGATACCGGTACTCGCCACGAACGTAGATGAATCCCTGATGCGCCTGGATGGCATAGCCCGCGATGATAATGCCTTCAATAAGCTGATGCGGGTCGTACTCCATCAACGGGCGATCCTTGCACGTGCCGGGCTCGCTCTCATCGGCATTGCACACGATGTACTTGGGCTTGGCCGATTGCTTGGGGACGAAGCTCCATTTCATGCCGGTATTGAAGCCGGCGCCCCCACGGCCGCGCAAGCCGGAGCTCCTCACCTGATTGATAATGTCTTCAGGCGCCATGGCCAGGGCCTTTTCGAGTGCCTTGTAGCCGTCATGTTGAAGGTAGACGCCGATGGAAGTCGAGTTGGGCAGGCCAAAGCGCTTGCTGATGACCTTCACCTCGAGCGGGCTGTTGCCCATCGGATTGTTATAGCCAGGCATATTCGAAATTCGAAACTCGAAACTCGAAATTCGAAACTCGCGAGCTGTCCATCGAATTTCGAGTTTCGATTTTCGAGTTTCGTCCTTACATTTTTGTTCTCGGCTCTTTCTTCGTTAATTCATCAATCAGTGCATCGATCTTTTCCGGGGTCAGGTTTTCGTAGTAGTCGTAATTGACCTGCATCGCCGGGGCGCCGCAGCAAGCTCCCAGGCACTCGACTTCTTCCAGCGAAAACAGGCCATCCGGCGTCGTCTGCTTATTCTTGATTCCCAGCTTCTTGCAGCAATGTTCGAAGATCTCGTCCGCCCCGCGCAACATGCAGGAGATGTTCGTGCAGACCTGAACATTGTACCTGCCGACCGGATGGCGATGGAGCATGGAGTAAAAGGAGACAACTTCGGTGACCTCGATGGGCCGCACGTCCACGCGCCGCGCCACCTCGGCGATGACCTCGTCACTGACACAGCCGACTTCATCCTGGGCGTAGAGCAGCAAAGGAACCATGGCCGAGCGCTTCAGAGGGTAGCGCGCGATGAGTTGATCGAACTTTCGAAGTAACGATTCAGAAAGCATTTTTCAAAGGTTAAAGGCTAAAGTCTCTGTTCTTTACCTCCGCCCGTTTTCCAAACCTCCGAGAGGATCCACTCAGCTAACCTAACTATATATTCCTTTGCCCTTCACCCTTTAACCTTCACCCTTTACCCTTTCTCATCGATCCACTTCTCCCAGGATGATGTCGAGGGTGCCGATACACGCGACGACGTCAGCGATCAAACGTCCTTCAATCATTTTCGGCAGGGCCTGCAAGTTGGCGAACGAAGGCGCGCGCACGTGGCAGCGAAAGGGTTTCGGCGATCCGTCGCTGACCATGTAGAAGCCCAGTTCTCCGCGTGGCGACTCGATGGCCTGGTAGACTTCGCCGAGCGGTGGATGGAAACCTTCGGTCACAATCTTGAAGTGATAAATCAACGCCTCGATGGAAGTCTTCATGCTCTCGCGGTCGGGCATGACGATGTGCGGAGCGTCGGCTTTGACCGGCCCTTCCGGCAAGCCCTCCAAGGCCTGCTGCACGATTCGCAGGGATTGGCGCATTTCCTCGACGCGCACCAGATAGCGCGCGTACACATCGCCTTCCGAGCGTGTCGCGACTTTGAAATCAAACTTGCCGTAGCTGGAATAGGGTTGTTTTTTGCGGATGTCCCAATCCACCCCGGAGCCGCGCAGCATGGGGCCGGAGAGGCCGTAAGCGATGGCATCCGCCGCGGAAATGTACCCGATGCCCTGTGTGCGGCGCCGCCAGATGGGATTTTTAGTGAGCAGTGCCTCGTATTCGTCGACGCGCTGAGGAAACTTCTGCAAGAATCTTTCCACCAGCTTCAGCCAGCCCAGTGGGGGCTCGAGCGCCAGCCCTCCGACCCGGAAGTAGCTGGTCATCATGCGCTGGCCGGAGACTGCCTCAAAAATGTGCAGGATTTCCTCGCGCTCGCGGAAGCAATATAGGAAGACCGACATGGCCCCGAGGTCAATGGCGTGTGAGCCGAGCCACACGAGGTGGCTTTGGATGCGGGTCAGTTCGGTCAGGAGCACACGAATCCACTGGGCGCGCGGGGGGATTTCGAGGTCCAGCAGTTTTTCGATCGCCAGGCAGAATCCCAGGTTGTTGGAGAGCGGCGCAAGGTAATCCATGCGGTCGGTAAGCGTGATCCCCTGGGAATAGGTCTTGCTCTCGAAGGACTTTTCGAAACCGGTGTGCAGATAGCCGATGTCGTAGATGGCGCGGATAACGGTTTCGCCCTCGAGCTCCAGCACCAAGCGCAGCACGCCGTGTGTCGAGGGGTGCTGCGGGCCCATGCTGAGGATGACCCGTTCCTCCTGGCCCGGAATTTTCTCCAGCGTGATCGGCATTTAGCGATAACCCTCGGTGGGGTAATCTTTGCGTAAGGGGTATCCGTCCCAATCCTCGGGCAGCAAAAGCCGCCGCAGGAAGGGATGACCCTCGAATTCGATCCCGAACAGGTCAAATACCTCACGTTCGAACGCGTTGGCGGAAGGCCAAACGGGAACAAGCGAATGGACGCGAGGTGTTTCGCCGGAGACGCGCACCTTCAGGCACAGCCGCTCGGCGGTTTCCATCGAAAGCAGGTGATACACGACCTCGAAGCGAGGCTCCTGGGGGTGGAGATCCAGCGCTGTAACGTCCGCGAGAAAACTGAACTTGAGGCCGGGTTCGTCGCGGAGGAATTCACAGACGCGGATAAGATGGCTGGGCCGGATGTAGAGTGTTACCTCGCCGCGGAAGACCTGTGAATTTTCCAGGGCCTCCGGGTCAAATGCCCACAGTTTCTTGAGAGCGAGATGGTTTTCAAGGTCGGCGGCCATAGAATCGGTTGATCCGGTGATCGGGAGACCGGCTGAACGACTGGGGCGACCAGTTGATCGGGCGAGCAACAAACCAGTTCGATCTCGTTCGGTCTTTGTTCACCCGAGAATCGGATCTCGTCATCACCCGGTCTCTAGCGGGTCCATTCCAGAGCGCCCTTCTTCCATAAATAGACGAACCCAGCCAGTAAGATGGCGATGTACATAAACATCTCGACGAAGCCGAACCACTTCAGGCTTTTGTAAACCACGGCCCAGGGGTAGAGAAAAACCGCCTCGACCTCGAACAATATGAAAATCATCCCGATGAGATAAAAGCTGACCGAAAAGCGTCCACGGGCGTCGCCGACGGGAGGGATCCCACACTCATAGGGGGATAGCTTTTCCCGTGATGGCCGCTTCACCCCGACCCACCAAGATAAACCCAAGATGGCGGAGGCGAGGAACACCACCGCTATAAAGTGAAGCAAGACGGGGATATAAACTCCAACCATTCCAGTCACTTACGGGGACTTTTATGTTTAACCCCGAACAGAAAACTATACGGGGCGGGTCCGAACAGTGTCAAGTTTTTTCTTGCCTGCGTCGAGTCGAGTCTGTAACATTTAACATATCGACCGGGAGGGCTAGCCAGTCGCAGGACTTGTCATATGGTGATGGGGTTCAACACCGACATCAAACACGAGGGCGTCGTATATCACATCCAAACCGAACCTCGCAAAGACGCGGGGATTGATACGACCGTATATACGCGGGGCGCCGTTATCCACAGATTGAAGAGTTCCTACCAGGACTTGCTGGATTCCCCCGATTTCCGGGACGAGAAACTGAAACAACGGATCGAAGATCAGCACCGGCAAGTCATCGCGCGCATTCGCG
>Ga0326727_10002838_pt1 | contig 57360 bp, 43 predicted proteins | sample MB2enrmetagenome_FD_207643 | JGI IMG/M metagenome (GOLD analysis project Ga0326727, IMG submission 207643) | Lab enriched peat soil microbial communities from McLean, Ithaca, NY, United States - MB29MY | ecosystem: Environmental > Terrestrial > Soil > Wetlands > Peat | place: USA: New York... | reverse complement strand
CGGTCGCTCGACGAGATCTTCGCCGAGCGGAGTTATGTCTGAAACTCCCCGCCGGTCGACCGGGACGAGAAGCGAATGGACGAACCAGTTATCCGATATTACCGCAGGCTGCTTAAGAGCGGCTTTGAATCTATTGGTTCGCTGGAGCGCCCGTCTATCTATCTGGATTCGATTGGGGAAAAAGTGCGGATTTGCGGCGGAATCGGTAATAACTATCTGCACCTCTATATCGCTGTGGTGACGGACGAGATCAAGGAAATTAAGTACAAATGCATGTGCGATCCCACCGCCAATGTCGCTGTAGAGATTTTGTGTAAGCTGCTGCCAGGCAAGACTCTGGAACAGGCAACGCGCCTGAGCGAAGAATCCTTTCTGGAAGTTTTAGGTGGACCCAGCGCGGATCTATGCAAGCGAGCCAAAGGGCTTCTGGAACTGCTGGCCCGAGGCATTGCCCGCTATCGCCAAGTGGGCGCATAGTTCGCCTACTCCGCGAATTGGGGAGGTGTTCCCTTGCGATCCGGCGGATAAGAGCTTAGTTCGAGTTCGAGTCGTCGCGGCGGTGCAACGTCGGCGGCCCATCGCCGGAGTCCGAGGAGGTACTGTCGCCGGCCTGGCTGCCCGAGCCTCCGGAGCCGCCATTGGAATCCGTTCCTGTGCTCGCCCTGCGCAGCGACGGCCTGGTAACCCCTTTGGTGTCGGTCAGGCGGCGCTTGTTTTCAATCCGCGCCAGCCGCGCCTTCACGTCGTCGAACTCCGACGTGGTCACCGTGTACTCATCCCTGGCTGGCAGGATGCGCGCAATCTCCTCCTGCGTGTGCAGGATGCGGTCTGGAGTCTGCGGATGGTCCGAAAATGCTTTGGCTACCAGTCCCGGCTTGCGCTTCTCCAGCGCCTGGATCTTTTCAAAGAAGGTGATGAAGGCTTGCGGATCGTAGCCGGCCCGGTACATATATTGCACACCCAGATAGTCGGCCTGGGCCTCGAAATCGCGCGAGAATTGCAGGAACGTGATAGGAATCGCCAGTTGCGCCGCCTCGTAGATCCCGTATCCAGCCCAGTCATAAGGAAGCATGATCATCAACGGCACCATGCCGATCTGCGCGTAATTCAGCCGCGTCATCTCGCGGGCCGCGTGGTGCGCGCAAACGTGCGCCGTCTCGTGTGACATCACCCCGGCCAGCTCCGCCTCCTCGTCCGCGGCCAGAATCAGCCCCGAGTTCACATAAAAGAACCCACCCGGCAGCGCAAACGCGTTGATTTCGTCGGAATCGATGACCTTGATGGTGAACGGCACCTTGCAGTCGGAGTTCTTCACGATGTTCTGCCCGATGCGGTTAATGTATTCGACCACGACCGGATCGGTGATGAACCTGGTGCTCTTCTCGATCTGGTCGGCGTACTGCTTGCCCATCTTGATTTCACTGTCGGTCGAGTACCAGTTGCCCAATCCCCGAGCGCCGATGTTGCGATTGCCCACGGCGCTCACATCCTCAATGCTGCCCGGCTTAACTTGCTGCATCTGGCTGCCGGGATCGACCACCTTCTCCGGGTTCACCTGGTTCGGTCCCGAGCAATCGCCGCCCGCCGGCTGAGTTCCTGGGGCGGGCTGCGCAGCGGGCGCGGGTGTTTTATCCTTTTCCTTTTTGTCTGTCGTGTTTTTGTCGTTGGCAGACGTATCCTGTATCGTCTCGCAGGGCGCCGTTTGACCGTTGCTGGCCGTCGTCGATGGGGTGGTGGCTTCCGGCTGCTTTCCGGGCGCTGGCGCGTCTCCGCCCACCGGCGTCGTACCAGGAGCCGGCTCGGCCGAGGGAGCCGGTTGGGCGCCGCTGCCTCCGGACGCTGTCCCGGAAGGGGCCTGTGCTGTGGGAGTACCGGCTGGAGCCGAGCCAGCCGGCGAGCCGCTCGACTGCGCCCAAACCGCCGCAGACAGCAACATCGCAAACACCGCTAAAACCGCTGTCCTCAAACCCTTGCGACCCGTTGCCCTCATGACGTCTCCTCCGCCCCAGTTGGCGCACCGCTGCTCCGCTTCGCTTAATCCCTTAGACGCAAGTATCCGCCACTTTGACAACAAATAAAAGGAGGAAGTCTGCCGGAAGGATCAAAGCCTTCGGCCAGCAGGACGACATTACGGTGCTCACCGTCCGGCGCGAGGTGCAGGTTGTGGCCGCATAGCCTCTGCCGCTCTCGCAATGGCCGGGTTTTTCGGGGAGGATGGGAAAGCGCTTGAAATCAATGCAAATGTTGGTTTTAGCGGTGCGCGGACCCGGCCAAATGTTCGCCTAAAAGGTTGCACTTGCCCCCCAAACGTTCGCTTGGGAGGGTGCGATTCTTCGAGACAAATACCGAGAAATTTCCCTTTTCATTCGCAGTTAGAACCGAGAAAAGTTGCGAATAGAGCCGAGTAGCACCTGAGAATTTCCCAAAAGAGCGTCTAAACAGGGCTTAGCGGTCCCAAATGCGCACTTTTGCGCACGTTTTCGCACGAAAATGCAGCTTTTAGCCAGTTAGCTTTTAGCTTTCAGCTATTAGCTAGATGTGTAATGAGGGACTGAGGGACTGAGGGACTGAGGGACTGAGGGACGAAGGGACTGAGGGACGAAGGGACTGAGGGACGAAGGGACTAAGGGACGAAGGGACGAAGGGACTAAGGGACGAAGGGACTGAGGGACGAAGGGACTGAGGGACGAAGGGACTGAGGGACGAAGGGACTGAGGGACGAAGGGACTGAGGGACTGAGGGACTAAGGGACGAAGGGACTAAGGGACGAAGGGACTAAGGGACTGAGGACCAGGGGTCAGGGGTGAGAGGATGCGGCGACGAGTGTGACAGACGCGCCGCTTCCTATCGGGGCACGAGTCCCTGAGCGAGGCCGAATGGGGACCCGCATTTTGTCGTTCCATCGCAAGGGTGGGAGGGCACGAACCACACCGTTTCCTGCTCCCCACTCTCTACTCCCTGCTTTTCGCAATCGGTCGCGCGGAAGCTCCCAACTAGCGGACTTTTCGGTAGTGGCCGTTTTTCCGGCACGATTCCTTGGGTAATGAAGTCGTGGTCTCCCGCCCAAGCAAAGCTTGGACGGGGCACCCACTGTGGTGGTGAGGCTGGCTTCCCAAAAGCTTAGGCCGGGCCACCCTGCTGGCGGAGTCACGGTCTCTGCTCCGCTGAGGCCGTGGGCCAAGTGATGGATAGTCCGTGAGAGAACCGCTCTCCGAGTTTGTGCTTGAAATGCGTCTGTCGATAGAAGACCTGCGAGTCTTCTATGTGCGTGTAGCGACTTGCAACGGGAAGAAGATTCAGGTAAAAGCGAAATCCCCCGAGGCGGAAGAGGCCCATTGCGAGGTTAGGGCCCTGGGCCTTTGCGGTATATCGGAAGTGGTCGTCAAAAATGAAAGTCTCGTTCTGCCTAAACGCGGTGTAGAGACCACGCCCACTCGTGAATTCTTCAATTCCGAATGCAATTCTCACAAGTTCGCCCGGAACCGTCCCGGCATCGTGGGCGCCTGGGCCGATTGTTAGTTGACGATTGAAGCTGAAGTTCAACAGTGTTTTCAGGCACCATCTCTCCAGTTTCGGGCCGTCTACCGTGAACTGCGTCGGTGCCCAATTGGCGTAGGGTGCTTTGGACCGTTCCGTTGTCATGTCCGCAAAATCGCGGATCGCTTTGAACGCTTGGCCCGCGGCGGAATCCAATTCGCTTAGTGCTGTGTTGTGATTCCGACAGAGTATTTTGGCGGTGACGGACTCAATTCGAAGCTCCCTCGGCCTATCAAGGCAAAAGTCCAGCCCCTGCACGAAAATCTTTCGGTTCGGGAACACGCATTCGGAAACGTAATGCTCATGACTGATGCCCCCTTCACAGTTGCCCAGGGGGCCGGCCCAACAGCCCTGAATGACGTTCCTTACATCCGTTGACATTACCCAAAGTATAGCGCGGAGAGAAGCCCGGAATTAGCGCGAAATGTTTAGAGGTTTCTTTGCGCCCCGTCTGTCCTCATCTTGGAAGGCGTACCATTTCAGTGACCAACATTTCGGGATTTGAAAGGGCGTAAACTATGCCGGAATTTCCTTGCGCCTCCGCATTTGTCCTTTTGATCGCGAGCTTTGCCGCCGCTGTCAACGCGCAAACTGAAATGAACTTTCCAACCGATAATGAAATCAACCTTGTTCTCACTCAGACGGACAGGGCGGTGCAGCAATACAAGCCTTTGATAGACCAAGAGGCTCAACTGGGCAAAGGCGGCGCGGACGCCTCTGCAAAAGACCGCGAAGTCCTGTTTTCATTGGAAATGGCTGTAAGTGCCTTCCGGCGCAAGCCGTCCGCGTTCAATGGTCCGCTCGGCTTCGCCTTCTTCGAGTGGCTTGACGATGCCTCTCGAAACGCTCTACTGTGCGCAAACTTCGCGTCTACACAGGTGGCAGTGCAGGTGATTGATGGGAACTCACAGAATGCGACTTCAATGCTTCGGTTGGCCCAAAGCTGCACTGATGCATCAACTCTGCTCTACACCGTAAGCGAAAACGCAGGCTCTTTGTACGAGAGATACTCTAAAGCCGAAGAGCAATTGGCTGTGAAGGGTGTTGAAGCTGCGGAAAGATGTACGGATGCCCTGAAGAAGCATTCCACTCCGCCCAAGCAATAGCGAGAACCGAGTCCGCCGAATCGCAGGAGGTGGAATTGTGCAGGTAATCCGTGGTGTAGAGCGAAGACGCTTAGTCGCGCTGATGATCGTTTGCTTGGCTGCTATGGCAGCCGCACTGTTGCTCTGGCACCATCACCAGTCCTGGGAGTATGGCTTGCCGGTCACGCTTGGCTCCTCCTCTGCGGAGGTTGAAAGAGCCTTAGGGCCTCCCACTCAAACTTTGGACTATGACAAGGAACTCTCTAAAGAGTCGGAGGATTTCCAGAGAATCTTAGGAGGTGGACACGCGGGTGTAACTGTGGATTGGTATTACACGCGCGGGATCGTCGGCGGCTTTAAAGACGACCGGCTGATCTCAATTAGCGTTCCGCCAGACAACGGTGATACCTATAAGGGCTTCTTGGCCTATACGGGTGTAATTGTTAGGGGACTGCGGATTACTGATAACAAGGAAACGATCCTCCGCGCCCTGGGCAAACCCGCAAAGATTGAATCTGACGGATTGCCCCAAGGAACAGACCCGAATGTTCCCGTGGTTTGGCCGAAAGAAAGTAGGTATTATTGGCGACTGCCCGATTGTGTAGTAGAGGTGGATTTTCTGGACCAAGCACAATCGTGGGACAGTGAGAAGCACCTGACGTTACCTAAAGACAGCGTGATTGAATTTCAAATCACGAAGTGAGGGTCGAAGGAATTCTGATTTCAAATCCGCATTCTCATTTCTCGCGGCGGGCGGCCCGGATCTCGAGAATGCAAACTCACCGCGAAATGGGGTGCCCCGTGGTCCCGATTTTGGGACCCTGGAGCCACGAAAGCCGGCACCTACCGGCTATGGCCTACAAGCTACCGGCTACAAGCTATGTGCCGCCCACGGTCCACGCTCCGTGATGTCTACCCCACAACTCCCCCGATCCCGCTCCATCTCCCTCATTCCAGGCCATTATTTATTTGCCGATCTTGCAGGTTGTTTCCCCGAAATGGTGTCGCGCAGGGGCTAAGGAGTGTGCGTGAGAGCTGATTTGCTGCCTGCGAGCGCGGAAGGAGAAGTGTTTTCGAGAGGAAAAACCGCAAGTTGCAGGCTGTTACGAAACTCGCCGAGCGCAGTCATTTTTTGGCGCTTTGAAGCAGCAGGGGCTAAAGCCCTCGCTCATTTTGCGCCGCTTACGGCCCGGCTGAAGCCGTGCCCTTGTTACAAAACCCAGTTCCAGCAGAGTTTCGTAACAGCCTGAGTTGGCGCCGCTTTGCGGCGTGGCGGGTTCGCGAGTTCGCGGCTGGGATGAGTTCTCACGCGAACACTGAAGCCCGTGGTTCTTTCGCCTGCTTCGGCACGCGACCCACGCACTGCGTGGGCGCCCCGGTCGTGCCCTGACACGAAACTCGTTTATGCAGCCAGTTCTACGCTCATTCTCAGCCGGCAGGAAGATCGGTCGTGGGTCAGTTTGATGGAAACCATCCCTCAGGGGCTGAAGCCCGCGTTCATTTTGCGGTCTTTATGGCACGAGTAAACTCGTGCCCTTTCAAAACGACTTCAAACTGACCCACTACCGGAGGATCGTTTCAATTCTCCAAGTATGCTACGCTGGCCGAAGATGGCAATGATCAATGCCATCCTTCGCCTGGGGCGAGTTCTGAGGGCACAGGATGAATGGTGAACGGGTGATACGCACATCGTGCCGTGGTTGCCATGGCGTTTGCCAGGTGTTCGTCCACATGGATGACGCCGGCCGAGTGGTGCGCGTCAGTGGCGATGCGGAAAGCCCCACCAGCCGCGGATTCATCTGCCCCAAGGGTCTGGCAGCGCCGGAACAGCTCTACCATCCCGACCGGATCCTTCATCCGATGCGGCGTACCGGGCCGCGCGGGTCGGGCGAGTGGAAAGCCATCAGCTGGGACGAGGCGCTAACGGAGATGGCCGATGTCTTCGATCGGGTGCGGCGCGAGCCCGGGCCTGAGTTCGTGGCGATGGGCCAGGGAACCGGGAGGCCGTACTCGGAGTTCACCGGGCGCTTTATCAATGCTTTCGGTTCCCCGAACTTTATCAGCCCCGGCCACAACTGCTTCGTACCCCGAAATATTGCCGCTGGGATCACGGTGGGCTGGTTCCCACAGCCGGATTTGTATGGGTTTGGCGGAAGGATGCCTGAATGTATTCTCCAGGTGGGCGAAAATGCCCAGGAGACGGGCGCAGCCGATGGCTATTGCGGCGCTATGATGCGACGCGCCGAGCGCTGGGCCCGGCACGTGATTGTAGTTGACCCGCGGCGCACGTCCAGCGCCAGAGCAGCAGAGTATCACTTGCAGCTGCGGCCGGGAACGGATTGCGCTCTCGCGCTGGCCATGCTCCACGTTGTGATCGGCGAGCTTCTCTACGATCGCGAATTCGTCGAGCGCTACTGCACAGGTTTTGAAGAGCTGGCGGCGCACGTTGTGCCGTACTCACCTGAATGGGCGGAACCGATCACGCAGGTTCGGGCAGACAATCTACGCAGTGCGGCCCGCGCTTTCGCCACCACCCACCCGGCCTGCGTGTTCTGGGGCAACGGCATTGACATGAGCGCCAACGCGTTCCAAACCGCGCGCGCCTATCTGCTGCTGATGGCAATCACCGGCAATCTGGACGTCCCTGGAGGTATGGTGCAGTGGGTACCGCCCAAGGATATTCGGGCAAAGTCTCCGATGACCGACCATAACTTCGGCGGCCAGCAATTCCTCACGCCCCAGCAGAAGGCCAGGATGATCGGAGCGGGGCGCTTCCCCTTCGCGCCAGGCTGCCATCAGCCCACTTTCTGGGAAGCCTGCATCAGCGGAACGCCTTATCGTCCGCGAGCCCTGTGGCTGGTGGGGACGAATCCTTTAGTGACGGAGACTCGCGGCGACTTGATTGAAACCGCCCTGCGCGATCATCTGGAATTTACCGTGGTTTCCGATTTCTTCTTCACGCCGACGGCCGAGCTGGCCGACCTGGTGCTGCCTGCAGCCCATTGGCTGGAACAGGACGATGTGGTCTACTTCCACAAGATCTGGTGCGTGCTGGCGCGGCGCAAGGTGGCGCAAATGGGCGAAGCACGCGACGATCGCGCCGTGATTCTTGACCTGGCCCATCGCCTGGGACTGAACGAAGCCTTTCCGTGGAGCGATTGGCAGGATTACTTGCGCTGGATATTGGCGCCGTCCGATATGAGCTTTGAGCAGTTCGCGGAGCAGGGTATTCGCTGGGGCGAGATGCAGTACCGCAAGTACTTGCAACAGGGGTTTCCGACGCCCAGCGGGCGGGTTGAGCTGGTGAGTTCGGCGATGGAAAAGGCGGGACAACCGAGTCTTCCGATCTATGTGGAGCCACCGCTTTCGCCGGTTTCGCAACCGGAACTCGCCAGGGATTATCCGTTTGTCCTGATCTCCGGTTGCAAACTGCTTCCGTTTTTCCATTCCGCCGGGCGGCAGATCCCATCCCTGCGGCGGCTTCATCCGCGGCCTTTGGTGGATTTGCATCCGTCCACCGCTCACCGCCTGGGACTGGTGGAGAACGATCCCGCCCTGGTCAAGACGCCAGACGGGGAAGCGCGGTTCTATGTTCATCTCGACGATGGCCTGGCCGAGAACGTAGTTCACGCCGAACATGCCTGGTGGTATCCAGAGCGGAAAGAGACCAGTCATGGCTGGCGCGAGAGCTGCGCCAATCTACTGTACGGGCACGAGTTTTTCGATCCTCAGTCGGGAGCAGAGACCATCCGGGGCGTGTTGTGCCGGGTCGAGTCCGCCCACGGCTAGGGGTACCCTTGGCCACTTGGTCCCTTGTTCCCTGCCCTTCATCCCCGCAGAAAGTCCTTGGCTACTTGCACGATCACGTCGCGGCCGACGTCGCTGATGGCGTTGGTGAGCGGAAGCTTCTTGGGGCAGGCCTCGACGCAGTTCTGCGCAAAGCCGCACTCCTGGATGCCGCCGTCGCCGGAGAGCGCGCGGAGACGCTCTTCCTTGAGGACCTTGCCCGTGGGATGGTTGTTGAAGAGCTTGACCTGCGCGATGGTGGCCGCGCCGACAAAGTTCGTGGACTCGTTGAACTGCGGGCAAACCTCCATGCAGCAGGTGCAACTAATGCAATTCGACAGCGGGTAATTCGCCTCCTGCTGCTCGGGATAGACGCGCGGGCCGGGGCCGAGATCGTAGGTGCCGTCCACCGGAATCCAGCCTTTGACGCGCTTCAGGTTCTCGAAGAGCACGGAGCGATCGACCTGCAGGTCGCGCACCAGCGGGAACTTCGACAAGGGTTCGATGCGGATGGGCTGATCCAGATTATCGACGAGGGCCGAGCAGGCCATGCGCGCCTTACCGTTGATGCGCATGGCGCAGGAGCCGCAGATCTCCTCAAGGCAATTCGAGTCGTAGGTGATGGGCGTGGTCGGCTTTCCGTCCGCAGTCACCGGGTTGGCGGCGATCTCCATCATCGCGGAGGTGACGTTCATGCCCGGCCGCCATTCCAGTTCGAATGTTTCCCACACCGCCGGCGCATCCGGGTTGGCCTGGCGGCGGATTTCAAAAATTACGGTCTTCTTATCCATGGTTTCCTCAGGGGCCTAAGTGGCCGAAATCTCTTTGGCGTTTCCTTAAGCACGACTAACGTCGTGCCCTGATGCAAAACTCTGAGCTTTGGTTCGTGCTATCCCAGGTCTGAAAATCCAGACCTGGGGCACCCAACGCTGGTGGCTTGCAAACTTCCCGAGAACAACCGCAGATCCTTCGACTTCGCCCGCTACGGCGGCCTGCGCTCAGGATGACAGCGGCTGTGCCGCCGCTGTCATTTCACGGCTTCGTAGCTGCGCTTACGCGGCTTGATGTACTGCGTGTCCACTTCCTCCAGCTCAAGGCGCGGACCCTCGATCGTGCCCGCAAAGCTGGCCTTGGTGGTCTTCAAGAACTTTTCGTCGTTGCGCTCCGGAAACTCCGGTTTGTAATGCGCGCCCCGCGACTCGTCGCGCAGAATCGCGCCGAGCGTGATGGTCCGCGCCAGCTCCAGCATGTTCTTCAACTGCCGGGCGAACGCGAAGGTTGTGTTTGCCCATTGGCTGCGGTCGCTCAGGTTCACGCGCTTGTAGCGGTCCAGCAGCTCGACGATCTTCTCGTCGGCCTGCTTCAGCCCCTTGTTGTGGCGTATAACGGTGGCGTGCTCGGTCATCGTGTCGCCCAGCTCGCGCCACAGCTTGAAGGGGTTTTCCGTCCCCTCGTTGTTCATCAGCTTGCCGTTGATCTCCGCCTGCCGCGTCACTTCCGCGGCCGTGCCGCCATCGCCCTCGGCAGCCGGCGCGCTTGCGGCGTACTTGATGGCATTGGGGCCGGAGATGAAGCCGGCGTAGATGCAGCTCAGCAGCGAATTCGCCCCAAGCCGGTTGGCGCCGTGGTACTGGTAGTCGCACTCGCCCACGGCAAAGATGCCGGGGATGTTGGTCATCTGGTCGAAGTCGACCCACAGCCCGCCCATGGTGTAGTGCATGCCGGGAAAGATCTTCATGGGCTCTTCGTGCGGATCGACGCCGACAAACTTCTCGTAGATGTCGAGGATGCCGCCCAGCTTGCGATCGAGCGTCGCGCGATCGATGTGGGTGAGGTCGAGATAGACCATGGGCTGGCCGTCGATGCCCAGGCCCTCCTGGTAGACGACCTTGTGAATGGCGCGAGTGGCGATGTCGCGCGGCACCAGATTGCCGTACTTGGGATACCACTCCTCGAGGAAGTAGAAGCGCTCCGCTTCAGGGATGGACTTGGGGGCGCGCTTGTCGCCGGGGGCGCGGGGAACCCATACGCGGCCGCCTTCGCCGCGCGCCGACTCCGACATCAGCCGCAGCTTGTCCTCGCCCGGAATCGCCGTGGGATGGACCTGGATGAGCTCGCCGTTGGCGTAGTACACGCCCTGCTGGAAGACCGCCGACTGCGCCGAGCCGGTGCAGACCACCGAGTTGGTGCTCTTGCCGAAGATTGCTCCGATGCCGCCGGTGGCCAGGATCACAGCGTTGGCCGCAAAGGGTTTGAGTTCCATCGTTCGCAAGTTCAGGGCTGTGATGCCGCGCGCCACGCCCTTCGAGTCAATCACGGCGGAGAGAAACTCCCATCCTTCGTACTTCTTGACCTTGCCTTCGGCCTCGTAGCGGCGCACCTGCTCGTCGAGCGCGTAAAGCAACTGCTGGCCGGTGGTGGCGCCGGCGAATGCCGTGCGGTTGTAAAGCGTGCCGCCAAAACGCCGGAAATCGAGCAGCCCCTCCGGGGTGCGATTGAATGGCACGCCCATGCGGTCAAGAAGATCGATGATCCCCGGCCCTGCCTCGCACATCAACTTGACCGGCGTCTGGTTGGCGAGAAAATCGCCGCCGTAAATGGTGTCGTCGAAGTGCTGCCAGGTGGTGTCGCCCTCGCCTTTCAGATTCTTGGCGGCATTGATGCCGCCCTGGGCGCAAACCGAATGCGACCGTTTCACCGGAACGATAGAAAACAGATCCACCGTCCCACCGGCCTCGGCGATCTTGATGACCGCTGCCAGGCCCGCAAGCCCTCCGCCAACCACAATGATTCTGGCTGATGCCATTGTCTAGCTCCTAGCTTTTAGCTTTTTGCGAAAGACTCCAAGCCACTCAGGTGAAAGACGGCGCCGTTACCTGCCGGAGCGACCAAGGTGGAAACCCGCGGGTTCTCAGGAACATTCGGATACTGCCCGCCCACAAACGCCCAAATGCCCGCCAGCCCCATCACCGCCAGCCCGACCCCGAGCGCAATGCAGACATACCCAAAGCGCTTCCGCGACTCCACGCCGGGAGTAATGCCCCACTTGGCTGCAAACAGCCACACGCCGTAAGCAAAATGCCAGCAGATGGCGATCATGGCAATGATGTAGATCGCCAGCATCCACGGATTCTGAAGCTCCACCTGCACCTTGTGGAACGAAGCATAGGGATTCTCCGGCAATAGGATGCCCATAAAGCGCTGCCGCAGCACGTGCTGAATGATGTACACAAACGCAATCAGGCCGGTGTAGCGCTGCACCACGTACATCCAGTTCCCAGCCCAGGGGTAGTAGACGATGTTCGCCTTGCCGCGCAGCCAGATCCAGATGCCGTACAGACCGTGGTACAGGAGGGGCAGGAAGATGAAAACCCACTCCAGCACCCGCACCAGCGGCAGCGAGTTGAGGAACTTGACCTGATCCCCGTAGGCAATGGGCCCCTTGAGAGCCTCGAAGTTCGAGAGCAGGTGTTCGAGAAGAAAAGCACCGATGGGGACAATGCCCAACAACGAGTGCAGCTTGTGCAAGAGAAAGCTGGCGCCCTGGCCGGCGCGTAAAGGCTCCACGCCGCGACGAACAGTTGGCAAGGCGGAGGGTTGAACAGTTGCCATAGATATATCGGCTCCTAAAGACTACAGGGCAAAGCGGTTGCGGGTTTAGAGGTTGACAAGATTTGCCTCACTTTTAAGAGTATCATTGGTGACCTGCGTCACCCTCGCCAAGGCGCGCCTCTCGACCTTCCTGATCTTACGGCGCTTCTCCAATTCCTGTGGTGTTTCCGGCATCGTGCCAAGTGGCTATTTCTCGAGGAAAAAGCCACTTGAGAGCATCGGCTCCGCTCTACACCAATTGGAGAACTGCTATAGGGTCTTTTTCCGTTCTGCTTCCCGATCAGCAAGCTTCTGCATCTTTTCATCCGCATAGTGCATAGTATTGAGCTGCTTTATTCAGCTCATCGGAGTGATATGTGTGGAGAATTTCTTGAGTGCCGGGGGTCTTGGGTAAGGGGTCAGTTTGGCAGCGAAATCCCGCAGGGGCTAACGGCAACATTCGCTGTCGCAGTCTCATTGACCGTTGCTGCGTGTCTATTTGCGATCCGGATTGTGCGCTGGGAAGAGGCTCAGGGAAATTCGGCTCAATCGCAACCTTGATAAAAAAGCGGGAAGAGCACGCTGGCCCTTCCCGTATGCTCATGGCTTGGGAAGCCGCTGTGTGAAACCTATTTCGAAATCTGGTCGAGAGCGAGGTTCAACTCCAGCACGTTGACACGCGGTTCGCCTAAGAATCCCAACTGGCGCTGTGTCGTGTGCTGCTCAATGAGTTTGCGAACCGCGTCCTCCGTCAGCCCAGGGCGCGCCCTGGCCACGCGCGGCGCCTGGTAGTAGGCGTTATCCGGGGTGATGTCCGGGTCGAGGCCGGAGCCGGAGGTGGTCACCATGTCGATGGGGACGGGCTTGCCGGGGTTTTGCGCGGCGAGCTTGTCGATATCGCCCTGGATCCGCGTAACCAGCGTCTTGTTCGATTGCGCAAGATTCGAGCCCCCGGATGAGGTAGCGTCATAGCCGTTGCCCGCGGCCGATGGCCGGGGATGGAAGTAGCGATCGGAGGTGAAGCTCTGTGCCAGCAGCTCGGAGCCAATCACCTGGCCGTCGCGCAGAATGAGGCTACCGGCGGCCTGGTGCGGAAACAGCAAACGGGCGAGTCCGGTCAACAGCAGCGGGTAGCCCAGGCCAAACAGGACTGCCGTCACGAGCGTAAAACGAACGGCTGTCCACCAAACGGAGTGCACGACCGGCGCCTCCTGCACATGAGCGGCTAGCCGCTCCACGTGAGCTGCAGAATCTTCGTGAATTGAAACCGAATGCACGTTCAATCTCCTTTGTCCGCCGCGGCGGACTTACGCCATGTGCAGCGCCACCAGACACAGGTCGATGGCCTTGATGCCGATAAACGGGATGACGATGCCGCCGACGCCGTAGATGAGCAGGTTGTTGCGCAACAGAATATCAGCTGGCTTGGGCTCATATTTCACGCCCTTGAGGGCCAGCGGAATGAGCGCCACGATAATCACCGCGTTGAAGATCACAGCGGAGAGAATGGCCGACTGCGGCGAGTGCAGGAACATGACATTGAGCACGCCCAGCACCGGGAAAACGCCCATGAACATGGCGGGGATGATGGCGAAGTACTTAGCCACGTCGTTGGCGATGGAAAAGGTGGTCAGCGCGCCGCGGGTCATGAGCAGTTGCTTGCCGATCTCGACAATTTCAATCAGCTTGGTCGGATTCGAGTCCAGGTCCACCATGTTGCCGGCTTCTTTTGCGGCCTGCGTGCCGGAGTTCATGGCCACGCCCACATCGGCCTGCGCCAGCGCCGGCGCATCGTTAGTGCCGTCGCCGGTCATGGCCACCAGCTTGCCTTTGCCCTGCTCGCGCTTGATCAGGTCCATCTTGTCCTTCGGCTTGGCTTCGGCCAAAAAGTCGTCGACTCCGGCCTCGCGCGCAATCACCGCGGCGGTGAGCGGATTGTCGCCGGTGATCATGATCGAACGAATGCCCATAGCGCGCAGCCGCGCCAGGCGATCCTTCAAGCCGCCCTTCACGATGTCCTTGAGGTAAATCACTCCCAACGCCGATGAGTTTTCCGCCACCACCAAGGGCGTGCCGCCGTTGCGCGCGATCTGCTCGACGTTGTCTTTTACCTTCTGCGGCAAGGACGCGCCCTGCTCTTCCAGGAAGCAGGAGATGGCGTCCACCGAGCCCTTGCGGATGCGAGTACCGGGAAGATTCACGCCGCTCATGCGGGTCTGCGCGGTAAATGGAACAAACTCTGCGTGAATGCCGCTCAGGTCGCGGCCGCGCAGGTTGTATTTTTCCTTGGCCAGAACCACAATCGACCGTCCCTCGGGGGTCTCGTCAGAGAGCGACGCGAGCTGGGCGGCGTTAGCCAGCCGCTCCTCGCTTACGTCGGGCGCGGTCATGAATTCGGTTGCCTGCCGGTTACCGAGAGTGATGGTGCCCGTTTTGTCGAGCAGCAGCGTGTTCACGTCTCCGGCGGCCTCAACGGCACGCCCGCTCATGGCCAGCACGTTGTACTGCACCAACCGGTCCATGCCGGCGATGCCGATGGCCGACAACAGCCCGCCGATGGTTGTGGGAATCAAACACACCAGCAGCGAAACCAGCACAAATACGTTTTGCGGAGCCTTCGAGTATATGGCAAAGGGCTGCAGCGTGACCACAGCAAGCAGGAAGATAATCGTGAGGCCGGAAAGCAGGATGCTGAGGGCGATCTCGTTGGGCGTCTTCTGGCGGGTTGCGCCCTCCACCAGCGCGATCATGCGATCGAGAAAAGTTTCGCCAGGATTGGAGGTGATCTTGACTTTGATCCAGTCCGACAACACCTTGGTGCCGCCGGTAACAGCCGAGCGGTCGCCGCCAGCTTCGCGGATGACGGGAGCGGATTCGCCGGTGATGGCCGATTCATCCACCGAAGCCACGCCCTCGATGACTTCGCCGTCACCGGCGATGTAGTGACCGGCTTCGACGTAGATCACGTCTCCGGCGCGAAGCAGGCCGCTGACGACCTCTTCAAAGCCGCCACCGGCGGTGTAGCGCTTGGCAATCGTCTCGCCCTTGGCCTTGCGCAGGGTATCGGCCTGGGCCTTGCCGCGGCCCTCGGCCATGGCCTCGGCAAAGTTGGCGAACAGCACCGTGAACCACAGCCAGAGCGTGATCTGGAGGTTGAAGCCGAAGGATTCGGGATGGTGGCGGTAGTTTTCAATGAGCAGCAAGGAGGTAAGCACGCTGCCCACTTCCACCACAAACATCACGGGGTTCTTCACCATCCAGCGTGGATCGAGCTTGCGAAAGCTGTCCACGATGGCCGGGCCAATGATCTTTGTATCCCAAATACTTATTTTTTTAGCCATGACGGTCCGTTTTGCCTTGTCCTGATGCAATGTCGTTGATGGTTAAAAAAGCCCCGGAGGATTACCGTGCAACAGCAGGTGTTCCAGAATCGGTCCCAGGCTTAACGCCGGGAAGAAAGTAAGTGCGCCGACAATCAAAACCACGCCGACAAGCAGCACGGAGAACAGGGTTGTATCCACCGGGAAAGTGCCGGGCGACGGGGGAACGCTTTTCTTCTGCGCCAGATTGCCGGCCAGGGCCAGCACTGGAATCATCATGAGGAAGCGCCCGATCAGCATGTCAAAACCCATCGCGATGTTGTACCACCAGTTCGGGTTCAGGCCCGCGAAGGCGGAGCCATTATTGCCTGCGCCCGAGGTGAAGGCATAGAGGATCTCCGAGAATCCGTGGGGGCCAGTGTTGGTGAGGACGGAAAGTCCGGTATTGGGCAGGAGCACAAAGACCGCTGTAAAGGCAAGGACAATGAACGTGAAAATGAGCGTATAGAGCATGGCCATCTTCACGTCATAGGACTCGATCTTCTTGCCCAGGTACTCCGGAGTGCGGCCCACCATGAGTCCGGCGATGAAAACCGAGAGGACCACAAAGATCAACATGCCGTACATGCCCGCGCCAACGCCGCCAAAGACCACCTCGCCGAGCATGATGTTGGAGAGCGGCACCATGCCTCCCAGCGGTGTGAAGCTGTCGTGCATGCCATTCACCGCGCCGCAACTGGCGTCGGTGGTGATGGTGGCGAACAGCGCGCTTTCGGCAATGCCGTTGCGGACCTCCTTGCCCTCCATGTTGCCGCCGGACGCACCTGCAGTGCGCATTTGCGCGGCGCCGTGAATGACCGGATGCGGCTGCGACTCTGCCCAATAGCAAACCGTGAATCCGGTTGCGAACAGCACAAACATGGCGGCAAACACCGCCCAGCCGTGGCCGGGCGAGCCGGTCATGCGGCCCAGCGTGTAGGTTAGGCCCGCGGGAATGATGAAGATGGAGAGAATCTGAAAGAAGTTAGAAAGCGGGGTCGGGTTCTCGTAGGGATGGGCGCTATTGGCGTTAAAGAAGCCGCCGCCATTGGTGCCCAGCATCTTGATTGCTTCCTGTGAGGCCACGGGGCCCTGCCCGATGGTTTGCGTTTGGGAGGGCTGAGCCGAACTCGTTTGTTCCAGTGGGTGCGCGACTGTGTAAGCGTGCAGATTTTGCGGAACACCCTGCCAAACCAGCAGCAGCGCGTAGACTATGCAGGCAGGCGCGAGTACGTAAAGCAGCGTCCGCGTCATGTCGACCCAGAAGTTGCCGATGGTGCCTGACACGGTGCGCTTGATGCCGCGAATCAACGCCACTGCCACGCAGATACCTGCCGCCGCTGACCAGAAGTTGTGCATGGCCAAGCCGACCATCTGCGTGAGATAGCTCATGGTGGACTCGGGCGTATAAAACTGCCAGTTGGTGTTGGTGGTGAAGCTGGCGGCCGTGTTAAAGGCCAAGTCCGTCCCAACATTGGCGAGGTGCTGCGGGTTCCAGGGCAGATATGTTTGCAGACGCTCTATGGCGTAAGTGAGCACCATGGTCACGGCCGAGAAGCCCAGCATGGCAAAGGCGTACTGGCGCCAGTTCATCTCCTTTTCGGAGTTCACACCGCAGAGCTTGTAGATGAGCCGCTCGAAAGGACGAAGAACCGGGTCGAGCCAGGTGCGTTCCCCTTCCATCACGCGCGCCAAGTAGATGCCCACGGGGCGAACGGTCGCAAGTAGGATGATCGAATAGATGGCGAATTGCAGCCAGCCATTGAAGGACATTTTAGAATTTCTCCGGGAACAACATCGTCAGGGTGAGATAGCCCAATAAGAGAACAGAGATGACGAGAGTAACTGCCGTGATCCAATCGCTATGCATGGGCTACCTCAACTTCTGGCATGCCTTGACGTAGAGAAACGCCAGGGCGAAGAAAATAACGGTGTAGAGAAGCATCAATACATCTTGCATGCAAGATCTCCCGGTTTCAGCCGGAACAGCGCCACTCCAGGCTCGGCAAGAAACTCAATCCAATTCGTCCTGCGACCGAAACCGCCCCGAGGAGCGCGGTAGTTCCGGCGTGTGACCCGGCGCAGCAGTTGCGGGCCGGAGCAAACGGCTTAACCATGCGATTCTGTCGTGTAACAGGTTTGAGTATCGAAAAGAATTCCTAAATAAGCCGTAAAGATCGTTGTCGAGCGCCGGGAAGTAGTGGAAATTCAGGCAGCGAACAGCTTTTTTGGCCCGCAATGCGATACGCGCCGCTGCCCTATTGTTCGTTGCCGGTCCAGCCCTCGGGGATGAAGCGGTAGCCGACCCAAGGCTCCGTTTGAATGTATTGGCGGCCGGTTTCGGTTTCGAGCTTCTTGCGCAACTGACCGACGAAGACCCGCAGGTACTCGGGCTGATGGGCCGATTGCGCGCCCCAGACGGAGGTCAGGAGGGCGCGATGCGTCATTACCTTGCCGGCATTGCGGGCAAGATGCAGCAGCAGATCGAATTCCTTGGGCGTCAGGTGGATCGGCTTGCCCACCACGGTGATGCTATGGGCCTGAGCGTCAACCACAAAGTCACCCAGCTCAAGTGCGGCTGTGGTACGTTCCGGCGCGCGGCGCAGATGAGCTCTCACGCGGGCCAATAGCTCCTGAATACTGAATGGCTTGGTCACGTAGTCGTCGGCGCCGGCGTCAAGGGCCTCCACCTTCGACCGTTCATGCTCGCGAACGGAGAGCACCAGTACAGGGGTCGTGCCCCGCGAGCGGATGAAGCGGCAAACCTCGACGCCGCTCATGGTGGGCATCATCAGGTCAGTAATGACCAGATCCGGCGGCCAGTCGCGAAAGAGACGGAGGCCCTCCTCCGGATCGTTGGCCGTGCGTACATCGTATCCCTGCGCAGAGAGTGCAGCGCGCAGCACCCGCGTAATCTGCGATTCATCGTCAATCACCAGAATTCTGCCCGGCATGTCTTTCTTCTTTCAACGGAAGCTTACATCATCGGGCTAGAGCAGAACCAGAATTCACGTGTCCAAGCGAAGAGTCTGCAAGGTGGCTTTTTCTTGAGGAAAAAGCCACTCAGAGGGCGTGCCACTAGGCATAGCTATTCTGGTTCTGCTGTCGCCGAGTATGATTCCGGTGGAGAAGAAGATGAACGTACGCGCCCACTTCGGGCAGGTTCTTCGCTGGTTTGCGGCCACGGCAGCGGCGGCACTGACCACGTTTCTGCTTGTTTGGCTTGGCGCCAACTCGACCGCTGCCGGCATGGTCTTTCTGGTCCTGGTGGTCTGGTGGGCCACGCAGGCCGGAGCTGTTCTCTCAATCTATATTGCGGCCCTGTGCGCGATCTCCTTCGATTATTACTTTCTGCCTCCCGCACACACCTTGCGGCTGGCCGGCGCCCAAGCGTGGGTGGCGATGATTTCGTTCGCGCTCAGTTGCGTCGTGGTAAGCCGCCTCGCAGAGCGGGCGCGCCGCCAAACCCAGCAGGCCGAACAACGCCAGGCGGACGTGGGACGGCTTTACGCACTCAGCCAGGAGATGATGCTTTTCGAGGATGCTGAACGGCTGATCCACGATCTGCCCGAACTGATCGGCCGTATCTTCGCCCTTCAGGGGGTAGTTCTTTACGTCTGCGACCAAGACCGCCTCTACTCCTCGACCGGCGAAGTGCCGGCCAGCGTGCAGGCGCACATGCGCGCCATGACGCAGGGCCTGAACCCAACGCTGGCGCCGCTCGCCGGCTACCACACCACTCAACTGATGCTGGGGTTGAGGCCCGTAGGAGCACTGGCCTGGCGGCCGGAGACTCTCTCGCTCGAGGTCGCCACGGCCGTCAGCGCCCAGGTATCGATTGCGGTGGCGCGTTCCATCGCCATTGAGACCTCAACCCGCCTGGAGGCTGCGCGCGAGGGCGAACGGCTGCGCACGGCGCTGATCGACTCCCTGACCCACGAACTGCGCACCCCGCTCACATCAATCCGCGCCGCGGCCACTACCTTGCTGCAGGCCGAGGGACTCGATGAAGCCGGACGGCTGGATATGGTGAGGATTATCGATGAGGAGGCTTCGCGGCTCGATCTGCTCATCGGCGAAGCCGTGGAGATGGCCGAGATCGACGCCAATGTGGTGCAGGTGAAGATGTCGCCCCAGAATCCCCGTGCGCTGCTCGACCAGGCCGTGGAGGAGTCGCGCAAGATTTTGACCTCGCACAAGGTGAATATCTCGGTCGAGGACGACAGCAGCTCCGACCGGGACAAGCCGGCCTGGTTCGATCCGCATCTGCTCGGCAGAGTTCTGCGCCACCTGTTGGAGAATGTGGCCAGTTATACTCCGCCGGGCAGCCGCGTTACGCTCAGCAGCAAACGTTCGGGCCACAGGCTGGAGTTCTCGGTGGAGGACAACGGTCCCGGCATCGACGCCCTGGACCTGCCGCTGATCTTTGAGAAGTTTTACCGGGGCAAACAGGGCGCAGGCGTGCGCAAGGGGTCCGGCATGGGTCTGGCAATCAGCCGCGCCATTTTGAACGCACATGGCGGAGGCATCGAAGCTGCCAGCACGCCCGGCATTGGCGCGCGGTTCCGGTTTTGGGTGCCGCTGGTTGAGAGAGAACCGAGCCGGCAGTGACCAGGTGACTCCAGCATCGCCGACGACGCAACTCTGTCGAGAAAACACAACAATCCTGTGAGGAGAAAGTCGAATGTGTTCGGATGAGCAGTCAGTAAAAGTGGGGGCCGCATTAGCTGTTTCTCGCATCCTTTGGCCAGAGTTCGTGGAAGAGCATGGATGTGTATTTCTCGTTTGGCATTCGGGGTCCAACCCTCCACCTGCCAATGACACAGCGACAGGTTGGGAGTCATTTATCAATCACACCCATGTGTTTGACGAGTTCGCCAATGATGCCTCCGCGTTCGCCTCCGAAGAGGTGGTGTATGACGAACACCATCCCGACTTCCTTTCCGCATGTGAACTTGGCCAGCGGATCGCAAAGCTATGGGCACTGAAGCTGAAGCTTGATTTTCCGAATGCGCGATTCCGCGTCTATTACACACAATATGACAACCCGATAATCCGCTTTCATAAAGTTCGCGATGATGAAGAACCCTGGCTTTCTGATGAAGCGCTCCAAAGTGCCACCAATCCCTCATTCAAAAGCGCGCTCATCTACGACACTTCCCGGCTCAGTTCATTAAGTTGAGGACTCTCGAACTTGACCCGTTAACGTCCAAGTGGAAACACCACCGGCAATCGGGAAACTACGTTTCCTGACGGTGCAGGCATCGCCAAAAGCAACCGCAGATCCTTCGTCGCTACGCTCCTCAGGATGACAACCAATGAATAATGGTGAGCGAGCCAACGGCCAACCAGAAACAGCACCATTACGGCTATTCCAGCTCCTGACTCCAGTCGCACATAATCTCGCGGCGCTTTTCGGAGCTTTCCGCGGCCCACTCCAGCAGCCGCGCCACGCGCCAGCCGTCCAGGCCGGTGACCGGCGGCGGAGCTTTGCCCAGCAGCGCATCGCGAATGCCGGCGTAGAAGAGCCGGTAATCTCCCGTAAGCGCAGCCACGGGACGGCTGACAGAGCCGCCTTCAATGCCCACATGCAGCACGCCCCAGTTTGGGGCCGGTTCCTCGCCCCAGGCAGCGTCAGCAATTCGCGTGATCTTGTTGAGCGCGGCCTCCTGCGGGTCGAAGCCGTTTTTCCAGTAATTGCCCTTGGTCCCGCGCAGATGAAAGCGCGGCGCAGCAGGCAGCGACAGACTGTTGGCGCCGAGCGTCACAATAAGGCCCGGATAGCGCAACCGGATGTTGAACGCGTCGTTCACTCCGGGGCCGTCTTTCTCGCGCAGCACGTCGGCGCTCACTGCGTCCGGCTTGCCGAATAGCACCAGCGCCTGGTCGGCCAGGTGCGGTCCCAGGTCCAGCAGCTTACCGCCGCCGGCGTCTGCGTTCTCCTTCCACGAGCGCTCTGTCAGCGGGACAGGCCGCCAGCGGTCGAAGCGCGATTCGAAGGCCACGAGCCGCCCCAGCGAAGCCTCATGCAGTAGTTTCTGAACTGTCAGGAAGTCGCTGTCCCAGCGCCGGTTATGGAATGGCGCGAGAAGCGCTTTGTGCTTCCCTGCCAGGCCGACCAACTCGGCTGCTTGGGCGGAAGTCACCGTCATCGGCTTGTCGACGACCACATTTCTGCCCGCGCGCAGAATCTCTTTGGCGAGGGCAAAGTGCGTTCCATTCGGCGTGGCCACGACGAAGAGACTAAGCGAATCGTCGGCCAGCATGGCTTCGAGCGAGCGGTGGATGGTTAAGCCGGGGTAACGCTCCGCGGCTTTATTCGTGCTGCGCTCCATCACCGCGGCCAACTCCAGCCCGTCGACCGACGAGAGCAAAGGGCCGTGGAAAACCCGCCCCGCCATGCCAAAACCCACCAAACCAACGCGAATCATCTATTTCTTCCTTTTACCCATTCTCAAGCTCAACTCTGCTTAGCCTTCGAGTTTAAACCGCGTTTCGGCCAGCCGGTAGAGCCGCCGCCACACCAGGCGGTTCATCGTGACCACCATGAGCGAGATAAAAATGGTGGCCAGCAGCAGCATCGCGAAGCGGCCGCTGTCGGTGGCAGCGTCAATCTGCGCGCCCAGGCCGATGGTTTCAAGGGTGCGGTCTTTCACGTGGGAGTATTCTGCCATCACTGAGGCGTTCCATGCGCCGCCGGAGGCAGTGACCATCCCCGTGATGAGGTAGGGGAAGATGCCGGGGAGAATCAACTTGGTCCAACGCTGCCAGCGCGTGAAGCGGTAGAGCGAAGCAACTTCGCGCAGGTCAGAGGGGATGGACATGGCGCCCGCAATGACGTTGAAGAGGATGTACCATTGCGTGCCCAGCAACATTAAAGCGATGGACCCGATGCCGAGCCCGCCGCCGATTCGCACTAGCCCCATGAGCAGAATGGGGAAGAATGCGGTTGCCGGCACCGAGGCCAGTACCTGCGCCAGCGGCTGCACGATGCGCGCGAGCTTTGGGCTCAGACCGATGGCCACGCCGACCGGAATCGTCCATGCGGCGGAAAGAAGAAGCGAAGCATTGACGCGGAGAAACGTCGCCGCGGCGCCTTCGAGCAGCAGGCGAAGGTCGGGCCAGGTGATGGTCCTGAGCATGAGCACGGCCTGCGCGGCTGCCCAGCAACCCGCCAAAGCTCCCGCAAAAGCCAGCGACCACAGAGCCGGTGAGACTTTATGCGTCTTGGCCTCGTCCAGCGGCCGTACCACGCGGCACTCTTTGGTTTGCGCCATGCGGCGATAGACGGGTTCCTCCACGCGATTCCAAACGCGACCGGGGAGGGTCTGGCAGATCCTGGACCGGCGGATAAGTTCGAGGATGGGCGAAGTGACCTGTTCGGCGGATTCGACCTGTTCGAATTTGAACTTATCGCTCCACGCTATCAGCGGGCGCCAGATGAGCTGATCGGTGGCAACGACGATCAGAATGACCGTGGCAATTCCCGCCAGCAATGCATGCACATCACCGGCGTAGGTTGCGGTTTGAATGTAGCTGCCAAGACCGGGCAACTGGAAGTTGCGATCGCCCATCGTAAAGGTCTCGCAAAAGATGAGGGCAAACCAACCGCCGGCGACAGAGACGATGGAATTCCACACCAGGCCGATGGCGGAGAAAGGCATCTCAAGCTGCCAAAAGCGCTGCCAGCCGGAGTAGCGGTAGATGCGCGCGGCCTCCACCATCTCCCTGGGAATGGTTTTGAGCGAGGAGTAGAAGCTGAAGGCAAGATTCCACACCTGCCCGGTGAAGATGAGCAGGATGACGCCCATCTCAATGCCAAGCTGATGGCCGGGAATGAGCGAAACCATGGCCAGCACAACGGGAGGCAAAAAACTGAGTACGGGGATGGATTGCAGAATGTCGAGAACGGCAACCATCAACGGCTCAATGCGCGGGTTATAGGCGGCAATATAGCCGTAGCTGACGGCGAAGGTCAGGCTGAGCATGTAGGCGATGGCCATGCGCACAATGGAGTAAAAAGCATAGAGCGGCAGCGCGCCGATGGAGCTCGAAATCGGCACCACGGGGATCGGTTTCTGAAACCAGTACACGCCCGTACTGACCACAGCAAAGAAAACTGCCAGGGCGCAGGCCGCCACACACAGATCGATAAAGAACGGCCAGGTGCGGACGGTGACCAGGGATCGCGCAAGGGGATGTTGAATCTTCACTTTTCGCCCTCGCCTGCGGCAATCTCTTCTTCGAGTTTGTCGGGCATGACGAAGCGGCGGCGCGCAGCATCATAGTCGAACAGCTCGGCGTAGCGGCCCCAGGTCACCGCGGTTTCCACCTGGCGCTGGCTCTCTTCCTCGCTGAACTGCTCATCGAGCATGTCGAGGAAGAAGTCCTCGGGTACGGTGTGGTCGCTTTTGGCTTCAAGGGCGCGGCAAATCTGGCGCAGCAGCAGCACGTGCTCGACGGCGGCGGCGCGGAAGAGTTCTTTCTGGCGGAGGATTTCGGAGTTGGCGAACTCCTCGCCGCTAGGCGTAATGGCCGCGTCGCCCTCCTCGATGGTGAGGAAGCCCAGCAGTTGTCCGGCGTCGACGATGGGCAGTAGATCGTCAATTTCGAAGGTCAGATCGTCGGCGAGGCGGTAGATGTCGTCGCGTCCGCCCTTGTCGAGCAACAATTCGAGCAGGCCGGCGATTCCGCCGGGCCGGGCATGAGGCAGCATCTGGTATTTCATCTGGCGCTGGTCGCGCACCCGCGGCTCCGCCTGCTGTCCGGGCGCTGCGGCCGGCTCCGTGTCGGGCCGCGTAAGCACCTTGTAGATGTAGTCCACCAACTGGGTGAAGGGCTCGGATTTGCGGTCGCGGGGCTGCGGCAGATGCACCGGGAAGTCGGTGCGGATGCGGCCTGGATTGCGTCCCAGCACAATGATGCGGTCGGCCAGCAACACGGCCTCTTCAATGTTATGAGTGACGAGGAACACCGCCTTGGTGGGCATGGTCTTCTTGGCCCACAGTTCCAGCAGCTCGCTGCGCAGGTTCTCAGCGGTTAGCACATCGAGCGCGGAAAACGGTTCGTCCATGAACAAGACTTCAGGCTCAACCACCAGTGCGCGGGCAAAACCCACTCGCTGCCGCATTCCGCCGGAGAGCTCTTTGGGATATGCGGCTTCAAAACCGTCGAGGCCGACCATGTCCAGCATCATCAAGCTGCGTTCGCGGCGCTCGGCCGGGGCCACTCCGCGGGCCTGCAGCGGCGCTTCAACGTTTTCCAGCACTGTAAGCCAGGGAAAGAGCGCAAAGCTTTGGAACACGATGGAGACATTGATCTCCGCCTCGCCAATCGGCGTGCCATGCCAATACACCTGGCCGGCCGATGGTGTCGAAAGCCCGGTCAACATGCGCAACATGGTGGACTTGCCTGAGCCAGAAGGGCCAAGCAGGGCAAGAATCTCGCCGGGCACGATACTCAGGTCGGTCGCCGAGATCACTTGGATGCGATTCTGGCTCGGCTGCGCGTAGTACTTTTCGATCTTCTCGGCGCGAATGATTGCATTTGTAGCCGGTGGCGCGTCGAGGGTCTGGTTTGGGGTGACCGTTTCCTGCATGTCCGGTTCTCCGGTGGGGGATGGTCCTGGCCTGGCCGCGGCCAGTTGTTGCCAGTATATGTTTAATGCTTTGAGTGCGAATGAACTACGCTTGGGGCCGGCCGGTCCGCCTTTGCGGCTCCGCAGCTCTCTGGATGGTTCTTTGTTGAAAGGAAGAGCGGCGAATTAGACTGGTTGAGCGTAGCGTATTGTCAGCAAGCGTTTGGCCAAAGAAGCCACGATTTGCAACTGTGCACAGGGGGTTATTTGATCGATCCGTCATGACTCCCCTTCCCCGCGTGCCAAGGAGAGTATGCCCAACACCACGAAACTAAGAGTTCTGGTCGCGGATGATGAGCGAGTGATCGCCGACACCCTGGCCATGATCCTGAACCAGAGCGGCTTTGACGCCCGCGCTGTGTATTCGGGAGAGAAAGCGCTCGAGCTTGCCCCTGCTTTTCAACCGGACATGCTCATCTCCGACGTGATCATGGCCGATCTGAACGGAATCGACGCGGCGATTCGCATTCGCGCCTTGCTGCCGGGGATCAAGATCCTGCTCTTTTCCGGCCAAGCCGCCACAGCCGATCTGCTGGAAAAGGCGCGTACCGAGGGCTATGAGTTCGACATTCTGGCCAAGCCTGTTCATCCGCAGGATCTGCTGAACAAGCTGCGTGGATAGGCGCGCGCCTCTTGATCCCGGTTCCCCGAATGGCGAAAGTGAATAGAAAATGACAAAGGCGCTTCGCTCGACTCGAGTCCTGACTCATGAAGGCCTGGCACCCGCGACGCTGATCGTGGAGCAGACACGCATCTCCGCCGTGCGCGGCTGGGGGGATGTGCCGCCCGGCGCCGAGCTCTTCGACTTCGCCGACTCCGTGCTGCTGCCCGGCCTGGTGGACTCGCACGTGCACATCAACGAGCCCGGGCGCACGGAGTGGGAGGGCTTTCATACGGCGACGCAGGCCGCGGCTGCGGGCGGCGTAACCACCTTGGTCGATATGCCGCTGAATTGCGTGCCTGAAACCATCGACGTGCAGGCGCTGGACGCGAAGCGCAAAGCATCGCAGGGCAAGGCTTGGGTAGATTGGGCCGCGTGGGGTGGCGTGGTGCGCGGCAACGCAGAAGCGCTTGAGCCGATGCTATACGCGGGCGTTGCGGGATTCAAATGCTTCCTGATTCACTCCGGCATCGATGGCTTTGCGTGGGTGGCTGAGGCCGATTTGCGCGCCGCGCTCAAGAAGCTGCGTGGCGCTGGACTTCCGCTACTGGCCCACGCCGAGTTGAGGGGTCCCGTTGACGCGGCGACAAAGAAGCTGAACGCGGTGGGCGCCGACTGGCGCAAATACTCCGCCTATCTAGATTCGCGGCCCGATAGCGCGGAAGTTGACGCGATCGCGCTACTCATCCGCCTTGCTGAGGAGTCTGCAACACCCATCCACATTGTTCATCTCTCCAGCGCGCAGGCTTTGCCTATGCTCGCCGAAGCGCGCAAGCGCGGCGTACCCATCACCTTAGAGACCTGCGTTCATTACCTTTGGTTCGCTGCCGAAGAGATTCCCGACGGCGCAACGGAATACAAGTGCGCGCCTCCGATGCGCAGCGAGGCTAATCGCGAGGCGCTGTGGAAGGCTCTTGACGAAGGACTGATCGACTTCGTGATCACCGACCACTCCCCTTGCCCGCCGGCCATGAAGCGCCGCGATGAAGGCCGCTGGGATCTTGCCTGGGGCGGAATCGCCAGCCTTGGATTGGCATTGCCGGTCTTATGGACGGCCATGCACCAACGCGGTGTCAAGCTGGAACGGCTAGGTGAGTGGATGGCGGTAGCTCCCGCGCGGCTGGCCGGCCTGGCTGGACGAAAAGGCACGCTGGCTCCCGGTGCCGATGCGGACATTGCAGTTTTCGATCCCGGCGCTGCATGGACCGTGACGCCTGCCGATCTCCATTTCCGTCACAAGCTCTCGCCTTACCTGGGCGCGGAGTTGCGCGGGCGCGTGATTGAAACCTGGCTGCGCGGCGAGCCCGTTTTCCGCGCAGGCAAGTTCATAGGCGAGGCGCGCGGCAAAGAGCAGGTGCGCCCTTCAGAACGGGCCGGATCGTGAGGACCGCGCCGTTGGCGGGCGGCAACTTTTTACAAGCGCCTGGCAACGGCGGTCAGATAAAATCGAGCAACGCGCTTTGCGCACTTCCCAGGAACGAGGCCGCTCGTGCACCAACTTGGATCAACGCGCAGCATACTCAAGCCCGACTATCTGCTGCAAACGCCTGACACGTTTATTCGCACGCCGCTGCCCGGCGCAGAGGGGGTGGAGTTTGTCATCCACGCTGCTCCGCAACTGGGTGCACGCTTTACCCAGATGACAGCGGAGTTCGTAGCCGGCGGCTCGTTGGGGCCGGCTCCGGCGCAACGTTTTCTCTATGTCCTTGACGGCAAAGTCGAGATCAAGGCGAGCGGGAGAAGACGAGTGCTTGCTCCAGGCGGATTTGCGTATTTGCCCCAGGGCGCACCGCACACAGTGCGCGCAACAGGAGTCGCGCGCGCTGCGGTGATTGAAAAGCCATATGAACCGCAGCCGGGCGCAGATGCTCCTGAAATCGTGATTGGCAGCGAAGCCGCTATCACGGCGACGCCGCTCATGGACGATCGTGCGTTGCGGGTGCGCACGCTCATGCCGGACGGACCAGCATACGATTTTGCAGTAAACACCATGACCTACGATCCCGGCGCGGCGCTGAGCATGGTGGAGATTCACGTGATGGAGCACGGCCTGCTGATGCTCGAGGGCGGCGGCATCTACCGGCTCGGCGACGCGTGGTATCCCGTCCATGCCGGCGACTTCATCTGGATGGGCGCATACTGTCCACAGTGGTTTGGGGCGCTGGGCAAGCGGCCGGCAAAATACCTCATCTACAAGGACTGGTGCAGACATCCGCTGGGAGCATGAACCGTGGCCACTCAACCAAGACTCACCCCAAAACTGTCCATCGACAGGCTGATGGTGGAACTGATGGCTCTGGCTCAGATCACCGAAGCCGAGCCTCCCGCAGTGACGCGTGTGGTTTTTGGAGAGGCAGACCAGCGCGCCCGCGCTTACGTAAAGGGCCTGTGCGCGGCAGCCGGGCTCACCGTCAGCGAAGACGCCGTAGGCAACACCTTTGCCCGCTGGCAGGGCAGCGACCCAACGCTTGCGCCGATCGGTACCGGTTCGCACATCGACGCGATTCCCAACGCCGGACTCTATGACGGTTGCGTGGGCGTACTGGGCGGGCTGGAAGCCATCCGCGTCCTGCAGCAGCTTGGATTCAAACCCCGGCGCTCCATCGAGCTGGTGATCTTTACGGCAGAAGAACCGACGCGGTTCGGCATTGGCTGCCTGGGCAGCCGCATGATGGCGGGCCTGCTTACGTCCGCACAGGCGCTTGCTCTTCGAGACAAGGAGGGCCGCGGATTGGAAGAATGGCGCGCGCAGGCAGGGTTTGCCGGATCTCTGGATTCCGTTCAAGTTCCTTTTGGACGATTTCATCAATTCATTGAGTTGCACATAGAGCAAGGACCGCTGCTCGAACAGGAAGGGATCGACCTCGGACTGGTAACGCACATCGCTGCGCCGGCCAGCCAGCGCATCATCATCGAAGGCGAAGGCGGACACGCCGGCGGCAGGCTCATGCCGGGGCGCAAAGACGCACTGGCCGCCGCGGCGGAGTTGATTCTCGCGCTCGAGTCCGTGGCAAAATCGACGGGAGTCATCGACACCGTGGGCACGGTGGGCATATGCGAGGTCTTTCCCGGCGCCGTCAACAGTGTCCCCTCGCGCGTGCTCATGACAACGGACGTGCGCGACATCGACGGCGTGCGCCGCGACAGCGTTCTGGCCAAGTTCGCCGCCATAGTTCAGGAGGTGAGCACGCGCCGCAGCGTGAAAATCACAACGGAGCTTGTGAACGCCGATCCGCCAACGACGTGCGATCCGGCAATTCTCGCGGCGCTCGAAGCATCCGCGACAGCGGCCGGCAAATCGTACAAGAAAATGGTCAGCCGCGCCTACCACGATTCGTCTTTAGTGTCCTCGATCGCACCGGTCGCCATGCTGTTTATTCCCTGCCGCGGCGGAGTGAGCCACCGGCCCGATGAATACGCTTCGCCGCAGTGGATCGGCAGCGGCGTGCACGTGCTGGCGCGCACGCTGTCTCTTCTCGCGGAGTGAGGCGCGCTTTCAGAACTTCGGCGTGCCGTTGTATGCTATCCCTCAACCTGTTTGGCGATTTCTGATTGGGCAACGATGAGCGCGCTTGCAACAACACGGATCGTTGGCACCCCCGTTCCTCGCAAAGAGGGCGTGGAGAAGCTGCTGGGCCGCGCGTGCTACGTCGACGACATGGAGCGCAAGGGCATGTGGTTCGGCGCCACCGTGCGCAGCGCTATTCCACGAGGGTTCATCCGCTCCATCGCCTTCGACCGCCGTATCGACTGGAGCGAGTTCGCCGTGGTCACGGCTGCGGACATTCCCGGCGAGAACTGTATCCAGCTCATTGTGGCCGACCAGCCATGCCTTGCCGACGGCAAGGTGAACCACTGCGAGGAGCCGATCGTGCTTCTCGCGCACACCGATAAGCACAAGCTGCGCGAAGCGGCCGGCGCTGTGCAAATCGAGTACGATCCCCTGCCCCCGGTCTTTACCATCGAGGAGAGCGAGCGGCAGGACCCGATTGTGTGGGGTTCCGACAATATCATCAAGAGCTTCCTGATGGAAAAGGGAGATGTGGACTCCGCGTGGGCAGGCGCCGCACACATCGTCGAAGGCGAGTACCGCACCGGCGCGCAGGAGCACCTTTACATTGAGAACAACGGCATCATCGCCGAATACAGCGCGGAAGGCGGTGTAACGGTCTGGGGTTCGCTGCAGTGCCCCTACTACGTCTTCAAATCGCTGCGCGCAGTCTTCGATCTGCCTGAAGACAAAGTGCGTGTGATCCAGACTGAGACCGGCGGCGCGTTCGGCGGCAAAGAAGACTACCCATCGATTCTGGCTTGCCATGCGGCTTTGCTGGCGATGAAGAGCGGCCATCCAGTGAAGATGGTCTACGACCGCATAGAGGATCTTGCGGCGACGACGAAGCGCCATCCCTCGCGCGTGCGCCATCGCACAGCGCTCGACAGCCACGGCAGGCTGCTGGCGATGGAACTCGACCTCAACACCGATGGCGGCGCCTACTCCACGCTTTCAGCGACGGTGCTTTCGCGCGCCACGCTGCACTCCACAGGACCGTACCTTTGCCCGAATGTGCGCGTGCGGTCGCGTTCCTGGGCCACGAATACCGTTCCCTACGGCGCATTTCGAGGCTTCGGCGCGCCGCAAGCCATCTTCGCCATGGAGCTGCACATGGATGAGATTGCCAAGGCGATCGGCGTCGATCCCGTGGAGTTGCGGCGGAGAAATTTTATGCACCAGGGCGACACCAACGCGACGGAACAGTTGATGCGCGAGCCGGTGATCATGGATCAGCTGCTCGATCGCGCTTTGGCCGAGAGCGATTACTATGCCAGGCGCGCGCGATTTGCCCGCGAAAATCCGGACAGCGCGGTGAAGCGCGGCCTCGGCATCGCCGCGTTTTATCACGGGTCGGGATTTACAGGATCGGGCGAAGTGTATTTGAATTCGCTGGCCGGCGTAGACGTCACGGCCGAAGGCCAGGTGCGCGTGCTGGTTTCGAACACGGAGTTTGGGCAGGGCACGAACACCATCCTCACGCAGATTGCTGCGGAGGCGCTCGGCATTGACTATAGCGATGTCGCCATGGCAGCGCCGGACACAAGCCTCATTCCCAACAGCGGGCCTACGGTGGCTTCGCGCACCTCGATGGTCGTCGGCCGCCTGATTGAGCGAGCCAGTTTGCAGCTCATTGACCACTTGCGCCAGCGCGCAGGACTTGGTGCGAGCTACTCCCGCGAGGAATTTTTTGCGGCCTGCGAACGCTACCGCGCAGCTCATGGCGAAGTTTCGTCGCTATGCCGTTACGAAGCGCCTCCCGGAATCCACTGGGACGATCAAAAGTACCGCGGAGAAGCGTATCCCGGGTATGCGTGGTCGATCCATGTGGCGCAGGTGGCAGTGGACACGGTCACCTATTCCGCCGAGGTAGAGGAGTTCTGGGCCGTGCAGGAAGTGGGCCGCGTGCTGCATCCGGTGCTGGCCGCAGGGCAGATCGAAGGCGGCATCGCGCAGGGAATCGGCTACGCCCTCTACGAAAAAGTTGTCTGGCAGGACGGCCGCATGGCCAACAATCAGATGACCAACTACATTATGCCGACCGCGGAGGATGTTCCGCCGATTCACGTGTACTTTGAGGAGATTCCCTTCCGCTATGGTGGTTTCGGCGCCAAGGGCATCGGCGAATTGCCTCACGACGGACCCGCGCCCGCCATCCTAAATGCGATTCGCGACGCCACGGGCATTGCATTCTGCGCCATTCCTTTGTTGCCCGAGAATCTCTTCGCCGGGCTTGTCGCAAATCAGCCCGTGGAGGAACCAGCTGTGTCATGAGCCTAAAAGGAAAGTCGAAGACGGGCGCGCGCTGGCCGACCATCCGCTTCACGGTGAACGGCGAAAGCCGCGCGGTCGAAGCTCCGCCTATGAAGCGGCTGCTCGACGTGCTGCGCGAGGACCTGCATTTGACCGGGACCAAGGAGGGATGCGGCGAAGGCGAGTGCGGCTCCTGCTCGGTGCGCATGAATGGCGAACTGGTGAACAGTTGCCTCGTTCCCGTGCTGCAGGCTGAGGGCGCCGAGATTCAAACCGTGGAAGGCCTCGCGCTGAATGGCGCGCTGCACCGGTTGCAAGAGGCGTTTTTGCAGTGTGGAGGCGCGCAATGCGGCATCTGCACGCCAGGCATGCTGATGGCCGCAGCGCAACTGCTCGAGATCAATCCTCATCCTGACCTCGCGGAGATTCGCGAGGGGCTGGCGGGCAATCTTTGCCGCTGCACGGGATTTATGCGCATCTTTGAATCGGTTGTGGCCGCGGCCAGCGAACAAACTGCAGAACCCTCTGCGGAAGAGGCGCACCATGCGCGGTAATCCCGCGATGCACGATCTGATCGCGCCCGGCAGCCTGGGAGCGGTGCTGGATCTGCTTGCCGCAGAACCCGGGGTGTGGACGCCGATCGCAGGCGGAACGGAGTTGATGGTGGCATTTTCTGCCGGAAAGCTCAACACGCCGAAGCTGGTGAGCCTTTGGGGCATTGCCGATCTGCGGGCTATCGAAACCAACGCTGAAAGCGTCGTCATTGGCGCGGCAGCTACATTTCTCGATCTGCGAAAGCATCCCATTATTGCCGCCGAGCTGCCGCTGCTTGCCAAAGCCGCAAGCTGGATCGGTTCCATCGCCAACCAAAGCCGCGCCACCATTGGCGGAAATCTTGTAAACGGATCGCCGGCCGCGGACTCCTCGCCCGCGTTGCTTGCCTACGATGCGGAGATTGAGATGATCTCCGTGCGCGGCAGCCGCCGTATTCCCTACTCCGAATTTCACATCGGCTACAAGCAGAATGCCCTTACCGCCGACGAACTGCTCTACGCGATTCACCTGCCGCGGCGCTTCGCACGCCACAAGCAATACCTGCGCAAGGTGGGAACGCGGCGCGCTATGGCCATTGCAAAAGTTGCGCTGGGAGCGACTGCGCTGATCGAGAAGGGCGCGATCCGCGAGCTTCGCCTGGGCGCGGGGAGCGTGGCGCCGTTTCCCATGCGGCTTCTGCAAACAGAAGGGGCGCTGCGTGGAAAGACGATCACGCGCGAGACGGTGCAAGCGGCGCGGAAGGCGCTGCTTGTCGAAGTGAAGCCGATCGACGATATTCGCTCCACGGCCGTGTACCGGCGCCGCGTGGCTGCGAATCTGCTCGACGAGTTTTTGCTCGCGCTGTGCCGTGAGGGATCGCAATTGTGAATCCCACATTGGCGGCGTGGAATGCGGCGGGCGAGGCCGCGGCCCTGGAGGCGATGCTGGCCTGTTGCGGATCGAAACAATGGGCTGCGGCGATGGTCCTCCTGCGCCCCATTGGCAGCGTGCTAGAACTGAGCGAAGCGGCAGACCGCGTGTGGAGCACCATGCAGGAGCCTGATTGGCTTGAGGCCTTCGCCTGCCATCCTCGCATCGGCGAACGCAATCGAGTTCATGCGGCAACACACGAAAGGGGTCAATCGGCGGCGTGGTCAAGGCAGGAGCAGTCTTCGGCCAAAGCCGAGAACGAGCGCGTGCTGGCCGAACTGGCCGAGGGAAATGCGCTTTACGAACAGCGCTACGGTTTTACGTACATCGTCTGCGCCACGGGCAAGAGCGCGGAAGAGATGCTGGTGATTCTCAGGCGCCGCCTGGCAAGCAACCGCGAAGCCGAGTTGCGTGAGGCCGCAGAACAGCAACGGCAAATCATGCAGATTCGATTAGGAAAGTGGTTGGTTGAATGAGCACAATCTCAACTCACGTACTGGATACGGTGCTGGGCAAGCCGGCAACAGAAATTTCCGTGCGCCTCGAAAAACAGGAGGGCGGCGGCTGGATTGAGATGGCCGCCGGCGTCACCGACGCAGACGGACGCTGTCGCGATTTGGCGCGAGATGTTATGCCCGGCGTGTTCCGGATCACTTTCGATACCGGCAATTATTGGCGGCGCACGGGCCGCGCCAGTATCTACCCCGAGATATCCATCACGTTCACGTGCAGCGGCGAGGCTCACTATCACTTGCCGCTTCTTTTGAGCGACAACAGCTACACAACTTACCGAGGAAGCTAGAAACGGGGAATCAAAGGCATGGCCAGACTGGGTGAAAACCGCTACGGAAAATCGCGCGTGCGCTTGTCGCGCATCACGCGCCTTACGGATCGAAACGAGTTCGACGAGTGGATTGTGCACGTGATGCTCCACGGAGATTTCGAGGCCAGTTTCACCAAAGCCGACAACAGTAAAATTCTTCCCACAGACACGATGAAAAACACCGTCTACTTTGTAGCCCGCAACTCCCGGGCGACGACCATCGAGGACTTCGCAAAAGAACTTGGCGATTATTTTCTCGACAACAATCCGCAGGTCACGAGGGTGAGCATCGAGGTCCATGAGAAAGCGTGGGAGCGATTGATTGTCGACGGCGCGCCCGACGCCACAACCTTCAAGATGGGCGGGCCCGAGTTGCAGACCGTCAGCGCTGTGCGCGAAAGGAGCAGTGCATGGGCTGTGACCTCTGGCGTGGACGGATTGACGATTCTCAAAACCACGAAGTCGGCCTTCACCGGTTACATCGTCGACAAGCTGACCACGCTCAGTCCAACCACCGACCGCATCTTCGGCACGCGCGCGACGGTGACGTGGGATTACGCGGCCGCTGCGCCGGATTATGCGCGGGCACGCGCACGGATTGCGGCTGCGCTGCTGAAGGAATTTGCCGCGCACAAGAGCTCGAGCGTGCAGCACACGCTGTTCGACATGGGAAAAGCAGCGCTGGAGGCGGCGCCGGAGATCGCGCGCATTCATATCTCTATGCCGAATTTACACCACCTGCTTGCGGAACTGGGCGCCTTCGGCCAGGACAATCCCAACCACATTTTCGTACCCATCGATGAGCCGCACGGAACTATCGAAGCTACAATCGAGCGATAGGCGCGACCACAATCTACGAGAGGCCCGTCAGTGACCAGCACCACGAGCACATCAGGCAAGGTGTACCCGGCAAAGGAGACCGCGGAAGGCTACGGACTGCGCGCGGGCGTGCTTGGGCCCGTGGAAACATTGGCGCAATCAGTGTCTGCCATGGCGCCCAGTACTTCCGCTTCGCTCACCATTCCTCTGGTGTTTGCGCTGGCCGGCAACGCCACGTGGTTTGTGTATCTGCTGGCTACAGGCTCCATGCTGCTGGTCGGCTTTTGCGTGAGCCGCTTCGCGCGGCTCAGCGCCTCGCCAGGATCGCTTTACACCTACACCGCAAACGCGCTGCCACCGGTGTTTGGCGTTGCGGCCGCATGGGGATTGTTGCTCGCTTATCTTGCTACTGGCGCATCGGTGGCCGGCGGAGCGCTCTACTACGCGACCGTGCTTTCGCAGCAGTTTCTGCACTGGGCGCCTGCTGCCATTCCCACGCTCGCTCTGGTCTGCGTCATCGCCGGATATATCGCCTATCGCGATGTGAAGCTTTCCGCTGAAGTCATGCTTTGGATTGAAGCTGTCTCGGTCAGCCTGATCGTGATTGTGCTCGTTTTGCTGCCGGTCCACATCGGCCTTCAATTCGACACCAGCCAATTCCAACTCAAAGGCACGAGCTTCGGCGCGCTTGGGCCCGCGCTTGTACTTTCCATCTTCAGCTTCGTGGGTTTCGAGAGCGCAACGACTCTAGGCGGCGAGGTGCGCCAGCCGCTGCGCACCATTCCCCGCGCGGTGCTGCAGTGCGCCCTGCTCGCCGGCGTCTTCTTCATGCTCTGCGCTTACTCTGAGGTGTTGGGCTTTCGCGGCCAATCCGGCGCGCTCTCGAACTCCACCAGCCCGTTGCACCTGCTGGCCGCCAAGGCGGGCGTATCGCCGCTCGGCGTGGCGATTGACTGTGGCGCGTTCATCAGCATGTTTGCCTGCGTGCTGGCTTGCGCCACTGCCGCCGCGCGGGTTCTGATGCGCATGGCGCATGACGGACTGATGCCGTCTGCGCTCCAGCGCACCACCCGCCGCCACGGGACGCCGAGAGCAGCTGTTGCGCTGTCCATCGTGCTCATGTTCGCTGCCACTGCAGCAATGGCCGTCCACGGCGACACCGGCTCCACGATGTACGACCTGATGGGATCGCTCTCGGTCTTTGGCTTTCTGACTGCTTACGCGCTCGTGGCCCTTGCTCTTCCCTTTGCGCGCCGCGCGCTGGGCCAGCATTCTCATGTGCTCGCGGCCGTCAGTGTGTTCACCGTTGCTGTTATCCTTTTGATCGCGGTCTTCGATCTCAACTCCGCCACCGACGCGGTTCACGCGCGAATTCCCTATCTCTATCTCGCATACATTGCTGCGGGACTCATCTGGCATTCGTTGCGACAAAGGAAATCTCCAACCCGAAGCGCCTCTACCCATTGATACATTGTGCAAATCGTTGCATCTATGTGGATATCGTCGGTCGTAAAGGACAAAAAAACTCAATTTCTTTACATAGAATTTATGCCCCGTCAATTAATATTTCTTTAACTGCACGCGCGCTGACCCAGCCGACTAACGAGCACATCTCGTAATGTTTTTTGCGTCTCTGTTTTCTTTTTGAACACTTTAGAACGCCAATTTTCTCAAATTTTCAAACGAGATTTTCAAGACCCAAGAAGATTTTGGGAAATCCCTATATTCGAGGTAACTCCCTTGAGGCATTGCACGCGAATGTTTTCCACTTTGCTTTCCCGGCTGCTGATGACCTTGGCAGCCGTTGCGCTGTGTTCCAGCTCTCTGGTGGCACAGCAGACGCTCGGCGGCATCACCGGCGAGGTAACTGACGCCTCGGGCGGAGTGATTCCCAACGCCTCAGTCACCGTCACCGACGAACAGACCTCACTGACCCGCTCTACGAAAACGAATGGCACGGGTTTGTACACGTTTGTCAACCTGCCCATCGGTGTCTACACCCTCACCTATTCGGCTGCAGGGTATGAAGCGCAAAAGACCCCACACATCACGGTGCAGGCCGACCGTACAGCCACTGTGAACGCGTCGCTCAAGGTGGGCCAGGCCACCACCACCGTCGAGGTCGATGCCGCGCCCCTGATGAACGCCGTGGACACCACCAACGGCTATGTGATGGAAACCCAACAGATCGACGCTGTACCGTTGCCGACCGGCAGCTTTACCGGATTAGCGATCCTTTCTCCCGGAGTCGACGCGGAGTTGCCGGGCGGCACAGGCGCCAACTCCGGCCTCGGCAACGTGCCCATCTGGGCCAACGGCCAGCGCGATACTTCCAACGCTTTCCTCGTCAACGGCGTCGACGCCAGCAATCTCTTCAACGGCAAAAGCACAAGCCAGGTGGATTCTTTCCGTATAGTGAACAACACCGGCCAGTCCAACAATGCTGCCGGCGGCGTCATTCCCAGCGCCTCCTCCGTCTACCTGGGCATTGGCAACGCCATCCCCACGCCGGCGCCCGAGACCATCGCGGAGGTCCGGGTCAACGCTTCGATGTACGACGCGCAGCAGGGCGCCAGCAGTGGCGCGCACATCGATATGAGCACAAAGTCGGGCACCAACCAGTTCCACGGCGGGGTCTACGCCCATCGCGGCACCAACTGGATCAACGCCGCGCCCTTCTTCTTCAAGAAGGATGACAACATCCCTGCCGTCGACAAGAATCCCGAGTTGCACCGCTACAACGCGGGCGGTGAGATCGGCGGACCAATCATCAAAGACAAGCTGTTTGGATTTGTGGGCTACCAGCACCTGCACATCTCCGACCAGGAGACCGGCGACGAGTTGCTCGTTGTGCCGCCCGGATTGAGCGATACCAACCGCAGCGCGGCAGGTCTGACTGCCATTGCGAATAGCAACTGGATAACGAACGAAACCACCTCGGGAGTGACGGTAAGCCCCGCCAACTGGACGCCAAACTCGGTTCAACTCAATCTCTTCACCTATCCAGCAGCACCCGGCGAGCCGGGAAAGTGGCTGATCCCCAACCAGAACGCTCCCGGCACTCCCAATGTTTTTTCGCCTTACAACGCGTTCCTGCCCGGCACGGCGCGCTTCACGTCCGATCAGGCCGTAGCCGATCTCGACTGGAACATCGGCCCCAAGGACATTCTCGCGGCGAAGTACTACTACCAGCACGACCCAAACAGTGCGCCGTACGCGTACTCCAACGTGCCCGGCTTCACAGCTCACATGGACACCGGCTCGCAATTAGGGTCCATCAATAACGTACAGACCATCCGCTCGAGCCTGAGCATATCCGAGACCGTGGGCATTCTCCGCGAGAAAGCCTACGCGACCAACGATCAGCTTTTCACCCCGCAGCAAATCGGCATGAGCTCGTCATTCGGCAATAATTTTCCCGGCATCACCATTAACGATGCCCTTGGCGATGCATTCGACGCACCGTCGGGCTACGGCCCCTCGGGAGGCGCAGGCCCACTGTATGGCCTGGTCTTTCCTTCGCTGTCGATCGGCCCCGACTCCGAATATCAGGGCGCCAACACCGGTGTATTCCAAAACCGCATCATGCCCTCGGGCTCGGCCATCTGGACTAAAGGGCGCCACTCGCTCGCCTTCGGCGGCAGTTGGTCTTATACCCAGCTGAACATGCGCGATCATCGCACGGGCACGGGCAACGTGAGCACGCCGGATTTTGTCACCTACGCCAACAATTGGGTCACACCTTACACCACGCAACTTTTTGACGCGACCACGTTCCTGCAGGGCAACGCCAATCGCTATTTTCGCGCCAATGAAACCGGCTTGTTCATCCAGGACAAATTCCAGGTGCTGCCGAACCTGAGCATCACGGCCGGCGTGCGCTACGACTGGAACGGCGGGCTGACGGAAAAGAACGGCAACCTGTTCAACTTCGATCCCAAGCAGTACAGCTACGATGCGGCGTCAGACACCATCACCAGCTCGGGCTTCATTATCGCCGGCAACAATAAGAACGGGACCTCTGGCGTATCCAACACCACGCTCACCGGCCGCCAATGGGGCATCGCCCCGCGCTTCGGCTTCGCCTGGCAGCCATCCAACTTCCACTCCAAATTCGTCGTCCGCGGCGGCTCCGGCTTCTACTACGACCGCGGCGAGCTGTTTACCTATCTCTCGCCAGGATACGCGGCCGGCGAAGTCGAAGGCGGCCCATTCGGCATTGTGCAGACGCCGCCCTTCGTGACCCAGCAGCACTGCTCGTATTCTTCTTCCTATAGCGCAGCCAACCCGACCTATCTCTACCTTTATTACGTGCCCATCTGCGGCGGCGGATACGACGCTGAGGGTAATGGCTACGTTGACAACTCGCAATACAACCTGGCCACGCCCTGGGGCACTTCACTGGGACCCGGCCCGAGCAATCCCAAAGCCTCCGACGTGGCCAATTATCTACCCAACGCCGAGGAGATTATCGATGGCACGGTGACCGGTTCGAACAGCGGACAGCCATTCGTTCTCGGTGTGTACAATCGCGCCAACAAACTGCCTTACAGCATCAATTTCACGCTCAACATTCAATACCAGCCGCGCAACGATTTGATGATTGAAATCGGCTACGTGGGCAATTTGGGCCGCCATCAGGTGATTCCCGTGCCCTTTAACCAGGCGCAGATCGCAACGGCGTCCAATCCCACCCATCCGGGCGGAAAGGTCTTTTCTCAATACGACAACGCATCGGTCACGCAATATTACAGCTACGGATATACGGTGTATAACCCCAACAATTTTTACCCGATCTGCGTCAATCTCGATCCGAGCTGCGCTTATGGCGCCATGATGAACAACTTCGAGGGCGGCAACGTGGATCTGCGCGTGCCCTATATCGGTTACTCATCGGAGTCCGAGTCCTACAACGCGGCCGGAATCGCGGCCTATCATGCGCTCACGTCGCATCTCGAAAAGCGGCTCAGTCACGGTTTTCAGGCCGGAGTATCCTACACTTTCTCACACGCCACCGACGAACAAAGCGGACTGGGCCTCTTCTTTAACGGCAACAATCCCAACAACCTTCGCAGCGCCTATGGCTCGGCCGACTTCGACCGCACACACGTTCTCAACTTCACCTATGCCTACACGTCGCCAAAGTTCTTTAGCGCAAGTACACTGGCAGGCAAGGCGCTGAATAGCTGGGGCATTCATGGTCTCGCCGTCGTTCAAAGCGGCCAGCCCTACAGCGTGATCGATTACTCCGGCGCCGTCGGCGGTATCTTCTACAGCACCTTCGACGGCATCATCAACCCGATCTTACCGCTGGCGCCCGGATGCACGCGCAAGAATGCGCTCACCGGCCAGAACGGCGCCTTCTACAATCCCACGACTCATACAGGCGCGGCCTTGAAGGCAAGCTGTTTCGCCCTCCCATTGATCCCGATTGGCACGATGGGCGTCCCTGCCGGCGACCCCTTCGAAACCAACTTCACCAACGGCCAGCGCAACATCTTCCGGCAGTCGTGGCAGCGCCGCGCCGATGCCTCCTTGACGAAGGATCTGCTCATTCACGACCAATTCACATTGCGTTACAGCTTCGACGTCTACAACCTCACCAACACCTCCAGTTTTGACATTCCGCAAAACAACGTCAATCAAAACCTGGCGTTCAACAATGTGCCCGACCTGATCGGGTCCAGTCCCTTTGCACCTACGCAGGCGGCGCCGACAAACAATTGCCAAACCAATGCCTATGGCGCGAACACGGGCTTTTACAACTGCCCCGAGGGTCTTGGCATCACCAAGCACACAATCGGCAGCCCGCGCCAGATTCAGATGTCGCTGCACCTGGATTTCTAATTCCGGTTCTCTCGCAAGCGATCGAAGGTGGCTCCCAACGGAGCCGCCTTTGGTTTTATGCGCCAGACCCGGGCTTTCCCTCCGCGCGCTCTGCCTCTTCCGCCTACAATTTCGGTATGACGGCACTGCCCTGGACGATCCGTGGACTTCGCGAGGCGCTCGCAGCCGGAGCATCCCGGCCTACTGAACTCGCCGAACTCGCGCTCTCCAGAGCCAATGGAAATGCCGGGTACAACACGTACCTCTGGCGGGATGCTGAGTGGACGCGCGCGGAAGCAGCTCGTGCTGAAGTGATGCCGCGCGGCCATGGCGGCCCGTTCGACGATGGCCGACCCGCGCTGTGGGGTCTGCCGATCTCCGTAAAGGATTGCTTCGACCTCGCCGGCACGCCCACCAGTTGCGGCGCGCGCTTCTACCGCGATTTGAATGGCACGGCCGCGCATGACTCCTGGCTCGTGGAACAACTGCGCGCTGCCGGAGCCGTCATCGTGGGCAAAACGCATCTCCATCCGCTGGCCTACGGAATCACGGGCGAGAATCCTGAATTCGGCGACTGCGTGCAGCCCCGCGACTCCACGGCGCTCACAGGCGGTTCTTCAAGCGGCGCGGCCGCCAGCGTGCAGGAGGGTTCCGCCGCAGCCGCGATCGGAACCGACACCGGCGGTTCCGTTCGCGTGCCCGCGGCGCTGTGCGGTCTGGCAGGCTACCGCGCCACGCTCGGGCGCGGTGATTGGCGCGGAGGCGCGCATCTCGCGGAGTCATTCGACACCATGGGCTGGCTCTTTCGCGACCTTGAAGATGCGCCCTTATTGGCCGCTCCGTTTGCCGTAAACGAGAGCGCGCTCACTCGACGATTCACGCGCTTTGCGTTCCTCGCGGACAATTTTCTCCACGATTGCGACCCGCAGGTCGCCGAGAGCTTTCGCGGCGTCATTCGTGATTTGCAGGCTCTCGGGCTCGCAGCGCATTCCATCGATCCCGCGTGGTGGATGGAATCGGTGGAAATCTTTGCGCCTCTTCAGGCGTCGGAGGCGGCCGAGATCCACGCCGGCAACTTCAATCGCTTCGAATCCGCCATCCGCGATCGCCTGAAGTGGGGTGCGAACCTGGCGCCCGCTGAAATCTATGTGCTGCGCAAACGTCACGCAGATTTCCGCGCGCGCATGGACAAACTGTTCGCCGAGCACGAACTTATTCTGCTGCCCTGCGCGCCGGTTGCGCGCCTCGAAGCCGGCGCGGACCACAGCCAGACTCGCCCCCGCCTACTGCGCTACACTGCGCCGTTTAGCCTGGCCGGTGTGCTCACCGTCGCGATCCCGTGCGCAAGCGGCGGGATGCAACTGGCCGCCGCGCGCGGCTGCGATGAGCCACTGCTCGGGCTGGCTGCGCAAATCGGCGCACACCGAAAAGCGCTAGGAGTGGAGTGATTTCTTAGAATCGGGATTACGGCTTAGAAGGACTTTTCCGTCAGGAACGGTTCCGGCTTCATCGACCCGTCGCGCTGTTTCACCAGCATCTGCACCTTACCCTCGGCTGCGTCCAGCTCCTGTTTGCAGGCGGCCGACAGTCCCACGCCCTCTTCGAAGAGCTTGAGCGAATCTTCCAACGCCAGATCGCCTTTCTCCAATTGGTCGACGATGGTTTCGAGCTTCTTGAGCGATTCTTCAAACGACGGCATGGCGTCTACTCCGTTCTGGAATTTCCCGGCGGCAGCGCACTGGCGATTACCTCGGCCGCGGCCTGGAAGTTGCCGAAGGGCGCGCTCACCTGCACGCCCTGCACGTAGGGCCGCACCGCCTTCAGCATCTCCTGCGCAATCTTGATTCCCTCTGCCTGCACGGCCTCGGGCGTATCCGCCTGCGCCATGCGCAGCATGATCTCCTCGGGCATGGAGATGCGCAGGTCGTTCTTCATATACTCCGCGTTGCGCAGGCTGGTCAGCGGCCAAATGCCGGCGATCACCGGTATACGGTGGTCCTTAATCCGCTCCAGAAACTCCTCCAGTAAGCGCAGGTCGAACACCGCCTGCGTGATGGCGTACTCCGCGCCTGCTTCCACCTTGTAGGCAAACCGCCGCAGCTCGTGATCGATGTCGGGCGCTCCGGGATTGGCCCCTACGCCGATGGTGAAGTTGGTGCTCGCCCCGATGGAGTTCGCGCCGATATCGAGACCTCTATTCATCCTTTGGGCGAGGTTCACCAAGCCAATGGAATCCACGTCAAATACAGCGGACGCGTCAGGATAGTTTCCCTGCTTGGGCGGATCGCCGGTGACGCACAGAATGTTGCGCAGACCGATCGACGAAGCCCCCAGCAAATCCGACTGGATGGAAAGAATATTGCGGTCACGGCAGGTGTAATGCAGGATTGTCTCCATCCCGGTGTGTTGCTGAATCTGGATGCAGAGGCTCTGCCCGCTCATCCGCGCCGACGCCTGCGCCGCATCGTAAACATCGATGGCGTGCACACCCAGCCGCGCCATCAATCCGGCGCCCTCGATCTCGTTCGAGCAATCGATGCCTCGAGGCGGCAAAAACTCCGCCATGGTGATGAACTTGCCCTCCGCGAGCAGCGAGCCAAGGCGCGAGCGCTGCGCCAACGGCGCCGGTGACGTTCCTTTGCTGATTGCCGGCGCGGCGCCCGTCACCTCCACGTGCGGCTGCTCATCCATAGCCCGTATCGCCGAGCGCATGGCACGAATGTGATTCGGCGTTGTGCCGCAGCATCCGCCTACAATCTGTGCGCCGGCAGCAATGGCCTTGCGCGCGAAGCTGGCCATGTACTCGGGCGAGCACAGATAGATATTCCGGCCTTCCACAGCCCGCGGCACGCCGGCGTTAGGCATGCCGGCGAGCGGCAGCGTGGTGGCCGCACGCATGGCCTCGATGGCCGTCAACACCGTGGCCGGCCCGGTAGAGCAGTTCACCCCGACAGCTCCGGCGCCCCACTCGGTCAGCAGCGCTGCCGCCTGCGCGGCCGAGGATCCATCCAGGCACTCGCTCTCATCGTCAACCGTCACCATCACCAGCACGGGAAGATGAGGCGCTACAGCCTTCGCGGCCTCCAGTGCCTCGCGCGCCTCATTCAGCGCAGGCATGGTCTCAATAATCAGCAGGTCGACACCATTTCCGGGGCCGTTCCCGGCCAGCACGCCGATCTGCTCGGCAAAAGCCGCGCGGGCTTCGTCCAGGCCGGTCTTTCCCAGGGGTTCCAGCCGTACGCCCAGCGGCCCTACCGCGCCCGCCACCCACGCTTCGCCCGCCTGTCTTTCCTTCAGGCGCTCCACGGCCTGGCGCGCCAGGCGCACCCCCGCTGCGTTGATCTCACCAACCTTTCCGCTGAGCCCGTGCCGCGACAATCGGAAGCGGTTGGCGCCAAAGGTGTTGGTTTCAAGAACCTCCGCGCCCGCCTGCAGGTACTCCTCGTGCACGGAGAGAATCAGATTAGAGTCCGAGAGGTTCAACTCCTCGTAGCAGCGGTTGATGAACACGCCGCGCGCGTAGAGCACTGTGCCCATGGCGCCGTCGGCGAGCACGGGGCGGTCGGCAAAGATCTCGGCAAATCGGGTCATTCTGTTGTCATGCTACCGCATTGCCGGGAAGGTTGTATCTATCGACGGCGCCGGCAAGCCGGAATGAGCCCATTTAGCCCGGCGCCGGAGGACAGGGTTGCTTTGTTATACTTCGGAAGTCATAACGTCGGCAGAATCATGTTCCCGGCAGCAGGTTTTGCCTCTTAGGGCAAGACCGAATCGCCATCAATTTGTAAAGGCTGCGGCTCGCTCCGCGCTTTCAATCGAGGGTTGGGATTTTGAAGAAGAGAAGTCTTTGGATTAGCGCCAGTGCAGCCTTGGCGGCCGCGGCCGCGCTGGCAGGTTGCGGTAGCACCACTTACTTTGACGGTCGCGTGTTGCCCCCTAGCGGGCTGATCAACCGCGTCTTAATCGCGATCCAGAACCCCGGTGTCTTGTCCAAGGGAGCGCTCCAGATCGTCGACGCCTTCTACGACGAGCGCAGCGGCTACAACGGCTCACCGGCCTCCTTTTCCGTCTCCGGCTATAGCGGCGCAATACCCATCAGCATCCAGAGTATGCCCGAGGAACAAACTGGAGCTGTCTACGGCTTCGGCGACGGCAGCTTCACCCTGGTCAGCTACGCCCAGGAAAGGACCAACGGCAGCGTCAGCGGCCTGAACGGCCTTTCGTCCAGCATCTTTATAACCCGCAACCAGAGCTACGTCTTTGCTGCCAGCCAGGCGGCTCACGTCCTGACGGTCGTGAACCAGGCCAAAGGCGGATCTTACGCCCTCGGCCTTCCCGGCGTTTACCGCGTGAGCGTGAATCCCGGAGGTTCCGTGGCGCTGGCCTTCGTTCAGAATTCCAATTACGCCTACTATCCGGTCCAGCTCACGACGGCGCAATCGGTCGCCTACTCCGGCGGGCCCGCCACCTGGCCTAAGGCCGCCGTCGACTGCGAACCGCAGAACGCACCCGGATGGTGCCTCTTTCAGATGCAAAGTCCCGACAGTCCGGACCCGAAATATCCAGGCTTGTATTATGGTGCTCCGCTCGCCTTCGACCGTCCGGTCAAGGCCGTCTTCTCGTCCGATGGCAGCACGGCCTATATCCTCAGTTGCGGACCCGAGTGCGGGGGAACCACATCGTCCTATACACGCGTCGCGATTGCGCCCATGATCTTTCTGCTCGGTCAGGCGTCGGGACTCCTGCCTACGACCAGCGCTCTCGCCAGCGCCACTGTCCCAATCCCCGGCGGGGCCAGCAACGCCCTGGTCGATTCCTCCACCATGTACGTTGTGGGCCAGGAGCTGCAGCTCGTGCAGGGGCAAACGCTCTTCGGCGGCAACCTAACCGTGGTCAACCTGAGCACGAATACGGTTGTGCCTTCCACCAGCTCGGCTCCAAATCCCGTCTCCATCAGCGATGGACAGCCAGGCGCCGCGAGCCGCATCCTTGAGGCCGACGACAACACCTTGTGGATCGCCATGACCGGCTGCACCGCAGGCGTGCGCTACGCCACCGATGCCCCCGGCGGCTATGGCTGTCTGACGATGTACAACACTTCAACGAACACCGTTACTATGCTGGAGCCGTACATTGGCGACGCCACGGGCATTGCCGCCGTCACCGGGCTGCACAAGATCTACACGGCCGAGGGCGGCCAGGTGTACATCTACTCCACAAAAGACGGTTCGTCGATCGACAATCAATACGTCACAGTGACCGGCACGGCCTACGACGTGGCCTACATGGACGCGATCACCGACACGAACAATACTGTCTACTGACTCCAATGCCAGCCGAGGCCGCCGACTTCCGAGCCGATGTCCTGGCCATCGCCGCTCACCGCGACGACGTGGAGCAGACCTGCGGGGGAACCCTCCTGCGCATGGCGGCCCGCGGCCTGCGCACCGCCATTCTCGATTTGACCCAGGGTGAGGCCGGAACCCGCGGCACTGCTGCTGAGCGCGCTCGCGAGGCCGAGGAAGCAGCCCGTATTTTGGGAGTAGGTTGGCGCCAGGCGCTCGATCTACCCGACGGCGCGGTCGAAAACACCCTCGAAAACCGCATCGCCATCGTCCGCGTCCTTCGCCTGCTCCGCCCTCGCGTCGTCATCCTGCCCTATTGGCAGGCTCGCCATCCCGATCACGCCATCGCTGCGACGGTCGGCTATGAGGCCTGCTTCCTCTCTGGCCTGAAGAAAGTCGATACCGGACCCCTCCCGGACAGGTCCTTGTCCGTGGGGTGGAATACCGGCACAGAGCCCCATCGTCCTTTCAAAATTGTCTACGCCAGCCTCTACGCCCATGTGCGCCCCAGCTTCATCGTCGACATCACACCCTTCATCGAGCAGCGCCATCTGGCGCTTATGGCCTATGGCTCGCAGTACTCCAACCAATCGGCAGGCAGCGGCCTGTTTGTTCCCGAAGAGGAGATTCGCGAGCGCACCTTTGCAGAGGCGAGCCACTACGGCCTGCTGGCGGGTGTCCGCTACGGCGAGCCTTTTGTGCAAAAGGAGGTTGGACTCGTTGACGACCTCACGCTCGTACCTGTGCAATCGCTCTGACTACTTTTCCTGCCGCGCCGCCACTCCCTCCTGCATAACATATTCTTATCCGTTGCGAAAGAAGAATCATTTTGTTTAATGCCAGCGCCTTCGCCGACACTAGGATTGGAGACCATCGATGCCACAAACCTGGAACCCTGAAACCTACGGACGCGAGGGCGCATTTGTGCATGAGCTGGCTGGCGGCGTACTTGAATGGCTCGCTGCCCAGCCCGGAGAACATATCCTCGATCTGGGCTGCGGCGACGGCCAACTGACCGAGCGAATCGCAGCATGTGGCGCAAGCGTGACCGCTATCGATGCCTCTTCGCAGATGGCGGCAGCAGCGCGTGCCCGCGGGATCGCAGCCGAAGAGGGCTCCGCCGAATCACTGCCCTATGTGGATCGAACATTCGACGCAGTCTTCTCGAACGCCGTCCTTCACTGGGTTCGCGACCAGGACGCCATGCTCGCCCAGGTGCGCCGCGTCCTTCGTCCCGGTGGGCGCTTTGTCGCTGAGATGGGTGGACATGGCAACATCGCTGCAATCCGCGTGGCCTTTGCCGCGGTGCTTGCGCGCCACGGTTTTGCCGGCCTTGGCGAGCGCGGGAATTACTATCCCACCGCGGAGGCTTACTCCCGCCGCCTTCAGCAGTACGGCTTCACCGTCGCACGCATTCTTTTCTTTCCTCGCCCCACGCCGCTTCCTGCAAGCGGAATGATAGGCTGGCTCAACACTTTTTGCCGCGGCGCCCTCGATGCACTGCCCGTGCATCTGCGAGAGGTCGCCGTCGACGAAACCGTCGCGCTCCTTGCTCCCTCCCTACGCGACGAAGAAGGCCACTGGACTGCCGACTATGTGCGCCTGCGCTTCATTGCGACCGTCTGACGGCTTTTTAGGTTGGTTGAATCCGCAGTTTCTCTGCCACAAGATCGAGTAACTTACATCGAGTTAAGAAAATATTCCAGATATCCTCTTGCATTTATTTGTGAGTTATGGCAGAGTAATCACTGCGTAGGAGAACGCCCGATGAAGAACAAAACGCAAGTCTCGATGCGCAGGCTGGCAAGGCTCAGTACGAGCCCATCCGGCCGCCGGGCGTGGTTTCTCTATCTCTCGTAACCCGTTGCGGTTCGCCTCCTGCGCATCCTGCACGCATGATGAGTTTTCCCGAGTGGCGGAGAAGACAGCTTCATCGTCTTGACAACGTCTGTCTTCGTTTGTTCCCTCGGGGAAGGTTGGGCTGAGTTAGATCTATGCTTTCTATCTTGGCGCCGCGGCAAGTTATGTGGCGTTTTGGGGAAAGCTATGTCTCTAACTCAGAGGGAATAAGGTAGAGCGCCGGTGGCGATGAAACGAGTTACTTCCTGCCACGAAAAGCAGGGTTGAGGAAACCCTGCCGGAGCGGGCCGATTTCGGCGTAAATGCCGGGACGGAGGTTCCGAACTCCTTTCGCTCATTCCCCGGCGCGACTTTGTGCGCGGATTGCTGTTTGACATAGAGTTTGGCCGGTGGCGTAGGGAACGGTTACTTCGCCTGTTAAGCGCGGTGACGCGGGTTCGATTCCCGCTCGGAGAGGAATCTCCGGTAGCTCAGTGGTAGAGCGCCATACCGCCCCGTTTGTTCCCCGGCTAAAGCTTTCGGAGCCCGGCTCTCTTTTTGAGAGCAGGCAGAGGCCGGTGGCGTAGGTAACGGATACTTCGCCTTGGGAGCCGGAAACGCAGGTTCGAATCCTGCCTTGAGACTTGTGCTCAAGTCGTCTAGTGGTTCAGGACGCCGTAACGTTCCGTCGCCGCTTGTTCCCCGGCCAGATTTTTGTGCAGACGAATCGCTCGTCCAAAACCAGAACAAGATTGCCGGTGGCGCAGGCCTCGGATACTTCCGGTGCAAGCAGGTTCGACTCCTGCCGCCAAGCGATTGGCGCTACGTTCCGCGTCCGATCATTCCCCGGCAGGATATTCTTACTCAGAAAGGAGGCGCGCCATGCGCCTGAACATCTTCAAGCCCAAGCCGCGTCCACGCACCCACGAGGGAGCCCGGGCACGCGTCATTACTCCGGAGCAGTCTCTGCGCCGTTCGGTTCTCTCCTGCATGTTGTGGGAGGGTGAGTTCTACGAGGACGGCGTCGAGATCGCAGGCCGGATTCATGAGCTGGTCCCGCAGGTCGAGGCTGAGAAGGTAGCCGCGCTGGCCGTCGAGGCCCGCGAGCGCATGAAGCTGCGCCACGCTCCGCTTTTGCTGGTGCGCGAGATGGCGCGTCTTGCCACGCATCGCGGCCTGGTAGCCGAGACTCTGGCTCGCGTCATCCAGCGCGCCGATGAGTTGAGCGAGTTTGTCGCCATTTACTGGGCGATGGGCCGCCAGCCGCTTTCCGCGCAGGTAAAAAAGGGATTGGCCGCCGCATTCGGCAAGTTCGACGAGTACGCGCTGGCCAAGTACGACCGTGCCGGGGCCGTTCGCTTGCGCGATGTGCTCTTCCTTTCGCACGCCCGGCCCGCCGATGAGGCTCAGGCCGCGCTGTGGAAGCGCCTGGTCGACAACCAGCTTGCCACGCCCGACACCTGGGAGGTTGCGCTCTCGGCTGCCGGACGCGGCGAAGGCGCCCAAAAGCGCGAAGCGTGGGAGCGCCTGCTGGCCGAGCGCAAGCTTGGCGCGCTGGCTCTATTGCGCAACCTGCGCAACCTGCAGCAGGCCGGCGTCAGCGAGGAACTGGTTCTGGCCGCTCTGGCCTCGGTGAAGACGGATCGGGTTCTGCCCTTCCGTTTTCTTGCAGCCGCGCGTTCGGCGCCACAGTGGGAGCAGCCGCTTGAGGCCGCAATGTTTCGGGCTCTTGAAGGACGGGCGATTGACGGCCGCTCGGGCAGCCTGCCGGGCCACACCGTGCTGCTGGTCGACGTCTCCGGCTCCATGGAGTCGCCGCTCTCGCACCGCTCTGAGATGCGGCGCACCGACGCCGCATATGGGCTGGCGATTCTGCTGCGCGAAATAGCAGAGAAGATCGCCATCTGCACCTTTTCCGATCACGCGAAGCTGGTGCCGCCACGGCGCGGAATGGCATTGCGTGACGCGCTCGAAACGAGCCAGCCGCACTCGGGAACCATGCTGGGAGCGGCTCTGGCCCACGTCGAGGCCGAATGCCGCGAGCGTTACGACCGGCTCGTCGTCATCACTGACGAGCAGTCGCACGACAGTGTTCCCGCTCCGCGCGGCAGGGGCTACACGATCAACGTAGCCTCGAACCGCAACGGTGTAGGCTACGGTCCATGGACGCACATCGACGGATGGAGCGAAGCCGTGGTCGAGTACATCGCTGAACTCGAAGCCGCCAAGTGACCGTTCGGAAGGCGTCGAGCCAGCCAACAAGCTTCGGGGAGCAGGCTTTGTGTCCGCTCCCCGATTTTTTGCGCGCGAGCGCTTTATTCAGCGGCCAGCAGCTTGGTGCGGAACAGCAGTCCCGCTACAATGGCGCCTACGCTGGGAAAGACGAGGAACAGCCACACCTGCTTGAGTGCCTGGCCGCCGACAAACAGCGCCGGTCCCAGGCTCCGTGCCGGATTCACGCTTACGCCCGTGATATGAATACCGAAGATGTGAATTACGACCAGCGTGATGCCGATGGCCAACCCCGCGAATCCTGCCGGCGCGCTCTTTTGTGTCGAGCCCAGAATCACGATCACGAAGATTGCCGTGGCCACAAACTCAAACAGAATGGCCGATTGAATGTTGTATCCGCCTTGATATCCGGGCCCCCAGCCGTCCTGGCCCAACCCGTTCACCGCAAGGCTGTATCCGGAGGTGCCGACCGCAATCACGAGCAGCACCCAGGCCGCAAGAATCGCGCCCACAAACTGTCCCACCCAATAGCCGATCATGTCCTTGACTGTGATCCGTCCCGCAACACATACACCCAGGCTGACCGCGGGGTTAATGTGGCATCCTGAGATGGGGCCAATCCCATAGGCGGCGGCTATGAGCCCTAGCCCAAAGGCGAATGCAATGCCCAGAATGCCGACCTTATCGCCGGCAATTACGGCCGTTCCACATCCAAAAAGCACCAGAATGAAGGTGCCTACCAGTTCCGCCAGATACTTCTTCATGATTCCTCCTTGTTGACCTGAGAAGATTGGGGCCTGCACGGGCTGCATCGCTGAACTCGCGCCTCTGTGCCGCCGTGCAGCGCAGAAGCTCGAGAGCCTATGGAAAGAGTCGAAAATGCGCGAGCAGAATGCGCGAACGCAGTCTTGCAGAAGCGCTGCTGCGGAGTCAAGAAAAAATATGGCCTTCATCGTAAAATCCGCTCCCGCGGAATGCGCCTGCTTCCTCCCGGTCTTCTTTTATAGTGAAAAACCTCGGCGCGTTCACGGCTATTCATCGCAGCGGGCGCCTTTTGTTGTGCTAACGTTCAAGCGTGAGCGTTCCCGCGCCAGGCAAAGGTGAAACGAAGAAGGCAAACCCGCGGCTCTTGCCGGGGCTGGCAGTCAAGGATGGCCTCATTCGCCATCCCTTTGACCTGGAATTTGGAGTCCGCACCAGTGGTCTGGTGGCGGGGCGGCATCTCGGCTTTGGGCACCGCAGCGACCGGCACTTCACGGCCTACTACGCGGTTGCACCTTCGGTGTTTCAAGGCATGATTGCGCGCTGGCGTCGATGCCGTCCGGTGGCACCCATCGACGCCTACACCTTCGTCGACGTGGGCGCAGGCATGGGGCGGGCCATGCTGCTGGCCTCGGCGTACCCCTTTCGTGCCGTCGTCGGGATTGAGCTGCACCCAACTTTGGCGCGCATCGGCCGCGGGAATTTGGCGTCGTGGCGCGCCGCAGGACGCGCCCTCGCACCCATGCGCATGCACTGCCGCGATGCAGCGGAGTTCCCGCTCCCGCCCGATCCGTGCGTGGCCTTTCTCTTCAACCCGTTCGGCGCACCCGTGCTGCGCCGTCTGCTGCGCGCCTGGGGCCGGAACCTTGCCGAACGCGCGGGACAACTGGATATCCTGTACGTAAACAACGAGCAGGAGAGCGTGTTGGAACGCGAGCCGGGATTTGCGCGGCTTTTTCTCGGCCAAGTGCGGCGGACACACGCCGACGCCGTCGCCGACCGCACAATTCTCAAGCGGCAGCCCGGAGCCGAGTACGCGGCCACGGGCTGGGAGGATTGCTCGATCTATCGCTGGGTTGGAAGGACAGGGAGTAGGCAGTAGAGAGTAGAGAGTAGAGGCCATGAACGGAAGGCATCTGATTCTGGGAATAGGCGAACTGCTGTGGGACATTTTGCCGGAGGGCATGAGGCTCGGCGGAGCGCCGGCCAACTTCGCCGTGATGGCCGGCCGGCTGGGCAATCACGCCGCCATCCTCAGCCGCATTGGCCGCGACGAGCTGGGCCGACAGGTCATAGACCGCCTTGATCCGATGCCCGTGGAAACCAGCTTCCTTGAAGTCGGTGCGGCGCACGAGACCGGCCGCATCACCGTCAATTTCTACGATGGCGAACTGAGAAGGCGCCTGAAGCTTCCACTCTGTAGCTCGTAGCCAATGCACGGCTGCTGCCGTCTATTGACTGCCGACGCTGAGTAAACGTTTTCCACATTGTCAAACAGTTCACTTTCGCATTACGATGGCGGGGTCATGAACAAACCCGCCGCAGTTGCCGCATTCGTCGCCGCGTTCCTGTTGCCTTCGGGCCTGATTGCGCAGGCGCCTTCGCTGGCCATTCAGGTGGACCACCCCACCGCCAACGTGAGCCCCACGCTCTATGGCCTCATGACCGAGGAAATCAACTATTCCTACGATGGCGGAATCTACGCCGAGTTGGTGCGCGACCGCGCTATTGGCAGCGCTTGGGACTCGCTTACCCCCTGGCCCATCGTGGCGCGCGGTAACTCCATCGTGAGCGTCTCCGTCGACGAATCCACCGGGCCCAGCGCGGCAAATCCGCGCAGCCTCAAAGTGAGCGTCAGTGCAGCCGCTCCAGGCTCGTCTGCAGGAATCGAGAACGGCGGCTTTTGGGGCATCCCCGTGCTGCCGAACACAACTTACACAGGATCGTTCTATGCCAAAACCGATACCGCCGGCACTTTCGTCACCGTCTGCCTCCAGAACGACCAGACCGGCGTCGACGCGGCCACGGCCACCGTCACCGGACTCACCGCCGAGTGGAAGCAGTTCACCTACGCGCTCAAGACCGGCGACGTGCCGGTTTCGTCGAACAACCACCTGATCCTCACCATCGCTCGCCCGGCCACGGTGTGGTTCAACCTCATTTCCCTTTTCCCGCCCACCTGGCACGCGCGGCCCGGCGGCAACCGCATCGACATCATGCAGAAGCTGGCTGCCATGCAGCCCAAATTCCTGCGCCTGCCCGGCGGCAACTATCTTGAGGGCGACCATATCTCCGACCGCTTCGACTGGAAGAAGACTATCGGCCCATGGGCCGAGCGGCCCACGCACATGAGTCCCTGGCATTACCGCTCGTCCGACGGCATGGGCCTGCTCGAGTTTCTGGAGTGGTGCGAAGACCTGAAGATGGAGCCGGTGCTTGCTGTCTATGCAGGCTACTCGCTGGCCGGAGAGCACGTCGATCCGGGACCGGCCCTGGAACCCTATGTACAGGATGCGCTCGACGAGATCGAGTATGTCACTGGCGGCACAGACACCAGGTGGGGCGCCGAGCGCGCCAAAGACGGCCACCCGGCCCCGTTCCCACTGCACTACGTCGAAGTCGGAAACGAAGATTGGTTCGATCGTTCCGGCTCCTACGACGGCCGCTTCGCTCAGTTCTACCACGCCGTCAAGCAGCGCTTTCCCGATCTGAAGATCATCGCCACCACCCCTGTAAAAAGCGTCAAACCCGACGTGCTCGACGAGCACTTCTACATGCCGGCCGAGCAGTCGTTCAACGAGGCGGACCACTACGACAAGGCCAGCCGCAACGGCCCCAAAATCTTCGTCGGCGAATGGGCCACGCGCGAAGGCGACCCTACGCCGAATCTTGAGGCGGCACTGGCCGACGCGGCCTGGCTCACGGGCCTCGAGCGCAACAGCGATCTGGTCATCATGGCCAGCTATGCGCCTCTCTTCGTCAACGTGAACCCAGGTGGCATGCAGTGGTCTCCTGATCTAATCGGCTACGACGCGCTCACCAGCTACGGCTCGCCCAGCTACTGGACACAGGTGATGTTCTCCACTCATTTGGGAACTCAAGTCGTGGCCAGCACGCTCGCCAACGCCCCGTCGCGCGTCTATGCTTCCGCAACCTGCGACGAAAAAAAACACACGCTCTTCGTCAAAGTGGTTAACGCGACTTCGGCTTCAGAACCGCTCACGATTGCGCTGACTGGCGTCGCCCACCTCGCGCCTCGGGCCACGCTCACCACAATGAGCGGCAAGACGCCCAACGCGGCCAACAGCATCGCGCACCCCGACGCCGTTGTCCCGATTGCGCACACCGTTTCCATCGCAGGACCCAAATTTACCCAGACCTTTGCGCCCTATTCGGTCAATGTGCTGGAGTTGAGCTACTGATCGCTGCAACTGCACGAACCCCCGCAAATCACTTCCTGCCAGGGCCACAACTCGAGTAAAGTAAGTTCATTGTGATTATCGATTTCGCCAGGCGCGCGCACGATCACAACTGGGAGATGGACCCCATTACGCGCTCCCTGCTCGACACCGATTTCTACAAACTTCTCATGCTCCAGTTCATCTGGAAGCATTTTCCGAAGACGCGTGCCACGTTCACTCTCATCAATCGCACGTCTTCGGTGCGTCTGGGCGAAATCGTTGGTGTCCCGCAGCTACGCGAGCAACTCGAGGTCACGCGCCGGCTCCGCTTCCGGAAGTCGGAGTTGGTTTGGCTGGCCGGCAACACGTTTTACGGGCGGCGCGGCATCTTCGAGCCAGCTTTCCTTGACTGGCTTGAGCGCGACTTCAGGCTTTCCGATTACGAATTATTCGTCCAGGATGGACAAATCACCCTTCGCTTTCACGGCCTGTGGTCCGGAACTTCGATGTGGGAGATCTACGCGCTCTCCCAGATCGGCGAATTGAAGACGCGCGCCGCGCTGAAGCAGTTGAGCGAGATGGAACTCGATATTCTCTACGCGCGCGCCAAGACCCGGCTGTGGGAAAAGATGGAGCGGCTGCGCGGCGTTCCCGATCTCAGCATCAGCGACTTCGGCACGCGACGCAGGCACAGCTTTCTCTGGCACGAGTACGTCGTGAATGCCATGCATAACACGCTCGGCGAGAGCTTTTCCGGCACCTCGAACGCGTACCTCGCCTACAAGCACGACCTCGAAGCCATCGGCACCAATGGCCACGAATTGCCCATGGCCATGGCCGCGCTCGCCCGCGATGAAGAGGAGTTACGCACCTCGCAATACCGCTTGCTGGAGTTATGGCAGCAAAGTTATCAGGGCGAACTGCTCATTCTGCTTCCCGATACCTTCGGCACCACGCAATTCCTGCGCGGAGCGCCTGCCTGGGTAGCGAACTGGACCGGCCAGCGCATCGACAGTAAGGACGCGTATGTGGCAGGCGACGAATATATCGCATGGCTAGAGCAGCATGGGCGCGATCCGCGCCAAAAGCGGCTGATTGCCAGCGACGCACTCGATGTGGAGCAGATTCTAAGTTTGCACGCCTACTTTGCGGGCACTCGGCGCAATGGCGCCTTGCCCGACGATTTCCACTCGGCAAGCGATTTTTACGACGCCGGCCGCTGGGTCCCGGAGCGCCGCATTCGCTTCAGCGCCGGCTGGGGCACTCTGCTCACCAACGACTTCCGCAACTGCAATCCCCAGGGCAACGACGGCTTCAACCCGGTCGGCCTGGTCTGCAAGCTGACCGAAGTTGAAGGCAGGCCCGCGGTCAAGCTCTCTGACAATTACTCCAAAGCTCTGGGCGACGCCAAAGAAGCCGAACGCTACCGGCGCGTCTTCGGCGTGGCAGGAGTAGCGGACGCGCCAGTGCTCACGTAAGACAGCCCGACCTGAAAAAAGCTGGCCGTGCCCCCATGGTTGCAGGCGCTACGCTCCGGCCGGTGTACGCTTCTCGATATGGCCTTGCAGCCAGCCTGGTACTCTACTCAACTCCGAGCTGAGTTAGCGCTGCGCAACCGCAGCTACGCGCGCGGGCGCACGCATGTCGAGAGCTACGGAAGCGCGCCGGTCATCGTGTATGCGCCCGAATACCCCGCAGACGAAGACCCGTCTGCGGGGACCCCGCCTGAACACCCCGCAGACAAAGACCCGTCTGCGGGGACCCCGCCGGAGGGCGGCCGCCATGGAAACTTCTTCGATGCCGCTTATGGGGCCATTGTCGCGCATGCCGAGTGGATGCGGCGCTTCGATAAGGTCCATGCGCAGGCGGCACGGTCACTGCCTAAACCCCAGTTCGAGCCTGACCGCCGCTGGCGCGAGCTTGACTCCTGCATGAGTTCCGATGCGCTGCTGATGAACATTTTCTGCACGCCCGGCGTAGCAGAATCCGCTGCCGTTCGCAATGCGCTCGGCGTGGATACCGAGGCGGTTCCCATCTTTGGCTGGAAGGCGCGCGTGCCGCTGGCCAATGGCCGATCCGATCGCACCGAAATCGATATGCGCTTTGGCTCGCTGCTCGTCGAGGCGAAGCTAACCGAGGTTGGTTTTCAATCGCGCGCCGCGGCGATCGTGGAGTCCTATCGCGACTTCGACGCCGTGTTTGACCGTGATCTGCTCCCGCGCACCGAGATCGCCACTACGCGGCGGATGCAGGCAAGCGAGTTTCCCGAGAACGAATCGCAGGAACTGGAAAGCCTCGTCGGCGACCCGTCTTCTTTTTCTTCCGTCGAGACCAGCTTTCGCGCTCCCGGCGAAGCGGGCTACGCGAGTTATCAGCTCATCCGCGGCGTGCTCGCGGCTCATGCCGCGCAGTGCAGCTTCTGCATGCTGCACGACGAACGCCGTCCGGACCTGCGCGAAGAGTGGTTTCAGGTGATGGCGGCCGTCAGGAATGCCGAACTGCGTGTGCGGTTGAAGGTGCTCACTTGGCAGGAGATCGCCGCGTTTCTGCCTGCCGCGCTACAGGAGTTCCTCGATTTGAAGTACGGAATCGCCGCGCCGGGGCAAACCTCGCGACGAACCCCTGAAGATGATCATTTCGATTTGCCCTGATCTGGATTCACATAAGGCCCCGTCGGGGCAGCAAATTGCCCAGGCTCCACGTCTATAATTCCCGCGTAGGCGGCGCTGTCCCGCGGCAACTCCCAACAACGGCGCCGACGAGCGCGATGCAACCTGCAACGGCCGATCTGATCAAATCCGCGCGGCGCTTCTATGCGGAGGAGTTGTGCCGCCTCAACCGCATCTCCTCGCCCGCCATCTTTGCCGCCTTCGCAACCGTGCCACGCGAGCGTTTCGTCGGTCCTGGCCCGTGGATTATTCAAAGCAGTGGAACGTCCTCGTTCACTGAGGACGCCGATCCCACCCACGTCTATCGCGACGCGCTCATCGTGCTCGACGAGGCGAAGCATTTGAACAATGGCCAGCCCAGTCTGTGGGCCTATTACCTGAGCCTTCTCGACGTGCACCTGAGCGACCAAATTCTCCATCTCGGCTGCGGTACCGGATATTACACCGCCATCCTGGCCGAGCTCACCGGCCCGCAGGGGAAAATTATCGCCGTCGAAATCGACGAAGGCCTTGCCGCCCGAGCCGCAGATGCTCTCTCCGCCTGGCCGCAGGTCACAGTGGTTCACGCCGATGGCGCACTCGGCCCCTTCGAACCCTCCGACGTCATCGTCGTCAGTGCCGGCGCCACGCATCCACTCGCCGCCTGGCTCGCCGCCCTCAAGCCCGAAGGCAAGCTGCTCTTCCCGCTCACCTCCACGCGAGGACCGGGAAGAGCAGCTTG
>Ga0326727_10002837_pt1 | contig 57369 bp, 46 predicted proteins | sample MB2enrmetagenome_FD_207643 | JGI IMG/M metagenome (GOLD analysis project Ga0326727, IMG submission 207643) | Lab enriched peat soil microbial communities from McLean, Ithaca, NY, United States - MB29MY | ecosystem: Environmental > Terrestrial > Soil > Wetlands > Peat | place: USA: New York... | reverse complement strand
CAACTGGCGCGCGTGGTATCCAACCACGATGCCGGCCTGGTGCTGAACCACATGCGCGGGCGGCCGGACAACTGGGCCAGGCTGGGACCGATGCCGGATCCGGTGGCGGGCATCGCGCGCGACCTCGGCGCCGCCGTCAGCCGCGCCCGCCACGTTGGCATCAGCCCCGCCAAGCTGGTGATCGATCCCGGCCTTGGCTTCGGCAAACGTAAGGAGCAGAACGCACTGATCTTGGGCCGCCTCTCCGCGTTCGCCGCGCTCGATCTGCCGATCATGGCCGGCCCCTCGCGCAAGAGTTTCCTGGCTCACCAGGACGCGGAGCAAACCAAGTTCGCCACCGCCGCGGCCGTGGCTGCTTGCGTGCTCGGCGGCGTCCACATGGTGCGCGTCCACGACGTGCGCGAAATGCGCGCCGTCACCGACCTGGCCGACGATATTCTGCGCGCGCAGGCGGAATGATCGCCCGCCGCGCCTCTCCTGTATAATGGTCGCGTTGGGGGCCAAGCCCCTCTGGGATGCCGGACATCAAGAAAAAGCTGCAGGACGAGATCGCCACGCTCGAATACGAATTGCACGTCGAGTTGCCGAAGGAGATCCACACGGCGCGCGCACACGGCGATCTGAGCGAGAACGCTGAATATCACGCCGCCAAGGAACGCCAGGGGATGGTCAACGCGCGTCTCAACCAGCTCAAGAAGCGGCTGGCCGAGATGTCGATGATCGACTTCTCGAAGATTCCGCACGACCGCGTGGGCTTGGGTTCCACCGTGGTCGTGCTGGATAGCAAGCGCGACGAAGAGGTAACGTATAATTTGGTGACGGTGGAGGAGGCCGACGCGGCCAACGGCAAGATCTCCACCACCTCGCCGATCGGCCGCGCCTTGCTCGGCAAGGAAGTGGGAGACGTGGCCCGCGTGCAGAGTCCCAATGGCACCAAGGATCTGGAGATCCTCAAGCTGAGCACCATCCACGACGTGGCGGAGTGACATGACACTCACCGGCGCAATCGGCAGGTTCTGCGGCGCGATCATCGACCGGATCGTGCGCTGGCTGGCGCTTTCGCGCATTCACCCGAACGTGCTCACCTTCATGGGGCTGGTGATCAACATCTGGGCGGCGTGGCTGTTCGCCCGCGGCAGCTTCCGCTGGGCCGGCCTGGTGGTGATCGGCGCCGGGTTGTTCGATATGGTGGATGGCCGCGTCGCCCGCGCCACCAGCCAGGTCACGCGCTTCGGCGGATTCTTCGATTCGGTGATCGACCGCTATTCCGATCTCGCGCTGTACATGGGCCTGCTGGTTTATTACGCTTCCATCAACCGCTTTTTCTATATCGTGCTGACCGCCGTGGTGATGACCGGCTCGGTGATGATCAGTTACACGCGGGCGCGCGCCGAGAACGCCATTCCCAAGTGCAAAGTCGGCTTCCTGGAGCGGCCCGAACGGGTGGTGCTCATCATCATCGGCGCCCTGTTCAATCGCATGGCCGCCGTGCTGTGGGTGATCGCCGTGCTCTCCAACCTCACCGTGGTGCACCGCATGATCTATACCTTCCACGAATGCAATCTACTGGAAGACGCGCAACTGCGCGCCGCGCCGAAGAACGAATCCTCCGAGGTGGGTAGCGGCCAGGTCAAGCGCTGACGACCGCTCCCTTTGGTCGCGGCTCCGAAGGGCGAGGAATGCTATCGGAGCCGGGCCCAGAGGGCACCCCGTCAGGGAGCGGTCGGATTCTACCGGCTCGAATTCCGATAGTCCAGCGGCGGTTTCTGCCCCACCGGGATCTTCGATTCGTACTTCAGTCCCTCCATCCGCTTGGCGAAGTCGGCCTTGGCCGCCTCGAGCAACGCTGGTTCGGTGAACAGGTCCTCAGCAGTAACGGCCAGCACCTTGGCGGCCAGCACCATGCCGTCCTGTCCGATGGCCATGCCGCTGGCGGCCGTGGCGTACCAGGTGTGGGCCGGCGTTCCTGGCACCCAGGTAGCGGCGGTGATCCCGATGGTCGGCACGTTCCAGCTCACGTCACCTACGTCGGTGGATCCGCCACCGCCCTCGCGCTCGCGGTCGAGCGGCTGCACCAGGCGCTCGCTGCCCAGTTTGGCCGTCCCGGGAGGCAATAGCGGAAACAGTTTCTCCGCGAATGTTTGCTCGGCCGGCGTGTAGGTCAAGCCGCCGATCTCGGTGAAATTGCGATAGACGCGTTCACCCAGCGGCTGGTTGTTGACGATATTGGCGTCGCTGCTCACAATGCGGCATTCCACCGTCGTCTCCGTGGCCATCGCCGCGCCGTTGGCGCATTTCAGAATGCGCTCCCAGATGCCGCTCAGCACGGTCATCGAGGGGTGGCGCGCGTAAAGGAACAGCTCGGCGTCATCGGGCACGATGTTGGGCGCGGCGCCTCCCTTGGTCACGATGTAATGCATGCGCGTGGCGCTGGGGACGTGTTCGCGCAGAAACTCCACCGCGTTGGCCATCAGCATCAGGCCGTCCAGCGCCGAGCGTCCCTTCTCCGGCGCCGCAGCCGCGTGCGATGCCAGGCCATGAAACTCGAATTTCGCCGTGATCACGGCCAGCATGCCGGCGCCGGTGGTCACCGTGTTCGAATCGCCCGGATGCCAGTGCAGAACGGCGTCCACATCATTGAACAGCCCGGCGCGCACCATGTACACCTTGCCCGAGCCGCCTTCCTCCGCCGGAGTGCCGTAATACCGCATCGTGCCGGGCAGGTGATGCGCGGCGAGATAATCTTTGATCGACACCGCGGCCAGCGCACCGCCTGCGCCGAGCAGGTTATGCCCGCAGCCATGGCCGGGCGCGCCGGCAGTCAGCGGCTTGCGCTCCGGCACGGCGTCCTGCGAGAGCCCGGGCAGAGAATCGAACTCACCGAGAATTCCGATCACCGGCTTTCCCTGCCCCCAACTAGCGACAAACGCGGTGGGTATCTCGGCCACGCCGGCCTTCACGTCGAAGCCGGCCGCGGCGAGCGTCGCCTGGAGCAACGCGGAGCTCTTCTTTTCCTGGTATCCCATCTCCGCGAATTCCCACACTTTGCGCGAGACATCGCGGTACGCCGGGGCATGTGTCTCCACCAGTTGAATCACCTCGCTGTGAGCCGCCGACATATCCGCCCCGAGCGCCGCGAATGGCGCCACCGCGCCTAAAACAAGAACCGCCAGTTTCGATCGCATATTGGGATACGGTACGCGGGGAGGGTGGTGGGTGTCAAGCTGCGGGGTTAAGGCGTATCCGCAGCGCGGGTCGTAGGGTGAGCTAGGCGGGGCACGTCCACCAGTACCTGCGCGTATTCAACCTTTCGGCCCGGTCTGCTATCCTCTTAGGGAGCGCACCTCCGTGTCCGCGCCCGCCAGGAACTTCAATGAAACGCACGTACCTTGTTTTTTCCATCGTATTGTTGTCGTCCGCCACGGCGGCCGATGCGCAAACGCAAACCACGCCGGTCACCCCGGTCACGCTCAACGGCAGCCCGTCGCGTCAGATCGGCCAGCCGCTGCTGATCCCGAAGACCGGCAACCCCAACCTCGTGGAAGGCCGCGAATTGTGGAGTCCCACCGGCATCGCCCTCGATTTCGCTGCTTCGCCGCCCATCGTCTACGTGGCCGACACGTTGAACAACCGCGTCCTGGCATGGAAGAACTCGACCGGCTTCACCAACGGGCAGCCGGCCGACCTGGTGATCGGACAGCCGGACAAGTACACGACTTTCAAGGCCGGTCCCGGCACCGTCTTTACCACCGGCTTGAGCGAGCCCACTGGCCTTGCGGTCTGGAACGGCGACCTCTACGTCGCCGACAGCGGCAACAACCGCGTCTTGCGCTATAAGGAGCCCTTCACACAGTTCGCCCAAACCGGGTCGTATCCCACCCCGGATCTGTACGTCGGCCAGCCGTCGCTGAAATCGGGCACGGTGAATTATCCCAGCGGCTCGCCCACCGCTCAGGGTCTGTCTTTCGCCCCCGGCGGGTCGGGGCTTCTCGCCGCCATTGCCTTCAATCCCAGCACCGGAGACATGTGGGTCACCGATCCCGGCAACCGCCGCGTGCTGATGTTCCCTGCCGCCGCTGTCAACAGCGGAGGCGGGCTCTTGACCGCCACTGTCGAGTTGGGTCAACTCGATTTCGTCAGCCTGCAGCCCGCGCTGAACCCGTCCACCGGCAAGGAAATCGCCAACCAGTTCGCGGTGCCTTCCCAGTTGGCCTTCGACCCGGCCGGCAATCTCTATGTTTCCGATGCCGACCCGAGCGGGCTCCTCAACCGCGTGCTGGTCTTCACTCCCCCATTTGCCAGCGGCGAATCCGCCGCGCGAATCATGGGAGTCCTGGGAGGAACGGCGCTCCAGGGTCTCACCACCGCCCAACTGCAGGTGATTTCTAACCAAACCAGCTTCTATAACCCGGGCGGCATCTTCTTCCTCGCCGATAGCAGCGTGGGCGTCGTCGACACCAACTATAACCGCATTTTGATCTTTCCGCCGTATTCTTCCTGGCCCAGCGCGAGCACCTATTTCTCCCCGCAGGCGACCGCCGTGCTCGGCCAAAATGGCTCGTTCGTCCCGAGCACGTTCGCCAACGGTAATACGGTCCCCACTGTGCTTACTCCGCCCGCCAACGCGGGGGTATTCTGGAGCCCGTTAACGGCGGCCTTCCTGCCGTCCACCAGCGAACTGTTCGTAGTGGATACCGGCAACAATCGTGTGATAGTGATGCCCAACCAATCCGGCACGGCGCCGTTCGGCAATGCGACGCGGGTCCTTGGGCAGGATACGATGACTATGAATTCGCCCAACCTCATCGAAGGCCGCGAATTCCAGTTTTATAACGGCCAGGCCATCTTTTCCGGCGAGCCCCCCTACGATGCCGGCATCGCCCTCGATACCACGGGCCCGGTGCCCCATCTCTACGTGGCGGATGCCCGTAACCACCGCGTAATGGGTTTTTACGATGCCCGCAAGCTCTACGCCACAGGAGTGCCACAAGGCCAGCAGGCCAGTAACGAGATCGTCATCGGCGAACCGGATTTCAACACCGCGATTTGCAACTATCCTTCCGGCGACTTGACCAAGGCCACTGCTAACGGCCTTTGCTTCCCGACTGGCGTGCTTACCGATTCCAACGGCAACCTTTACGTGGCCGACACCTATAACAGCCGCGTGGTGCGTTTTCCGGCGCCCTTTGCCAACTGGCCGCAAAAACAAGTGATGGAATCCGCCGACCTGGTGCTGGGCCAGACCAGCCTTACCGGCGCTCCGATCACCGATCCCAGCGCGGTCAATATGTACGCGCCCTACGGCCTTGCATTTACCGGCACCAACGGCCTGCTGGTGTCCGATATCGTCGACAATCGCGTGCTCTATATTCCATTTTCGAGCGGCCAAACCACCTTCAACGCCCCAGCGGACAATGGCAAGGCCGCCACCAAGGTCTTCGGCCAGCCGGATTTTGTGACCGTCACTCCGGGTTCGGCCGCCAACAAGCTCAACTCGCCGCACCACATCGCCACCGATACCAACGGCCAGGTATATGTCACCGACCCCGGCAATAGCCGCGTGCAGATTTTCGCCGATCCCAACAACGTGTTGACGCCGCCAGCTTCCGCCGACCCCATCCTCAGTCTGCCCAATCTGTCGGGTCCGCAGGGCATTTTCGTCAACCCGTCCACCGGTGAGATCTGGGTCACCACGGGATCCACCGCCGTCCGCTATCCCAAGTACGACACTCTGGAGCTGAATCCCGCATCCACCGGCACTGTGCAGGCGGCATCCACCACGCTGGCAGTGGCCCAGGATCAATATGGAGACCTGTTCCTGGCCGATGCCACCAGCCGCGTCGCGGTTTACTATCAGGGCTTGGCGGGCGAGAATGGCCAGGCTACTTACCAGGGCCAGCCGCTCGCGCCAGGCGCCGTCGCCAGCCTGTACCCAGTGGCTTCTCAGACCCAGTTTAAGACCCCGTCGATACCCACCCCTCCGGGGTACGCCGCGCTGACCGGGTATCCCATGCCGGTCTCGCTCGCCGATGAGCAGGTCATGTTCAACGGCGCCGCCGCGCCGCTGTACTTTGTGGCGCCCGGGCAGATTAATTTCCTGGTGCCCATGAGCGCCCCTGTCACCGGCGCCGCCGACGTCGAAGTCGTCCAGGTTTCCACCGGCCAGGTTCTGGGCGCTGCCTCCGTGGCCATGGCCCCGGTGTCGCCAGCCATCTTCTGCGGCGCCGCCGGAGGATGTCTTCTCAATGGCGGCTTTTATCAGGCGGCCGTGCTCAACCAGGACTATTCGGTGAACAGTTCCACCAATCCGGCTCCGCGCGGAAGCGTCATCTCGATCTTTGCCACCGGCCAGGGAGCCTTGAACAACGCGCCCGCCGATGGCGCCGCCGCTCCCGGCCCCCCCAACTTCGCTACCACCCCGCAGACGCCCCGCGTGGCCATCGGGACCTGTTTCGTGGACGACTGTGGTCCCCTGCTGGCCGGCGACCCGACCAACGGCCAGTGGGTCACTTATTCCGGCCTGGCGCCTGGATACGCCGGCCTTTGGCAAATCAACGTCCAGATTCCCATGGCCGTTAACCCGGCAGTGCAAGTGCCCATCGCCATCCAGTACAACGGCGTCGGCAGCGCCGACCTCAGCTCGGGCTTCCATCTCACCATCGCAGTGAAATAGCTTTCTCGGCTCACAGTCGCCAAAGAGCCGGTTGACAGGCGGAAGCGCCTGTCCCACTCGCCCGGCAAAGTGGGACAGGCGCTTTCGCCTGTCAACCCGCCGGACAATACGGCGCGGGCCGGCATTGTTCCAGTGATATCATGGGAGTCGGATGAGCTTCCTGTCGCCAAGACTCCAGTTGAAGGTTTCGCAGAAGCAGATCCTCACTCCGGGCCTCGTCCAGATGGTCACGGTCCTTCAGCTCAACCGGCTGGAACTGAAGGAGATGATCACTCAGGAGATTGTCAAGAATCCGGTCCTCGAAGAGGCCACGGAGGAGGCCGGCGAAGAGATCACACCCGAAGAGCTGTTGCCGCTGCTCGAGGCCGAGGCAACCACCGAACCCGCCGACCGGCAGATCCTGGATGCCACGCCCGGCAACCAAACTTCCACCTCCGATGGCGAGCGGGCCGACGTCGCCATCAACGGCAATCTCTTCCCGGACCCCGAGGAAACCGCCCCCGTCGCCACCGCCGAGCCTGAAGCTGTCACTGCCGGCGACCCACCCACCGAACCGGCCGCGGCCGATCCTTTCGACGAGATCGATTTCGGCACCTTCTTTGACGACTATCTCGATCCCGGTTACAAAAGCCCGGCCGCCGAATCCTCCGAAAAACCGTCCTTCGAAACCTTCCTCTCCGCTCCCGTCACGCTCGGCGATTACCTGCGCTCCCAGTTGGCCGTGATCGTCATGCCGGACCCGGTGCGCGACGCGGCCGAAGCCATCATCGGCAACCTCGACGAAGACGGATATCTGACTGCGTCGCTCGAGGAAATCGCGCCCCTCGTCGAGCACCAGACCGAAACCGTGGAGGCCGCCCTCGCCGCCGTCCAGTCGCTCGACCCGGCCGGCGTCGGCGCGCGCGATCTGCGCGAGTGCCTGCTGCTGCAGATCGAAAGCATCAACGGCAAAGGCGGCGTGGCCTGGCAGATCGTTTCCAGCCATATGCGCCTGCTCGAAACCCGCCAGTACAGGGAGATGGCGCGCCTGCTGGGACGGCCGCTCGATCACATCGAGATTGCCGTCTACATGATCCGCCACCTCAATCCGCGGCCTGGGCTGCGCTATTCCGGAGCCGGCGCGCGGGTGGTCGAGCCGGATGTTACTTTCATCAAGGACGGCGACGAGTACATCATCCAGATGAATGACGAGGACGTGCCGCAACTCCGCTTGAACGCCCAGTACCGGCGCATGCTCGACCGCGATCAGGGCGCCACCAAGGAAGTTCGCGACTACGTCCGCGAACGCTATACCTCCGCCATTCAGTTGATGAAAAACATCGAGCAGCGCAAGCAGACCATCCTCAAGGTCTGCCAGGCCATCGTGCGCCGCCAGACCGAGTTCCTCTCCCACGGCCTCGATTCCCTCAAGCCGATGATGATCAAGGACGTGGCCGAGGAAGTCGGCGTCCACCCCTCCACCGTCAGCCGCGCTGTCGCCAGCAAGTACGTGCATACACCGCAGGGCGTCTTCGAGCTGCGCTATTTCTTTTCCGAAGCCGTGCAGGGTCCTTCCGGCAGCGGCACTCCGCTGCTGCTGCTCAAGCGCAAGGTGAAGAAGATGATCGAGGCCGAGGACCGCACCAAGCCGCTCACCGACGAGCAGATCACCTCGATGCTGCAAGCCGAAGGCATCGACGTCACCCGCCGCACCGTCGCCAAGTACCGCGAGGACATGAAAATCCCTTCCACCCACCAGCGCCGCCAGCGGCCGTAGGGGCGTGGCGCAGGCTGCCAGCCTGCTGCGCCGAGATTCGTCTCGGCTTTTCTTGCCGCGTTCAGCTTTTCTTGCCGCCTTTAACCGTTCTGTGAACTTCTGGCGGCTCCGCATCGTGTATCCTGGTACGGAGACTTCGCCATGTTTTGCGATCGCTGCGGTACCCAAGTAAATGCCGGCCAGCAGTTCTGCCCCAACTGCGGCCAATCGTTCGCCGGGGCTCCCGCCGCTTCCGGCTTTGCGCCGCCACCCGCATGGACGCCGCCCGTGGGCGTGCAAGTCGCCTCCGGCCGCTGGATCGGAGCCGGCTGGGAGCTGGTCAAGGCGGACATGGGCTCCTACGTTCTGGCCACCCTGATTTTCTTCCTGCTTAGCAGCGTGCCGTTTATTCAAGGCGCGCTCATCACCGGCTTCCACATTTTCACCATGAAGAAGATCGCGGGCCGCCGCGCCGAGTTCGCGGATCTCTTCAAGGGCTTCAATTATTTCATCCCGACCCTGGTGGCGATGTTGCTGATCAGTGTGTTCACCATGATCGGCACGATTTTCTGCATCATCCCCGGCCTGGTGGTGGCGGCGGCGCTGAAGTTCACTTATCTGTTCATCGTGGATAAGCGGATGGATTTTTGGCCGGCCATGGAGGCCAGCCACGCCATCGTGAAACAGGACTATTTCGGCTTCACCATGTTCCTGATTTTGCTGTTCCTGGTGAACGTGCTGGGCGCGCTCTGCTGCATCGTCGGGCTGCTGGTGACGTTCCCCTTGTCGATCGCGGCCATTACCGTGGCGTACAAAGAAATTGTCGGATTCGAACCGCGGACCATCGACGCGCTGTAGCGGGCGGCGCGCGTCGCTCGCCCCGCGGCTGTTGGGCGCGGGTCTGCTCCTCGCGCTTTTATACTGGGCCTCGCCACCGGCCGAGCCCTCGTTTCGCGCTTGCCCTTTCTATTGGCTCACCGGTAAGCCATGCCCGCTGTGCGGTCTCACGCGCGGTCTCTGCGCGCTCGCCAAGGGGCACTGGAGCCAGGCCGTTCACTTCAATGCCCTCAGCCCGCTTGGGCTCATCCTGCTGCTCTCTCTCTTTTGGAACACCCCGTGGCGGCCGCGCCTGTGGATCTTCGGCATCGCCGCATTCGCCATCTATGGAATCTGCCGCATTGCCTTGGCATGATACGAGCGCGGTGAGCCGCTTGCCAGCCCACCGCAAATTTATCGCCGCATCCGGCGCCTTAAGGCTTCGGCTCCGGAACGTAACTCAGGTCCGGCTCGAAGCGCCACATGGTCCATTCGATGCTTTCGACGATCGGCCGCAGTTTTGCTTGATAGGCTTTGTATTCTTCGGCGCTCATTGCCTTCTGCACGCCATAGGGCGCATCCAGATCCGCCCATCCGTCAAAGGACGAGTAAGTGTGGATTTCATTGTTGGGTGTTCCAAAGCGGGCAACCGCCACGCCGAAGGCGCCGACTCCCGCCTTCTGAAGCGCCGGCAGGGTGTCGCTCTTGAAGATCGCCAGCAGGTCGTCCGTCTTGCCGAACGCCACGCGAATCCTCCCCGTGCGAACCATCTTGGGGAGTTCTTTACTCCTCATGACCAGGTCCGGCTGCATCTCATCGACCCAGGTCTCCAGGCTCGCCGTCGCGCTTTCCAGCCGGGCGAGCACGCGCGCGAGATCCGCTTCCACCGGCTTGAGTTTCGGGTCCTCCTGATCCAGTTCCTTCCACTTTGCGGAATACCAGACGACACCGTACTCATCGGGCCCGCTCTGCGCCGACCAGACCGTGAACCCCTGCTCCACGCCCGCCTTCTTCATCAGTGCTGCGTAATCCTTCAGCGCGGCCTTCCAGTCGCCAACCCGGTCCGTCTTGACCTTGACAAACAGGACCGACCGTATATTCCGCTGTTGTTCTTGTGCCGGTGATGGAACCGACAATATCGTCATTGCAAGCGCCACTGCGACCGAGCAGCAGCGAATCAAACGCATTTCTCGCATCCTTTTTTCTCCTTAGCCTACGACTGGCCAATCATCGGGATCCCCTCCCGGTGTGTAAGCCGGGATTCCCCACCCGCTCCCGATTGCGATTCTTAGCCAGCCGGACCCAGCTAAAGTTATCACAACATGCCCGCTTATAGCGTCGATTCTGACGTCAATGTACTATCCGCACGTCAATTGAGCGTACTGGTGCTTCGCCGTGTCCGCGCGGCTTTCGAGTCATTAGTCCTGGGCGTACCGTTTCGCGCGTTGCCCCTGCGCTCCGCTACAGTCCGCCGAACCGCGTCCGCACCGCGTACAGCGAGGATTGCGTGAGAATAAAGAGCGTGCGGCGATCCTTCCCGCCGAAGACCAGGTCGAGCGGCCGCTCCGGTACCGCGATCATATCGATCGGTTTCCCCGCGGAGTTATATACGAACACCTGTCCGGCGGCAAGATAGACGTTCCCCGCGCTATCCTGAGTCAGGCTTTCTCCTCCTTGCTCCGCAAAAAGCTTCAAACCGGAAAGAGTCCCGTCCGCATTCACGCTGCCGCTGTAAGTCCTCTGCTCCGATTCGTCGGTGACATAGAATGGCTTACCAGGGATCGCCGTCACCAGGCCGAATGCTTGCAGGATATAGCCAAACTTATATCCGAAGTATGCCGGCCCCTGCACAAAGGCATCGTCGGCCGGAATGAAAACAGTGCCATCCGGAGAAACATACTGATATGGCATCCGTGTACTTACAACCTTGGTGAAGAGCTGCTCCAGAGTAGTGTATTCGTAAGTCTGGGTCGACAGCGTATTAGTGAAATCGCCGTTCACAAAGTAACTTACCGGCAAAATTGCCGCCGCGCCCGGGCGCTCCGCGGTACGCTCCGGCGCAAGAATGGCGATTCGATCCTCCGGCTCATCCGGACGGAAGGAGTAAACGGTCAGACCTTTCCCGCCGGAAGAAACAACTATCAGATCGCCCGCTTTATCGAAGGCGAGATTCACCGGATCGAGTGGATTGTCGCGGACCACCGCGAGATCCTTCTGCTCCGGCGACCACCGGTAGATGCGCTGCTGGTGCGCGTCCACGAAATACAATTCGCCGCTCGCGTCCACCGCCGCGCCGGAGATGTTATAGAAACCGCTCCACAGCTTCTCCACCACGGCTCCCGGTTCAAGCACCGGCGACGCCCCGCGCGGCTTTGCGGGAACCGGATTGCCGGGAATATCCAGCCATGCGAACTCCCGGTCGCGCACCTGGGCGCCATTCGTCTGATCGACAATCGAGTTCTCGAAAGAGACCTTGCCCGACCTGGTGTGCTGCCGGCAGCCGAATTCATCGCATTTCGTCATCGCGCTGTTGTGATCCACGTGGACATTGCGGAATCGTATGCCGCTCGACTCATAAAGATGAACCGCGTACGGAACGGGGTGATAACTTCTCACCACGCGATAGCCGTGATAATTCGCGATGGTGATGTTCTTCGAGTGGTCGATCTCGAGCGAAATCGCCGATGCGCTTTCCTCCCGCTCTCCCTCGGTCTGTAATGCGTAAATCTCCCAGTTAGCCGCGTGGTCCAGCTTGACCTCCGTGCGAACATGATGCTCGGCGGATAACTCGTAGATATGACCCGGCGTACTTGTATCGGAGATATACAGGCCGGCTTGCGCGAAAGTGTCCGGCGTCCAGATATCGGCGAAGGTTCCGCCTCCGCCGTGGGTGACCCACAAGCTGGGATACTGCGCGTCCCAACGCCGGTGCGGATCCGGATCCGAGAACAGATTTGGCGCATACGGACTTTCCCGCTGGCCGGCGGGGCCGATGGTCCCGTGGCCTCCCAGAAAGCGCACGTCGTCCATCAGGGAATCCTCGCCCGCCATCCACAGCGCGGCCACGGCGCGGCTGTTGATGCCGCCGGTCGAAAGGCCGATTCCGGTCACAATATCGTCTCCGCCTCGGGGAGCCTCCAGCAGCGGCTTAGCCGCGCCCGGTCCCTGGAACCCCGGCGTCGAATCGAGAATATCGATCTGGGTCTGGTTCGGGTGCAGCCCGATCAGCACGCTGTCAGGACGCAACTTCAGAGTGTCGCTGACGATGTAGTGACCGGTGGGAACGTAAATCACGCGATGCTCCGCGATCGCTTTCTGAATGAGAGCGGTCTCATCGGTCGCGCCATCGCCTTTCGCGCCCAGAGCCCGCAGGTTCACCCATTCGCGTATCGGCGGCAATCCCCGAATTGCGTTCGGCGAGGCCGGCGGCAGAGTCTTCAGCGCCACGGCATGGTAACTCGTCTGGATCTCGCCGATGGCGCCTGGCGCCGGAAGTGTCAGTCCATGCGAAAGCGCCTTCACCTCGTATATCTCTCCGGCTCCGGCCAGCTCCCGGCCGCTCTCTCGAAATCGCGCGAACACCGGCACCTTATGGCAGACGATATTTTCGAGATTGATCTCCGTCATCCGGCTGTTTTCATTGCCGATCAGAATGGCAGCGCCGCTGATATTCTCGAAGCGCGCGTCTTTCACCCAAAGTTGGTCGGAATAATGCGGGTCGATCGCGATCGCCGTGGGCACGTTGCGGAACTCGTCGTGGACCAGCGTCAGCCCCGCTTCATTCTCCCGGATCGCCGCTTCCCGCTGGCCGTCGAAGCTCGAGTCGATCACCGTGAACTGCCAGGCCGCCGACGGCTTGCGGGTGAGAATGCCATATCGCCCGCCGTGAAAATGCAGGTCCTCCGCCTCGTTGCCCGCATCCTGGACGCCCGCCAAGCCGGAGCCGATCCGGAAATCCATGTGGGCCAGGTACCCATGCTGGGCGACGTGAAAGCGGATTCCGACCGCCGCCCGATTATCGCTGCCGATTTCGAAATCGATATTGCTCATCGCGGAGTAGAAGGTGCTGTTGCCCGCATCGACGACCTTCGGATTCGGCGGCACGGTTCCCGGCGGCGGCTCCGGCACGCCGAAATCCGGTCCCATGGACGCTGCACCGGCCAGTCTCCGTCCCACGAAGAAAAACATGCAACCGATCCCCTGCTGGAATCCTGGGGTCCCGTCCGCCAGCACGAATACCGGACGTCTCTCGCCATAGCCGATCAGCCGCACGCCCGGCCAGACATAGATGGTTCGTGTCACGCGATAGCGTCCCTCCGGAATAAAGAGGATGCCCTCGCCGGTGGTCTCCTGGACTTTGTCCACCGCGGCCTGAATCGCCGCGCTATCGTCGGCAACGCCGTCGCCGCGAACCGGAAACCGGTCCTGCGTCAGGAAAACCGCCTTCGGATCGTCCAGTCGCGCCGCGTAATACGATTGGCCCCGCGAAGGCAAGCCGGCTCCCAGCAGAACAATTCCGACCACTATGAATTCCCGCATCGATCGCTCCCGAACCTGGGTGGTTATTGCAGTCTCATTCTATCTCGCGACGGACCTTTTCCTCCGCTCTGTGGCTGCGCGCACTCGCGGGTGCCGCGTCGAGACTCTTGTCGACGCAGGATCCGGCATCCGTGCCGGCGCGGCAGACTGAAACAAGATTGTAACCAGGACGCGAGGGCCGGAGAATGTATTTTTTCTTACACTGAAAGCCTGGCCTTGGGCTCGCGAAGAAAATAAATGTATCTCACAGGACCGAAAAATGGCGCCTTGATATATACTGTATGAAACCTGGACGTCCAAAACGGAATTTCCGGGCCCAAAGTGACCCATGGAGGTTTGTACTTGAAGACTCTATCTCGGCTTCTGATCCTGGCGTGCGCTGCGACTGTCGCGTTCGCACAGGCCATCTGCCCGGGCGCGGCAGGAACAAATAACTTCGTTCATGCACCTGATCCGACGAATACCGGCTGCAACGTGCTCATCACCATCGCGGCGAACGGCACGGCATCGGTGTCGATCCCCGACAGCTCCCCTTACGACGGAAGTGAGGATACCCTCATCGGCGTGAAGAACAACAGTGCCAGCACCGTCGCTTCGCTAAGCCTCACCGGAAGCGACATTTTTGGTTTCGACGGGGACGGTATTTGCACCTTTACCTTTGTCGGCAGCAGCTACTGCACTACGGCTCAAAAGGCGGGAACGGATCCCCAGGATTATCAGGGTCCAACGTCAACCTTCACGGTCACCAACGCTAATACCGGATCGGTCAACTTTAGCCCTGCGATCGCGGCAAACGGCGGTACCTCCTACTTCAGCCTCGAGGGTGTTCCGACGGTCAGCCTGGCAGTGACGGTAACGCCTGGGTCGGGCTCGACGTCCGCCACACCCCTGCCGGGCAGTTTGGTGCTTCTGGGTCTGGGACTCGCTTGTTTGGTTGGATGGCAGTTAGGTTCGCGAGTCTTTGCGAGATAGCGGTTTTTGATCCTGGCGCGGAAGAGGCTCCCGAGCGGGAGCGCGCTGCCGCGTTTTAGGTCATGGCGGCGCCTTCCAAATCACCTGGCGGGCGCCGCGGCGTCTGTCCCTTCCCTCCGCGGAGGTCCTCTCACACCGCCGCTCGCACCTTCAGCTCTTTTCGAGCGCCGCCTTCACGCGCTCCGGCGTCATCGGCAACTGCCGCACGCGAGCGCTCACCGCATCGAAGATCGCGTTGGCCAGCGCCGCGCCCATGGCGATGATCGGTGGCTCCCCGCCGCCCAACGCCGGCATCTCGGGATTCTCCACCAGCACAATCTCGATCTTCGGCACCCACGAGAATCGCGGAATCCGGTAGCTGTCGAAGTTGGTGTCGAGCACCTCGCCGTTGCGGAACCGCACTTCCTCGCTCAGCGAGTAACCCAGGCCCATCATCACGGCGCCTTCCGCCTGCTGCCGCATTCCGTCGGGGTTGACGACCAGCCCTTCGTCCAGCGCCATCACCACGCGTTTTACCTCCACCGCGCCCGTCGCGCGGTTCACCGCCACTTCCGCTATCGTGGCGTTGCAGGCATTGGAATACATGCCGCATGCCATCCCGGCGCCGCGTCCGCTGGGCGCCCGGCCGGTCTTCCAGCCGAACTGTCTGGCTGCGGTCTCTAGCACCCGCCGCACCCGCGCGTTGGTCAGGTTGTTCAGCCGGAATTCCAGCGGGTCCACTTGCATCGCCGCTGCTAACGAGTCGATATGCGATTCCCTCGCGAACGTGTTGCTGTTCACCGATGGCGCCCGCCACGCGCCGACCGCGAACGGATTCATCCCCGCGGGATTCCCACCCATCCATCCACCAGCCGAGGTCACCCGCTTGTTGGGAATGTCGTAAAACGGATTGGCTTCGCGATCCCCCGCCCCGAACACTTGGCTGTCCCAGAGCACGATCTTGCTGGCCGCGGCGATACTAGAGCCGTTCAGCGCCACTCCTGCCCGAATCTTCATCACCGCCGCCGGCCGGAACCGGTCGTAGAAGAATTCCTCCTGGCGGCTGTAGACCACCTGCACCGGTTTGCCCGTGATTTTCGCCAGGCGCGCCGCTTCCACTCCCTGGTCCGCTTCCGTCTTGCCGCCGAATCCGCCGCCCACATACCGGGAAATAATCCGCACCTTCTCGGCCGGCATTCCCAGCGCCGCTGCCACGGCCCGCTGCACCTGGAACGGCGCTTGCGAGCTGGCCCACACCGTGACTTTGCCGTCTTCGATCTGCGCCGTCGCCGAGTGAGTCTCCATGGGAGCGTGGGCCACGTAGCTGTTCAGGTAGGTTGCCTCGACCGACAGGCCCGCCATCCCCGCGTTCTTCTCCAGATCCCCGCTCTGGGCCACCACGCGTGGCTGCGGCGCCGTCTTCTGAATGTGCTCGAAAATCGTTTTGTCGTCGGGACCCGCGGGTGCGCTCTCCCACTCCGCTTTGATCTTGCCCAGCGCCTCCACCGCAACGTCGGGTCTCTCATGCAGCACTGCTATCATCCCGCCGTCCTTCACCACCCGCACGCCGCTCGTCTTTTCAGCCGCCGAGGTGTCCGCCGATTTCAGCGTCGCCCCGTGCGCCGGCGGCCGCAGAATGGCCGCGTGCAGCATCCCCGGCAGCATTATGTCGCCCGCGTATTGCGCCCGGCCAGTAACCTTGTCCATGCCGTCCTTGCGGCCGGGCGACGTCCCGATCACTTTGAATCCAGTCTTCTTCACCGGCACATTCTCCAGGTGCCGCTCGATGCGCTTCCCTTCCACCAGTTGCCCGTACGTGACCGCATTCGATGGCTTGCCCGATTCGCGGATGATCCCCGCCTGAACCTGCAATTGGCTGGCCTGTACCTGCAACCGCTCCGACGCCATCTCGACCAGCACCGCCTTGGCCTCCGCTCCCGCCCTGCGCACCGCCGGCCACAGCAGCGGCGTACACATCGAGCCGAAGGTTCCCATATCGTACGGGCAAAGCTCGGTATCGCCCATCACCACGTCTACCGTGTCCAGCGCGACATCGAGTTCCTCCGCCAGCGCTCCCGCCAGCTCGGTCATCGCGCCCTGGCCCAGCTCCACCTTGCCGGCCAGACACGTTACCCGCCCGTCCGCCGCAATCTTCAGAAACGCGTTGAAGTCCGTCGGACCGCTTTGCCGCCCCGGCAACCTCCCCGGCTCCTGACCCTCCGCCAGATCCGCGCCAAAAAAGACGAACAGCCCCGCCCCGGCGATTTCGAAGAAGTCGCGCCGTTTCATTTCGCCCGCCACAACCACGCTGTCAGACATCACGCACCTGCCTTTGCCGCCCCGGCGGCTTCCTCGACCGCATCCAGAATCCGCACGTGCGAGCCGCACCGGCACAGATTGTCCTCCATGTGCCGCGCAATCTGCTCGCGCGATGGATGCGGCGTCTTCAGCAGCAACGCATACGCGCTCAGGATCATTCCCGGCGTGCAGTATCCGCATTGGAACGCGCGGTGCTCCAGAAACGCCTGTTGGATCGCGTGCAGCCCGTGCTGGCCGATTCCTTCGATGGTCATCACCCGCTTGCCGGCCACCGCCTTAAGAGGCGTCGCACACGACCGTACCGCCTCGTTTCCCACAATCACCGTGCACGACCCGCACAAACCTTCGCCGCACCCGAATTTCGTGCCGGTGAGCCCCAGATCGCTGCGCAGCACCCACAGCAGCATCCGTTCGTCGTCGGATTTGACGTGCGCCGCCTTGCCGTTCAACGTGAATGAAATGGTCCGTTCCATATTCGTTTCCCAAGCCGACTATAACAGATGACAAGTTCCGTTACTCTTGTGCGGTAGGACATGCTTTTAGCTTGCCTTTTGTTTTCCCGAGTCGGTAGCCGGCCTGCCCACCCTGATTCCCGCGGGACGGTTTAAAATAGTTCACACCCATGCAGCGCTCAATTCTGATTCAAGCTCCCGACGGGCAGACGCGAACTCTTCCGCTTGCCGGCAGCCGCCTGGCAGTCGGACGCTCCAGTGCGGTCGAGCTGAGCTTTCCCGACGATTCCGGCCTCTCGCGCCAGCACTTCGCCCTCGAAGCCTCCGGCGACGACTGGACCGTGCAGGATCTCGGTAGCAAGAACGGCACCTTCGTCAACGGCATCCCGCTCAAAGCGGTGCTGCTGCTGCGCCCCGGCGACCGCATCACCGCCGGCCACCTGTCCATCGTCTTCGCTCCCCAGTCAGCTTCCGCGCCCGGCGTGGTGGTATTCGAGGGCGGTGACGACGTCGAAACCGATGCGCCCAGCACCTCGACCCTGGTCACCAGCCTGGGCGACGCCAACCGCACCATCGTGGTCGAGCCCGGCGGTGGCGCCAAACCCTCCGCCGCCATGCAGGCTCTGATCCACGCCGGCCAGGAGTTGGCCGAGAACCGCCCACTGGCCGACCTGTTCCCGCTGATTCTCGATCTGTCGATTCAGGCCGTCAACGCGCAGCGCGGCGTGCTGCTGCTGCTCGAAGGCGATCAACTCACGGCCAAGGCTCACAAGGGCGACGGATTCCGCATCTCCACCGCGGTTCGCGATCGGGTGCTGCGCGAAAAATCCTCCGTCCTGGTGCGCGATGCGCAGCTCGACGACGCCTTCAAGGGCCGCATGAGCATCGTCGAACAAAAGGTCCACACCATGATGGCGGTTCCGCTCGAAACCAAGGACCGCTGCATCGGCTTGATCTACGTGGATTCCCCCTTCATCCTGCGCGAGTTCACCAAGAACGATCTCAGCCTGCTGACCGTGATGGCCAATGTGGCCGCCATCCGCATCGAGCACGCGCGTCTGGCCGAGGTCGAAGCCGCCGAGCGCATCATGCAGCGCGAGCTCTCGCAGGCCGCCGAAATCCAGGGCGGCATGCTGCCCTCCCGCGCGCCCGAAATCGCCGGCGTGGATCTGGCCGGCTTCAACGTGCCCTGCCGCACCGTGGGTGGCGACTACTACGATTTTTTCCCCTACGCCGGCCCCAGCGTGGGCCTGGCGCTGGGCGATGTCTCGGGCAAGGGCATGCCCGCGTCGCTGATGATGATGGCCCTCCACGCGCGCGTCCATGTGCTGGCCGAAACACCCGGCAACCTGGGCGATTTCATGATGCGCCTCAACAAAGCCACCTGCGCCACCTGCCCCAGCAACCGCTTCATCACATTCTTCTTCAGCGTCTTCGATGCCACCTCGGGCGCTTTGCGGTTCGCCAATGCGGGCCACAATCCGCCCATCCTGCTGCGCGCCTCCGGCGATGCGCAAATGCTCGAAGGCGGCGGCCCGGTGCTCGGCGTCATCTCCATCGCCCCCTACAGCGAGCAGAGCGCCAGCCTCGCTCCCGGCGACCTGCTCGTGCTCTATAGCGACGGCGTCACAGAGGCCAACAATCCCGACTTCGACGAATTCGGCGAGGAGCGTTTCATCCGCGTGTTGAGCGAAAACCGCGCGCGCACGGCGCGGGAGATTGTCGACGCCGTCACCGCCGCGCTCAAGGAATTCACCGCCGGCGCCCCGCAAGCCGACGATATCACCCTCCTGGTCGCCAAGCGCGTCTAGCCGAGCCAGACGCCCACAACCAGGTGGTGTTGTGCGGCCGCGCAGCAGCCACCATCCGGCGCCTAGCGTGCGGAAACGCACCAAGCCCGTGAACTCGCTTCGCCTCTGGAAACGAGGCAGCTTGGAGTCCATCTCGTTCAAAATGCTGCCTCACCTATGCGAAATGCATCCACCAAAGGTACTAGTATTCGCGGACAAGGACAGCGTTACATGTGTCTAAGCTCTTCAACATCAAAATTTTCCGGCTACAAATTCGTCATTCTCGGTTAAAGTAGACTTAGGGCCAAAGATGCAGATATCCGCTGGCTACCGATCGAACTACAAGGCGCTAGACCTTGCCCGTATTTTGCTGATGCATGGCGATCTTGCACCCAGGCTGACCATCCAGACCATTCTCCGGGCGAGCGGATATGCGGTAGATGCTGCCGCCACGCCGGCCGAGGCGTTGGCCAAACTCGACGAGGGAGAGTACGATCTGGTGCTGAGCGATGGCGAAGGCGGCTCCGATGCCGCCGGTCACAACCTGCTTGCCTACGCTCGCGTGAAGGACTATCGCCCCGCCACCGCCTTCATCACTTCCGGCCACACCAAGCCCAAGGGCGGATACCAGCCGGCCGTTTCGGAGGTCTCGATTTACACCGAGAACCTGCCCGCGCTGCTGGGCGAGGTGGCCGAGTTGATCGGCGTCCGCGCCAGCCGCCGCCACCGCGCTCTGCGGGTTGCGGTGTGATTCCCGCATCCGGCTAAACCAAAACTTTCAATAATTCATGTTAAGTAAAAGAAAAATAGCCTGATGTGTGCCATCCATCAGACTGTTTTTGGATCTAGCCCCGAAGCGCGTTTCGGGGAGAAGTCAGCCTAAAATAAAGGAAAACAGCCCGAATGGGCGGACGGCCATCGCACGCACTTCGCTCTGGCTAAACAAAAACTTTCAGATTTATCATCTAACAAAAAGAAAAAGGGCCGGATGGAAACTTCGCCATCCAGCCCTTCTGTCAATTCCGGAGAATACCGGTCCCTAACGATGGCCGCCGCCTCCACCGCCGCCACCCGCGTGGCCAGCCGAACCTGCCGATGCACCACCGCCAGCGAACCCCCCACCGCCAGCGGAGGAACTAACCGCAGCGTGCGCGGCCGATCCGCCAATAGAACCACCGCCGGAGCCTCCCGAGCCGGCGAAGCCGCCGTGCCCCGAGAACGCCGAACTGGAAGCGTGCGCCATAGCCGTTCCAGCTCGGAACCCAGGCGTGTGCGATCCGTTAACCGCGAGCGTCAGCATGGGACGTTGAGCAAGGCTCACCGGACCATGGATCGGACCAGATATCGGAGTACGTGCCGGACGATGCACCACGCCGGTGGGGCCACTGGCAGGTGATCCGACCACACCCACTATCCTGCTCGGGCTCCACATTCCGAAGCCATACGGGTTATAGAACATGCCGTTACAAGGAATGTACGTGTTCATGCCATACCAGGGGTTGTACGACCAGAAACCGTACGACGGGTAGGCTCCAATTGGGCCGAGAAAGCCCCATGTGGCGCCGGCGTAGCCAAACGACGGCATATAGCCGAGACCGAGACCGGAGCAGCCCATGGACGGCATCCCCATCCCTGCCATGTAGCCCGCGCCATACAATCCTCCGTACGCATTGTACGCATTGAACGAATTGGCGCCCGACACATTCGCCATGGCCATCAGCTCGCTCCGCCGCTGGCTCCAGTTGTCCAGCTCATCCGTGTCGCTGGTTTCGAACCTCTTGACCGCAACCTCGGCGCCGCCCAGGGCGCACGTTTTGCCAGCGCCCACCAGCTTGGTCTCGGAATCCGACAACACGGCTGCCTCGCCCTTGAACACCTTCACCTGCGCCGGCTCAAAATTGAACCGGTAGATGCCGGCCTTGGGCAGCGACACGGCGGCGTTGTTGACGACGACGGTGACGCTGGTGTCTTTGCCAATCTGGTCGGCCTCCACAACCGCCTTACCGCCCAGCAACTCCACCCGCGTATCGATCAGCCGGTTGGTGATCATTTTGAGGCTGGCGTGGTCGCCCAGGCGGAGCGTGATGCCGGGCGTGAGCAGAACCTCGGCGCGCCCATCCTCGGTCGAGAGCACGCTTCCCTCTTTGATGTCCGCGTAATGGGTTATCGACGATTCCAGGGTGCGGCCATCCAGCTGCACCTGGCCTTCCGTGAAGTTGACCGTGCCGGATTTGGCGGAAACCACGTACTGCGCCAGGCCCGGAGTCGCCGTAAGGGCCAGCAGCGCGCCGGCCAGGAGTGCGATTCCTATCGGCTTCATCATCCACCTCTCAATTACAGTCTGACCCTATTGTATGGGAAGTCAATGGCTTGCCGATAGCTATTTGGAGTCAGCACCGGCTGTTTACGAATGCAACCCTGCCCCACTCGCCGGGCAAAGTGGGACAGGCGCTTTCGCCTGTCAACCCGCTGGCGCCGCCAAGTCGTACTACCATCTTCTTTTGGTGCCAGCCAACCCTCGAGTCTCGATCCTCATCCCGGTCTACAACGAAGCCGAATACTTGCCCGCGCTGATCGAGCGCCTGCTGGCGGTGCCGCTGTGGGAGCGGGTACCCATCGAAATCGTGGCCGTCGATGACGGTTCCACCGATGGGTCGGCGCAGACCCTGGACGAGCTCGCCCAATTGCATCCGGGCATAATGCTGGTCGTTCACCACCCCCGCAACCGCGGCAAGGGCGCCGCCATCCGCACCGCCATCGAGCATGCTTCGGGAGAGTTCGCGGCCGTCCAGGATAGCGACCTCGAGTACAATCCGCTCGACCTCGCCCGTGTGCTCGCCCCGCTGCTGGAGGGCCACGCCGACGTGGTCTTCGGCTCCCGTTTCGCCAGCTCCGGCGAGCGCCGCGTGCTGTACTTCTGGCATTCGCTGGCCAACCATTTTCTGACCACCGTGGGCAACGCCGTCGCCGACCTGAATCTCACCGATATCGAAACCGGCTACAAGGCCTTCCGACTGTCGCTGGTGCGCTCCATCCCGCTGCGCTCGGACGGCTTCGGTTTCGATCCCGAAATCACCGTCAAACTCGCCCAGCGCGGCGTGGCCCTGTATGAGGTTCCCATCAGCTACCGCGGCCGCACCTATGAGGAAGGCAAGAAAATCGGCGCTGCGGACGCCGTATGGGCGTTTTGTACCGTGCTCTGGTACGGCCTGCGCCGCGACATTTATCGCGACCGCGGCGCCGCCATGCTGGACGCGCATTCCGAAACCCCGCGCTTCAACCGCTGGATGGCCGATACCATCCGCCCTTGGGTGGGCGCTCGCGTGCTCGAGATTGGCGCCGGCATGGGCAACCTCTCGCGCCACCTCGCCCCGCGCCGCCAGCTCTACATCGCCACCGATATCGACCCCGAACACCTGGCCCGGCTGCGCGTGCGTTTCCAGCTCCGCCCCAACGTGAAGCTTATGCGGTGCGACTTGAGCGCGCCGGCGGACTTCGTCCCGCTCGCTGCTCAAGCCGATACCGTGATCTGCCTCAACGTGCTGGAACATATCGAGGACGACGCGGCCGGCCTCGCCAATATCGCGAGCGCGCTCGTCCCCGGCGGCGTCGCCATCGTGCTGGTGCCGCAGGACCAGGGGCTCTACGGCACGCTCGACCGCGAACTCGGCCACTACCGCCGTTACAGCGAAGCCGAGCTGCGCGCCAAGCTGGAAGCCGCCGGCCTGGCCGTCGAGCGGGTCCTGCACTTCAACCGCATCACGCGCCCCGGTTGGTGGTTCACCGGACGCGTCCTCAAGCGCCGCAACTCCAGCCGCACCCTGCTCTGGTTCTTCGACCGCCTGGTCTGGCTCTGGCGCCGCATCGACCGCGCATTACCCTGGCCCGGAGTAAGCGTAATTGGCATCGCCCGCAAGCGCTAGAACGGGCTTTGAGTGGCACCCGAAGCAATCGGATATCCGGAATCGGAACTATAGTAATCGCCGTGGCGGAGACGCTGCGTTGACAATGGGCCGCGAAGCAGCAAAAGCTATCAGAATAAACCACGCAGTTCTGGGCTTACGCGTTTTGCCAGGCGTTACGTCCCGTCCCCCGGTTTCCCCCCGGTTTCCCCTGCCACGCCTTTTTGCCTGTTTATCCCGGCGCACTCTGTCCCGTTTTCCCTTTACGTCCCTTCCGTCTTTTCCCTTGAATTTCCGAGCTAAAATTAAATCAAGACCTCGATGTCTTTGGGGGTTGGGGTGCAATGCCGAATTTTGATGAGCACGTAGAAACGAGCAGCTGGACCGGATGCTTCGTATCCAGTATCGCGGCCTTTCAGGCAACGGACCCGTCGCTGTTCCAAGTGGCCTGGGAATCGATAGGGGGATATGTCGCCGGTGGTATCGGTGGAAGAATCGCGGATACTGGCGATCCACCGTGGTGCGGCGATCACCGGGATATCTTCCACGCCCTGGTGCCGACGACAGCCGTACTGGTTCGCTATACTCCCAACCTGCTCGCACTGCAGCAATGGTGTCGAGATCAGGCCTCCCGTGCCGCACAGCAGATGGGCCAATCGCCAGACCCTCTACAGGGTTTCGTGCGTCTGATCGAGAGCGCCACGTGGTACTTCGCCGCCGGCGCGATTGTGGGCCTCCCTGTAGGCCATGCGACACACCTTCTACAGGACAGCGCCACGCCTAAGGGTCTGCCGCTCATCTGCCGCGGCTTCTGAGTTCGCCTATTGGAGACCCGTGACGCTATGTGACGGGTTCCCGACGGGTCTCCACAACACCTGTGGTCCAGGCACCGATTAGGACTACTTCTTCTTTTTTCGCAGGTGTGCTTTCGAGCGCGTTCCGTCCTTCTTCGTGCGCCCGCTCACGGCGATTTTCTTTTCTTCCTTGGAGAGAGCTTTCGTTCCGAGAGCGCCAGCGAGAATACCTAACAGAGGCAGTGGCATTGTTTCCTTCCTTACGTTATTTTCCGTTTTCTGAAATCTTTCAGTTTGGGCATCTTCGCTCCCCGCGTAAGATTCTCTTTTTTTGGGAGCACCCGTAGATTGGTGGCGGAATTGTCACCGAACTTCGAAAATGGGACGATGTGATCGATGTGGTGGAGCGTTGCGTCGAACCTTGCGCCTTTCAAATCCCGTTCGATGACCGCCTGCCGCACACGTTTCGGGATGGCTCGGTTTTTGGCCGGTCGGTGTACGAAGCAGAATGAAACGGCCACCGCCAGCGTGAATCCGAACACCAAGGTCTCAAAGATATTGTGCCCGGTTTTGCGCGCGACCACGACCCCAATGACGTATGAGATGACGCCGACCACGGTGCGCCGAAAACGGAATGCGATTTCCCCTTTCACCCGGCGTCCGACCTGCAACGCATAGTACAATTTCGGTGCAACAAAGATGAGTCCGACGAGCCAGACCCAGACGGGGATATGGGCCATTCCTTTTCAGTTTTCTACCGCCAACTTCGGATAGCAACCTTTCCGTTGGATAACACCCGGATGTTCACCCTGTACACGATCTTGTACAAAAACCAGGTTAAAAAACCAGGTGACAGACGGGACGTAACCTCCAAACCAGGTGACAGACGGGACGTAACCTCCGGCCCGTAGAACCTGCCGATCACGGCATCCGGCGGAATCTCCCGAATTTCCGGGATGTCGGACAGGTCGATTTCGCGGTCCGGCCTGGCGGCGAGCTTCTGAAGCTCTTTGCGTTTCTCAGCCGATAGCTTGCTCATAGAGCCTTCTTGCCTTCACGGCCGATCTTGGCGCGATTCAAGCGTTCCACTTCTTGCCGCCTCAACCCAGCACCTTACGGAGCCGGTCGCGCCAGGAATAGCGAAACACCGTTCGACGATTGATTCCTTGCAGCTCCCAACCGTCCGGTCCCAGATCGATCGCGGCCGTCCGCCGAAAGAATGCCGTGCGAACCACCACCTCTTCCAGCGTCACAGACGATTCCTTGCGCAAAAAGAGGAACAGCTCGTGGACCGACGGGATTTGGATGTCGTCCACCACCAACCATCCTCCCAACCTGAGCCACGGGAAGATGTACGCAAGCTCGACCTGCGGCAGCGGATAGGCGTGCGGCCCGTCCAGCAGTGCCAGGTCCACTTCGCCGGGGAACTCATATCGCGGGAGGGTGTCTTTCGTTTCGCCCTCCACGAAGGTGACGCGCTCGCCGCGCAGATCGGCATGCTTGCGCAGTTCGGCGATGGTCCGGTCCTTGCCCTCGATCGCAAACGCCGTGTGCCGATCGGTGGCATGAGAAAGCACGATGGTGCTGCCACCGCACCCGGTTTCCACCGATGACCGGAACGGGCCCCGCTTCTGGATGCCAGCCAAAGCCGCCGGAGCCATGGCATCCCACGGGTGAAAGCCGCTGGCGCGCGCCACAAGGCCGGGTTCGTGCATCCACATCAGTATCCCCTGAAAACGTTCCGCGAGGTGAACCAGAGCGAGGCGGGGGGGAACCGGCCCCCAGTCGGTAAAGGGAGTGCGGCGCTTACCTGAAAGGAATGTCCACTTCGGTGTAGCTCCCCGGCGCTGCGGCGTTCACGGCGGCGACGACCCTTTCCATGTATCGGCGCAAGGTCGGCCATTGCTGGTTTCCGAGAACGACAAAAGCGATTTTCCTGCCCGTCAGGTTTTGTTGGTACCGAATGTTCTTGTCGGTCGTCAGCAATAACTCAAAGCCCGCGGCCTCGGCGGCCGCTATCAGTTCGCCGTTAGCAAGCCTACCCCATCCGCGTTCGATTGCTTCCACGACTACATGACCTTTGAGCGCATCCCGAAGCGGGGCAGGCGTCCCGTTATCAAAGAGTATGAGCATCGACCATCGGAGCTGGGGCTTCGACTACGGGCGGCGCGTCAAGACTCCGCGCCGCGAATTCGAGCACCGCCGACACCTGTTCCCGCGTGACGTGAAACCAGTCCATCACCTCGCCGACAGTCGCTCCCGCTTCCAGATTGTCGAACACCACGGAAACGGGCGTTCGGGTGTCCCGGAATACCCATGCGCCGCTGCGCTTGCCGGGGATGCTCTCCACGGCAGGGCATTGTGACCAATCGAGGTTCGCCATGATCCGCGCTCCTCTTATGAGAATACCCTGTTACGCTGCCGCGCCGGGGCATGGGAGAACCGAAAACCGGAACCGGAAACCGGGACCCTACTTCTTCGGACCCCGAATCTCCCCAGCGAGATCCGCCGCCAGCGTCCGCGCCGCGTGCATATAGGTTTCGTTGTTCGAGATGCGGTCCAGCATCGGCAGGAACTGTCCGCCGGCTACCACGCGGTGACCTTCCATCGCCGCCTCCAGCGTCTCCAGCGCATGCATCACGCCCAGGTGATCGTACTTGGCCGCGCGCTCCAGATCGATGCGCAGCTCGGCGGATTCCGCCATCCGCTCGAACCAGTCGAGCAGCGCTTGCGCCGATGCATCCTCGGAGTAATTGAACTTGACTTCGCTCTTGACCTCGCCCTTGCCGTCACCGCTCTCATAGCGCAGCAGCTTGGTTCCCATGAAAGCGACTTTGGCCGGCGATTCCAGCGGATGCCGGAAATAATCCAGCTTTTCAGCCAGCGCGAAAACCGCCGCGGTCTCCTCTTCCGCCAGCTTGAACTTCAGCGGCAATTCCTCGTCGGGGGCCTCGCGGTATTCGGCGTCACCGGTCCCGGCGACGCGCACTTCCATGTAGGGCGGGGCGCTGCCGGGAAAGGTCCTGGAAAAGAACAGCCGCGCGTCGCCGCCGCCGGCGCCCGAAGCCGCCGCCGTCCAAAGCAACAGGCAGAGCCACCGCGCGCCGTTCATACCGGCAAGATCCTCGCCCGCGTGGCCTCGTACGTGGCATGGCAAATCGCCACCGCCAGCGCATCGGCCGCGTCCTCGGATTCGATCGGACGGTCGAGCTTCAGCAGCGATTGCACCATCAACTGCACCTGCGCCTTTTCCGCCCGCCCGTATCCCACCACGCTGGTCTTCACCTCGAGCGGCGAATATTCCGCCAGCGCCACGCCCGCTTCCGCCACCACCAGCAGCGCAACCCCGCGCACCTGCGCCAGCTTCAACGCCGTCTGCACGTTGGCCGAGTAAAACACTCCCTCCACCGCCGCGCGATCCGGGGCGTGCTCCCGCAACAGCGCGCGCAGTTCGTTGGCTATTTTGAGCAGCCGCTTCTCAAACGGCGCTTGCGCGCTGGTGCGGATCGCCCCCGCGGCCACCATGCGGTGCCGGCGCCCGTCGCTGTCGATGATGCCGTAACCGGTGCGCGCCGACCCGCAATCGATGCCGAGCACGCGCACGTCAGTGCTCGAGGGCCTCCATCTCCTTCTCGTCGATATCGAAGTTGGAGTACACGTTCTGCACGTCCTCGTGCTCTTCCAGCGCGTCGTTCAGCCGCAACATGCCCGCCGCGTTCTTGCCCTCCAGCTTCACCAGGTTCTTCGGAACCATGGCAATCGAGGCTTGCTCCACCGGGATCCCGGCCGCTTCCAACGCTTTCTGCACGGCTTCGTGCGCTTCCGGAGCCGAGAGGATTTCCCAGCTTTCGCCCTCCTGGCGCAGATCGTCGCCACCGGCTTCGAGCGCCACGTTGATGAGCTGGTCTTCGCTCGCCTTTTCGCCGGCCACGTAAATCTGGCTCTTGCGCTCGAACATCCAGGCCACGCTTCCCTGCTCGCCCATATTGCCGCCGTTCTTCGAAAAGACGTGGCGGAGTTCGCTCACCGTCCGGTTGCGGTTGTCGGTGGCCACGTTCACCAGCACCGCCGCCCCGCCCGGCCCGTAGCCTTCGAACATCACTTCGTCGATCTGCCCGCCCTCGATTTCGCCGGTGCCGCGCATGATCGCTTTCTTGATGTTGTCCGACGGCATGCTCGCCGCCTTGGCCGCCAGCACGGCGCTGCGCAACCGGGGATTGCCGTCCGGATCGCCGCCGCTGCGCGCGGCAATCGTGATTTCCTTGATGATGCGCGTGAACGTTTTCCCGCGCTTCGCGTCCGTAGCCGCCTTCTTGTGCTTGATGGTGGCCCACTTGGAATGGCCTGACATGGTGAACCTCGCCAGTGGCCCCGCCTCACACGGCCGGGCAAGAATGATTCGTGAATTCGACTCCCTGAGAATAGCAGAATGCGCCCGGCGCGCTCAAGGCAAGCCTCGCCGGGATTGCGACCGAGGAATGGCGAAACTCTCCGTTGCTAATGAAATCTCGCGAATCTGAGCGTAGGGGTACGCAGAGCTTCCTTCTTTCACGAGGCTTTGTTTCACTTTCACGAGGCTTTGTATCAGGGCACGGCTTGAGCCGTGCCGAAGGATCGAGAAGGCTCGGGCTTCAGCCCCTGCGCCCGCAGCAAAGACTCAGCGGCTAAAGCCTATGGCTACCGATATGTTGTGGCACGGCTGAAGCCGGCGCCCTGATACAAAGCCAGCCGCCGAGTTTCCACTTCCATGTCGGGCACCCCCTCTCGCCGGGCGTTCATTGGGTGCCTGAACTCCAGGTCGCTACCACACCCTGCATGCGTTGGCGCTCACCATCGGTTGGCCGGTCTGGCAGGAAAACGCCCGTTGAAACTCGGGCATATTCTGCACCACGCCGTTCACGCGTTGCTTGCCGGGCGCATGCGGATTGGTCTTCACCTGCATGCGCAGCGCTTCCTCCCGCTGGTTCACGCACCATACCTGGCCGAAGGACAGAAATAGCCGCTGCTCGGGTGTATAGCCATCGATCCTTTTTTGCTCGCCGCCGATCGTGTTCAGCAACGCCATCAGCGCGATGCGCACGCCGCCATTGTCCGCCGTGTTCTCGCCCAGCGTGAGCTGGCCGTTCACCATGGCGCCCGGCGCCACCTCGAACTTCGAGTACTCCTGCGCGATGCAGGCCGCGCGCTTCTCGAATTCCTTGGCGTCTTCCGCCGTCCACCAGTCGCGCAAGTTCCCGTGCGCGTCGAATTGCCGGCCCTGGTCGTCGAAGCCGTGCGTCAACTCGTGGCCGATCACAATGCCGATGCCGCCGAAGTTCACCGCATCGTCCATCGCGTTGTCGTAGAACGGCGGCTGCAGGATGCCGGCCGGGAAATTGATATCGTTCATCGACGGATCGTAGTACGCGTTCACCGTGGGCGGCGTCATGCCCCATTCCTGGCGGTCCACCGGCTTGCCGATCTTGTTCAACTGGCGCTGAAACTCGAATGCATTGGCGCGCGCTGTGTTCCCCACCGGATCGTCGCGACGGATCGCCACGCTCGAATAGTCGCGCCAATGGTCCGGGTAGCCGATCTTGTTCGAGATCGCGTGCAGCTTCACCAGCGCCTGCTTCTTGGTCTCCGCCGTCATCCACGGCAATTGTTCCAGATCCTGCCCGAGCGCCTTTTCGAGCGCGTCCACCATTTTCAGCGTCCGCGCCTTGCCCTCCGCGCCGAACGTCTTCTCGACGAATTCCTTGCCCAGCGCCTCGCCCAGTTCGCCATCCGTGAAATCGACGCAGCGCTTCCAGCGCGGCCGTATCTCGGTGGCGCCGGTCAGCGTCTTGCCGTAAAAGTCGAAGTTCTCCTTGACGAACGCCGGCGGCAGCAGCGGCGCCGCGGCATGCAGCAGGTGCCAGGTGAGATACGTCTTCCAGTCCGCCAGGCTGAATCGCCCGATCGCCCCGTTCAGCGCCTCCATGTATGCGGGAACCGCCACGTTGACGGACGCGAATTCCGGCGCGCCGCTCGCGCGCAGATAGTCGTTCCAGTGAAACACCGGGCTCAGCGCTTCCATTTCCCGTGTGCCGATCTTGTGATAGACCTTTTCCGGATCGCGGCGGGACACAACGTCGAGCGAGCCTTCGGCCAGCGCGGTCTCCATCTTCATCACCGACTCCGCATCGGCCTTGGCCTCGGCCGCGGTCTCGCCGGCCAGAGCGAACATGCGCGCCACGTGCTCCACGTACTTGCGGCGCAGCTCTTCGCTCTGCGCGTCCTGCTTCAGATAGTAGTCGCGCTCGGGCAGCCCAAGGCCGCCCTGATCCACTTGCGCGATCACCTGGTTGGAATCCTTGAAATCCTGCCCGGAGCTGAATTGGAACATCACGTCGGCGCCTTCGCGCTGCAAGCGCGCCACCACTGCCGCAAGTTGCGCCTTGTCCCGCAAGCCGCGGATCTGCTCCAGTTCGCCTTCGAGCGGCTTCAGCCCGGCCGCCTCCACTGCCTTCTCGTCCATGCAGGCCGCGTAGTAGTCGCCGATCAGGCGCGCCGCCGGGTCGCGGCCCGCATCCGGCTTACTGGCCGTTTCCAGAATCTCCCGCAGCACTTCGCGATTGCGCTCTTCCAATAGGTCGAACCGGCCCCATCGCGCCTGGTCCGCGGGGATCGGATTATTCTTCAACCAACTCCCGCAGGCGTACTGGTAAAAATCCGTGCATGGATTGGCCGTGGCATCGATGTTCTTGACGCTGAACCCGAGCGCGCTCGACGCCTTTTCCGGCGCCTGCGCCGAAAGGCCCCATGTGACCAGCGAGAGAACCAACAAGATCCTGTGCATAACGAGACTCCTTCCTTATCACTTTAGCGTGCGGCACGGCACTGCGAGCGAAACAGCCCCCGGTGGCAGCCGCTTCCAGCGGCGAAGGGGGCTGCTCCACTCTTGCGTCGCGATTCTTTCCGCTCGAAGGCACCGGCGGCTAAGACCGCCGGCGTTACAGGGTGCGACGTGCGTCTCTTCGTAACGCCGGCGATCTTGTCGCCGGTTCTTTGACAGCCCGCATGGACGGTTGGCAGCCGAAAGCGCCACAGTGTGTGGGTCCGTTTCGGATTTCCTCTGTCATGCCGCGCCGATTACTTCACTGCGCCCGCATCCATTCCAGCGTGCGCCGGATGCCATCGTCGTACGAAGTCTTCCGCAGCCCGCCCAGTTTCGCCGCCAGTTTCCGGTCGTCGAGAATCACCGGCGTCTCTTCGAGGTACAGCATCTCCACCAGCTCCTTGAGCATCGGGTTCACCGCGCCCGCCATTTTCAGCATAGTGCGGCCCACCGAGCGGTAATCCGGATCGCGTCCGGCCGCGCGATAAACACGTGTCATGAAGTCGATCCCGGCAATCGCCTCTGCTCCGCCCATGTTCCACGCTTCCCCGTAGCAATCCTCGCGGCGGACCAGTTCCGCCAGCACCGGCGCCGTGTCGGGAACGAAAATGAATTCGTGCGGCGTGCTCGCCGGACCCACCCAGTTGGCCGTCTTGCCATCGAGCGCGCTGCGGAAGATCCGTCCCGCCAGGCTGCGGCCGGTGTGCGGCCCATAGAAATCCGGCAGCCGCACCACCATCGTGCGCAGCGCGCCCCGCTCGTGCGCTTCCGTCACCAGGTCCTCCTGCTGCTTGCGGCACTGGCCCTTGTGCGAATCCGGTTCGCGCGGATGCGTTTCCGCTACCCGAGACGTGCGCGGCACGCCGTAAGTGTAAATGCCCGTCACCAGCAGCAGCCGCGCCACGCCCGCCTGGGCCGCGGCTTCGAGCGTAATGCGCATCAGCACCGGATGCTGGTCGAACTCGGTGTAGGGCACGCCCACCGCGTAGATAATCGTATCCACGCCCTGCGCCGCGCGTTCGGCCTGCTCGGGATCGAAAAGATCGGCGTCCACAATCTCCGCGCCCTCGAGGCCGCCAAACGCATCCGCAAGCACCTGTCGTCTCCGCCCCACCACGCGAAACGGGATGCCGCGGCGCGCCAGTTCCGGCGCCAGCGCGCGGCCAATCGCGCCCGCCGCGCCGAAAATCGCCAGTTTCCCAATGCCGACCGTCATGTTCGTGCCCAGTATAGCGCGCTACAATTGATTTCCATGTCGATGGAATCGGGCGCCCGCCTGGGTCAATACGAGATCGCCGCCAAGCTGGGTGAAGGCGCCATGGGCGAAGTCTACCGCGCCCACGACACCCGCCTCGGCCGCGATGTCGCCATCAAGATCCTGCCGGCCGAGTTCGCCCAGAGCCCCGACCGGCGCCGCCGCTTCGAGCAGGAATGGCGCGCCGCCGCGGCCCTCGCTCATGCCAACATCGTGGCCCTCTACGATGCCGGCGACCAGGACGGCGTCTCCTACATCGTCTCCGAGCTGGTCGAGGGCGAACTGCTGCGCGACCTGATCCGCCGCGGTCCGGTCCCGGTTCGTAAGACGCTCGACCTGGCCGCGCAGATCGCCGACGGCCTTTCCGCCGCGCACGCGGCCGGTGTCGTCCATCGCGATCTCAAGCCCGAGAACATTATGGTGACGCGCGATGGCCGCGCCAAAATCCTCGACTTCGGTCTGGCCCGCTATCAACCGCGCTCCAGCTCCGCGCCCGAAGCCACCATGACCGTCACCCAGCCCGGCCTGGTGATGGGCACCGTCGGCTACATGTCGCCCGAGCAGGTCACCGGCTCTCCCGCCGGCGCGCAATCGGATATTTTTTCGCTCGGCATCATCCTCTATGAAATGCTCACCGGCAAGCTGGCGTTTGAGCGCACCACGTCGGTCGAAACCATGAGCGCCATCTTGCGCGACGAACCGGCCGACCTTCCCGCCAGCGTCCCGCCGGCGGTCGCGCATATCGTCAACCGCTGCCTGGAAAAGGAACCGTCGCGCCGTTTTCAATCCGCCGCCGACCTGGCGTTCGCCCTGCGCGGCGCGGCCGCTCCCGGCTCCGCCTCCGGCGCCGTGCTCCGCTTGAAAGCTCCGCCGCGCCGCCGTTTCCTGCTCCCCGCCGTCATCGCCGTGCTGGCCCTCCTGCTGGCGGTTGCTCTGTTCGCTCTGGTCACCGCGCCGCGCGGCGTGGACCTCGAATCGTATCGTTACACGCCACTGGCCAGCGAATCCCGCGTCCAGGATATGCCGGTCTGGTCGCCCGACGGTAAGAGTCTCGCCTACGTTCGCGAAGTCATCAACGCTCCCAACGAAATCATGGTGCGCAACCTCGATTCACTGGTTCCCGTCCTGGTCGCCCGCGCCGACGCCCGGAGTGTGTTCTGGTCCGCCGACGGCACCCGTCTCAACTACGTCATCAAAAGCGGCGTCTGGTCGATGAGCCGCGCCGGCGGCGAGGCTGCCCTCGTCCTCAAGGGCGATTATGGCGACGCCGCGCCATCCCCGGATGGCAAGGCGCTCGTCCTCTGGCTCAGCAAGGGCGAGAAGGGCGCCAAGGAGCCCAAGCTTTGGATCTCCTCGCCTCCGGGTGCGCCTCCGCGAAAATACGAGCCCGTCCTGTTCGAAGAACAAGGCTCCTTCAGCCCGGTCTACCTTCGTTTCGCGCCGGACGGCCGCCAGGTCCTGCTTGCCAAACCCACCGCCATGGGAACCGAGCTCTGGCTTCTCCCGTATCCCGATGGCGCTGCCGCGAAGGGCAAGGCCCGCCGCGTGTTCGCTTCCATGCTGGGCGGCGCCCAGTGGCCGCCCTCCTTCAGTTGGATGGCCGATAGCAAGCACCTGGTGATGTCCTTCCCCACTCCCAGCCATCCCCAGCCGCAGCTTTGGATGGCACATATAGAGGATCAGGATCTGGACGCTCTCACCGCCGACGAAGGCATCAAGGTCCGCCCCTCCGTCTCGCCCGACGGCAAGAAGATCGCCTACGCCTCCATGACGGAGAATTTCGACATCGTCTCGATCGCCGTCTCCGGTGGCCCGGTCCGCCCGCTGATCGCCACCAGCCGGAATGAGATGTCCCCCGCCTGGTCGCCGGTGGCGCCGCTGCTGGCCTATGTCACCGATCGCAGCGGACCGCAGGAGATCTGGCTGCACAACGCCCAGGACGGCTCCGATCGTCCCCTGGTAACTCAGCGCGATTTCGCCGACGATACGCTGGCGTTTACGACGCTGGCCGTTTCGCCCGACGGCAGCCGCCTGGCGTACTCACGCAACAGCACCACACATCTGGGCCGCCTCTGGATCTCTCCGTTGGCCGGTGGAACGCCGGTCGCCGTCAACCAATCGGACGAATTCGAGATCGCCCCCGGCTGGTCGCCGGATGGCAACTGGCTCACTTATTCCTCCAGCGCCGGCGGCTTGATGAAAATCCGCGTGGGAGGCTCCGATCCGCCCGTGCTGCTTCGCCCGGAATTCTGCCACCGTCCCGCGCAGTGGTCGCCGGATGGCCAATGGATCGCCTGCCCCGTCGACGATGGCGTCGTGTTGCTCTCGCCCGACGGCAAACAGACGCGCAAAGTCGGTACCCGCAATTCCGCGGTTGCCTGGTCTCCCGACAGCCGTCAACTCTACGCCCTGTCGCAGGGCGAGGGCACGAAATGGCTGCTCGATTCCATCGACGTCGCGACCGGAACCCAACGCACCATTGCGGACTTGGGCTCGCAGTACCTGTTTCAAGTCTCGATCAGCCTTTCGAGCGATCACACCTCGCTGGCCGCTTCCGTCGTCAACTCCCAGTCCGATATCTGGATGCTCGAAGGCTTCGCCCAGCCCCGCGGCTGGCTAGGCCACCTCTGGCCCTTCGGGCACTGAAGCACACCTGCGACCACTGCCCATTCGGAGCCGCGACCGTGAGGGAGCGGTTGCGCGTCGCATTCGGAGCCGCAACCCCTGCTCATTCGGAGCCGCGACCGTAAGGGAGCGGTTGCCGGCACCTACGACTAAGCCTCTTGCGATTCGAAAACCGACATGGCATCGCCCTGCTCGGCCACGACATACTGAATCGCCGCCGCGACGTGCTGTGGTTTCCACCGCTCCCTTACGGTCGCGGCTCCGAATGGCGCTTTCGCGCAAGGCGTGGTGCGGCGTCGGCGGTGCACGTTTCGGAGCCGCGACCGTAAGGGAGCGGTTGCCGGCACCTACGACTAAGCCTCTTGCGATTCGAAAACCGACATGGCATCGCCCTGCTCGGCCACGACATACTGAATTGCCGCCGCGACGTGCTGTGGTTTCCACCGCTCCCTTACGGTCGCGGCTCCGAATGGCGCTTCCGTGCAAGGCGCGGTGTGCGTGGCCGTTGCTCATTCGGAGCCGCGACCGTTAGGGAGCGGTTGCCGACACCTACGACTAAGCCTCTTCAGATTCGAAAACGGACATGGCATCGCCTTGCTCGGCCACGACATATTGAATCGCCGCCGCGACCTGCTGTGGTTTCCACAACCACCTTGTGCTGCCATGGCGCGCCCATCGCTTCCGGTTCGAGTCATCCAAGTTCAGCCGATTCAAACCGCGACTGGCGTAGACCTTGAGGTCGCTCATCACCCGCTCCGGCGCAATCTCGGCTTCCACGACCGTGTGCACGTGATCGCTTCGTACGTGGGCCGCCAGCAGACGCCATCCGCGATGCGAACATACCCCCTGGATCGCCTCCAACACTGCGTCGCGACGGACCTCGTCCAGACGGTAGGGAGTCTGGTCCATCCGCCGCCTGTCGGCTTCGGCGCGCGCAGGATCGGCTTCCAGCGTCGGCGTTCCAGGTTTATTGTGTTTCCGATCGACAGATCCGGCTTCGCTGCCGTGGAGGCGCCGTCCGTAGCAGGCGAACGTGATCAGGTAAATCATGGCCGTGATCGAAATGCTACCGCTCCCTTACGGTCGCGGCTCCGAAAGAAGGCACTTCAACTGCGTTTGACATTTCTCAGTTAGACGCGCCACTTCTTCCCTCTCGAAGCCGCGACCACTAGCTGGGGCGCGAGCAGAGCCACCAGTGCATTAGCCAGCATCGCGGGCAAGGTCAATGGTCCGGCGAAGTCCTCCCACGATTCCCCGTGGCGCTCAAGCACCACCTCGGGGAACGGAACTCCCAGCACCCGGTGCGTGGGGTCGGGCGAGTATGCAGAGCTGAATGACAAGGTCGCTACCGCAATTCCGACGCCAAGAGACAAGGCTGCCACCGGGACCGACAGTAGCCTCGGCCGGCGGCCGAAGGCTCGCACGTTGAAGATCACTGCCATGATTCCCGTTGGCAGTAGGACGAGGCCCAGAATCGTGAGAATAATGACCACGACAGCTAGTGATACCACCTTTCACCGCTCCCTTACGGTCGCGGCTCCGAATGGCGCTTTCGCGCAAGGCGTGGTGCGGCGTGGACGGTGCGTCGCCTTTCACCGCTCCCTTACGGTCGCGGCTCCGAATGGCGCTTTCGCGCAAGGCGTGATGCGGCGTGGACGGTGCGTTACCTTTCACCGCTCCCTTACGGTCGCGGCTCCGAATGGCGCTTTCGCGCAAGGCGTGGTGCGGCGTGGACGGTGTACATTCGGAGCCGCGACCGTAAGGGAGCGGTTGCCGACACCTACGACTAAGCCTCTTCGGATTCGAAATCGAAGCCGCCACCCTGCCCATTCGGAGCCGCGACCGTAAGGGAGCGGTTGGCGCACGCCTTCCCCGACCCGCCCGCTTGCCTGATAATGTAAGAGCACATGACGGTTGAAATCGAAGGCGTCACCCTCCACCTGGCCCATCCCGACGAGCTGGCTGCCGAGTGGGTCGGCCAAAGCGAGCTGATGCGCCACCTGCTGGCCGCGTGGATGGTGATCCACGAGCAGGACCTGCCCATGAGCCCGCGCCTGCTCGGCAAGCCCGGCGTCGGCAAGACCACCCTCGCCTACGCCGCCGGCAAGCGCATGGGGCGCGAGGTCTACATCCTCCAGGCCACTCTCGATACGCGCCCCGAAGACCTGCTGGTCACGCCCGTGATCGAGGGCACCGGCAGCCTCCGCTACGTCGCCTCGCCGCTGGTCACCGCCATGATCCGCGGCGGCATCGCCATCCTCGATGAAGGCAACCGCATGAGCGAAAAAAGCTGGGCCAGCCTGGCGCCGCTGCTCGACAACCGCCGCTATGTGGAATCCATCGTGGCCGGCATCAAGATCAAGGCGCACCCGCAGTTCCGCCTGGTGGCCACCATGAACGACGACGCTTCCACTTTCGAGCTGCCCGAGTACATCCACTCCCGGCTTCAGCCGCAGATCTTCATCGATTTCCCGGAACGCGACGAGGAGCACCAGATCCTGCGCGAGAACCTGCCCTTCGCCGAGGAGCGCATCCTCGAATACGTCACCGACTTTCTGCAAATGGCGCATGCCGCCGACGAGCGCTACACCGTGCGCGACGGCATCAACGTCGCCCGTTTCGCCATCAAGCTGAAAAGCCTGGCCACTCAGAAAACTCACGAGCACGAGGCTCTCGAAATCTCCATCACCCGCGTCCTCGGAGAGGAAGCGCTACGCTATGCCCGACGACGGCCAGCCGATTCCTGAAGCCGGCAGCCTGCGGCGCGGCCGGTTCACCTATTTCCCGGTGGTGCCCGGACGCCTCGAGTTTGCGATCGAGGTGCGCCAGGCCATCCTCCGCGAGCGCCCGCAGGTGGTCGCGCTCGAGCTCCCGGTCAGCTTGCAGCAGGATTGGATCCGCGCCGTCGGGCGCCTGCCGGAGATGTCGCTGATCTTTTATCCGGAGGATGACGAGGCGACTTACGTGCTCGTCGAGCCGGCCGATCCCTTCACCGAAGCCATTCGCACCGGCCTCGAAATCGGCGCCGAAATCGTCTTCGCCGATCCCGAAGCCGGCGACCGTCCGCACCTGCCCGACGCTTATCCCGATCCTTACGCCATTCGCGCCATCGGCCTCCAGCGCTACGTCGAAGCTTATCGCGTCTACCCGCAGCCGCGCTCGGAGGAGATCGCGCGCCACGCCGCCGGTATCGCCTGGAAACTCGAAGGCGCCGACCTGACGGCCAGCGTGTTCGTCGTCGTCTCGCTGAATCTGCTCGACCCTCTGCTCGATGCCATGGAGGAGCCGCAGGCGCAGCCCCTTTCGCGCACGCGCCGCGAAGACATCGAGCTGCTCAACCCGCACCCGGAATCGCTGGCGGAAATCGCCGTCGAATATCCGCAGCTTCAATGCCGCTACGAGAACTACCGCGCCGCGTTAGCGGATCACAACCTGATCGACCGGCGCCACGCCCAACTGGCCGTGCTGCTCGCGGCGGAAAAAGAATACGAGGCTTCCACCGGCGAACGCATCGCCCATTGGCAGCGCCGCCTGCTGGCCCGCTACACGCGCAACCTGGCGCTGGCCGGGAATGAGTTGTGCGCCGGCATATTCGATATGGCCGTGGCCGCCCGCGGCGTGGCCGACGACAACTATGCCTGGGACGTCTGGGAAGCCGCCAACAAATATCCGCCGCAGAAGCTGGAGGCGCCACCGCTGCTCACCGTCCGCATCTCCGGCGACCAGATGTGGCGCGACACCCGACACATCCGCCTGCGCCGCCGCCTGCCCAGCACCAAGCGGCGGCTGCGCCCGTTTGGATTGCGGCCCCGCAAGAAGGAGAGATTCCCCGGCGAATGGGCCAGCCAGGTCAACGGCACCGGCATCTGTTCCTATCCGCCCGAAGACCTGGTGGTCGAAGACTACGGCCGCTTCCTCAAAAAGAAGGGCAAGAATCTGCTCTCGGAAGACCGCGTCCGCGTCGAGCCGTTCACCACTTCGATCCTCGACGGCATCGACATGCGCGAGACCATCCGCAAATGGTACGAACACCGCATCTATGTGCGCCAGTTCCAGAAGATGCGCGGCGAAGTCGGCTCCGTGGTGGTCATCTTCGATGAAGACCGCGACAATCGCTATCCCTACATGACCACCTGGACCGGCGAGAGCCAAAACGAATCGGACATGGCGTTCTATTCCACCTTCCCGTTCGACAACCTGGTCGGCCCCGGCATCGGCCGCGCCGAATATGGCGGCTTCCTGATGAGCCTGCCGCCGCACCGTATGTACGATGTCTGGCGCGACGCCGATTACGAAGACGCCGAGAGCAAGTCCGAACGCCTGTTACTGGCCGCGCTCGATTACTCCATCCATCACTATGTCGTCTATGTGGCCGCCACGCCGCCCCGTACCATCTTCAAAACCATCGCCAACCGCGTCGGCCGCACCATCGTCTACATCCCCATCGGCCAGCTTTCCCCGGTGTCGCTGAAGAAAATCCGCATAGTCCACGTCCTGGACGGCCACGAAAAACGGGAAATCGCCAAGGAGTATCTGTGGTGATGTGGGGCAGGATGGTATCCTGCGCACCGATTGTCAATCGGTGCAGCCGGGCGGTGAGCCCGGCTTTCCTTGGAGGCACGACAAACGAAATGAGCGTCTGGAAAAGACAGAAGCGCGGAGTGAGTTAGCTGGGATCGGGGCGAGTGAAAAGCCGGCCGGGCTTGCGCCCGGTGCGCCGATTAACAATCGGCGCGCAGATTATCAATCTGCCCCACTTCTTACATGTATTCCGGAATCTGAATTCCCAGAATGCTAGCGGTCCGTTCCAGTTGCCGGCGGAAGAAATCCGTCATCCACAACAGGAAGACTTTCTTTTCGCGGCTCTCTTCCTGGAGGATCGGATATTGATGATAGAAGTTGTTGAACGCCTGCGCCAATTGGAACGCATATCTGGCGACATGCGCCGGTTCGCCCGCGCTCAGGGCGCCTTCCAAAGCCGAATCGGCCTTGGAAGCGGCCAGCAGCACCTGCCAGAAGTCCTCGGATTGTAATTGCCGCGCCAGCGCCCCGGTGGAAAGCTCGGCCGCGAAATCCGGCAGAGTCTCGCCGCGCTCCTCGAGCTTGCGCAGAATGTTGCGCGCCCGCACCGCGGCGTACTGCACATAGGGCCCGGTTTCGCCCTCGAAGCTGAGCGCCTCCTGCAAGTCGAAAGCGATCACCGAAGTGCGCGTGAATTTGAGCAGGAAGTAGCGCAGCGCGCCGATCGCAATCTGCCCGGCCACGCGCTGCCGTTCGGCGGCGGGTTTCTCCGCATGCCGCGCATCCACTTCCGCCAACGCCTTCGCAATCAGATTGTCGATCAAATCGTCGGCCTTGACGCCGAGTCCCTTACGCCCGGACACTTCCACATATGGCCGCGCGCGGTCCTCTTCGGAAAGCGGGATTCCCAGATCGGCGCAGCAGCGCGGCGAGAGCGCCACCATCTCATACGAAAAGTGGATCGACTGTTCCGCCTGCGCCGCATATCCCAAACCGCGCAGCCCGGCCGCCACCACGTCCTGCAAATAAGACTGGCGCGCGTCGATCACGTTGTACACGCGCGATCCATGTCCGAACTGGTGTTCACCGGGATAAGGAGTGGCCGTGCTCACCCAGAGCACGCGCCCGTCGGCGTAAGTCATCAGCGGCCGGTAGTGAAAATCCTTGCCGAGCAGGCCGAACTTCCAGAGCTGATAGGCGATGTCCTTGCCCACATAAGTCACCGTGCCATCCGAGCGCACGATCACCTTGCCCTCGTCGGAATGTCCCGGCATCACCCAGCAGCCGGCGTTCTTGCCTTCTGTCTCGAGGTAAATCGCCTGCCGCTGCTTGAGCTGCTCGAACGCGGCGGCCCAGAATTGCAAGTGCAGGATTTCGCTTTCGCGCGGCAGAACGTCGTACTCCACATCGAGCCGCAGCATGGTCTTCAAATGCGCCTGCACGATCGCGTCCGCCACCAGGTGCGCCATCCGCGCCAGCTCGCCATCGCCGGCTTCGATCGCGTGCAGCGTCTGGCTGCGCCAGGCAAGCGATTCCGGCTGCTCCTTGTAATAGCTCGAAGTGCGCGCGTAGAGATCCCAGCAATAGTAATCGAAGCGCACCGCGGGGTCGGCTAGCAGCGCCTCGACATCGGCCGCCGTCTTAGTTTCCAGAAAATGAAAGCCCACCACCACGTCGGCCACTTGCACGCCGGTGTTGTCGATGTAGTTCTGCACTTCGACCGGCGCTCCGGATGCGCGCAGCATGCGCACGAACGTGTCGCCCAGCGTGGCATTGCGCAGGTGGCCGATGTGCGCCGCTTTGTTGGGATTGATGTTGGTGTGCTCGACGATGATCTTGCCGCCGGCTGCGGACATACCTTCGGCTTCGCCGCGCAACAGCGCCGCCGCGTAAGCGCCGCGGTCGAGGCGGATGTTGATGTAGCCGTTGCCCGCCACCTCGATCGCCGCCACTCCCGGGATCGGCCCGATCTCGCGGACGAGCTCGCCGGCGATTTTCTTCGGCGGCTGCCGCAGTTGTTTAGCGAGCTGGAACGCCGCCGGCACCGCGATCTCGCCGAAATCGCTTTGCCGCGGCTGCTCGATGGCGACGCTCAGGTCCACGCCGTAGCGAGCCTCGATATGCGCGTGAAACGCGTCTGCAACCTGCTTTTCAATGGAATGGAACACGGGAACCTTGAGTATAACAGCCGCGCAAAAAGGGCCGCGTTGTCGTGGCCGCCCGGACGGAGAGCAAGTGAATTGTCACGCAAATTTAGTCGTTAATATGACTTATTAACAATAGCTTACAGACTTTTCAGGATCTATCGGTTTAACCCTGCCGGAATCGGATCTCTTGCTCGCGCAATAAACTCCAGGGTCCGTGTCCACAAACAATACCCGCCGAGCGTTTCCAGTTTGAGAGCAATAATTGTCGTGGCAACCTTTTTACTTGACCTGAGTCGTCGCGAAGACAAGGACCCCATGAACGATCGGCACCTGCAGTACGAGCGGCTGATTGCGCCCATTGAAGACCGCATGATGCGAGCTGTGTGGCGCGTCGTGCGGGACCCCAACGACGTGGAAGACGCCTTCCAGGAGGCCCTGCTAACGGTCTGGAAGCGTTGGGATCGCATATGCAGACACCCGAATCCGCAAGCTCTGGTTTTGCAGATCTCGATTAATGCCGGGCACGATGCGCTCCGGCGTAAATTGCGCCAGGGCAAATGGCTGGAGGCAGGTGTTATCGCGGAAGACATTCCCGATTCCACACGGTCCGCCGCCCAGGATATTTCCGGTGCGGAGCAGGAAACCCAGGTGCTTCGCGCCATCGGACTTTTGCCGAAGAATCAAGCGCGGGCAATCCTGATGCACGCGGTCGAGGAGATTCCGTATAGCGATATCGCGGCGGCGATGGAATGTCGCGAGTCGACCGTCCGCAAACACGTCGCCCGCGCGCGCGCCAAGCTGCGCAGTTTGCTCTCGCATTTGATCCCGGCAGTCCACAAGGAGGAAAGCAGCCATGCGTGACCAAAACGCCAACGACGAGATGGACGATCTGATTCGAAGGAGTACGCAAGTGGAGATCCCGGCAGAAGTGGAAGATCGCCTGCGCCACAGACTGGCGGAGTTTCGGACCAGAGTGGAACAACGTCCGCCGAACCGCTGGCGCTCGCTGGCTTATTCGCTGACTTACCGGCCGCCGCTGCGGGTGATGGCGATGACCGCTGCCGCCCTGGTGGCAGTAGCCATAGGATTGGTGCTCATTCCACGAGAAGGAAATGCCAGCCGCGTCTACGCGGCAGCCGCGCAGCAACTGAGAAATTCTCAGTCGCTCGAATATACCATCGTCTTCAGCGAGCTGCCCTATGTGGGAGTCGATTTCAGCTACGCCGCTCCGGGATACCAGCGGGTGAATTGTTCCTGGGGTATCGAGGTGAGGGCCGATCATACCGCCCGTAAGCAGATCGTGCTGATGCACCTGACGCGGATGTACGTGGTTGAATCGGGCAAGCAGGTGGAGAGCCCAGCCAACGCGGACGAATGGGCGGCGCAGTTGGAATCGCTTCCACCCGTCGCGGACCAGGTGCTCGGCGAGCGGAAAGCCGGAGGCAAGCGGCTGATCGGCTATCGCTTGCTGAAAGCGCCGGACGGTACTTCAATTCCAGGGCTCAAGGCGTTCGATCTGTGGGTGGACGCCGGAACACGGCAGGCGGACCATGTCGATATAGCCATTGAGGATCCGGGCAAGCCGGTTTACCAGATGCACATCCGGAACATCCGCGTGAACGGACAGGTCGATCGTTCGCTGTTCGATCTGACTCCTCCGGCGGGATATACCGTGATTACGGCAGCGAGTGCCGAGACACGCGCCGGCAAGACTGCTCCTCGGCAGAATGCGCTCGTGTTGCAGGCGCAGATTCGGCAGAGGGACGCGCTGAACGTGGTGCTGCTGCCGATGACCGGGTCTTACGCGCAAACTCAAGCGGCTTCCGAGAGGGTTGAGTCTTATCTGAAGACACTCGGTGTGACTCCGGTTGGCCTTCCCTTCGGGCGTTTCGAGTCTGAGCAGAGTTGGGATACCGGGTATCCGGTCCCGGCGGGAACGCGCGTCGAGGCGCCCTTTCGATTCGAGACCCTGCCCTCGGCGCTGGTTGCGTCGGTGGTGGTGAACGGCCCATGGGGAAAGGACTCCGACGCCCGCTGGGGAGCCTTCCTGAAATCGGTCGTGGAGCAGGGATACATGCCCGCGGGGCCGCCGATGGAGATGTGGACCGGCGAGGATGCCAAACCGGGGACTCAATCGACTGAGATGAGTATTCCGGTGACGAAAGCCAAGTAACCTCATTCCGTGATAGCTGTACCAACCGCTCCCTCACGGTCGCGGCTCCGAAAAAACCGCATCGGAGCCGCGACCGTGAGGGAGCGGTTGGTGTGTAAAGAGTCGAAAGCGGAACCGATCCGACTTATGGCGGAGCTATACTGACTTGTGCAGGTATTTCACTGAACCCCGTCCCATGAGCGGAACAATCTCTCTTGCGACTCTCAACGAGCTGCTCGACTATAATTACTGGGCGCGAGACCGCCAGCTTCAAGCCTGCGCGAGCCTCACCGAGGAGCAATTCCTGCGCCCGCTGGGGAACAGCTTCCCTTCCCTGCGGGACACGTTCACGCATCTGCTCGCCGTGGAGTGGTTGTGGCTGGAGCGCTGGCGGGGACGGTCGCCGCGAACTTTGCTGGCGCCCGAGGAGTTCCCCACGCTCGCTGCTCTATCCCAACGCTGGCGGACCGTGGAGCACGAGATGAGAGAGTACGTGGCCGGTCTGAGCGAGGAAGCGCTCGAGCGCCCCATGACCTGCGTCAGCACCAGAGGGCAGGAGTGGACCTACGAGTTGTGGCGCATGATCCAGCACCTGCTCCACCACCAGAGCTATCATCGCGGCCAGGTGACGGCGCTTTTTCGGCAGCTCGGCGTGCAGCCGCCCAAGGTCGATTTCCTGGACGGGTGCGACATGGGGTTCCGTTGAGGCGGCGTGATCGCGCCGCGGAAAGTCCTTAGCGAAGAAATGTCGGCACGACTGCCGACACAGCAGGCTGAAAGCCTGCGCCACGGGGGCATCTATAAGCTAAGCTCAATGGGATGCCGAACCTCTTGGACAGGCTGGACGAATGGAAACGCCGCTTTGGGCCGCCGGAGACCGGGCAACTGGAGCGGCTGCTGGCCGCGGCGGCGAAATACCGGGTGCGCGATGCCGCCGGCCTAATTCGCCTGCATGAGACGCTGCTGTTCCTGCGCGCTTATCCGCGCACGCCGGAAGTGGCGCGGCTTGCCGATCGAATCCTGTTTGGGTTCGCGGACCGCGTGGCTCGATTGCGCGCGGCAGGCATCGACCTGGAGCCATTCGCCGAGCCGGAGGTATCGGGCATCGCCGGCACGGATCTGACCGCGGTCTTCAGCTATGAAGTGGCGCGCAGCCTGGCGGAACGTCACGGCCGCGCGGTTCGCGTGGCCTGGGACGCTCACGACGAGATCGATCGCGTTGGCCCGGGCTCGCCGCAGTTGGCGCCGCTGATCGGCGAAGAGTGGCCGGTGGAAGCGCACGTTCCGTTCGAGCGGTGGCTGGCGGCGTCGCGCCCACGAGCGGAAAGCGAGTTGCCGTGGCTGCTGGAACGGGTGCGGGCCATCGCGCCGAAGCACGCTCCCGAGCGCTACAACGCGATGGGGCTGCCGCTGACCTTCGAGATCGGCCGCCGGGTTTCGCGCTCCTGCCAGCGAGCGGCCGTACACGGTCTGTTCTGCCACACCGGGCCGCTGATTGCGCGGCGCGACGTGACGCTGGCCCGCGAACTGGCAGCGCCGCCGCTGACGGTGAGGCGGCTGGCGCCCGCCACCGCGCGCAAGACGATCGAGCTGATTCTCGATACTTCGGCCATGCGCTTTCGCGAGCTGTACGGTTTCAGCCACCCCGACGACACACGCGTCCTCAGCGCGGACGCGGGCCGCGGCGTCGAGATCGTGTTCTTCGGCGTGCCGCCGCGCTGGCGGCTTCCGCTGCGCGCTTACCACGCCGGCATGTTCTTCAAGAACGGCGTGCCGGCAGGCTACGTGGAGACGCTTTCGCTGTTCGATCGCGCGGAGGTGGGATTCAACCTGTACTACACTTTCCGCGATGGCGAATCGGCGTGGCTCTACGCGCGGCTGCTGCACTGGTTCCACCAGGTGCTGGGCGTGAACTGCTTTTCGGTGGACCCGTACCAGATCGGCGACGAGAACCCCGAGGCCATCGATTCGGGCGCGTTCTGGTTCTATCGCAAGCTGGGATTCCGGCCGGTGGACGCTTCTCTTGCGGCGCTCGCGCGGCGCGAGGAGGAGCGCATCGCGCACTCGCCCGGCTATCGCAGCTCGCGCCGCACGCTCGAACGGCTAGCCAAAGGATACGTGCTGTTTGAAGGGCCCGGAGCTAAAGCCGGCGAGTGGGATAGCTTTTCGATTCGCAACCTGGGGATCGAAGCCACTCGATCTTTGGCGGCGCGGTACGGCAGCGATGCGGAACGGATGAGCCGCGCCGCGAGCCGCTTCACAGCCCGCCATTTCGGCGTGGAGTCGACCTGCGGCCTGGCGCTGGCGCTCAGCGTAATTCCCGGCGTTGCGAGCTGGAGCCCGGCGGAAAAGGAGGCGATGGCAGCCATTCTTCACGCCAAGGAACGCGGCTCGGAGACACGCTACCTACGCCTGATGCAACGCCATGCGCGGCTACGAGCGGCGTTTCTCAAACTGGGGCGTTAATCTACTTCATTCACCAGATCAGGGCTTCGCCTGAAGGGCCGCTGCAATCTGTTCCAGAATGCGATTGGTTTGTGTGAGGTTGCGATCGATCCGCAAAAGAAGCCTGCACGGGATAACGGACAGGACTATGGCAAGCAGGATCAGGATCACGTAGAAGATCGAGGTCATGCGCACCATTCTACACCCGAACCCGCTACACGCAACGTTGACGGGTCATGTTATCTTGGCGCAAAGTCCCGGTCTCAAGAAAACGCTCGAAGCGGAAAAAACACTCCCCCGGGGCGTTGGGAAGCTGAAGCGTGCCCTACCATGGCCCGGTTTATGCGGTGGGCTGGGCCTTCTTGGCGGCGCGGGAGACTTTGTACTTCCTCTCGAATTTGTCCACGCGGCCGGCGGTATCCACCAACTTCTGACGGCCCGTGAAAAACGGGTGGCAGGAGGAGCAGATTTCCACGCGGATGTCGCCTTTATGCGTCGACTGGGTCTTGAACGTGTGGCCGCAGGCGCAAATCACGTTCACCGGGGCATAAGCAGGGTGAATTCCAGCTTTCATGGTTGTTGCGGGGATCCTTTCGAGACTTTCAGTATAGCAAGAACTTGAAACCCCCGTGGCCCTGTCAGGAACCACGGGGGTTGATAGCCATGGATTAAACCTGAGGCTTTGGTTGCGCAAGAGGCAGCCGGTCCACAGGAACTTGACCCCGCCAACTGGAGAGCGGGCGTCGGCTACGTCAGAGGCTCGACTTTAACAGTCGGCCACCTCCTGCGGTCGCTTGTTACTTTCCATCTTCTCTGGACCACCTCCTTTCCCAGTGATAAAAAAATTTTGCCACGGAGACATTGCAAAGTCAATACTGTTTTCCATATGCAGTGCAGATTTCCGGCTCCGCCGCGATATGTAGTATTGCGGTTACAGGTTTCGTGCCGCGAAGCGGCACATGGCGAGGCCATCCATCAGCTTGAAAGGCAGCCTGCCGGTGGTGTAATGGCCGCACGGAAGCGTGTAGACCTGGTGCGGCAAATCCATCTCGCGGAAGGCCCGCAGCACCTGTTTCGAATACACCGGCAGGAAGCTGGTGTCGTGCTTGGCCCAGATTAAGAGGCTGGGCATTTTGCGGCTCTCCATGCGGCCCAGGTAAGCGGCCGGGCTGATCACGGACCAGTAGCGGCGCAAATCGTCCTGCGAGACATCGTTCGCGAACCCCTTGCGCACGTGCTGGGTGGAAAGGCCGGTCCAGACCACGTCGGAAAAGTACATCGAGACGTGATTGAAGATGCCCAGCTTGATGCGGCTGTCGTGGGCCGCCGCGATGAACGCCACGCAGGACCCCAGGCTGGTGCCCAGGATGGCCAACCGCCGGTAGCCCTGGGCGGCGAGCCAGTCCACGCACGCGCGGGCATCGATCACCGATTGCCGGGAAGCGTGGATGGTGCGGCCCACGTTGCTCGAGACGTGGTAATCGGCGCGTTCGAGCTCGGCCGGCATGCGCTCGGCGTGGTACGCCATGCTCATGCGCAGCGCGCTCACCCCGAAGCGGCGCAGCAGTTGGGCCAGCCCGACGTGGCCATCCACGCCGGCGTTCCATTGCGGCAGCACCAGCACGGCCCGGCCGCGATCGCGCTCGGCCGGAAACCACAGCGCATGCACGGTGTTGTTCTCCGGATACGGCGTCTCGACCGGACTGGTGAAGGTGAGATGGCCCTCGCGCAGCCGGTAATCCGCCGGCGTCCGGTAGCTGAAGAAACGATCCGAATCGCCCAGCGCCTCTTGGGCGAAGCGGTCGAGCGCCTCGCGTGCGCGGCCGTTTCCGTGCTCCGGGAGCACCGGAAAGTCCAGCCTGCCGAGCCAGTCCAGGCCCCATTCAAACGGCCGCACCACGCGGTTGGTGTCGCGCGTGGCGAGCTTGCGTTCCCAATTGTCGATCCAGCGGGCGTAGATGCCAGGCATGTACTTGGGGAAGAACTCTTAGTTTAGCGTGAAGCTTTCGCCGTCAGTACCCGAGCAGAGGCGCGAGCCTGGCCCGAACATCGTCGATCGCTTCTATTGGACACCGTCCCACTCTCTCCGCGCGGCGCACTCTCCAATCGACGCTCTTCACGTGATCGGCCAGGATCACGCCGCTTGTGCCGTGACTCGCGGGAACGGCCACTTCGAACGGGTACCCTTTCGCCTGATTCGTGATTGGGCAAACCAGCGCCAGGCCAGACTTCGCATTGTATACTTTCGGACTCAGCACGAGCGCCGGGCGCCGTCCCGCCTGCTCGCGGCCGGCTTGAGGGTCGAACGTCAACCAGACGAGATCGCCGGTCTCCGGCACATAGCCGGCGCTCACCAGGATTCCTCGCCCTGCGGCGGTCCCCAGCCGGTTTCCCGGTGACGGTTCTGGCGTGTGATCCGCGAGACCAGCTCCGCCAGTTCGTACCTCTGCCGGGCTGGGCGCAAGACGATGCTGCCTTCGCGGTCGACATCGAGCGCCAGACAGTCTCCCTCGCTCAGGCGGGCTTCTCTGGCGACCGCCCGCGGAATCCGCACCGCCAGGCTGTTCCCCCATTTTGAAACCGTGGTTTCATTTCGCATATGTATCTACTTCGAATATACATCGAAAATGCCGGTGGGCCAAGCCGGCTCATCATTGCGCGGTTGGCGTTGGGCATATCGCGTCGCGAATTGAGAAACCGGGCGCGGTGCTGGGGATCGAAGCGGTGCGGGCCTGCTGAGGATGGTGGCGGCTGAATCAGGAAACGGGCAAGCTAAGGCATGCCCTACTACGCGCTCGGTGGGGCATGCTTTGGCTTGTCCAGACCATGGGAGAATTATGAAGCCAACCGTGCTGGCGGTTCTCGCCGTCTCCGCAACGGCAATGTAAATTGAGAAAGGGAGTTCCACGATGAAATCCTTAACGATTCTGTGCGTTGCGTGGCTGGCATTTTCCGCATCCGCGCCGGCGCAGTATCAATACCCGTTTCAAGACCCGAAGCTCGATGCGGAGAAGCGCATCGACAACGTGCTCTCGCTGATGACGCTGGACGAGAAGATTGCCGGCCTGGGCATGACTGGAGTAGCGGTTCCGCGGCTCGGCATTCGCGGGACGGCGTTCGGCGAAGCGCTGAGCGGCATAGTCCTGGGCGGGCCTATGCAGGCGCTGATCTCGATTTTCCCCAACGTTCCGCCGGAGGCGAAAATGGTGACGCCCACCACGCAGTTTCCGCAGGGGGTCGGACTGGGGCGCACGTGGGACCCGGATCTGGTGCGCCAGGCGGGCGCGGTGATCGGCTCGGAGGCGCGCTACATCTTCGAAAACGGCAAGAACGGGCGCGCATTTCTGGTGCTGCTGACGCCCAATGCGGACCTGGCGCGAGATCCGCGCTGGGGCCGCACGCAGGAATCCTACGGCGAAGATCCGTTCCTGGACGGAACGCTGGCGGTTGCGCTGATCCGCGGCATACAGGGCGACGATCCCAAGTACTGGCAGGCGGCCAGCCTGCTCAAGCACTTCCTGGCCAACAGCAACGAACACGGCCGTTACGGCTCGTCGTCGGATTTCGATGTGCGGTTGCTGCGCGAGTATTACTCGGTGCCGTTCCGCATGGGATTTGTGGACGGCGGCGCGCGCTCGTACATGGCCTCTTACAACGCGTGGAACCACGTGCCGATGACGGTGAATCCGATTCTCGAGAACATCACCGTGAAGGAGTGGGGCGTCGATGGCATCATCTGTACCGATGCCGGGTCGCTCGGCAACCTAGTGAACCAGCACAAGGCCTACCCGAATCTGAAGCAGGCCGCGGCGGCATCCATCAAGGCCGGGATCAACATGTTCCTGACTTTCGTCGAAGACCCCAAAGCGGCCGTTAAAGGGGCGCTGGCGGATCATCTGATTACGGAAGCGGATATCGACGCGGTGCTGCGCGGCAGCGTGCGCACGGCGCTGCGGCTGGGCCTGCTCGATCCGCCGTCGGTGGTGCCGTATACGAAGCTGAAGGGCGCACCCGACCCGGTGAACTCGCCGCAGCACAATGCGATCGCGCTGCGGGTGGCGCGCGAATCGGTGGTGCTGTTGAAGAACGAGCAGCACCTGTTGCCGCTGGACCGGCACGCCATCAAGACGCTGGCCGTGATCGGCCCGCGCGCCAACGAAGTGCTGGCGGACTTCTACGGCGGAATGCCGCCCTACGCGGTGACGCCGCTCGAGGCCATTCGGGCCAAGGTGGGTCTGGGCGTGGAGGTCCGCCACGCGGTGGACAACACCGATGGCGCGGCGGTGAAAGCGGCGCAATCGGCCGATCTGGCGATCGTGGTGGTGGGCAATCACCCTACTTGCGGCCGGACGGCACAGCAATTGATTCAGGGACTGATCGCGACCAGCGGCTGCGCCATCCCGAGCGAGGGCATGGAAGGCAGCGACCGGGAATCGCTCACGCTGGAACAGGAGGACCTGGTTAAGGAAATCTATCGGGCCAATCCGAAAACGGTGGTGGTGCTGGTTTCGAGCGCGCCCTATGCCATCAACTGGACCGAGCAGAACGTGCCGGCGATCATTCACATGAGCCACAACAGCCAGGAGGAAGGCAACGCCATCGCCGACGTGCTGTTCGGCGATTACAACCCGGCCGGGCGGCTGGTGCACACCTGGCCGAAATCGATCGACCAGTTGCCGCCCATGATAGACTACAACATCCGGCACGGCCGCACTTACATGTATGCCAAGGAGGAGCCGCTCTACCCGTTCGGATTCGGCTTGAGCTACACGACGTTTCGATACGCGAAGCTGCGCACCGGCTCAGGAGCGCTGAAGGCCGGCGGCGAGATCACGGTTAGCGTGGACATCACCAACACGGGCTCGCGCGACGGCGACGAAGTGGTGGAGTTCTACGTGCGGCACCTTGGCTCGAGGGTGGAGCGGCCGGCGCGCGAGTTGAAAGGCTTCGGCCGGGTCAACATTCCACGCGGGAAGACGCGAACCGTCTCAGTGCCCTTGAAGGCCGAGTCGCTGGCCTATTGGGATGCGAGCCAGAACAAGTTCGTCGTCGAGCCGGAATCGGTGGAGATCCTGGCCGGCGCGTCTTCGGCGGACATCAGACTGCGCAAGACGATCTCCGTGACTCAATAGGGCGCGTCTCTTGGCGCGCGCGAGAAGAAGAGTCGAGACGACTCTCGACTCAGCAGGCTGACAGCCTGCGCCACGGCGGCTTCAGTTCACTATCGTCAGCGGCACAGCCACAGGGGTTCCGAAGGGGCGGGTATCGCTCGAAAACATCTGCGTCACGCCGGTCGAAGTGTCAAACAACTCGAGCGTCGGCAACAGGGAGCAGAACGAAAAGGCCGGAATCATTGTCCCGCTTCCGGCAGGGATGGGCCCGCTGACGATCGGGTTGCTCTTAACAATGCCGCGGATATCGACGCGAAGGCCGGTGGGTGCGGCGGCCAGATCGGCGAGTTTCAACGACAGCGACACCGCCATGCCGGGCGCCAGATTGCTCACCTGCATCGTTTTCAGCACGTTGTTCTGCGCGTCGTGAAACTCGAGCTCGACCGGGCAGGCGGCGGCCGTGGTGGTGGTCGTGGTCCCGGTGGTTGAGGCGGGAGCAACCAGGCCGCCCGTGTTGAGCACGTTCAATTGCGCCGTCTGCGTGGCGGGCGCCCAGCCCACGATGCCCGTGGTGACAGCGGATTCAAATGTTGGAGTGGTGGTGGTTTGCGCCGTGGCCAAGCCGGCGGAAATGAGAAGGGCCAACAGCACGCTGGTCCCCATCGATTGACATTTCATACGGACTCCTTATTCGAATGGAGCTCGGGGGACGCGGGCAGCCCGTGACTCTCAGCATACTCCAACCCGGGCGGGAGCGAAAGGTTGCGGTGCTTTGTAGCGATCTTCGTAACGCCGGCGGTCTTTTGCCGCCGGTGCTTTTTTGGGGGGTTCAGTCGACGATTTTCGCCGTCTACGCGCAAAGGCACCGGCGGCAAGACCGCCGGTGTTACCGCGGGCCGGGTGGTGGGTTGCGATTGGGCGTTCCCGGGCCGGGGGCCTGCGCCACCTAACGGACCAGCGTTTGCACTACTCTCGAAGTTAACTGGTCGAAGGTGAGAATCTCGTAAACCGAGGGGTCCGACATGATGCGCGCCACCAGCGCGGCGTGCATGGCGTGGCCGGCGCGCTCGGCGATCACGTGGCCGAGCAGCGGCTTGCCGAGCAGCGCCAGGTCGCCAATCAGATCCAGCGCTTTATGGCGGCAGCATTCGTCCGCGGCGCGCAGCCCCGCCTGGTTCATCACGCCGCCGTTCGAGAAGCACACCGCATTATCGAGCGATGCGCCGCGAATCAGGCCCATGTCGCGCATCTGCGCCAGGTCCTTTTCCCAGCCGAAGGTGCGCGCGAACGCCAACTCGGAAGCGAAGCGCGCCGGCGTAACTTCCATCTCGAGCGATTGGCGGCCCACCGGCTCGGGATAGCTGGTGTCGCAAGTCAGGCGAAAGCTGTCGGCGGGCAGGATGCTGATCCGCTTTCCCTTATCTTCCACCGAAATCGGCCGGCGGATGCGCAGGTACTTGCGCCGTCGGCGATAATGCTGGATTCCGGCCTCCTCGATCATCCGCACGAACGGCAGCCCGCTGCCATCCAGGATCGGCACCTCGAGGTTGTCGATCTCGACATAGGCGTTGTCGATGCCCATGGCGTAGAACACGCTCAGCAAGTGTTCGGTGGTGGAGATGAGAACGCCCTGGCGCATCAGGCTGGTGGCATAACTGACGCGGGCGACGTACCGCCAACTGGCGGGGATCGCGAAATTCTCGAGGTCGGTGCGGAGAAAAACGATGCCGCTGCCGGCGGGCGCGGGCGCCACCCGGATTTGCACCGGGACACCGCTGTGCAGACCTACCCCCCGCGCTTCCACCGGGCGGCGAATGGTCGTCTCAAACCGCAAAGGATCGCCTCTTGCGCATTAGCCTTATACGTCCAATGGTACTAGCACGCCAAAACCCGAACCATATATGGTTGATTGCAAAAGAGCAGATTAGGTTACACTGTGTCGAATTCGCGACACTTTGCATTCGCTTTGTGGCGCAAACGCCGCGGCAAACTCGTTGACCCTTCACAACCGCTTCCTTACGGTCGCGGCTCCGATGCCGTCCAGAGCCGGTCCCGGAGGGCGCGGCCCGTCAGGGAGCGGTGGTAGGCGACTGGCTCTAACGCTGTCCACCGATAGTATGATGGGCCAAGTGCCAGGCGAGCGGCTTTTCCTCATCGACGCGTTCGGCTTCATCTTCCGCGCCTATCATGCCCGCGCCCGAAGCGGCGCCCCTCCGATGCGCACCTCCACCGGGCTTTCGACGGAGGCGGTCTACATATTCAACAACATGGTGCGCAAGCTGACGCGGGAATACCAGCCGACGCACATCGCGGCCGTGTTCGAAAGCGGCGAACCGACCCATCGCCTGGAAGAGTTTGCCGAGTACAAGGCCAACCGCGCGGAAACGCCTCCCGATCTGCTGGAGCAAATCCCACACGTGCGCCGGCTGCTGGAAGCGATGCGCATCCCGGTGCTCGAATATCCCGGTTATGAGGCGGATGATGTGATTGGCGCCATCGCGCGGCGCGAGGAAGCGGCGGGCGTGGAGGTGGTGATCGTATCCAGCGACAAGGACATGATGCAACTGGTTACGGACCGCGTCTCGATGCTCAACCCGGCCAAGGACGACGAATGGTACGGCCCGGCGAAGGTGAAGGAGTTTCTGGGAGTGGAGCCGGCGCAGGTGGCCGATCTGCTGGCGCTGAAGGGCGACGCGGTCGATAACATTCCGGGCGCGCCGGGAATCGGCGACAAAGGCGCGCGCGACCTGATCGCGCAATTCGGCTCGGTGGAAGCGGCCATCGCGCACGCTGGCGAGGTGCAGCGGAAAGCGTACCGCGAGAGCTTGCAGAACAACGTGGACCGCATTCGGATGAGCAAGCGGCTGGCGACGATTGAGACCGATGTGCCGATCGAGTTCTCGATTGAATCGGCCGCGGCGCACGCTCCCGACGCGGCGCTGCTGAAAGCGGTTTACCGGGAGATGGAGTTCCACAGCCTGCTCAAGGAGCTGGGACCGGCGGAAGATACGCGGACGCACGACTACGCCGCGTTCACGGGTGCGGACGAGCTGCGCGCGTGGCTGGCGCAGGTACCGCGCGGCGCGCCGGTCGCGGTGGCCATCGCCGGATCGGGCGAGGGCGAACTGGCGCTGGATGCGGTCGGTCTGGCGTGGAAGCCGGGCGAAGCGCGGGCGGCATCGGGCGACCTGATCGAAGCGCTCAAGCCGTGGCTGGAAGATGCGAGCGCGCCTAAGATCGCTTGCGACGTGAAAGCGGCGCTGGTGGCGCTGGAGGAAATGGGAATCGCGGGGGCTAGGTTCGATCACGACGTGATGTTGTACGCGTTCCTCTTGGATGCCGATCCGGCGGGGTGTTCGCTCGAAGAACTGGCGCGCCGGCGGCTCGATCTGAAGCTCGGCGCGGCGCCCGAACAGCACGCCGATATCATTCTCGAACTCTACGGCCAACTGGAGCCGGCCATCGACGCGCGCGGCTTGCGCGAATTGTACGCGACCATCGAGTTGCCGCTGGCGCGCGTGCTCGAGCGCATGGAACGCACTGGCATCCTGATCGACCGGACCGAATTGCAGCGCCTTTCGACCATGATGGAAGGCGAGATTGCGCGGCTCACCGGGCGGATTCATACACTCGCGGGCAAGCCGTTCAACATCAGCTCACCGCAGCAGTTGGGGCGGGTATTGTTCGAGGATTTGAACCTGCCGGCACCGGTGAAATATGGCAAGGGCAAAGTGGTCTCGACGGCTGCCGACGTGCTGGAGACGCTGGCGCTGGATCACGAAATCGTGCGCCTGGTGCTCGAATACCGCCAGATCGCCAAGCTCAAAGGGACCTACGTGGATGCGCTGCCGCTGCTGGTAGACGCGCGCGATGGCCGCTTGCACACCAGCTTCAATCAGGCCGGCGCGGCGACGGGGCGGCTCTCGTCGTCGAATCCCAATCTGCAAAACATTCCGGTGCGCACCGAACTCGGCCGCGAGATCCGTGCGGCGTTTGTTCCCCGCCCCGGCTGGAAGCTGGTGACGGCGGATTATTCGCAAATCGAGCTGCGTCTGCTGGCGCATTTTTCGGGTGATCCGCTGCTGGTGCAGGCCTTCCGCGAGGGCGAGGATATCCACACCCGCACCGCGGCCGAGGTGATGGGCGTGCCGCCGCTGATGGTCACGCCCGAGGCGCGGCGCGACGCCAAGGCGGTCAACTTCGGCATCGTATATGGCATCAGCGCTTTCGGCCTGGCGGCGCAGTTAGGGATCTCGCGCGGCGAGGCGGAACGCTATATTCGCGGGTATTTCGAGCGCTATGCCGGCGTGCGCCGGTTCCTCGATGAGACCATCGCGGCGGTGCGCCAATCCGGCGTCACGCGCACCCTATTCGGCCGCGAGCGGCCCATCCCGGATATGAACAGCCGCAACCCGAACGCCCGCGGTTTCGCCGAGCGAACGGCCGTCAACTCGCCGCTGCAAGGCACCGCGGCGGACCTGATCAAGCTGGCCATGGTCCGCGTGCAGGCGGCGCTAGAAAGCGGCGGGTATCAATCCGCGATGCTGCTGCAAGTTCACGACGAGCTGGTCTTCGAATGCCCGCCGGAAGAGGTGGAAGCGGTTTCGAAGCTGGCCCAGCGCGAGATGGAGGGCGTGCGCGAGCTGGCGGTGCCGCTGCTGGTCGATATCGGCGTAGGCGACAATTGGCGGGATGCGAAATAAGAAAACAGAAGTCAGAAGACAGGAGTGGGAAGACAGTAGTCAGAATGCCGCCAGGGCGGCATTGTCATGCACTACCTGTCCGGGTCGTCCCGCAAACGGACACGTGCGGGACGCGCGGCACGCACGGTGAGCCCGTAATCATGGCTCGCGGGAGTGGGCACTGGCGTGCATTTCACCGGAAGCGGTAGCTTTGCGCTATCAATAGAATGGAATGAAAGTCGACGAAGACCGCAGGCCATCGATCCTGATCGCCGATGACCAGGCGGATGTGCTGGAAGCGCTCCGCTTGCTGATCAAAGCCGAAGGCTACCTGGCGGAAGCCGTCACCGCTCCCGCCGCCGCCCTGCATGCCATTGAGGCGCGCGACTTCGACGCGGTCCTGATGGACCTGAATTACACGCGCGACACCACCTCCGGGCAGGAGGGGCTGGAGCTGTTGGAGCGCATTCTGAATCTGGACGCAGCGCTGCCGGTGATCGTGATGACGGCCTGGGGGTCGGTGGAGCTGGCGGTGGAAGCGATGCGCCGCGGCGCGCGCGATTTCATCCAAAAGCCGTGGGACAACGCGCGCCTGTCGGCGATTCTCAAGACGCAGATCGAGCTGGGCCGCGCACTGCGCAAGGGGCAACGGCTGGAGGAGGAAAACCGCGCCCTGCGCGCGGAGCGCTTTCCGCAGTTGATCGCGCAATCCGCCGCCATGCGGCCGGTGCTGGACATGATTTCGCGGGTCGGGCCATCCGACGCCAACGTGCTCATCACCGGCGAAAACGGCACCGGCAAAGGTCTGGTGGCGCAGACCCTGCATTCGAGCTCGCTGCGCTCGACCCGCCCGCTGTTGACGGTCAATACCGGCGGCCTGGCGGAAGGCATTTTCGAAAGCGAGCTGTTCGGCCACGTCAAGGGCGCGTTCACGGATGCCAAGAGCGACCGCGTGGGCCGTTTCGAAATGGCCGATGGCGGCACGCTGTTCCTGGATGAGATCGCCAACATCTCGCAGGCGCTGCAAGGCAAGCTGTTGCGCACGCTCGAAACCGGCGAGTTCGAGCGGGTGGGATCGTCGAAGAGCCGGCGGGTGGACGTGCGGGTCTTCTCCGCCACCAACGCCGATCTGCACGCCGCGGTGGACGAAGGACGCTTCCGCCAGGACCTGCTGTTCCGGCTCAACACGATCGAGCTGCGGCTGCCGCCCCTGCGCGACCGGCGCGAGGATATTCCGCCGCTGGCCGCCCACTTTTTGCGGCAGCACGCAGGGCATTACCGCAAGGCCATCGGTCTGTTCGACGAAGGGGCGATGAAAGCGCTGCTGGCGCACACCTGGCCGGGCAACGTGCGCGAGCTGGATCACGCGGTGGAGCGCGCCGTGCTGATGGCGGAAGGCGAGACCATACGCGCCACGGACCTGGGCCTGCGCGGCGGGCGCGAGGCTTCGCTGCGCCTGGAGGAGATGAGCCTGGAAGACGTGGAAGCGCTGCTCATCAAGAAGGCGCTGGCGCGCTTCAACGGCAATGTGAGCCACGCCGCAAACGCGCTCGGCCTCAGCCGCAGCGCGCTGTACCGGAGGCTGCAGCGGTACGGGCTCT
>Ga0326727_10002836_pt1 | contig 57396 bp, 68 predicted proteins | sample MB2enrmetagenome_FD_207643 | JGI IMG/M metagenome (GOLD analysis project Ga0326727, IMG submission 207643) | Lab enriched peat soil microbial communities from McLean, Ithaca, NY, United States - MB29MY | ecosystem: Environmental > Terrestrial > Soil > Wetlands > Peat | place: USA: New York... | reverse complement strand
AAAAGACGACTCGGGAGTACCAAGACCGACAGGTCGTATATTCGCAAGGGGACGCGGCTGATGCGATGTTCCACATCCAGAATGGCAGCGTGAAGCTCGTGGTTGCATCGCCGCGCGGCAAACAAGCAGTCATCGCCATTTTGGGGCCAGGCGACGTGTTTGGAGAGGGTTGTCTGGCAAAACAATCACTGCGGGTGTCCACCGCAACGGCGATTCAACCATCCACTATCTCCCGCGTGAATAAGGGGCCTCTTGTTCGCCTTATCCATCAAGAGCCTGCCTTTGCAAAGCTTTTTATCTCCTACCTGCTTTCTCGTATGGGTCGAGTCGAAGAAGATTTCGTGGATCGACTCTTCAATTTCAGCGAAAAACGCCTGGCCCGAATTCTCTTACTGCTGGCGCATTTTGGCAAGGGAAGTCAAGCCGAAACTGAGCTTCCCAGAATCAATCAGGAACACTTGTCACAAATGGTGGGCACCACCCGCTCGCGGGTCAGTCACTTCATGAGTAAGTTCAGGAAGCTCGGCTTTGTCGATTACAATGGCAACGGCGCGTTGACGGTCCATCGCGACCTCCTGAGCGAGGTCCTACACGACTAGCCTTGATGGCGAATGCTCTGCAATTCCCGCCGGACCCAGCATGCATTCCCACTCGAAAACTAGAGTGAGCAATTCTGACCAAACACGTGAGCCATGCTGTACAGACACGCGAATCACCCCGGGGTATAAACATAGCAGGCCGGGGACTCGCGAGAGTCTCTCGAAAAGGCCGCCGGAAAGGCTCAAGGGATAATCGGCCAGGTGGAGAAAGCCCTCGAAAAATAGCAATGCCGGCTAGTAGTCCGACAGTTCTGAATGGGAGCATTGGACACTCCGGCCCGTAGGTGTGATTGCAAAAAGGAGCTCTAAATGAAAAGACTTGCTTTGATTCTTCTGTTGCTGACGTTCTGTGCAACGGCTTTCGCCGGTGAGAGCCAACTGCAAAAGGCAACCAATGTCGTGAACGAGATCATGGGAACTCCCGACAAGGCAATTCCTCATGATTTGCTGGACAAAGCCGTGTGTGTGGGCATCGTTCCTTCCGAGGTGAAGGTCGCGTTTGGATTTGGTGGCACTGGTGGGCGCGGTGTGCTGGTGTGCCGCAAGGGCGGGGACGGTCCGTGGGATGCACCCTCCATGTTCACCATGGGCGGCGCGAGCGTGGGATTTCAGATCGGCGCTAAAGCCACCGACGTCGTCTTCCTGGTGATGAACCCTGAAGGCATGAAAAAACTGCTCCAGGACAGCGTCAAGCTGGGCGCGGAAATATCCGTAGCGGCCGGCCCGGTGGGTCGTTCCGCGGAAGGCGCGACCGACGCTCAACTCCATGCAGAGATTCTAAGCTACTCGCGCTCACGGGGCTTGTTTGGCGGGGCGTCGCTCGACGGGGCCGTGTACAAGCAAGATGAAGGCGACAACCAAAAGGTCTATGGACGCAGGGTGACCGCGAAAGAAATTCTGATCGACGGCACAGTGCGCCCAACTCGTGCGGCCCACGGCCTGGACAGCACGCTGACGAAATACTCTCCCTCGGGTGGACGAACGTTTGGCCGGATATAAGCGAACCATGGGGAGAACGGCAAGTCATTGAAGGGAAACAACCACCGCGCCAGACGCCACGAGCGTCTGGCGCGCGAGTTCCAGTTCACCCTCGTTCAGGGAAAAGGAAGCATGAGAAAAACGCCATCGGTTGCACTCGTCCTCTGTGTCTTGCTGATGTGCAGCGGTGGCTCGTTTGCGTATTCCGTCCTGACGCATGAGGAAATCGTAGACCTGCTCTGGAAAGATGAGATCCGGCCTCTCTTGCTCAAGCGATTTCCGGCGCTGACGGAAGACCAGATTAGGGAGGCGCATGCCTATGCTTACGGCGGCGCCGTCATCCAGGATCTCGGCTACTACCCATTCGGCAGCAAGCAATTCAGCAATCTGGCGCATTACGTTCGTAGCGGGGACTTCGTTCGCGAGTTGCTGCTCGAGAGTCAGGATGCTAACGAGTATGCGTTCGCCATGGGCGCCTTAGCACACTATGCGTCAGACATTGCCGGCCACCCGGCTGTCAACCTGTCCGTGGCAGTTGAATACCCGAAGCTGCGGGCGAAGTTCGGCAACTCCGTCAACTACGCGGAGAACAATGCGGCGCATATCCGAACGGAATTCGGGTTCGACATGGTGCAGGTAGCGAAGAGGCGTTATGCCCCCCAACAATATCACGATTTCATTGGGTTTCAGGTGTCCCTGCCCCTGCTGGAGCGCGTCTTTCCGGTGGTTTACGGAGTGGAATTGAAAGACGTGCTTCCCCGCGAAAATCTCACGATCAGCTCGTACCGTTACTCTGTCAGCCGGCTGATCCCGGAGATGACGCAGGTCGCGCTACGGACCCATAAGAAAGGCATGATGCGCGAAGAACCCACCTTCTCTAAACGAAAGTTCCTTTACCGTCTTTCGCGCGCCGATTATGAAAAGAACTGGGGAAAGGAATACACAAAGCCGGGATTCGGCACGCGAGTGTTGGCAGTGCTCTTGCATTACATGCCGAAAATAGGGCCATTCAAGGCGATGGCGTTCAAGAACCCCACCCCGAAGACGGAGGAGATGTATTTTAGGAGCATTAATACCTCAGTGGATCAATATCGAGCCTATCTTGAAGAATTGCGGACGGACACCCTGCAACTCTCCAACATGGATTTAGATACCGGCAAGAAGACCAAGGCAGCGGAGTACCCGCTGACCGACGAATCCTATGCAACATTGCTGGCCAAACTTTCCGAGCGGGAGTTCGATCGGACGTCACCGGAGCTGCGCGAGAACATCCTGGAGTTCTATTCGGATCTCTCTGTTCCTATCGAAACGAAAAAAGACACTGTTCGCTGGCAGAGCGTGTTGACGTCGCTTGATCAGTTGAAGGCGCTGACTCTGGTTCCGGCTAGCGTGGGCAACTCTCCACAAGCCCCAGCCCCAGCCTCAGTCTCGATGTCGAAGCAACCCTAATTTCGAACCGGTCCCACCCTGTACTTCCCCCATTAGCCAGGATGAGCAATTTCGACCTAACGTGTGACCCGTGCCGGAGCCCCCTTGATGTCAGGGCTGGTTCGGGGCCGGGCCTGGCTGGCCGTTGGTCGGCTTCGTAGACTGTGGAGCAGATGGATTGTTCGGGGGCGTGCTGGGCAATCTTTGGTCAACATACTCCATCAAACTTTTCTTGAGGTTCTGAATGGCCGGCGATAGCAGAACGTCGTTCGGGAGATCATGAAAGCGCTTTTCAATCATCGCTCTGAGGTCACGATTGAAGGCCTGCACTTGTTGGTTGAGGAGATCCTGGGTAGCGCTGCTGGTAGCGTTCAGCCGATCCAGAGCTGCGTTTAGCTTCACCAGCTCATCGTGGCTGAGTTTCGCATTCAGGGCCTCGTAATCGCTGGCGTTGTAAATCGGACCGGTGCATTGGACCATTTCATAGGTCCAGTGTTCGCTAGCGTCTATCGAAGTATGCGTGAGCTGACCCTCGCACACGTACCCACCCCGGCCCATTTTTACGGACTGGTTCGGTTCCGCGATGGGCCGGATTTCTTGTGCTCGTAGGGCTCCGGCAGTCAGCAATGAGAGTAGTGCGAGAGACGCTGACCATAATGTCAAACGGGCCGTCTTCCTTATCTTGCTCATAGCGGTTACTCACCTCCCCACTACGCAGCATGACAGAAGCCGAAGACAGATGTCTGCGCACTTTGGAACACTCTCGTGTATTGATTTGCTCATTTGGCAGGCTTCATATCCCGCAAGTTCTTTTATCGCCCACGGCGCGCGAGAGTATGATGCCCTGAAGCACAGCCGTTGCACTCCACGGTAACGGCAATGGTACGTCCTTCCGCTTCCTTCAGTCCCAGCATGCATTTCCCGGTGGCAATACTTGGGTGAGCTATTTTGACCAAACGTGTGAGCAGTAATGGACTGCAACGCGATTCAACCCAGGGTATAAAGAGTGTGCTTGATGGGCTCCGGCTGATTGAAATCGCCGCCTGAAAGATAGCAGTGAAAAGGAAAATGGATAATGAGAGCGCATTGGACGTCGAGGCGGCGGCAGGGCCTATAGGTTAATGATTGTTGGTTCAAAATACAGCGAGCCGGTGGCTTCCCCTAAACGAGTCAGACGGGGACCGAAGTCAATCCGGAGCTGAAAGGAGGTTGCCATGTTGCTGATTCTTCTGATTGTGGTTTTGCTGCTCGTGTTTGGCGGCGGCGGAGGCTATTACGGATATCGGAGATGGGGTTCGGGTGGAGGCATCGGGATCGTGGGGGTGGTCTTGATCGCTCTGGTGCTCTTGTACCTGCTCGGCGGATTGCATCTGTCCGGGTGAGGTTCGATCTGAAACCGAGAGTTAAAGTGTGGTTATATGGCTGCCCTCGATAACAAGTATCGAAAGGCAGATTCGAGGAGGGGAAATGGCTCCGGACTATGACTTGTCGAACCTCGAGACCTCTCAGGTCGACCTGTGGATTTACCTCCAAGTTGATGCCATTCGCGCCGAGATCCTCGCTGATCAGGCCGAGCGCCTGGGATTCCTCCTCGCTCAAGGGGACTGCATCGTTTCAGCCGTGACAGAGAAGCCGCAGGCGATATTCAAAAACGGGAAACGGGGAGCGGACCGCTGGGTCCGCCTCAGAGACCAAAATTAGGAGGATTCGGTCATGCCTTTAATCCAAATCGTAATTGCCTTGATCGTGGTTGGGGTTCTTCTCTGGCTCGTCAACAGATTTATTCCGATGGCGGGCTCCATCAAGTCGATCCTGAATGCTGTCGTGGTCATTTGTGTGGTGGTGTGGCTCCTAAACATCTTTGGACTCATGCATTACATCACCAATTTTCACCTCAATCGGGCAGGGTGAGGGTGGTCTTCGCTTAGGACGCGAGCGTGATTCGTGGCTGGAGCATCCCTGGATTGCTAAGCCTGGCCAGGGGTTTGGCAAGTGGAGTGATGTGTGGATCGGTGCGGCAGTTGCGTCACTACTTTTGACCACTGGCAAAGCGCTGATTGGGTTGTATCTCGCCAGGTCCACCGTCGCGTCAGCATACGGAGCGGCGGCATCCCTCGTCATTATCCTCACTTGGGTTTATTACTCAGCACAGATTTTCCTTTTAGGCGCGGAAGTCACGCACGTCTACTCCTACAAGCACGGTTCGCGCGCCGAAGGAAGGCCTGCGCATCAATAGCCGGAGTAGCGCTGACCCCGCAAGGCGGGGTCAGCACCGAGGGAAAACGACAAACGTGCCGACCTAAAGTCCGGCGCTACTGAATCGGGCAACCGATCGAGTTTCTGGAGAGGAAAAGGCCGGTGAGCAACATAAGCTGAAGTCAGCTTCCTCATGGACTAGCAGGACCGTCAGGCGCTACCACCGGGGGAGGGGCCTTGGGCAACAACTGCCGATAGACGATTCGCAAAGTAGCGAGCACCGGAACCGAAAGAAAACAGCCGGCTATACCTGCGATAGAGCCGCCCGCCAGGACTCCGAAGATGACCAGCAAAGGATGTAGCTTCATGCCGGCGCTGAGCAAATGCGGTGACACAACATAATCCTGGAAGAAGCGGAACGCGACAAGGAACGCGAAGATCGCGAGCAGGTAGTGGGAGCCGCTCAAGCCGGCAACGAGCAAGACGATGACAGCTCCAGCCAGAGGACCCACCATGGGAACAAATTCCAAAGGAAAAGCGACAACCGCCAACAGAATCGCATACGGAACGCCCATCATCAAGAAGAAGAGTCCATAAGCCAAAGATGCCACGACTCCCAACAACACCAACGCCCGCATGTATTGTGCAAGCAGCACATGCAGGTCAGCGGCAATTCTCTGGACTGTGTCGCGGTGGGACCCTTCGGCAAGAAAGCCCAGCACGGAACTGCGCATCTCCCGCCCATCTTTCAAGAAGAAGAAACCGAGAATCGGAACCAGGACGATAAAGATAAGGCTTCCGGCGCGCGCGATGACCCCCAAGGCGGCATTCGGCAGCAGTGCAAGGAGATCTCGCGAATGATTGGCCAGTTGTTGTTGCACAGTCGAAACGACAGTGCTCTTCAGCGTCTGAGCGGAGGGTGAGACGACGGGCACGATCGGAGGCTCTAATTTCGAAAGGAGCTCTGGAAGCCTGGATGCCAGCGTGTTCGCCTCGTGGACTACACGAGAGCCGATCGCAATTCCAACAACAAACAGAAACCCGACCAGCGCGAGGTAGACGAAGGTGAGCGCCAGCACCTTTGACCGCCCCGGTAGCCGCCGATCAAGAACCTTCACCAGTGGCCAGAGCAGGTAGGCGAACAGCAGTGCCACAACAAAGATAAACAAAGTCTCGCGAATTAGATACAGCAGTCCCACCGCGAGGAGAATAAAAACCGCTGTCCAGGCGTAACGCGCGGCGCGGAGATCGAGACCCAACAAGATTCTGCTCCCTCGGCCACTCTTCGCGGGCGTTGTCAGGAGGCCTCGGCCCCGGCAGGGGCCAACCGTGGGTAGCCGCAGGTTTTAACCTGCGGATGGCAGAGCCCACCCAACCTCCCCAACCCCAAACGAGGGTTGACCCTGCGAAGGTTCGGCCCCTCCCAGGGCCGGAACTATCTTTCAGCTTCCATTTCCATAGGTTTCACCTACGGCTACTCGCGGTGGATGAGCTGACTCGACGACGCGCTAAAGTAAGCGCCTAGGGGGTCTTCCACCCACTGGTGATCTGCGCCGTTGGTGCGGACTGAGAAATCCCGGCTAAAGAGTTGCAACCCTTTCATCCCCAGGGCGGCTGATGTTAGTAGGGGCGCCATGGACCCCTCTCATCCAAGTGGCGGCTTCTGTACGTTCATCTCCGGTGGGCGGGTAGATTAGAGCCAGCCCATCACGGCAAGCATCGGCGGAACGTGTGAACTGACCCTGGTTCATCAGGATGAAGTCAAGGGCCTGACCCAACTGATCAGAATGGAATCTCTTGCTGAAACGTACCCCACTGGGGTGCGCCGGAGAAGTCCACGTCCAGTAGTCGCACACCAGATCCTGTTTACCCCCGGCTCCCACCGACCAGACGTTCAGGTAATCCAACGAAGTTCCAGGTTCGCATCGGTATTCAACCCGTGCTGAGCACGGGTCGCTGACTTTCTTCAAGTCATCCCAGCCCAGAATCACTGCAAACCCCAGTGCCTTGTCCAATTCCATGTTGATTCTCCCTTCCGAACGATTCACTTCGGTGGCCTTGGAATCACGCGCTGGCGAAGAGATCGGCCAGCCATCGGGTTTGTTTGGGCCGAAGACGCGTCAGCAACGAGTTCGGTCATCTTATATTTCACGTCGCGCGAAACCATCGTGCATGGGCCGAGTATCCGGACACGGGCGGTGGCTTCCGAAGCCGTCTGCAACCACATTCCGCCGACATCGCCGTAGCGCAGTGCGATGCGCACGTCTCGCACCCACCAAGAGGGAGCCTTCGCCGGCTGGCCCTCGGTGCGACGAAGCAAGTAGGTGTTGGCATCGACCCAGATGTTCCCGCGCAGCAGATTCTTGTCTTTGCGCTTGGGAAGCAACTCGAGGACGTAACAGCGTTGGCCGCTTACCTCTTCCTCGCGGATGAAGCGGAAATCATAATTGTCCGCCGAGATGTCGGTGGCGCCGTAATCTTTCGTGACTTCCGCTTCTCTTGCCAGCATGCGGCCAATAATCATTTTTCCCAGACCGCTCCCCTTAATCTGCTGAATGGTGTACTCCTTGGAGTCCGGGGGGACGAAGGCTACATCGGCAACCACTTCCGACTTGGATGGTTGCTTTTCTTTACCATACAACTTGTATTCGCGGGTGACGACGTAAGGACGAAGGCGGGCGCGGTTCTCAGCCCGGGCCTGCGCCATGCTGGCGATGATGGTTTCCGCAGTTGGGACCGAGCTTCCGGTCTGAGCCGATGCGGATGCCATTGCGGCGACTAGATAGAGAAAAAGCAACCACGAGGTTCGGCGCCGCGCACCCACGTGGGCAGATCTCCGTTCTGCTCCGCGAATTTTGAACCAAGAACATTGCGGCATAAGCGCACCCTCTGCGATCATTCGCCGGGTCTTCGGCCTTGAATAACCCTAACCAAAACTACTGCGACGGCCAGCAGGCCCTGAATGAGAGGAGCAGCGGGGTCAAGTCTTGCCGACCTCTACGATTTGCCCTGTTCGGCCGCCTCACGAAAAAGAGCGGCGACCGGTGAGCAGGTTCCACACCAACCAAATCACTGCAACCGCGAGCAATAGGTGGATGAGGCTTCCGCCAACGTGAAAGCTAAAGCCCAGCAACCACATGATCATCAGAACCACGAAAATTGTCCAAAGCATGTTCAACCTCCCGCCTAACATCCGTCTCCAGGCGGATCCTGGATGGAAGCTAGAGATTTGCTTCTTACACCTCCACCCTTTATACCTTGGGGTAGTTCGCGTGTCAGTTCCGTACTGCTCACTTGGCTGGTCACAATTGCTCACCCCGGTTAATGAAGGGTAACTTCAGGGTTGGGCCGGCGGAAATTACGAAGGCGTCGAAATGGATACAGGCATGCGTGCAATCTTTGGATAGCTGAGAGAGGGATATGTTGGGGCAACTCACCTGCTGCAGGTGGGGGTGAAATCCGGGTTTCTGACTCGAAGCAGCTTCAGCTTGGCACCTGGCATGGTAGGATTCGGCACGCCCTAGAACTGCACGATTTTATTGCGAAGGGCGTAGCGAATCAGGCCACTCAAGGAATGGGTATCGAGCTTGTGCATGATGTTGCTTCGGTGGGTTTCTACCGTGTGAACGCTGACCCCCAAGGTGGCCGCGATCTCTTTGTTACTCTTCCCCTCTGCCAGAAGCTGCACGACTTCTCGCTCGCGAGGGGTCAGAAGGTCACGAGAGCGGTTCGTTCTGCCGGTTGTCTTGCCCCCTCTCAGGTGGCTCTCCACTACCACCGTGGCTACCTTGGATGAGAAAAAACCTTTGTGCCGGCTAAGCGCCGCCACGCCTTCCACCAAATTTCGTCCTGCGTCGGACTTCAGGACGTAGGCACGAGCGCCTGATTCGACCACTCGACGTATTAACTGTTCGGACTCATGAAGCGTCAGGATAAGCACCTCGGTTCTGGGGAGGGCTTTCAGGATCTGCCGGGTGGCTTCCAGGCCATTCAATTCCGGCATGCTGATATCCATCACCACAACGTCGGGCTTCGTCTGTTTTGCCAGTTCAAGAGCCTCCCGGCCGTTGGCCGCCTCCGCGCAAACTTCCCATTCGGGACGGACTTCCAGAAGGGCTCGCATACCCTTCCGCACGACCTCGTGATCATCCGCCACCAGGATACGAAGCGGTTTCACTTAACGACCTCGGGATTCGGGATCACCACTCGGACGGTCGTGCCTCGGCGGCTTGAATCGATTTCCAGCCGACCCCCGAGTTGTCTGGCTCGCTCGCTCATGCCCATAATGCCCACTCCAAGCTGTCCGTTTTTCTGATTGCCCGAGTGGAGGGTCTTCGCGGGCATCCCCTGGCCTTTGTCCGTTATTTCCAACTTCACCTCAGTCGCGCGCCGTGAAAGCCGTATGTTGGCTGTCGGACTTTTGGAGTGACGGTGAACGTTGGTAAGGCTCTCCTGCACGACACGAAAAAGGGTCGTCTCTAGCTCCTGGGGCAGCCGGCCAAAATTGGGAGACACCTTGAGATCGATCTTGATTCCGCTTCGCTCGGCGAACCCTTTAACGTACCAAGCCAAGGCTGAAGCCAAGCCATCTTCATCAAGCAGTGGCGGGTGTAACAAGTAGGAGAGGGTGCGCATCTCGTTCAAGGACTTCTCTGCCACCTCAAGACTTCCGGATAGAGCTTGGCGTGCTTTCGGATTAAGCTTACCAACCGACCTGTGCGCCAGAGTGAGGTTCGTCACCAAACCGACGAGGTTCTGGCCTATGGCGTCGTGGAGTTCCCGGGCAATGCGCCGCCGCTCCTCATCCTGCAACTGCAGCAGACGTGTGGAAAGCCCGCGGAGAGCCTTTTCACCTTGCTTGCGTTCGGTGAGGTCACGCATGACGGCCAACATGCAACTTGATCCCGTCTCATCAGCAATTGGGACCGCATAAGACTCCACCCACCTCCGCGTACCTTTGAGCCCGACAATCTCGAATTCTAAATTGGCTTTGTTGCCGCTGCACACTGCCCGCAAGAAAGCTTCGAACGCCACCCCGTGCTCAGGAGCAATCAAGGGGAGGACTGACTTTCCATTAACTTCGGCAAAGCTCTCAGCCTCGATCATGGCCAAGCCCGCCGGGTTCATTTGAAGGAGGTCGCCGGTGCACGCGACTTTCACGACACATTCCGGCTCGGTTTCAACGATGGCACGCAAGTGACTCTCACTTTGCCGTAGCGCTTCCTCAGCCTCCTTGCGCCGGGTAATATCAATGATGGTCCCTAAGATGAACGGTTGGCTGCCTGCCTCCCCTTCGATCAGATTCTCATTAACCAGAACCCAAACCGGGCTGCCATCTTTTCGCTTAAGGCGCAATTCCAAATTCGAGAGGGTCTTTTCCGCCCTTATGCGGGCGGTGATTGCCTCCGGCTCGCGGGGATCAAAGTAAAATTCCTGCACTGGATGAGCTAAGACCTCTTCACGAGAGGCAAATCCGAAGACCTTGACGAAAGCTTCATTACAGTCCGTGATGCGGCGGTCCAGGGCAGTGCGGTATACCCCGGCAAGGTTTTTTTCAAAGAGCAGGCGATACTGCTCCTCGCTTCTCTCGAGAGCTTCCTTCCCTTGGACCCGCTCTACCGCATAGAGGATGGCGCGAGAAAGCCACTGGCTATCCACCTTTCCTTTGATCAGGTAATCTTGTGCCCCTTCCCGGACTGCTTGAAGACCCAGCTCTTCATCGGTAAGACCAGTCAGCACTACGATGGGAGTGCGGGGAAAATGATTGTGCAACTTCACAAAAGTGCTGATGCCCTGGCTGTCCGGGAGCCCCAGATCCAATAACACCGCGTCGATTCCGCCCTTCGCCAGCCGCTCGCCCGCCGTCATCAAGCTTGGGGTATCCTCCGGGGGGGACCAGCCGGGCTGCGCTTCCTTCAACATTTCCCGAATCAGACGGACATCTCCCGGATTGTCCTCCACCAGCAAGACGTTAATCGGATCGGATGTCATGGCGTAATTCCTTGCGGAAGTTTCACGATCGTCAACCAAAAACCTTCAATCGACTTCACAACCTTGACAAACTGTTCCAGATCGACCGGCTTTGTCACGTAACAATTGGCGTAGAGGTTGTAGCTCTTAACGATGTCTTCCTCGGCCTTCGACGTGGTCAGGATCACAACCGGGATGCTCCTTAAGACGGGGTCGGCTTTGATCTCCGCCAGGACTTGCCTGCCATCCTTCTTGGGCAAGTTGAGGTCGAGCAAAATGAGGTCCGGCCGCACAGCGTGGGTGTATCTGCCCTTCCGGCGAAGCAGATCCAGTGCTTCGACGCCGTCGGCGGCGACGGTGAGGGTATTGCGGACCTTGGTTTCCTTCAGGATTTCCACCGTCAGGCGTACATCGCCAGGATTATCTTCGACGAGCAAGATTTCAATAGGCCTTCCAGTAGTCTCCATGGTTACCTCTTTAAAGGCACTGCGATTGAATGGTCAAGCCGGCAATGTAAAGTAAAACGTTGAGCCCTTTCCCGCTTGCGATTCGATCCAAATCTTCCCGCCGTGTTGCTTGACAATCTTCCTGCATATCGCTAAGCCGACGCCCGTGCCGGAATACTCCCTCTTGCCGTGCAGGCGCTGAAATATCAAGAAGACACGCTCGAACTGCTCAGGGTCAATGCCGATGCCGTTATCCCGCACCGAGAAAAGCCATTCGTTCCCATTTCGGTGAGCTGAAACATGAACGACCGGCGGATCCGCGGCGCGAAACTTGATGGCGTTGCTGAGCAAGTTTTGAAACAGGCGGCTCAGTTGGTCCCTGTCGGCCATCACGGTCGGCAAGGGATCGTGGGTAACTGTGGCTCCGTTTTCCTCAATCGCGCTTTCCTGATTCGAGACAGCATCAGCAAAGATCGCCTCGCAGTCAGTGGGTACAAATTCCGCCGCCCGCGACCCCAGGCGTGCATACGCCAGCAGGTCGTTAATCAAGCGGTGCATTCGCGTGGCGCCATCAACGATATAGGCGATGAACTCATCGGCATCGGAATCGAGTTTTCCTTTATAGCGTTTTGCCAAAAGCTGCGTGAAACTCGTAACCATGCGCAGTGGTTCCTGGAGGTCGTGGGAGGCCACATACGCAAACTGTTCCAGGTCCGCATTGGATCGCTCCAACTCCTTCGCATGGAGTTGTAGCGCTCTTTCAACTGCCCTGCGTTCGCTGATGTCTTCTATGGCGAGGAGGATCATCGGCTGGCCCGTCTCACGCTCGATTCGACGGGCATTGAGGATCATGAACCTCCGGCCGATGCCCGGGAAGTCGCACTCTACCTCGAAGTCTTCCGCCGGCATGTCGGCGGAACAAACCTCCTCCAGGAGAGCGCGAAGCTTGGGAATGTTCCACTGGCCATCCCCCAGTTCATAAATGTGTTTGTTCTCTGTCTCCTCGGGCTTAACCCGGAAGGTCTGGTAGAAAGACCGATTTACCGTTCTCACCCGCAGGGCGACATCGAGAACCAGGATGGGTTCCCGTAACGTATCAAGGATGGTCTGTGCAAGGATTTGGGGTGCTTGCGAAAGCCTAACTGCATGTTCCTGCTTGCGTTTAGTGCCACCATCAATCATCTTTGAGAAGTCTCCTGTCCTTAGGACTAGGATTGGTGACGCCTACACACCATGCAGCCAAAATAGCACACTTGGACTCTATAAGAAACCGAGTGTGAAGGATTCTCAAATGCCGCGCAGCGGAGCCCAGCTTGACGCACTTTTTAGCAATTATCAAGCATCAGCGTGGATCAATCCACTGCCATTCGTCTCTACTGTAGATTCTGTAGATACGCCTAGAGGTTCAGGCGGTCAATGTACTGTCGAATACTCAATCTGCAGCATTGTACCTGTTCCTCCTAGAAGATAGGCTTGCCTGGTCCCCGGAGGACTGCCTTAAATCGGGAAAGATCCTGACTGTCGATGGCGGAGCATTCGAGGGATAATAAGTGAGCAGGCCTTTCGCACCGTGAAACTGTATTGGGGCGAGGCCAACGCGCAAGGCGACGTCAGATTCGTCGCCAAGAACCAATTACTTTTGAGATACCGCGCGCTTGCTTTCAGGAAGCAGAAGGAGGTTGGGACGCGTCGTTAATTCCGCGGATGACCACCCTGGGGCGCCTTACTTTAACGTTTCGGCGTTGCGGTTATTTACTTGCAGTTCATGTTACGTTGAGATGCCATAAACCGCATACCAAAGATTTTCAAAAGGGTTAACCCGTATCGGTTGTGGCATTCTAGGCTTTGCGTGACAGGAAGGATGAGTCGCAATGCGCAAAATGAAACAAGCTAAAACACACTTCGAGCAGGTTCCGCTGGAAATTGTCAAAAAGATCGCGGAGGAAGAAATTCCGGACGACGAAACGAGCGGAGCCGACGTGGCAGTCGAACCTCCGGCAAAAAAGTGCTCAGCATTCCCGCGTTTCAAGGCGAGCCGCGGTGAATGCCCTTGACACCCGTTTCACGAACCCCTGAAGGGAGTCCGAAAGTGGACGAACGTTGAGAAAGGCGGATGGAACTTTACGTGCGAGACCCAAAAGTTCGCGCCCCTGCAACGCTAATGAAGCTCAGGGATGAAAAATCGTCGTGACGCAAGGAGAAAAGAGAGGTGGTTATGACGCCACAGAAACAGAAGAACCCGCCTAAGGTCGTCAAGTCCAACGGCAACGGCAAGCCACCACTTGCTACAGCAAACGGGAAGACTCCGCCCGTCAATTGGGCGGCATTCCTCGGAGGAATCTCGTACGGGAAAACCGTTCTAGAATACGGCGCAGACCGCACGATCTTCGCGCAGGGCGACCCTGCGGATTCCGTGTGGTATCTCCACAAAGGCAAGGTGAAACTCGCGGTGACCTCCCAACAAGGCAAGGAAGCGATCGTCACCATTCTGGGCGGCAACGAGTTCTTCGGCGAGGGATGCTTGGCCGGCCAGCCGTTGCGCATCTCCACGGCTATGTCGGTGACGGATTGCACTCTTTCCAGGATCGAGAGGTCGCTGATGGTGCGTCTGCTCCACGAGCAGCACGGAATCGCGGAATTGTTCATCACGCACTTGCTTTCACGCAACATTCGATTTGAAGGGGATCTGGTCGACCAGCTTTTCAATTCCAGTGAGAAGCGCCTGGCCCGGCTTCTCCTATTGCTGGCGCATTTTGGCAAGGAAAGCAGAACCGAAACTGTCCATCCCGGAATCAATCAAGAACACCTGGCCCAAATGGTCGGCACCACCCGGTCGCGGGTCAGCCATTTCATGAACAAGTTCCGGACGCTGGGCTTTATTGATTACGCGGGCAGCGGCGCGTTGACGGTTAACAGCGGCCTCTTGAGCGTGGTCCTGAGCGACTAGTTCGGATTTCTCCCTCGTCCTCCCCGAAGGGAAGGAACATCTTTGGCCGTAGACCTCGTCGGGTGCCGCCCTGGGGGAGGAAACCTATTATCTTTACCGCCTAGCCGCTGAGACGCAGGCCTTTCTTTCAAATTTCTGAGCCTCCGCGCCTCTGCGGTGAGAAAAGCCGCAGACCGCAACGACGAACGAAACCCCCTTCCATTTCAAATCCCCGCCCGCGCCAGACTGTGGTTCCCCCCATGAACTCGGGTGAGCATTTTTGACCTAATAGGTGAGCCGTACTGAACTGACACCCATCTGCACAAACGGTATAACAAGTGTGCCTCGAGAATCCAGTGAGAGGCAGATGTGACACGAGTCGGAGGCAACACCTATGAAACAAAATCGAGTTATCAGCACCGCAGTTCTGTTTTTACTTCTCGGAGCCGCCATTCCTGCATTCGCACAAAAAGGCGAGGAGGAAAAGGGCGGAGGCGGAGCAAAAGCCCAGCCGGCGCAACACCAGGCGCAACCGCAACACGAACAGAAAGCGCAGCCGCAACAGCGCGCACAGAAAGCCCAACCGCAGCAGCGCGCCCAACAGACACAACGCCAGCAACCACAGCGCGCCCAGCAGGCACAACAAAAGCAGCAACCGCAGCAGCGCGCCCAACAGGCACAACGCCAGCAACCACAACGCGCACAGCAGGCGCAACACCAGCAGCAGCCACAGGCCGTTGCTAACAACCGTGGCAACAACGGCAACCATTATGGCCGCATTTCTGACACCAGTTACCGTGCCCATTTCGGCCATGACCACTCGTTCCACATGATCCGTCCCCAGATGATCGGTGGGTATAACCGCTTCCAGTACGGCGGCTATTGGTTCGGGTTCAATCAAGGATGGCCAGTAGGCTGGAGCTACGACGACACCGTTTATGTCGAGTACATTGATGGCGCCTATTATTTGTGCGACCTGAGGTTTCCCGGCGTTCAGATTACCCTCAACATGTTCTAACGATTTATCCAGTACACCTTCGGGGGAGGGCACAATCGGCGCGGGCGGGGCGGGTCGCCCCGAGGGGGGGAAGCCCGAATGAGTCTTTCGGCTTGAGAGCTACCCAAGCGGCCAATAATGCTGGAGGCTGTCATCGTGAAATGGCAAGTTCAGTCACGGCGCACTGGGAGAATGGTCAGATCATTTCCAAGTTCGAAGCCTAAGTGAACTCCACGAGTCCCAGCCTTTGTTTCTCCCGTCGCAAACGTGGTTGAGCAATTTTGACCTAACTTGTGAGCGGAACTGAACTGACGCCGAATTACCCCCAGCGTATAGAGGGTATAAGAAGAGTGCCTCAAGATGCCAGCAAGGATCTGGTAAGAGGCGCATGTCAGATGAGTTGTAATGGAGGGCACACCCATGAAACTAGTTGGAATAATCAGCACAGCAGTTCTGTTTTTGCTTCTCGGAACCATCGCTCCTGCCTACGCAGAACAGCAGGAGGAACACGCCCAGGAGGCCAAACCCGCAGAACATGCACAGCAGGCCAAGCCCGCGCAACACGCACAGCAGAAGCAAGAAGCAAAACAGGCCAAGCCCGCACAACACGCACAGCAAAAGCAAGAAGCACGACAGGCCAAGTCTTCACAACACGCTGAGCAGAAGCAAGAAGCGCAGCAAGCCAAGTCTTCACAACACGCTGAGCAGAAGCAGGAGGGACGGCAGGCCAAGTCTGCACAACACGCTGAGCAGAAGCAAGAAGCACGGCAAGCCAAGTCTTCACAACACGCTGAGCAGAAGCAAGAAGCGCAGCAAGCCAAGTCTTCACAACACGCTGAGCAGAAGCAAGAAGCGCAGCAAGCCAAGTCTTCACAACACGCTGAGCAGAAGCAAGAAGCACGGCAAGCCAAGTCTTCACAACACGCTGAGCAGAAGCAGGAGGGACGGCAGGCCAAGTCTTCACAACATGCTGAGCAGAAGCAAGAAGCGCAGCAAGCCAAGTCTTCACAACACGCTGAGCAGAAGCAGGAGGGACGGCAGGCCAAGTCTGCACAACATGCACAGCGGCAGGAACACGCACAGCAGGCACAGCGCGTCGCTGGCAACCGCGGTGGTCGCATTCCTGACGACCGTTTTCGAGCCCATTTTGGTCGTGAGCACAGGTTCCGCATCAACCGTCCTACGATTGTCGCCGGGTATCCGCGCTTCCGGTACGGCGGCTATTGGTTCGGATTCATTGACCCGTGGCCGGCAGATTGGTACTACACCGACGAGGTTTACGTTGACTACGTTGATGGCGGCTATTACCTGTACAACCCGGTGCATCCCGGGATTCGCATTGCAATCAACGTCGTATTGTAACGGAAGAATCTTAAGACCAAAGGAGAGTGCAACATGGCAGGAAAAATAGCGGTGTTGGGCATTTACCCCAATTACTCAAGCGTGGAGAACGGCGTCGACGTCTTGAAGGAGGCCGGCTTTCGAAACACGGATATTTCCGTGCTATTTCCGGAAAAAGTGGTCTCCAAGGACTTCGCCCACAAGAAACACACCAGGGCTCCAGAGGGTGCTGCGGCAGGCGCAGGAACCGGTGCGCTCCTCGGCGGCGCATTGGGATGGTTGGTAGGCGTTGGCGCTCTGGCCATACCGGGTTTGGGTCTCTTTTTCGCCGCCGGTCCTCTCATGGCGGCCTTGGCGGGGGTCGGCGTGGGCGGTACAGTAGGCGGGATAACGGGCGCGCTGATTGGCATGGGGATTCCCGAGCACGAAGCCAAGCGCTATGAAGTGCGGGTAAAAGAGGGTGGAATCCTCCTCTCGGTGCATTCGGACAATGCCGATTGGACGAAGCGCGCCAAGGAGATTCTATTGCGGACAGGAGCGCAGGATATCTCGGTAACCGGAGAGGGTGGCGCCGACTACGTCAGAGCCGACAGGCCGGCCGCTCACAAGGCCGCGGGTGGTGAGACGAAATAGCAGTCCGGGAGAGGCGCTTCCATCCCATGATGAGGCGCTCAAGCGAGGTAGCCCCTTATGAGAACTGCAACGCTGGTCGGGATCTTGCTCATTGTGCTGGGGATTATCGCTCTGGCTTTCCAGGGCATCACGTACACGCGGCACAGGAAGATCGCGGACCTGGGCCCGATTCAGGCAACCGTGGAAACGAAAGAGCGGATTCCCTTGTCTCCGATTCTGGGTGGAATCGCCCTCGTCGGCGGCATAGGCTTGGTGATCGCTGGAACGAGACGCAAGGCGTAGGTACTTTTTCGGCTTTCATTTTTCCGGCCTCGCAGGAGGCACCGCGAGAGAGGGCTCTCCGCCAGGAGCCGCCAGTAACATCGGGCGTGTTTGATCAAACGTACGCCGGTTTTCAACAGCCACCGCTGCGAGCTGGTCAGCGACCCAAGAGCCCAAGCAGCCCAACCAGGATTAGGTAAAAGCCTACGATATATCTGAGGAGCTTGGGGAAAATCAGAATCAAGATGCCTGCGGCCAGAGAAACAATCGGCGAAATCGAAGTGTAGTGCAGCGTGAAGGAACCGCCCCTGGTCTGCGCGAGAGCCATGGTGGTCAACAGGCTGAATAGCAGTATAGAGACAACGCCTTCTTTGAGTTTCAATCCACACCTCCCGTTATGAAGAGAGCGTCCTAAACTGAAATTTCTTTTTTCGATCCTCGACCGACCAATAACATACACGTTACCGCCACTGAATACAACTCTACCGATGCGCCACCAAGCAGCAAGTTCGACCGGCCCCACACTGTTGGCCCTCATTAGCTGGGAAGAGCAATTTTGACCAGATGTGCGAGCAGTACTGAACTGACACACGAATTACCTAAGGGTATAACAAGTGTACCTCAAACTGCTAGCCGGAATCTGGCGGGAGGCGAATGGCAGAAGAAGAAGGGTGCTTACGTTTCTCATTTTGTTTGTTGTGCTCCATGTGGCCTGGCTTTTTTCGGCCACATCCCATAGAACGACCGGATTATTAAGGAGGGGTACCATGAAAGTTAATATCTTGAACCGGATGGTAGTGGCGGCTGTCATCAGCGCGGTGTCGTTGGTGGGAATGAGCATACCGACCACCGCACAGCAACAACCGCAGCAAGAGCAGAAACAGCAAGAAAAGCAGCAACCAAAGCGCGCTCAGCAACAGCAGCCACAGCGCGCTCAGCAACAGCAGCCACAGCGCGCTCAGCAACAACAGCCACAGCGGGCTCAGCAGCAGCAACCACAGCGCGCTCAGCAACAGCAGCCACAGCGCGCTCAGAAGCAGCAAGCGCAGCCACAGCGCGCTCAGCAGCAGCAACCACAGCGCGCCCAGCAACAACAGCCGCAGCGCGCCCAGCAGCAAGCACAGCCGCAGCGCGCCCCGCAACAGCAGCCGCAGCGCGCCCAGCAACAACAGCCACAGCGCGCCCAGCAACAGCAGCCACAGCGCGCTCAGCAACAGCAGCCGCAGCGCGCTCAGCAACAACAGCCGCAGCGCGCCCAGCAACAGCAGCCACAGCGCGCTCAGCAACAGCAGCCGCAGCGCGCTCAGCAACAACAGCCGCAGCGCGCCCAGCAACAACAGCCGCAGCGCGCCCAGCAACAGCAGCCACAGCGCGCTCAGCAACAACAGCCGCAGCGGGCTCAGCAACAGCAGCCACAGCGGGCTCAGCAACAACAGCCACAGCGGGCTCAGCAGCAGCAACCACAGCGCGCTCAGCAACAACAGCCACAGCGCGCTCAGCAGAAACAGCCACAGCGCGCTCAGAAGCAGCAAGCGCAGCCACAGCGCGCTCAGCAACAGCAGCAGGCCCAGCAAGGGCAGCAGCGGGGCCGTCTCCCACAACAGCGTCAGCAGCAGCTTATTGGGCAGCAGCAGCAGCAACTGACGCAGTACCGTCAACATCTGGATCAGCAGCAGCGTGTGGGACAGCAGCGTACAGCAGCGCTTCAGCAACAAGGGCGCAAGGCGCAGTACCGTTTTCAGCAACAGTATTCAGAGCACCTACGTCAGCAGAACATGAGTCTCCAGAACGAGCGCCACGATTACAACAGTGATCCAGACTTCTATACGGCTCCCAGTTATCGTTACAACCGTGGCGGCCGCTACTACGAAACGAATCAATACGGTGCAAATGTGCTTCGGAGGGCCATGAACTACGGTTATGAGGAAGGCTTCCGCGCCGGAGAGGCAGACCGGCAGGATCGCTGGGCTTCCAACTACCAGGACTCTTTTGCCTATCAGGACGCGAACTACGGCTATGACGGTTATTACGTAGCCCAGGACGACTACAACTACTATTTTCGCGAGGGTTTCCGTCGCGGCTATGAAGATGGCTACAACAACCGCTATCAATATGGTCGCTATTCTGGCGGCAACTACACAATCCTGAGCGCCATTTCGGCGTCAATCCTCGGCTTGCAGTCGCTTCCCTAAGGACTGAGACGGTGGCGTTGAAAACAAGCCGCCCGGCCCCATTGACCGAGAAGAGGTGGTGGAGTCGGGCTGGCCCCGGTTGTGGGACGGGGGCCGCTAGGGACATACATGAAAAACAGACTCCACGTGGGGAGGTGACGGTCTTGGTCCAGTGCAGTGATCGTGCTCGAGTACATGAAGAACTGATGCGCCACCAAGCGGTAACTTCGACCGGCTCCACACCGGTGTTGGCCCTCATTAGCTGGGATGAGCAATTTTGAGCAGACGTGCGAGCAGTACTGAACTGACACGCGAATTGCCCAAGGGTATAAGAAGTGTACCTCAAGCTACCGGCCAGGATCTGGTGGGAGGCGAATGTCAGGGGGAACGACGTGTTTACACGAGGGGTTTTGATCAATGTGAAGCCCGGTTGCGAGGTCGAGCTTACCAGGACCCTCGAGCAGGAAGTTATTCCGCGGTTCCGAAAGGAAAAGGATTTTCGGGGGCTTCTCGCCTTCACCGTCCCAGATGGAACGGAAGCGCTGTCCTTAAGCCTTTGGGATCCAAAGGAGAGCGCGGGAGGAATCTGGGCTAGATGCTTTGGCGCGCTGATGGCTCTGGCGAGAGTTGTCCTGGGAATTCCCTCGGTCCAAATCTATGAGGTCTCGAATTCCGCATTCCACACCATGGAACAATCAATAGGCCAAGAGGAAGTAGTTAAGGTGACTCCGGATCTTGAAATCTATCAGTCTGCGCTTCGGCCTTTCAGAGTGTCGCCCGCACGGCAAACGCTGGGACGAGTTTTCCCGCTCGTGTGGTGTTTCATGAATTCATTGCATAAGCCAATCCGATTCTCTTACGGCGGGGCAGAATAGAACGCCCCAAGAAAGATCGAGGTAACTTCAATGAAAAAAATGGATCGATTCAGATTAGTAGTGACCATCTTCTGCTTGTCCCTGGTAGCTCTAGCGCTTCTACCCAGTGCGAAGGCAGACGAGTGGAACAGGAAAACTATTGTGACCTTCAACGCGCCAGTCGAGGTTCCGGGTGTGGGCGCGCAGACCTTGCCGGCGGGTACGTATGTTTTCAAAATCTTGGATTCGTCGAGCGACCGGCACATCGTCCAAATTTTCAACCAAGCCGAAGACCATGTGTTTACAACCATCCTCGCCATCCCCAATTATCGTTTGCGGGCGACCGACAAAACGGTAATGACGTTTAGGGAGAGGGCCGAGGGACAGCCGGAAGCCCTCCGGGCGTGGTTTTACCCTGGGCGTGAATGGGGCGAGGAATTTGTGTATCCAAAGTCCAGGGCCGTCGAGCTGGCGAAGATCATCAATGAACCCGTTCTCGCAACGCCTGTCGAACTTGCAACGCTGCCCATCGAGGAGTTGAAGACGGCACCGGTCATAGCCGTTAAACCTACGGGAGAAGAGGTAGCAATAACGGAAGTGGTTGAGGCTCCACCGACCGAGGTCGCCGCCGCCGAGACACCTGCTCCAGCAGCGACCCTGCCTCAAACAGCCAGCCCATTACCACTTGTGGGATTGATTGGGCTACTGTCGCTGGGTGCAGGCCTTACTCTTTGGGGCTTTTCGAAGCGAGCTGCCTGACCCAAAGGAGTGTGTTGCGGTGCCTGCGTGGACTACCCACGCCGGGGGCCTAAGGAGGACCCTCCGGGCGCCAATTTGCTGGCGCAGGCGAAGCTGACTGAGCGTCGTGTTGTGAAGGGGGATGGTATGCGAGTATCACCTCCCCTTCACGGTCGAGCGTCAAACTTCAAGAAGATCGCCCTTCTGTCAACACTCCGGAATCGTCTGGCAGGCGATGGGTAACCTGGACTGAGGTTGTTATGTTCACTATCTACGATTGCGCCGCTTGCTTCCTCGCGGCTTTGATCGGTGGGACGCTGCTGTTTACGGCTGGCGCGATTTGCGTCATGCTCATAGAGGCAGGCAGTATTGCGTGGCGGAGGTGGCCAGAACTAACACAGCGCGCCACGCGGCTGATGGGAAGATGGACGGCTGAACCTCGCGAGCCGTAGTCACGTTGGCCTTTCTTTAAGGGAGGTGGAGGTTGTTACAGGCTGCGGAGTCACTCAGCACGAGAGTACGCACCGGGCAGGCGCGCGCCACCACGAGCCGATGTCTGGTCGCGCTGGTATTCTTGTTCACTCTGCCCAGCGTTGCCCGCCCTCAAGAAGCCTCGACTTCCGAGCTTCGCCAAGTTGACCCCTATAAAATCAGTGTGAGTGTTGACAGCGTGGTCTTGCACGCGACCGTGCAGAACCATAAAGGCACCCCTGTTTCGGGGCTCGGCAAGGATGACTTTCAGGTATACGAGGACGGCGTGCTTCAACAGATTGAATATTTTAGTCATGAAGACATTCCGGTCACGGTGGGCTTGGTTGTCGACAACAGTGGAAGCATGGGGCCCAAGCGCGCTGAGGTCATTGCCGCTGCCATGGCGTTTGCCCGCTCCAGCAATCCGCAGGACCAGATGTTCGTGGTCAATTTTAACGAGCATGTTTCCTTTGGCCTTCCAGTCAACACGCCGTTCACGGACCAAGCGGCGCAATTGCAGGTTGCTCTGTCGAGAATTATCGCCAACGGCGAGACGGCGCTCTACGACGCTCTGGCGGCTGCGCTCGACCACCTGAAGAAGGGTAATCGGGACAAGAAAGTGCTGATCGTGCTGAGCGACGGCGGCGACAATGCCAGCAAATACACGTTGGGCCAGATCCTGGCCATGGCGGGGCAGTCCGACGCCATCATCTATACCATTGGTATCTATACAGAAGAAGATCCCGACCAGAACCCCAACGCACTCCGGCAGCTTTCCAGGGCCACGGGAGGCGAGGCGTTCTTTCCGCAGTCCGTACCGGAGGTCGTCCCTCTTTGTGAACGAATCGCTCATGATATTCGTGAACAGTACACCATCGCTTATGCACCCGCGAACAGAAAGCAGGACGGGGCCTATCGGGTCATCCAAGTGAAGGCGATGGCCCCGGGTCACGGACGCTTGTCCGTCCGCACCCGTGCCGGTTACTACGTACCTTCGAAACCTCAGCCCTTAGCCCCCCTTGCCGGCAGCCAGAGCAATTGGCCATGAATTCAAAAATTAAACGCCAGAGCGCTCATCCAACGCGAATCACCTTGGTTCTCCGTTGGAGCCAATACTTCTTTTTTGTCGTGGGGGTCCTGGCGCTGAGTTACTGCGCCACCGTGCTGCTCGACAGGTGGCTCTTTCAGGGCTATCAAACCTGGCGATTTGAGCGTGCCTTGAAGGATGCGCAGACGTCTGCCCGGATCATTCAACAGCCTGCTTCGTCTCCTCTTCCCGCCCAGGCGGAAGCGGACCGTGCGCGCGCTGAGAGTCTTGGCATCGATGGCCTCGCAGGCTCTCCGTTGGCGCGCATCGAGATCAGTTCCATCGGCCTTGCGGCGATGATCATGGAAGGCATAGACGGAAAAACTTTGCGACACGCGGTCGGGCACATTCCAGGTACCCCGCTGCCGGGTCAACAAGGCAACGTGGCGCTCGCGGGACACCGGGACACGTTCTTCCGAGGATTGCGCAATATTCACAAGGACGATGAAATCACCTTGACGACGCTGCACGGGTCCTACCGCTATCGCGTGGACTCGACCCAAGTGGTCGAGCCCCGGGCCACTGAAGTTCTGGACAATTCCGTTGACGACATCCTCACCCTGGTGACCTGTTACCCGATCTATTTTGTCGGGCCCGCTCCCAAGAGATTTATCGTCCGCGCGCACAGGATTCCTGGATGAGGGGAGAGTCGGCCCACCTGGACACGCGCAGGCAATCCTAAGTTGCAGTGTGCGGTCACTTTTGGCGATGGTATCCGAACAACCGCGCACGCTCATACCAAGGCACCGGTGACCGACGGAGCGATCGTTGGGCGGAATTCCCAAAGGTCACTGTTCCTAAGGCAACTTTAATCAAGGACAACGCAAGGACTTTGGCGAACGGGACGATTTTGAGTCCTTGCTGCAGACCCCCAATAACACAAAAAGAAGAGGCCACTCTCTTTCGAGTGGCCTCTGGATGTAGAAGAAATATAAAGCCTTTTGGTTGCGGGGGCTGGATTTGAACCAGCGACCTTTGGGTTATGAGATCGTCGGACAAACGCTAAGTCTCGCTGATTGTGTTGCCCTTAGCCCCCGTAACTGGCGAAGAAAGGCCGAAAGTTAGTGGATTTTGCACCCAAGTTGCACCTAAGTTTTTTTTCATGGTGAAGAAGGAAGGGCGAAGATGTCGCGACGGGAACTAGCGGTCAGAGTACCTAGTGAACTTGGCTCGTGGGTCCGGGCGCAACCGGGTTCCGCTACAGAGACCATCCTGGCGATCGCCAGTGACGTATACAAGGGTCGGCAGCCTGTCACCGTGGCTGACCCTGGCGCTGGCGAGGACCGGCTGAAAATTCGCATGGAACCGCGTGCGCTGCGTTTTATTCGGGCGGCCACACATTCCAGAGAAACCGCTTCAGCCATAAGAAAACTCTTGCGGTTTGGAAAGGAAGGCCGGGCCTTGCGCGCTGCGCCTTCGCGTGCATTTCTCAAGGCGAGCGTTATGCCGGTGGTGCCCCTGGCGGCCATTTCGCGGCCGCGTCTCTCTGATTGGGAAGGTGTTCACATTCCTGCGGGCGCAATTCCCGCGCATTCTTCCCGTGGGATGGCGCTTGCGTCTTGGCAGGGGGCGTCAGCGGTGCCGTGTCTGCCCGCGTCTGACGTTCCTGAAGTCGAAGTTCCCGCTTCGGTGAGCCACGCTGTGCTGTCCATTCCTGAGCGCGTGCTTGCCATCGGCCTGCCTATTGTTCTTTTGGCGGGGGCTTACTTCTTCTTAAAATGGCTTAGCCTGCTAGGCTCAGCCGGAAAAGTTGCAGCGGGTATGGCGACGGCTGCGAAGGTTGCCCCAGTAGCAGAATGGATGCCGCAAGCGGCCACGGGTTTGGGAGCGCTGTTTTTATGAGGCGGAATGTTGTCATCGGTTGCGTGGGTCTGCGGGGGTCGGGCAAAAGCACGGCTCTGCGTGAGGTCATCCGTTGCCGTCCGCGCCTCGTTGTGGTTGACGTGCTAGGCGAGCATCATTTCGGCCAAAGGGTACCGGACTTGGACGAAGCCCTTGAAATGCTTGATACTGTGCGGGGGCGTGAGAATTTCGCTCTTACTATTCAGCCGGGACGCGGTGACTTGGGGGCTGTGGTGGACACGGTATGTGATGCGGTGTTCGACATCGGCAACCTGAGCTTGGCCCTTGAGGAAATCCCCCATTACTGCACGGCGGGTTCTATGCCCGAAGGGTTGGACGTGCTGGCCCGTATGGGGCGGCATCGGCAGGTTGATTTGGTCTACACGGGCCAGAGGTTCGCTGAGCTACCGCGCCGGTTGACGGCTACCACAGATTTTTTTGTTCTCTTCGGCCAGAGGGAGCCTCGAGATCTGGAAGCCCTGGCCGAGCGGGTGGGCCGGGACCTGGCTGAACGGGTCGCGGGGCTACCCTTGCATGGCAGACTGGTCTATGACGTTGTGGCGGGGCAATGTATGACTGAGAAAGGCCATTCCTGATGGGAACACGGTCCGGGAACTGTTACCGGGAACTGTTCCCGCTTTTGGTTCCCGTTTGTTCCACCCTTTTTTCTGCTAGTATGTGCCGTGCCGGGCCAAGGCCGGGAACAGACTATGCCATTTTCGAGTACAAAACACCTTCCTCGCAACGCCTTCAAGCGGCGTCTTCTGGCCGTCTTGGAACAAGCCTACCCGCATGGACTGCGGGCGGATGTCTTGGCCTGGAAGAGCGGGGTTTCTCCCAAGCGGGCCGTCTATTGGCGGCTGAATCGGCTTTGGCGCTTCGGGCTGCTTAACAGACGGCGGGATGCCGAAGGGTTCTTTGTCTACCGAATCAGTCAACGCGGGCGGGGCCGACTGGCATATCTGCGGGAGCATCTTCACTGATTATTTCGCCTTGGCCCTGTGACCCGGCGTGCAAGGGCCAGAAGTTGGCTGTTTTATTTCGCTGGTCCTGGCGTTCCCTGTGGTGCTGGCGTGCCCGGTGGCGCTTGCGTCCCCGGAGGTGCGGGCGCGTTTGAGCATGGAAAGGCTTCTTGCATGGCTGCCAGAATTAGCCCAGAAGAATTCTTGTCTCTCGACTCTGGGTGTGCGTAGAGGTAGTTCTTGATTACATCTATTGCTTGTGCAAACGTAACCGTCGGTCTGAGGCAGACCAGCGGAGGATTGACGCCATCTATGCTGGTCTTGTTGTTATTTCTCCCGGTGATGGCTTGAATTGTTCCGAAGATGTAGCCTTCGCAGTAATTTACATCTGCAATGTTGCGCAGTAGGTTGGCACCTGCCGCCAAGTCTCCATTGGGACGTATGACTGTGTTTCTTAGCTGCTGGGCGGCGTCGATGTTTAGACAGTCGAGCAATGAATTTCCCTTATTCGGTTGGACTGCGTGCTTGAACGTTTGGGCCAACACGTTTGAAGCTAGCAATACGCTGAACGCGAGAATTGTGAAGTTCTTCTTCATGGGGTTTACGCTCCTTTTTTTAGGCTACTTACGTGCGCTGCGCTCAGCTAGCCGCAACGCTTGCTTGGTTCCGTTTTCCTCTGACCTGCGGCTTGCCTCACCACTTTGCTGCAACTCTTTCTTTCTGGAGAGGTGTCCCTTTCCGCTTTCCCGCAAATGATCTGCCCATATCCTTGGAGCGGTCCTTTCACTGACTGGCGGCCTTGATCCTGCGGCTGCGGATGCCGCGTCACGGTGTATCTTTGTATCGGCTCTTGTGTCTCAGGATGCCTTCTAGTTGCTTGGGTTCCAACCCATAGAGTGGGGCGATTTCCTGGACTGCCTTTGAGCGCTTTGTTCCAGTCTCTTGGAGTGCCCGCACCTTTGTGACTACCTCTCGCCGTAGGTCGTCGGGCAGCAATGGGGTTGCGCCCCCAAAACCGTTCGAGCACTCTTTTAGCCAATCACGAACTGCTTTGCGTAGTCTAATTGGGGCAGAGTCAATAAGCCGAAGTAGTGCAGCGCTTCTGTCGTCTGGAATCCTTCGGGAAAGTTCTCTGATTTTTCGCCGCAATTCCATTGTTCGCCAGCGCTTCTCAATGATCTTTTTCTGTTTCGTTGTGATTCCGGGATAAATTGCTTCGAGGACGAAGAAGTACACCTGGTCAACGTGTTTCATTATTTTGTTCTCTTGTTCTTTTTTCATGGTCTTGAGTATACACCAAAACCCCACCAATGGTGCAAAGCTTTGCACCAATGACCCCCTGGACGGTGCAAACCGTCAAATCGTAAAATCTTGAATGATGCGACATACATTGACAATTGCCGAAAAATTGGCCGGTGTGCGGGCGGCTCTTGCGTCGGATAAAACCCCCGTTCAGTTGCGGTCGGGACTTGAGAAGTACTTCCGGCATTTGCAGGCAGAGCTAGCTCGTAAACGCAGAAGGGGCCGGGGATTGGTAGGCAAGGTGCGGCGAAAAGCGGGGCCGGGGTTCTTAGATTGGTTTCAGTGAAAGTTTGAAAATGGAAAGAAGATTAAGGAGGCAGTATGGAAAATAATCAGGAACAGTCGGTGCTGCCCGTTCCGGCAGCACTCGCAAAAAAGCTTGAGCGTGAAGCGGCGAAGCGAAAGATCAGCATGCCTGAATTGCTGACTGAGCTTGCCGAGCACGGGGACTCCGGGTCCTCGAATCCGGGGAATCCCGGTTATAGCGAGGAGGAGGAGCGGCGGCTCGAAATCATGAGCGAGGCAGTACGCACTGGCGTACTCGCCGCGCTGCAAGAGCACGCACACGGCGAGCATGTCCAGGCAGCGGAGAATGGAAAGGCGTTGAAGCGCCTGAAAGAACTCCGCGGGAAGGACGGCCTGTGGCCTCTCTCTTCGATTAGTGCCGAAGAGAAGGCGGAACTCAAGAGGTTACAGGAACAGCTTGGTGAGCACGCCGCGAACGCGTGATGCTCTAACTCAGGCTGTCGGTGGCCCTGGTCGGATTCGACTACCAATGAAAAGGCCCGCGTTTCCCGCGCGGGCCAGAGACAAAATCGGTGTCCTCAATGCAAGTTCAGTCTCCCACATCTTCCCCCCAATTGCAAGGGGCTTCGGAATGTCGGCCTCTTCCTTTGCTTTCTGCCGCTAAAGTGAAGAGGCGTGTCAATCTTCTCGCCTATGTTTCTAAATTTGTGAAGCTTCGGAAGCGGGGGCTTAACTGGTTTGGCATCTGCCCGTTTCATCGGGAACGGCATCCCTCATTCGGGGTCCGGACTGACAGGCAATTATGGTTCTGCTTCGGATGCCAGCGAGGGGGCGACTTATTCAATTTCGAGATGCTGCGCACGGGTTGCGCTTTTCCCGATGCGGTACGTGAAGTGGCGCGAACTGCTGGGTTGCTGTCGGCGTGCGCGGCGGGCAATGGGGACTTGATTTATGGGCGGGCTTTCCCGAAGGGATTGCGGGCCGAAGGCCCGCGGCAATGATTGTTTTTCGGGGGTACAGGGGGTCTTTTCCCCCTGTTGATTGTTCCTGGGGGGTAGGGGCCGGAGGCCCCACGTATGCGGCGCGCACGCGGGCCGCTGCCCCTTTTATTTATCGCCAGCGAATAACTGATTCCGATGAATGCTTGCTTGAGCAAACCTGACACCCAAGCGCAGGCGGAGCGGGCTGCAAGACGGCGCGTCCGTCTGCCTGAGTGGGAAATCAAATCTCAGGCAGACCGAGAGCGCGTCCTTTCGCAAGCGCAAACGGTCCAAACTCCGCGTGGGCCAGTCCTTCGCTGGAAGGGGATTGAGGATGCTCAGGGAATCGAGCATGAAGTTGATGTGGGATCTGAAAAGGCCCTTGAGCCTGACCCTTACTGGGAGAAGTTGGGCGAGCGAGGTAGAGGCGCGCAGTTGCTCTTTGAGGCTGGCCTGAAGAAGAAGGCGTTCCGGTATGCCGATTGCGAAAAACGGGCGGAGAAGGCCGCGTGCTCAAGCTTTCCCGGTGAGCACCGGTTTTTCAAGCGGTACCACTGCATGGGCCGGTTCTGTAAGTACTGCGGGCCGGTTCATCGCGCAAGACTCCATGCTCATTATGAACCGTTGCTAGTGGCGTTCCTGAGAGACTTCGGGGCTTCTCCTGGATACACGTTTGCTCGTTTGAATTTTACTCTCCGATGCGATGGTGAGGTTCCCACAAGGGATCAAGTGCGCGCATTCAATGAGGCCGTGCGCCGGACTGTGCGCCAGGCGGTCCGCAAGGTTCTGAGAATCTGGGCTGAGAGGGGTAACGTTTGGGCGGCATCGGCGCTCGAATCTCGCAAGGCGACTTACGGGGTGATTTTCTCGGATGAGGTGGGATTCGAGACTCGGGGTCATTTGCCTGATGATCTGCGTGTCACTCACGGCTTGAATCTCCATTGCCATGCTCTTTTCTTCGGACCGTTCCTGAAAGACTGGCGCGAAGGTTGGAAAATCTTCCGCGACGCTTGGCGAGACGAAACCTTCCGGGCCTTCGGCGAACAAAGTCACGGCTCCTATATTACGCATCTTCCCGGTTGGCGTGTGAACCCGGTTCCTGCTATTAAGCACGCTCTTAATCACCTACTGAAGTATATCTCCAAGTGCCCGTATCAAACGTTGGAACGCATGGTGCAATTAGAGGTTTGCTTTGATGGTGCGCGCCGGATTCATGCGGGCGGGTTGTGGCACGGGCTGAAAGAACCGGAGATGGAGCACGGCCACGGCTCTGGGTACTGCCCCCTGTGTGAGAAGCAAGGCCGCAAGTGTCCTTTGTACCTTCAAAGGCGCTTGCTTCCGAATGGTGGGGAGCTTCCTGACTATTGGCCGGTCGAGGTTCTCGAGGCCGAAGGCTGGCGGGATATTGAAGAGGTGCGCCGTGAGCTTGGCTTGTCAAATTCAGATGGAGGTGGGCCGTGATCGCTGTGACTGAAAAGGCCGGGAGAGTTTTGAATTACTTCTACGGGGCCGTGGAGGATTGGGCTTACTACGTCGCACCTTCCCTGGATCGGGTTGAACCGTACGCAGGTCGGCTCTTTTTTGCCTACCGAAAGAATCTCTTCAGCGGGGAAATTCAGATTCTTGCAGACGGTGACAGCCAGAGTGGGGCTGAGACAGGCGTCTATACCCACATGCAGCGAGTCAGGGCGGCCTTGCGCGGGCTGTATTCTAAACAAGTGTTGCACGGGGCTGGTGCGCGGTGACTCTGATCGGTGATACAATCTGCGTCCAAGGGCAACCGATCGGCGAGCAGGGAGGCTCGATGGCTCGTCGGCGGTACCAGAAAGGACAGTTGTTTCTCCGTGGGAAAAGAAACCGCGTCTGGGTTGGCCGATGGCGTGAAGATGAAATCTTGCCGGATGGAAGGATACGGCGTCCTTTCCGGTCGGAGGTCATGGGAACGCTTGCGGACTATCCTACGCGGCGGCTGGCAAGGCGGGCATTGGACGAAAGGCTTTCCCTTGTTAATGACCCGCGATACCGGGCGCGGCCTACGGCAACCTTCGCGGAGTTTGCTCCACGGTGGGAGTCGAACCTGGTCACGCAACTTAAACCGTCTACCCAAGCTGCGATTCGTTCTCACCTTCGATTGCACTTGGTTCCTTACTTCGGCCACTGCTCCATGAAGGATATTCAACCGGAATTGGTTCAAGAATTCGTTTCGCGCAGTAAGGGTAGTCCCAAGACACGCCGCAATTTGGTAATGACCCTTCGCATGATGTGGAAGTCGGCGCGTGCTTGGGGGTACGTCCTGCATGATGCCTTTGAGGGCCTACGGCTGCCAAAGGTCCAGAGACCCCGCCGTATGTTTTTCACTCTTGATGAAGTTCAACGCATCCTGGCCCAAGCCGAGGAGCCTTACCGCACCTTTTACTGGCTTGCGGCGGAAACCGGGATGCGGGCGGGGGAGCTTTGCGGAAGCACAGTTGATGACCTGGACCTTGAGCGGCGGCTGCTCTACGTTCGGCAGAGTTCCTGGCGCGGAAAGCTGCAAAGTCCTAAGACGGAGAATTCAATCCGCGTCTTTGCTCTGTCGGCGGAGCTGCTCGAACATCTGAAAGGATACCTGCTTCACTGGCGGCCTAACGCGGCGCGGCTGCTCTTCGCCACACGCAACGGTACGCCGTGGGATGCGAATATCCTGGTCAAGCGAAAGCTGCGTCCCTTGCTGGTCGGTCTTGGGATCGAGCGGTGTGGACTCCATGCTTTCCGCCACACGAATGAGACTCTCATGGACCGCATTGGAGCGCCGCTTAAGGTTCGACAAGAAAGGCTCGGGCACAGTGATCCCCGCTTGACTCTCGAAGTCTACACGCATGTTGCGAGTGAGGATGATTCGAGAGTAGCATCAGAGCTTGGCAAGGTTCTCTCCGCCCGGATTTTGCACCCACTTGCACCCAAATCTGAAATGGGCGGTTTGGTAGTAATGAGGCAACCTGAATTGATTCAATAGGAAAGTTGGTTGCGGGGGCTGGATTTGAACCAGCGACCTTTGGGTTATGAGCCCAACGAGCTACCAGACTGCTCCACCCCGCGTAGCCAGTATAGCGAAATCGGCGCGGTTCTGCCAAGTGTTTTCATTCACGGTGTTGATAAGTGTTTTTCATCGTCCCTTGTCATCCAGTCTTTCATCGCGTAGTGAAGAGGAGCCAGCGCGCTTTCCGTCAACCCACCACTGAATTGCGTGGCTACTGGTTCTGACTACAACGGCGGTGACTTCGTCGCCTCGCGATGGAACTCGGTCCAGGGAATGATGAGGGGAGCATCATGGCAGACGGAGTCGATCATGGCTGCCGCGAGGGGCATGGCGCGCCGCTCAATACGGCCGTCGGCAAACCAGGCCTCCATGGTCGGGCCAATGGCCAAGGCGAATTGGGCGCCTTCGATCGTCTCCGTTGGGGGAAGGTCTTTCCTGGCCTCGCTAAACCGCTGACCCCGGCCGAAAAGGTAACCAATCCGGACGTTCCGACCGCCCTGGCAAGTCACATAGAGATCGCCGACGCCCGGCAGGCCGAAGGGGGTGGCCGGTGAGCCTCCCAGGAATGCCACCATGTGGCAGATTTCCCGTATTCCCTGCGCAAACAAGCTGGCGGCGAGGTTGTGCATGCGCGGTCCGTCCGGGGGCCCGCCCTGTTTGGACAGAAAGCCGGCGGGATAACCCACGGCGAGGGCGTAGAGGTTCTTGAATCCCGCGCAGACTTCGACGCCGACAATGTCGGTGCTGGGACGCGCGTGATAGTAAGGCGCGGTGACCAATTTCACGACACGGTCCAGGACGGCCGCATCGGCATAGGTGATGACGGTGCTGGTGTCGCGGCGCATGGCCAACTCCCCAGCAATGCAGGGTCCAGCCACGCCGCCCACGGCCACGTTCTTCAGGCCATATCGGGCCAGTCCGTCCCGTACGACCACGGGCAGAATCTGCAAGGTACCGTCGCACCCGCGAAGTCCCTTGGTCAGCATAAGAATGGGCGCCGGGTCTTTGAGCAGCGGACCAAGATTCTCTACCGCCCAGCCCACTCCAAACGAGTTGACACCCAGCACAATCAGCGCGGGATGGCGCCTGAGCGCTTCAGGGAGCTGATCATGAGTGTAAGGGATGATCCGCTCCGGAAGCCTCAGCTTGAGCTTGGGGTGCACGCCTGAATTGCGTACGCCCTGGATCCATTCGTGGTCCAGGTGAGTTCCCACCAGATGAACGGTGTGCCCCAAGTCAGCCAGCGGAAAGCTGAAGGCGCTGCCCATCAATCCCGCTCCCAGAATTACAACATCTGCCATCTTCTACCCTTCGTGTTTGAATAAGCAGCTAGGGAATTATAGCTCGATCTGCGATGGCTCGGGAGTACGCAAGTGAGTTGTTCCGCGACATGCCCCGAAGCCTAGCATGTGCTAACATTTTGAGTGGTTGGATAATCGAAACCGACCGAGGAGCCTGCAGTGGGAAAACCAGCGGACCGTGCCCCAAGAAACTTTGCGGTTAACCGTCAGGCGCAGCATCTTTATCATTTATTGGAGACATTCGAGAGTGGCGTCGAGCTGACGGGAACGGAAGTGAAAGCGATTCGTGAGGGCAAGGTCAATTTGAAGGACAGTTACGCGGTGGTCAAGAATCACGAGGTGTGGTTGATCGATTGCCACATCAGCCCGTATGCGGCGGGCAGCCGGTTTAACCATGACCCGCTGCGGGACCGACGCCTGCTTTTGCACCGCCGCGAAATCGACAAGCTCACGGGGCGCACGCAGGAAAGGGGCTTCACACTCATCCCCACGCGTGTCTACCTGAAGAATAATCTTATCAAGTGCGAGATTGCGCTGGCCAAAGGGAAGAACGTTTACGACCATCGTGAAACTTCTCGACGGCGGACCATCGAAAGGGAAGCCCAACAGGACATACGTGAACATCGGCGACGGCACAGGTGAAGCAGATGTCAGGTGCCAGGTTTCAGGTGTCGGGCCAGAGGGGCTGGGGACTGGGGACTAGTGGCTAGGGGAGGGTGCGGATGAACGGCCCGGCCGCCAACGCGAATAGGGAATGCCGAAGTCCAATTTCCAAGTCCCCAGTCCTTAGTCCCCAGCAGGAGGCGCTGTGAAGATTGAATTTCGGCAAGAACCTATCGCGCAACTCGCCAGTTCTGCTCTAGTGACTTACGCTTTTGAAGGCTCGCCGGCATCCGACGGCAGTGTGGAGCGGTTGCCGGCCGAATCCCAACGCCTCCTGATGGAATTGCGCACCGCCGGTGAGTTCACGGGAAAGGCTTACGAGTGTACGCTGATTCACCAGCCGCCAGGATTGGTGGCGGCGAAGTTGTTGGTAGTGGGGGCAGGGAAGAAGGAGAAGTTCAATAGTGCGCAGCGGCGGCGCCTGGCAGGCACGGCGGTGCGCCGCCTGAAGAGCCGAGGGGTTCATGAGATGGCCTGGGTGACGCCTGAAGCCGGGTGCGAGCCGGACTGCATCCAGGCCGTGGTGGAAGGCGCCTTGCTTGCCGATTACGAAGCGGATCGCTACAAGACCGACCGCAACGGCCAGCGTCGCGTCGACCGGTTTGACCTGGCGCTCTCCCGCCCACCCGACGAGGCAGTGGAGGGCGCCCGGGAGCGCGCCCGAATTATAGCCGAAGCCCAGAACTTCACGCGCCATCTGGTTAACGAGCCTTCCAACCTGATGACGCCGAAGCTCCTCGCTCAACATGCTCAGGAAATGGCGAGGCGTTTTGGCCTCGAGTGCCAGGTTTTAGGGCCGGACGAGATTCGAGCTCTGAAGATGGCAGCTTTTTGGGCGGTAGCCCAGGGGAGTGAGGAACCGCCGCAGCTCATCGTGGTGCGCTACGCTCCGCCGGGCGCCCCCGAAACTCCGCTGCTCGGCTTGGTGGGCAAGGGGATCACATTTGACACAGGCGGCATCTCCATCAAGCCCAGTGAGAACATGCACGAGCAGAAAACCGACATGGCAGGCGGGGCTACCATGCTCGGCGTCATGCAGGCTATAGCACAACTGAAGCCCCAGCTCCGTGTCACGGCGGTCATCCCGGCCACGGAGAACATGCCCAGCGGCAAAGCTTTCAAGCCCGGCGATGTCATTACTTCGATGTCCGGCAAGACGATCGAAATCCTGAATACCGATGCGGAGGGCCGCTTGGTTCTTGCCGACGCGCTCACCTACGCGAAGCAACTCGGCTGCACGGTGCTGATTGACGCGGCTACGCTTACCGGCGCCATCCGAATTGCCCTGGGGGAGCTTACCACCGGAGTTTTCGGATGGAATAAAGAATGGGTCGAGCGCGTGCTGGCAGCGGCTGCCGCGGCAGGCGAAAAAATGTGGCCGCTTCCGGTGGATGAAGATTACCGGGATCTCTACAAGAGTTCCATCGCGGACCTTGCCAACACCGGGGGAAGGTACGGCGGCGCCATCACCGGAGCAATGTTCGTGGGCGAGTTTGCCGGTGACACACCCTGGGTACACCTGGACATCGCCGGAACGCGATGGTCGAATGAAGAGAAGCCTTTTATGGCGAAAGGGCCCACCGGCCATGGGGTACGAACCCTGGTGCAGTTGCTGACCAACCTCAGCGGTCTGTAGTCCGTCGCCTGAGCCATTTCACTTTGCTGTCATCCTGAGGAGCTCTGCCCCTCGGGTGATGAAGGATCTCCGCCGTTCCCCCAGAGAGGAAGAGCAGGAAAGAGGGCTCGCACGCCCGGCGCAGGCTCACCCGGCGGTAATTTCAAATGACAGATTTGAAATCTCAAGCAAGTAGGCGCTCGGCGCAATTGCCGGGAACAGATTTCCGAATTCAGGCAAACGGGCACCCGGCGGTAATTTCAAACGGCAGATTTCAGATTCAAAACCAACACGCGCCTGGCGGTGACACGGGTCATTGACCCATGGAAAGGAACTGCGGGGATGCGTCGCTGCACTCAGCGTGACAGTGTTTTCGAATTCCTTGACACGTGCATCGGCGAAGGAGGTCCACATGGTACGCTTGACGCAATTTTGGCGAAGGGGCCTGAGGTTCAAATCAGCTTTTTGTATGGCGCTCGTACCCATGACCTTGCTCGCGGCCAAGCGACCGAAGTCGGTCGCTGCCCTGGCCACGCAAGAATTTCGCATATGCACAGCGCAGGGGTCGGTCGTCGAGCCTTTTATGATGTCCCTGGATTGGTCCGAACCTCAGCCGCAGATTACGCGCGCTCTCATCATTTTTCACGGCAAAGGACGCGACGTGGAAGGGTACTACCGCACGGCGGTAGAGGCGGCGAGCCAGGCCGGGTCGGCGGGAGACGAAACCGTCTTCATCGCTCCCCAATTCCTGGACCAGGAGGACATACGCGCCCACCGTGTTCCCGCAGATGTATTGCGTTGGCAGCATACTGACTGGGAGGGAGGCGCGCCCGCCCTCGCGCCCGCTCCCATCAGTTCGTACGAGGTGGTCGACTCCCTGCTGGCCCGGTTGGCCGATCGCTCGATTTTTCCGCATCTCCAGACTGTTGTCTTGGCTGGACATTCCGGGGGAGGGCAGTTGGTTCACCGCTACGCAATCGTGGGCCGGGCGGTAGGAACGCTTTCCAGGGGCGGCGTCCATCTCCGCTTTGTGGTCGCCAATCCATCCTCGTATGTTTATTTCAGTAATGAACGTCCCGCCGAAGGCGGAGCCCTGGCTCCGTTCCAAGGCAATGCTTGTCCGCATTTCAACCATTGGAAATACGGCCCGCTCGATGCCCCCACCTACGTCACGTTGGACACGGACCATACCTGGCCACAGATGGAGGCCGACTATGCGCAGCGCGACGTCATTTATTTACTCGGCGACGCCGACACCGATCCCCGCGAGAAGGATCTTGACGTCTCCTGTAGCGGTGAAGCGCAAGGGGCCACGCGGTTTGCGCGCGGCCAGGCCTATTACGCTTATCTTCACGCCCGCCATTCATCCGGCTGGAACCAGCACTTATGGGTTGTTCCCGGCGTAGCCCATTCCGCGCACGGCATGTTCACTTCCACCTGTGGAGTGACCGCGCTTTTCGATGTCGGCTCCTGCCCGGGCCAATAGGGCCTACATCCTTTCCGGAACTTCAATCCCCATCAGCTCCAGAGCCGAAGTCAGCGTTTGATTCACAAGCTGAACTAGGTACAAAAGAAACTGCTGGCGCTCGGCATCGGGCTCGCTCAGGATGTGGAAGCAGTGATAGAAATTGTTGAAGGCTTGGGCAAGTCGGAAGGCATATTTAGCGACCCCGGCGGGCTCCTGGTTGGCGATGGCCTGCTCGACCACCATCTCCAGTTGCGCATTGAGCAGCGTCAATTCCCAAAAGGCAAGGCCCTCCTCGCCGGCGAGGAATTTCCTGAGCACCTCGGGTCCAACGAGGTGGCCAAGGCTTTGGGGGTCGAAGTCCGGTTGCTTTTCCTGGAACTTGTTGAAGATGTTCCGCGCCCGGACAACGCTGTATTGCAGATAGGGGCCGGTCTCGCCCTCGAAAGCGAGGGCTTCTTTGAAGTCGAATGCGATGATCATCCGCCGGGAGAACTTGAGCAAAAAATAGCGCAAGGCAGCCACGGCAATCATGCGGGCATAAGTCTGCTGCTCCTCGAGGTTCTGAGTCATTTGGCGAGAGCGGACTTCTTCGAGCGCCTTGGCGATCAAGGTGTCGATCAAATCGTCCGCTTTCACTCCCAGTCCCTTCCGGCCTGAGACTTCCACATAGGGGCGCTGCCGGTCTTCCTGGCTCAGCTCGATTCCCAAGTCCTCGGCGCAGCGCGGGGAGAGTCCCACCACTTCATAGGCGAAGTGGTGCAAGTTGTTGGCTTGCTCGTGGTAGCCCAGGGCATGCAGCGCGGTGTTCACCAGGTTCTGGAGGTACGACTGGCGCGTGTCGATCACCGCATAGGCGCTGTGGGCGTGACCGCAGGAGGGGGCCTCAGGCTGACTGTGCAAGGCGGTGCGCCATACCGGGTGGCCGTCCGGATAGCGGTAAAAAAGCGAGTAACCGAAGTCTTTCCCCAACAGGCCAAACTTCCACAAGTGGTAGGCGATGTCCTTGCCCACGTAGGTGACCGTGCCATTGGACCGCACAATGATTTTGACGTCTTCCTCGCCCGCCTCTTCATCGCGCTCCTCGGGAGTGGACTCCGCCAAGCTCATGACCCAGCAGCCCGCATTCTTGCCGGAATCTTCGTAGCGAATGGCCCCGTTCTTCTTCAGCAGCTCGAAAGCGGACTTCCAAAAATCGAGACGCAGAATCTCGCTCTCTTGCACCAGGAGATCGTATTGCACGTTGATGCGCCGCATGGTATCCAGGTGCTTATGCACAATAGCGGTGGAGATAAGGTCGGCCATGCGGGCCGGCTCCCCGTGGCCCTCTTCGATATCCTTCAAGGCCTGTGAACGGAGGTTGAGCGCTTCTGGGTTTGCCTGGTAGAACTGAAATACTTTGGCGTAGAGGTCCCAACACACATAGTCGAATCGGTGGTTGGGATCCCGAATCAATCCTTCTACCTGTTCGAGGCTTTTCTTTTCCAGGTGGATGAAACCTACCACCACATCCGCGACCTGCACGCCCGTATTATCAATGTAGTTCTGCACCTCGACTTGCTTGCCGCGGAACTTGAGCAGGCGAACGAAAGTGTCCCCCAGAATCGCATTCCGCAGGTGCCCAATGTGGGCAGCCTTGTTGGGGTTGATGCTGGTGTGCTCGACCACTACCTTGCCCTCCAGCGGGGGCAGGGAAGCGCGGCCCAAAGCGCGCCGGGCGAATAACGCCGCAGCGGCCCGCCCCCGGTCCAGATGGAAGTTGAGGTAGCCTGCGCCGGCGGTGCTGACGTCCTCTACCCCGTCCAAGGGCAAAAAGCGCGCCGCGAGCGCCTGCGCAATTTTTCGTGGGGGCTGGCGCAAGCGTTTGGCCAGCTCGAAGCACGCCGCCAGGGAGAGATCGCCCATCTCCGCCGAGGGTGGGGAATCGAGTACAGGTGGCTCCACATCCAGGTCAAAAATCTCGCGAACCAGCGCCACAAATCGCTGCTGAATCCTCTGCTGGACCTCCAGATACAAGCAAAGCCTCCCGGAAAAGTGGCATCCTCTTGCCTGACCCGCGATTATAACAGACTGAGTCCCTTCCCAAGCCCGCCCCCTTGACATTTCCCGGTCCCGTGATACACTAGCCTAGTGTAGTGCGCAATTCCATTCCCGGCGCGGCCGAAAGCCTGGGGGACAGAGGCTTTTCCCGCCCTCGGCCAGTTCCCGCAGGAGAGATGCAATGACCAAACCCGAACCGCCGGCGACTGCCGTTCCCCCCGCCCTGAGGCATGAAAACTACTTACGCGCCTGCAAGGCCGGGTTGGTGATGCGCGAAGCGGACTTCCGCCGGCGCTATCATACCCTGAAGCACGGCCTGGGCAGGGGCGCCAGCTCGCTTGAGGAAAGCATGGCGGCCCTGGGCGAGGATCCCGCCGAGTTCAATTCCATGTTGAGGCTGATTGAGCGCGCCTTCGTGCCCAAAAACCTGCCCGAGTACGAGGTGGTGCTGCGGCTGGCGGGGAGCATCTGGCGGCGGCTGCGGCTGTACAAGGCTGCGGCGCGCTGGGAAGAGGACGCCTTGCGGCAAGCGCTGAGCTCCGGCCCCGACGTGGTGAGCCTGACCGTCGAGGAAACCTGCCTGCGCGCCTGCGGGCTCATGACACTGCTTCTGGACGAGCCCCGGGTTGTCCGCAGCCGCTTCCAGCTTCTCGCCGAGGTGGAGCGGCAGATTCGCGCCTTGCTGAAAATCCGCAGCGGGGGAAAGGCCAAATTCCGTTTCATCTCGCGCCAGTCCCGGAAGGCGGAGCGCGAACTGGAAGAGGAGGAGAGGCTTTGGAGGGTGATGGACCGGATCGACCAGGGCGGCCCCGAAGTGGAGGCGATCCTGGAAAAATTCTGCGCCCAGAAGGAGCGTCGGCGGGCGTAGAGATTCTTCGCTTCGCTCTCCTGAAAATCACCCCAACCACGTCATTCCCGCGAAAGCGGGAATCCACTTCGTCAGGAACGTCGACCCCCGCTTGCCCGGGGGTGACGAAAGATTGACTTTCGTTCCTATGGCTGGGCCGGGGGCCCATGACCATTCAGAACGACAGCCTGGGCCGTTGGCGGCCCCGGGCGCGGATAGGGCGTTTGCGCCGCCTCTAATCAGGCATTGCCGCTTGAGATAATATGTGATGATCTATCGGCTGGGACGTTTCCGCCGTTTGGGATGGTGATCCAACCCGAGCTCTTCTCTTTTTCGGCTTAGGGTGTTGCGGTGGATCCCCAGGGCCTCGGCTGTCTTTGACTGGTTTCCGTTATTCTTTTCGAGCAAGTGTTGGATAAAACGCTTCTCGAATTCGCTTACGGCCTCGGGGAATTGAATTCCATTTTCAATCATGCGGAGGATGAGGGCTTCTAGCTGATCTTTCACGGCAGCGCTCCCGTGCGAAAGTATTTGCTCCGTTTACTTGAATAAAGAACCTCGAGCGACAATGGCAATGTCCTGGGCCTCCAGGTGGGCTTCCCCTCCCGCGGACAAGCACGACCCAGGACTATTGCTTATTGCCTTTCTTGTCGTTCTGAATCAGCGTTTCTCTGAACTTCTCAAACCCGAGGCTAAACTGCGCCTTGAGGTTCGCAGGCATTGCCAGGGAAATAACCCTTGCTCCGGTGGTGACGTAAGGGGCCAGGGATGATTGCTGCACCGTTGTCGGCTTAAGTGCGAAAGCCACCAGAACAAAAAGAAGAACGCAATCCACGAGCACACCAATGACGAAACCGAAAACCCCACCCAGGAACCGGTCGAACCATTCAATGCCGGCAGTCTTAACCAACTTTCGAACCAGAAGTGAAACAAGACTTCCCAGCAGCAGGATTCCCACAAACAGGACCAGAAAACCCAGACCCAGGGCGATCTCGTGCGATTTGGTCAGGTCCTCGAACCAGAGGGCGGCTCTTGGGTATCCTGACGCAGCCACCACCACTGCAATCACCAGGGAGGCCAGGGAAATCAATTCCCGAAAGAATCCTCTGATGGTGGCCCCCATCGTCGAAATCGCTATGATGGCGGCAAAAGTCCAGTCGAGCCAGTTCCATGCGCCCATGATCTTCAGCGAGAGACGCGTTCCGTCCGCGTCTCAATTAGGTTTGCGCCCAGTCAAAAGACTATACGCTTGCCAATACTTCTCACTGGTTTTTTCCACCACCTCAGGCGGAAGGGGAGGCGGCGGAGGTTGTTTGTTCCAGTGAAGTGATTCCAGGTAATCGCGAACGAACTGCTTGTCAAACGAAGGTTGGGGTTTGCCCGGCTGGTAACCATCCTGCGGCCAAAATCGAGAGGAGTCCGGCGTTAAGACTTCGTCGATGAGGAGGATGTCGTCCCCGCTGCGGCCCCATTCAAACTTCGTATCGGCGATGATAATGCCTCGCCCCGCCGCGTAATCCCTGGCCTGCGAATAAAGTTCCAAGCTGGAGTCGCGCAGCTTTTGGGCGGTCTCACGCCCCACTTGCGAAACGGTCTCCTCCCAGGTGATGTTCTCGTCGTGGCCCGTAGTGGCTTTAGTTGCCGGAGTGAAGATTGGCTGATCGAATTTGGATCCCTCGCTCAGGCCGGCCGGCAGCTCGATCCCGCAGACTCTTCCTGTGGCGCGATACTCCTTGAGTCCTGAACCAGCCAAGTATCCCCGGACAACACACTCGACGGGGAAAGGTTCGGCCTTCCGCACCAGCATCGACCGGCCCTCCAACTGATCGGCGAACGCCCGAAGCTCGGCGGGATAGTCACTCAGCTTAGAGCTCAGAAAGTGGTTAGGGAAGGACTTCCCGGACATCTCGAACCAGAAGCAGGAGAGTTGGGTCAGAACCCAGCCCTTGCCTGGAATGCCTTCCCCCATGACTACATCGAAGGCTGAGAGCCGGTCCGTGGCGATGACCAAGAGCTGCCCCGGTCCGGCCTCATAGACATCTCGGACCTTGCCGCGGGAGAAAAGCCGCGCCCCAGGCACTCTGGTCACCGTGAGCACAGATTGATCAGTTGTTTGCATGTTGGCGGCTCAGAGCAACCGCCATTCTAAAACATTGGCATAGGTTGTCAATGAAAAAAAAGCGCGCGGCGATTTTAACGACGCCTACTGGATGTTGGATAGAGATTGGAATGAAACACAAGGCAGGAGCCGGTAGCGCGGACCACCGCTTTTGTGGTCCGCGTCTTTTCGGCCCCGTGATGGAGCGATCAAATTCGCGTGCGCGAATCGGAGGGCATTCTGCGATCAAACCGCAGCGTCTGTTTTGCTCGTCAACGCCCATGCCAGCATATTCGTTGAGAACCAGTGCCAGCGCTCGGGGGGAAAGGGCCAAGCCGTCAGCGGGCTGGCGGAGACCTTTCTTTTCAGGTCTGCGCCAGCCTGGCGGTGCGGTTTCTGCGATAATGGCGCCCGCAAATGGTCACGCTGGTACGACGTATGGGAACTTGTCATCCCGTTGGTGCTTGGCAATGGACGGCTTCAGCCCAGAAGGCACAGCCGTGCCGGAGACGAGGGACAGCATTACTTCGGGTGCGTTGTCGGCCATCGGCCGGCCGTTGCGGGTAGCGAAGCCGTATGTCGCGGGCGTCCCTACCACGTAGTGCAGGACGTCGGGGAACAGTTCCCGGGCCACAGTCTGACCGTAGCCCTGTGGGTCGCCGGAGGTCCCGCTGGCCGCTACGACGGCGGAGACCTTGTCGCCGATGTACTTGCCGATGGCATTGAAGTCTTGCGATGGCTGCCGGGTATCTGCGGGGTTGGTGAAGTAGGTGTCGTCTGGCCAGAAGATTGGCCACATCATGGGGTGCCCGCCGCGGTTGATCTGCCGCCAGCCGCCCGCGTCCGTGGCGAGTTTCGTGGCGCACCACACGCCGATGCGGGCGCCGGGTCTCAGCTGGGGATGCTGGTGGGAAACCTCCAGCACTATCGATTCAACAGTCGTGCCAGCGAAGCTGTTCTTCGCGTGTTCCGGGCGCCACGCCGAGAGGTCCACCGCGGTCCCGTTTTTGATTGCACCGTTGACGATCGCGAGTAGCGATAGGTCGATGTAGAACGAGTCGGCGATGCGTCCTGTCCAGATTCGGATGCCATCCTTGCTGGCCGGCTCGCCCGTTCGTCCTTCCAGCACGAGTTGGCCGGTTGCGGAGTCGTTGCGCGCCTCGGCGCCAGTGAGAGCGTGCACTTGCAGGTGCTGTCGTCCGTCGGAGCCCGGTTCGCCGAAGGACACTCGGTAGGTCAGCGTTTCGAAATCGGCTCCGTCGAAGTGCACCTTGAACTCATAGCGTGCCTCCGTGTGGAAACCTGGTTTTACGTGGACTCCGGTAATGGTCGAGTTGACGTCCATGATAAACACTGTGCTGCCGTCGCCTGAGAACACGTACAGGTCGTCGATATAAAGTTGGCCGTTCTGCGCTGCGAGAGGGGTATCGAGGTGATGAGACATAGGGTCACTTCCTTCCTTTCGGTGATGCCGCAGGTCATCGGCGCGCAACTCCGCCAGACTTAGTGCCGACAGTGCAGCACTGAAGCCGGCTCTCAGAGCGACGCGGCGCGTCACGGTCATCTGGAAACCTCCTTTTATGCGGGAGTTGGTAGCATAATCTTACATTCGTTCGAGGTCAAGGATAATCTTTCTCATACAAGATGAGCCTGAAAATAGGGGCCGGGGGTGGGGACGGTGTCAGGAACGTGTGAAGAAATTAACAAGCGCAGACCTGCTTTACAAGGTCTGCGGCTCTTCCAGGTTTCAGATGCGCGTGTCCTCGTCGGACGGCAGGCGCACCCGGTCGAGGCGCAGGCGTAAGATGGAGATAATTTAGCCGCCGCCACCACGGCGTGCGAGCCCCGAAAAGCCGCAGACCTTGTAAAGCAGGTCTGCGCTTCCATACGACCAAAACCTATCCAAGTTCCCTATCCGGATTTCCGAGGAAGAGAAGAACGGACGCCAAGGCGAGGCCGGGGAGGTCACGGTTGTCCCGCTACATCTCGCCAGGCGAGAGGGACGATTCGTCGGTCAGGGAGATTCCAGCCACGCATGCCTTTGTTGTCTTGGTAATCATCGACTGCGGCCCTGATGAATGCCGGCAGTCCGCGAGGTTGCCCCAGTAGTGGCGCCAGTGTTCTTATGTCGTCGAGTGATAACCCCTGAACAACGTCACTGCCGTTGCAGAGTAATTCAATAGTCTGCACAGTCCGGCGGTCTTTCGGCCTCAGCGAGGAAGTAATCGCGCACTTCTCGTTGCAGCTCCCAGAACTGCGGGAACACCCGCTTCGCAGCCAACAGTCGTTCGTTTATATTAGCGAGCTCCGCGTCGGAGGTCGATTGTACCCAGGCGCACCATAGGCGGGCTATCTCTTCTAAACTGGGGGCGGCAGCGGCCGCTTGGCCGAGTGGGGTGAGGGTAGGTGGATCTGCAAAGCCAAGCAGTTTCAGTTCACTGCGTTGCTTACCTGATGTGTGCCCGGTGTTCCAATTAGCTAGCACTTCCCGCACGTGATTCAAATTACGAATGTTGTTTCCCGCGTAATCGATATTCAGCAACCCAATGGGAAGTTGGACAGTTGCAAAGACGTCTTCCAGTGTGTCGGTGTCTTCAGCTTCCAGACGACGTCGCGCCACTCCCGGAAGAACTGCCAGCCCACGACGCACGCGAAGACGAGCGACCGCGCGACGCGTGGCTGCAGCACGCCAATGCACTTCCATGGCGCGCAGGCGCTCGGGCGTGAACTCAGCACTGCGATTCTGAAATAGGTCATTGAACCATACGTTGAGTGTGCGCAGGCCTGTCGAGTCGTCTCCTAGAACTCCGGCTTCCACGCTACTGGAGAACGCTGCGGAGGTAAGGTTGGAGTCTGTTGGGGAGCGGTTTACTATGGGCGACGGTATGTCGTCAAGGAAGGAAGCGCGCGATTCTGAAAAGTGTTGCGCTGAGGAAGCCTGACGCGTGTAGAATGATTTTGATGAACAAAGGGAAACGAAAGCCTAGAGCGATACTTAAGCGCCTCGGTAAGGTCCATTGGAACAGGACAAGGGGCGCTTTCGTCGTCGAAACTGACCTCGGTGCAGTCCTCCAGCTCTGCCCGAATTCCGAAGAAGACATTCGAGCCGGGGTCCACGTTGACGAAATTGCCGTGCCGAAAGCTCGTCAAGGACGACGCGCTGCTACGAAGGCGATGGGTGCGCTCTGCCACGTGGCCGACGAAGAGGGTATAGTGTTGAAAGGCGGGCCGATTGGCTGGAGCGGAGACCCCATGAGCGGAAGGTTCGTCGCCTGGCTTAAGCGGTTCGGCATCGAGCGAGACCCGTCACCGCCTACCAAGGTCCATGACCGGACTGCCTTCTATGCGCAAAGGCTACCAAGGTCACTTCGGGAAGGTACTTGCCAACTATGAGCCAGCCCACGCTTGCTCCGAAGTGATCGCCGCACTGGCCCTTTTGTGCATATCCGCCACGACATCGTAGCTGATGAACCTCGTTCGCCCTGCGATCGACTCAAATGAAGGATGCGCCACCTTCAATTCAAATTCGGTCCTCCGTACGGCCGGAGCTACTACCTTGAACATCGAATTGAAGGCGTCGAACCACACAAACTTCAGCAGTGCACCGTTCATATCGGTTGTATTCTCGACCTCAATAAACTCCGACGGAAACTTCCGTTGGCTGAACCAGATCACATCCACCGCAGCGGCATGGCGCACGATCTCAGGGTAGGTGAAGGGAAAGATATCTTCGAGCGTAATCAAACTTCCCAGCGGCTTGCCTAAAAAGCGTTTCCTACGATCCTGTTTTGGCACAAAAGTTTGCAGCTTCCTTAAATTGCCCAATTCCACCAGCAGCCCTTGATAATAAGTGTGGTCGCTTTCGGGCTTTGGCTTCTGTGTGAGCTCGGCTGGGAGCTTGTCCTTGGCTTCCAGCAAGGCCCACAGACCGGGGCGGATTGGGAAGAAATACTTGGGATTTTGCACGATGCGGTTTATAGACTTGAAAGGGGTCTTTGTTTCCCACTTCACCCCTGTGATTTTCAGTGCGTGTTTGTACAGTTGGCCGAGCGTTGCATAGCCACCATTTGCTCGCATCGCTTCGACAACCGCTTCGCGCTGGTTCATATGGCCAAGATTACCACGCAGCCTTTCCCCGAGTCCACGATACATTTTTCTCGGTGGTACAGTCCGATATTGTAGCGGCGAGTTTACCTCGCCACATTGCGGCGCAAAGCCGTCGTCACGAGGACGAAAATGGCCGGGTAAACCGCCGCTATTTCCAGGGCGGGTTGTACTGTTCGATGGGCCCGACAGCTTTCTTCCAATCAAACATCCAGGAGCCCGAATACGGCCAATCGCGTGGGTCGTGGACAAGGCCTTTTCTGACCGGATTGTTGAAAATGTACCACGCCACTGCATTGTGATCGTCATCATCTGTCAAGATATGGTCGTAGAAGCTCTTTTCCCAGAGATTCCGGAAACCGAGGGCACGGCCTTGGGATGTCGCAATTCCCTTGAAGTCGTGAAGGAGTGAGATCGCATCCGAGCTGTCGGAAAAACCAGCCAGTTCGAGGTGAACGTGGTTGGGCATAAAGCAATAGGCATACACACCGAAGGAATGGCAAGAGCACTGTGCCCGCAGGAGGTCAAGTAAGACCTTCACCAGTTGGCCGTGCGAGAAATGCGGCTTACCTAATGCTGTACACGCCGTGATGAAATACCATTGACGTCCCAAGTAGCAGGAGCGCGGCAAACGGTTTTTCTTGCGCACAAAGTGCGGGACTGGCATGGCGTGATTTTATCACCGCGGCGGCGAGTTTACCTCGCCACACGGCGGCGTAATACCGCGCCGGCGAACGCGGAATGGCGGGGTAAACCCGCCGCTACGATGCCCGCCAACGTAGCAAGTTCTATCAGGTCCTTAGGACGGTCCCTAACGATCTGGTAACAGTGGATGAGATCGCAGTTGGAATCGCACAGAACTGCGTTTTGCGGGCTCAAGCCAAAAAAGAGCGCGCCCCGTCCTAAGAAAGGTTCGAAGTATCTGCCGTACGTCCTGGGCGCGCATTTCAAAAGAAGCGGTACCAGGTGGGATTTGCCCCCTGCCCATTTCAGAAACGGCTTCGGTTTAGGCGGAGACTCTCCCCGTCCGAATATCTCAACTTGGCGCGGCCGGCCTATGTCGAAGCACTGAACTAATTGATTCACCTTTAATAATCGGCCTTTCGTCCCGAATTGTTTAGCGTCTTTCGCCTAAAAAATCTTCCCCGCGTTCTGCTTCCGGCAAGCGTGCCTATCGCTCCATATCGTACCTCTCAGCGGCGAATACCACAAGATCCTGTATAACACAGCAGATCCTATCAGGCCAGATGGCGGCACGCAAGCCCCCACGTCACCCGCCGGTGGCGCAGACATTGCCTTGTATGTCTGCGTCCTTATTGTCGCGGTGCAACTCGTCGCCGCCCAGGGTTTATAGCATCCGATCCATCGCCAAAACGGAACCGTGCTCCAGGTAGTAATATCGCCAACTTGACCACGGCCAGCGGGGTAGCGCACAGGTGGGCGCACTTTGCCCTCCTCTGCGGCTGCTTCTCGGGATTAACACCGGCCACCGCCGCTGCGCACACAGGCCCGAAAGCCGCAAAGGAATCCGTCGGCTGACGGATACCCCCGCGCTACCCCTACCTCCGGGCTTTCCACTTGGCCGTAAGACCCACCCGGAAAGGTGCCGCAGACGTGCGCTCCTGGAACGCGGGAGGTTGCTAGATTAGCGCTTATGGGGCAACACCCCCGGAATTGAGCAAGCCCACCAAGCCCGACCCTGAACGGGTCGAATATCTTTCCGCTCCCGTATCACCGCCCATAGGTACCGTCCGTCGGCTGACGGATACCTCCGCGCTGCTCCTTGAAGACGGCCAGCGCCAGGGCCGTCCAGTGCAAGAGGCTGACGATGCTAAACCCTGTGCTGGCGAGGAGGTGCTTGCGCAGGGTTGCGCCGTGCCGGAGGACCTTTGCCATTTCCATCACCGAATGTGCCCCCGCCTCTCGTCAGCAGCCGCAGCTCACTGGCTTTTTGGTTTTTCGAACTTCGCGTCTTCTATGGGAACGTTGTGCTTCACCTCGGTGAGCTTGATGGTGAAGCTGAAGTCCGACCGCACCTGATTAATTACGAAGGGCAGTTTGACGCCATCGACTTCGCGATAATCGCTGAGCCTGGTGTCGATATCGATTGTGCCCTGCGGGCCGTTCATCTCTATTTGGCTGCGGACCAGCAGCCCGGAGTCGGCGTCGAACGACAGAAGTTCCGGCGCGCCCTCCGCCGGAGTCGCTTGGACAACGTAGACATCGTGACCTTCAAAGCTCTCCTTGCCCTTCACGACCATCTTGGGATAAGTTTCTTTCAGCCTGATTTGCTGGTAGAAGTCACCACCGCGTTTCGAGGCGGCTGCTGCGTCACCGGTTAGCTCCTGGATGCCGGACTGCGGAGTGTCCAGCCAAGCCACGGTGCCGTCCACGCCCGAGCTTACAACGCCAAAGTCTGGGACGTCAGTGATGGTCACCATCTTGTTGGGTGCCTTTTGATAGATTTCCGTGGTGCCAGGGTTGCCCGTCTCTCCCAAAACAAAGGACCCTTTGGACACGCGGCTGGTGAGCTTTTCGAAGGCAGCTTTGCCGCCCACGGCTTTCTCGTACTTCGCTACGACCTCGTCCGGGCTCGGCAACGAAATCTGAGGTTGCGCTTGGCCCGACACAGAAATTGGTCCGGCCACTATCACAAACAAACACAAGGCCAGCTTGATTATGAAACTGGATCGCATCTTGCCTCCATGGATATCGGATTCTTAACCAGGATTTCCGTTTTCAACTCTTGACCGATGGTTAACATACACCTCACCGCTACTGAAGGCAATTGTGGATTGAGTTTGCGGCTCTCCCCGCTACCGCTACCATCAGCTCTCAGCCTTTGATCAAGCGGGGAAAGGGGCTTGGCCAATTTTGGATTTTGGGTTAGGCGACCGGGCAACGTAGCTGCCCACTGCCTACTGCCCACTGCCCACTGCCTACTGCCTACTGCCTACTGCCTACTGCCAACTGCCCACTGCCTACTGCCCACTGCCAACTGCCCACTGCCCACTGCCCACTGCCCACTGCCAACTGCCTACTGCCTACTGCCTACTGCCTACTGCCCACTGCCTACTGCACTTGTGCTGCCCGCGGAGCATCGAATCGGACGGAGACCAACTTGGAGACGCCCGGTTCCTGCATGGTGACGCCGTACATCACTCGGGCGATTTCCATGGTGCGCTTACTGTGGGTAATGAGGACGAATTGGGTGTGTCGGCTCATCTGTTCGACCATGCGGCTGAAGCGTTCGATATTCGACTCGTCGAGCGGCGCATCGACCTCGTCCAGAATGCAGAAGGGGCTTGGGGTGTAGCGGAAGATGGCGATGAGCAGCGCCAGCGCTGCCAGCGCTTTCTCACCTCCCGAGAGCAGCAGCACATTCTGAAGGCGCTTGCCGGGCGGCTGGGCCGCGATGTCGATGCCGCTGTCCGCATCCGATTCATCTGTAAGCCGCATCTCGCCTATTCCTCCGCCAAACAGCGAGCGGAAAGTCTCGGCGAAATAGCCGTTGATGGCTTGGAACGCTTCCAGGAATTGCTGGCGCGAGACCAGGTCGATTTCGCGGATCGCCTGGGTTGTATCTTCAATCGATGCCAGCAAATCCTGGCGCTGGGTGTCCAGGAAGGTGAGCCGCTCCTCGGCCTCCTGGAGTTCTTCCAGGGCCATCATGTTGACCGGCCCCAGATTCTCGATGCGGGTCTTAAGCTGGCGGGCCTCTTCTTCCGCGGCCTGCAAGGCTTCGCCCGCTAGCACGGACTCGGGCGGTAATTCAGCAAGCACTGCGGAAGGTTCCGCGTGCAGTTCCTCGCGACACTGTTGCTCCTCGTGAGTGCGGTCGGAATCGGCCCGGGCAAACGCCACCTCGGCTTCGGATCGCTTGGCGCGGTGCGTCTCGAGTTCGGCACGCGCGGCGTCCACTTGCAGGCCGAGCGTAGCGCGCAAAGCCTCCTGCGCTTCAGCCTCCTCTTCGAAGCCCTGCAGCTCGCCCCGCGCCCTCTCCAGTCCGCCTTCCAGTTCGCCCAGACGAACCCTATTGGTCTCGCCCTCTATCGCCAATTGTTGCTGTTGTTCGCGCCAGCTCTCCGATTGTTGCTGGAGTCGCGCCATGCGGCCGTGCGCGTCTACGCACATGCCCAGCAAGCGGGACACCTCGTCGCCGACGGCGCGTGTCCTTTCCTCGAGCGCGCTGCTGGCCCCACTTGCCTCGGCCAGCTTCTGCGCCAGATGTTCCAGGTCCGCGCGAAGCTCGCGGAGCGTTCCGGACAACTCCGTGACGGCTTCCTCGCGGCGCGTCTTTTCGTGTCCCGCCGCTTCCAGGTCCGAGTGCAGTCCAGCTTTCCGTTGTTCGGCCAAGGCGAGGTCGCGTTGCAAAATTGCCGCTTCGGATTGGAGGACTTTAAGCTGTGCGCTCGCCCGCTCGCAGGCGTCCCGCGTCTGGCGCAATTTCTCGTCGGCCACTACGGCTCGCTTTTCCGCTTCCTGCTTGTCCGCTGTCAGGCTCCCGTGGTTTTTGGCGAGTTGCGCCGCGCGGCTGGCGGCTTCGGCCAGCGCCGTCTCGTTCGCTTCGATTTTGCCCTCCATGTCGGCGGTGCGGCGCTCGAGTGCGCGAAAGTCGCGCCGCAACGCCAACGGCCCGGCACTTGACCCTTTGCCGCCGGAAACCAAGCGATGCTGATAGTGCTCGCCCGTCCGGGTCAAGAAGTGGTATTCGGGGTAGGCGCCTGCCAGGCGCTGGGCGGTGGCGGAGTCCTCGACCAAGTAAGCATGGGCCAGCGTCGGCAGCCCCAGGTCGCCATTCAACCCCAGCGATTTCTGGAAGGTTATCAGCTCTCGCACCGGGGCCACCACCCCCACCTCGGAAGAGAGTTCACTGTGCAATTGCCCGTTTGCATCGTCATGCGGAGGGATATGGGTAACGAAGAAGGTGGACCGCCCTCTTCCTTCCTCGCGCAGCAGCGCGATGCCGGAGCGGGCCTGTTCGTGTTGTTCCACCACCACGCATTCGAGTTCGAGCTTGAGGAAGTCCTCCACTACCTCTTCGTAGCCGGGCGAGACTTCCACAAAATCAGCCAGCACGCCAAGGGGGCGGAACCGGTGCCCGTTTATGGGGATTTCCCCTGCCAGCAGCCGCCGCACACTATCTGTGCTGTAGGCGTGGCGGGCCAGGGATTCCTCCAGCGCCTGCTTGCGCGCTGCGGCGCCGGAGTGTTCCCGGCGAAGCGTTTCGAGCGCCGCCCGCCAGGAAGCTTCCTCGCTTCGCGCCCGCTCGAGCGCCGCCTCGGTTTCGCTCAACGCGCGGGCCAGGTCTGCCAGCGACATTTTGTCGTGCTGCTGCGCGGCGATCGAAGCCTCCAGCGCGGCCGCCCACCGCCGGTGCTCCTGCTCGACGCGCTGCTTCTCGGATTCGGTGCGCGTAGCTTGCCGGGAGAGGGCCAGGCTCGCTTCCTCGGCCTGCACAAGCTGGTTTCGAAGCTCCGCAGCATGGCTCACGGCGGCAAGCAACGCCTGGCGGAAAGACTCTACCTCATTCTCCGCTGCCGCCACCTGACCGCTTAGCGAGTCCTGGCGCGACAGCAGTTGGGCTAGAGTCGCTTGCGCCGCCGTCCAATCCCGCTGCACCTGCTCGAGTTGGAGGGCTCGCTCTTTGCTTTGCTCTTCCAGTGAGGTCAGTTGGGCCTGGAGAGCGGCTTTTTCCCGGGCCGCGTCCGCAGCCCGCGCCTCGAGGCTTGCTGCCTGCTGGCGCACTTGCTCGCAACGCGAGAGCAAGCGCTCGCGCTCGAGGCCGCTTTGCGAGATCTCCTCCCGCAATTGCGTGAGCCGGCGCTCCCATTCCTCGTGCTTCTGCGCGGCGGCCTTCTGTTCCTGCTCCAGGGCCTCGAGCCTCTGGGCCGCGAGTCCACAGGCTTCCTGCGTCTGAGCCACTTCTCTCCCCAGGCGCGCGCACTCCGCCTCGAGGGCAGCCCAGCGCGAGGCGAGGACCACTTTCAGCCGGGCGCGCAACTCATCGCGCAATTCCTTGTAGCGCCGTGCCTTGGAGGCCTGGCGCTTTAGCGAGTTCACCTGCTTGCTCACTTCTTCCAGGATGTCGGTGATGCGAGCCAAGTTCAGCCGCGACGATTCCAGCTTGGCCTCCGCCAGCCGCTTGCGCGTTTTGAATTTGGAAACCCCTGCGGCCTCTTCCAGGATCAGCCGCCGGTCCGATGGCCGGGAGCTTAGAACCTGCCCGATTCGCCCCTGTTCGATGATGGCGTAGGATTCCGGGCCAAGTCCGGTGCCCATGAACAAGTCTTGGATGTCGCGCAGGCGACACTCTTGGCCGTTGATCAAATACTCGCTGTCACCGGAGCGAAACAGCCGGCGTGTGACCGTGATCTCGCCCGCGCGATGGCGAAGTTTGGCTGGCCGGCTCCCCTCGCCCTCATCGTCGTCCTTGTCGCCCGCCTCGACTTCAACTTCCTGCGCTTCTGCTTGCGGGGGTTCTTTCTCTTCCTCTGGAAATCCGGCCTCGTTGTACTCCGGGTCGACGAGCGTCATGCTGACTTCCGCCAGGCTGGTGGGAGGCCTTGTTCCCGTGCCGTTAAAGATGACATCGGCCATCCGCTCGCCGCGCAGGCTCCGCGCGCTCTGCTCTCCGAGAACCCAGGACACAGCGTCCGAGAGATTGGATTTGCCGCAACCGTTCGGTCCCACAATGGCGGCCACGCCATCCGCGAATTCGAGCCGCGAGCGCTCCCCGAATGACTTGAAGCCCAGCAGCTCGAGTTTTTTCAGTTTGTACAAGCTACACCCCTTCCCTCTGGTCTATCCAAGGAGGCGCAAACCCACGCTCGCTTTGAAATGGAAGCCAGAAGCATCGCCCGATACTCTATGGTGGGCCCATTATGTAGCCGACACTGACACAGCAACATGGCTCGCCACCTGGAGTGGCAAAGGCGTCCCGTGCGCAGCTCGCCCGACCCGGCCCAAGCTTACCTTCTGGCGCGCATGCAAAGGCGGAGGCGAGCAATCCCCTCGAACGTCAGAGTATAGGTAGCACGAAAAGGGGAGGAAGTAAAGGGAAAACCACAAAGCGTGGGATTTTTGAAAACGCCCGCCCCCATATGTAGGGGCTCGTTCGCGACGCCCTTGGCCTGTGGGGCCATGTTGGGACTCCCTCACCCGTCGCGCTCCGGCGCCTTCATCAGCCGGAGCGTGACGGGTGAAGGGTTAGTCCCGGCATGCGCCGAACTTCCTTCGCCCCGCCAACTCAAGCCTATGGCAAGCATGCATGTCTGTCTCAGGGAGATACGGACCTTGCGGGGAGGCACCTGGCGACGATTTCCGCGACGTCAACTATCTCGAGGTCGTCGCGCTGGGCGTGGTTGGCGGCGTCCTGAAGCATGATGGGACAGTAAGGGCAGGCGACCGCCACCGTCGCGGCTTGAGTTTCGGCGAGCTGAGCAAAGCGAAGCTCGTTCACTCGTTGGCTCGCCTGCTCCCGCTGGTCGTCAGTTGTGAAAAGCCTGGCGCCGCCGGCTCCGCAGCATTGCGTGTTTTGGCCATGGTGCGCAGGCTCCGCCAGCCAGACGCCGCAGGAATGCAGGATCATGCGAGGCGCAGCGGTGATCCCCCGGCCTCGGGCAAGATAGCAAGGGTCGTGGTAGGTTGCAGGCAGGGGTGATGGCTCGAGGGGAAGGTGAGGGAGGAGTTCCGCAATGAATTCCGTATGGTGCACAACTTTGATATCGAGTTTCGCGTAAGACAGGATTTGCCGGTAGTCTTTATCCAGCATGGTGGTGCAGTGCGGGCAGCACGAAACCAGCTTTTTCACCTGGGCATGGGCTAATGTCTCGATGAGTTTTTCCGAAAGTTGCAGGAAGAGGTATTCGTTGCCGGCGCGCCGCGCCGGTTCGCCGCAGCAAGTTTCACGGGGAAGCACACCCCAAGTAACGCCCGAGGCATCGAGGATTTTCTTCATAGCCACTGCGACCGCCTGGCCGTGCTGATCGAAACTCAATCCGCAACCCAGCCAGAAGAGCCATTCCTGGCGGCCATCGAAAACGGGAAACTGCTTCGAAGTGAGGAGAATCTGTCGCGTGTCGTGAGCTATGCCCCAGGGGTTGTGAGGCGCGCGTTCCATCGTTGTAAACAGTTGGGCGACTTTCTCGTTGCTGATGCGCCCCTCGCTCACCAGTCCGCGCCGGAGGTCGAGGATTTTTCTTCCCACATGCTCGATGCCCACCGGACATACGTATTCGCAGGCGCCGCAGGATAGACACTGGAAGAGGTCTTCCTCCGAAACAAAGACCTTGCCCTGGCTCTTCTCCGTGGCGGTCCCTGCAACCACATCGCCGCCGCACAGGAGACCTTTTTGCAGGTCAAGAATGATCTCCTTGGGGCTGAGCGATCCTCCCGCGAAGTTGGCCGGACAGAAATCGGTGCAGCGGCCGCACTCGACGCAGGCATTAACGTCGAGAACGTCCTTCCGGCCAAGATCCTGGAAGCGGATCATTCCCAGGTCCTCGCCATCTTCCCGCAGGGCACGCATCGTGCTCGTTGTCTCTGAGCCGAAGAATATCGTGAAAGGAGCAAGCGCCAGGTGCAGGTGTTTCGATAAGGGAATTACATCAAGGAGCGAATAAAACGTAATGGTATGGGCCCACCAGTTTACTTTCCAAGCCAGGCTTCCGACAGGAAACACTCCCCAGCCCAACAGATAAGTCACCATGAGGGCTGAGATAAGAAAGGCCACGAGGCCGGAGGTGCGGGAGAGTTCGCCCAGGGCCTTCGGCCTTGATACAAACCGTCGAAATGACAGGCTGAGCATGGCCACGAGAACCGCCACAGCCCATACCGCCACGAACGTCCCATACCAAGTCCGCGCCTCGGTTGCTTTTGATAGTCCTCGCAGTCCCAGCAAGAGATGATTTGCGCTCACCCCGACGAAGGCAAGAAATCCCCACAAGACGGCGGCGTGGAGTATGCCGACAACTGGCCGGTCGCGCACCACCTTGTATTGCAGGAAGACTTCTACAAAAACACGCCATAGTCGCTTAAGGATGTGGTCGTGAGGCAGATCTCCGTGGTGGTGAATCACAGACGAAAGCCGCCGGTTGACTGTTTTGAGGAATAGCCAAATACTCACCAGGGAGAGCGCGACGAACAACGCTCTCGAGAGGCCGCCGAAAAGAAAGACGGCACCGAAGGCGGCCGGGATGGCTGTAATCATCGCTGAGTTTTCCTATTCACCCTTTTCAACGGGGTAACCTTTGTTCACCCAGTCCGTCCCCAAGTTGTCAGGAATGTAGAGCACCTGCAGCTTTGTGAAACCCATGTTGTGCAAGGCTTCATAGGCCGGCTTTACGTTCGGACAATGGCTCCAGGGGCAGCACCCACAATAAATAACGATGAATCTGTTTCGGGGCAGAGCCTCCACATGTTTTTGCAATTGTTGCACCACTGCTTGGCTGGCGGCCGGACCGAAGAATACGGAGCCCGGAATATGGGCTTGGGTATAAGGAAGTCGAAAGCCAACATTGATGAGGAGCGGTCTCTCGCGTTGGGGTAATTGGAGGATTTTGGCAAGGTCCTGAGCGCTGAGGAGATCGGCGTTAGGGATTGGAGGTGCCACCGTTTTGCCTTGCGGGGGAGGCGGCGTCGGCACGGCTGCTGCGGCAACGATTAAGCGGGTCCCGATCCCGATGGTAGGAAGTGAACCCAGAAAGAACAAGGCCGCGATGGCAACTGCAACTCCGCAAGAGCTGGGAGACTTCATTATCGTTGACTCCTCCGCGGTCACTCTTCCATCCTTTGTACCTCAGAAAGGATGAAGATGACCTGCCGGCATTATCTTCATGAGGCGATTCACCCACTCCGCCCAGCCCCATTTGCACCTCAGGCTGAATAGCAATATACGCCTCACGGTAACTCCGTTCAAGGGCCGTTTCATTACCGCTTGGTTCGCGCCCCCGTGTCCTCCCTGAGCGAAAGAGCTTCCACAAGGGGGCGGCGGGTGTAGACTTTAAATCAGCTTTGATTTCAACATGCCGATGCCGGTTGACGAATCTGTGTGATAGCCCTGCCCGGGCTGTCATTCCGAGCGGAGCCCCGGACCGAATGGTCCAGGGCGGAGCGAGGAATCTCGCTCTGGGTGTTTCCAAGGCGGTGCGAGATTCCTCGTCGCCTGCGGCTCCTCGGAATGACACGCAAACTGGGGTTATCACACAGACTCTTGACGCCCTGCTGCGGATTTGCCGCCGGTCCTTGTCCCGCGAGGATTCAAGCTAGTGCCTAGTTGCAGAAGTTAGCAAACTTATTTGTCGCGGCATGGAAGGGCGGGGCTTTAGCCCCGCCGTATGGCTCAGACTCGATCTGGGGGGCTTTAGCCCCTGAAGCAAGGTGGCTTCAGGGCCTAAAGGCCCATTCAACTTTCCGCCCCGCGGCGGCGGGGCTGAAGCCCCGCCCTTCCGAGGGTCACAAATAACATCGGTTATTAATGCAACCAAACGCTAGGAAAATAGGAGGAAGCCGTGAAACGAATCCTCCTTGTCATGATTTCGTTCGGTGGCCTGGTACTGCTCGCCCAGGCACAGATGACGCGAGACAGTGAAGGCCAGGTCCGAGAACTCGAGGGGCAGCGCTTTCGGGCCATGGAGACAGTCGACGTAGCGACGCTCGATCGCATCCTCTCGGATGACTTGATCTATACGCACGCCAACGGTTTGCAGCATACTAAAGCCGAGCTCATTGGGGTTATCGGCTCCGGCGACTTCAAGTATGAATCCATCACTCCAGGTGACGTTCGGGTACGCATTTATAACGAGACTGCTGTGGTAAACGGGCGGGCCTCGATGAAAATCAAGAGCGGGGCAGGAGAGCAGGTTTTCAAGCTTTGTTACCTGGACGTGTATGTCAAGCAAGACGGCCGTTGGCAGATGGTGGCTTGGCAATCGTCACGCGTCGCCCCTTAACCTCTCGAGGATTGAGTGCGGTCAGCTCACCCGCAAGAAGTGTTATTTACAGTGGATACTGGGGCTGTCGGCCGCAACTAAAGGGACACTCTCCGTGCCCTCCGTGCCTCTCTCAAGCTTTAACACGGAGAGCACGGAGGATCTCAGTGACCTCGGTGTTGAAGCTCGTCTTTCCACAGAGTACACGGAGGGCGCAGTGAGAGGAGGAGAAATCTTCGCGGCGCAAGGAGAACCTGACTGCCAATGGTGCAGAAGCGGCCAGGCGCACTCGGGGTGCTTTACATTCCTTGCACCATGTCAGCCGAAGTCGAAGCGCGCGGGCGAGACTAACCCCATTTCTCACCAACTCGAGGCGGTGGGCCCGGGGCGCCGGAAGGGCGGGGCTTTAGCCCCGCCGCAATCGGGGCGTGCCTCCTCCTTATGGGAACAATCAGTGGGCCTTGTAACGGCGGGGCTAAAGCCCCGCCCTTCCCCTTCGTGGTGAGAAATCCAGACTAAGTTCGGGGTTTCGTGAGTGTGCTAACGTATCCGCGCGGGGGATCGAGGAATAGTTGGCCACGGTGCGCCCTTGGGTCACACAACCTGCCTCTAGCATGAGGAATTCTTTTCGCGTGGGCAACAGTCCGAAGAGAACCAGCCTGTCAAGATCTCCGAATGGACGGCGAGCCCCCGCAGCCACTTCTACGGGTAGGCCGTTATGCATCCAAGTGGAGAGGAGCGCAGAGCCAGACATCCCAGAACCCCGTTTCGGGATAGTTTCCGATTGGCCGACATCCGTTCGGAATGCAACGGGAACTGAAGAGTCACCACGGCGGCAGCAACTCCTCTTCAAGAAATGACGGAGTTTGCTGTTGTCCCCTGTGG